>ERZ777003.486-NODE-486-length-76932-cov-14.542659_pt1 | contig 76932 bp, 57 predicted proteins | sample MGYA00374956_ERZ777003 | MGnify/ENA primary metagenome ERZ777003 (study PRJEB29302, sample SAMN06268252) | bioreactor metagenome | isolation source: Joint BioEnergy Institute, California, USA | place: USA:Joint BioEnergy Institute, California, USA | collected...
AGCGGCCAGGCCCTGCGCGCTTCCCCGCGGGCGATGATGCAGGCCAGCGCAGCGTTGATGCGAGCCCGCGCATTAACGTTGCGCGTCGTCGCACGAACGTTACAGGCCATCGCACGAACATTGCGCGTCGTCACATTGACGTTGCGCGCCGCCGCATTGACGTTGCGTGCCGTCGCACGAACGTTGCGTGCCGTCGCATGAACGTTGCAGGCCATCGCACGAACATTGCACGTCGTCGCATGAACGTTGCACGCCCTCGCATGAACGTTGCGGGGCCGCGCACGAACATCGCAGACGCCCCACGCGGCGGTGAGGTCTAGGAGGCGTCGCCGCAGAGCGACGATGTGTCGAGGAAGGTCAGAGCGACCGCGGCATCACGGCGCTAGCGGCGGGACGATGACGGCGATGTGGTGGTGCCCGGGGCCCGCCGGCGCCGGGATGTGGTCGCCGGCGACCTCGTGGCCGTCGAGCAGGAGCAGCCGGCGGCTGCCGCGCGCGACGTGGATATCGTAGGTCGCGCCGCGGAAGGGGAGGCCCACGAGGTTGAGCGCCGGCCAGCCGGAGGGGAGCGCCGGCCTGACCGAGAAGCCGTCCGGCAGCAGCTCAAGCCCGAACAGCCCGAACAGCACCGCGCGCAACGCCCGGCCCGCCGTCCAGGAGTAGCCCTTGCCGGTGACGCCGGTGATAGTGGGGAAGCCCTCCGGCGCCTGGTAGTGCAGCTCGCGCTCCTGCCGGGCCCAGCCCAGCATCAGCTCCGCCGCCCGGTCCGCGTGCCCGTAGCGGAACAGCGCGTGCACCAGGTTCCAGCGCATGAACGCCCAGGCGTGCGCGCCGCCGTCGAGCGGGTAGGCGGGCTCGACCGCCAGCGGGCCGTCGTCGCTCCACAGCGGGGGCGAGAGCAGCGTCTCGAACGTGCGCGCCGCGCGCTGCGCGGAGGCGATGCCGTACTGCAGCGGCAGGACCGCGGTGTGGCCGCGGTGCGGGTGCTGCGCGTGCGTCTCGTCCAGCCAGCTCGCGTAGCCGTGCGCGGCCCCGAACCTGGCCTCGATCGCGCCCGCGATGTTCTCCGCCGCGGCGCGGTACTCGGCCGCCCGCTGCGGCTCGCCGGCGTAGGACGCCACCTTGCTCGCCTCGCGGAACGCCTGGTACCAGAACGCGCTGGCGTACAGCATCTCGTGCCGGAAGCGCCCCGGGTCCGGCTGCTCCGGGAAGGTCGAGCTCGAGTAGTCGTCCAGCCAGTCGCCGTCCTGGTCGTCCTCGCCGAAGCGGGCGAGGACGCTCTGGATGCGCGGCCAGCACAGATCCAGGTAGCGCCCGGACCACAGCACCAGCGCGCAGGCGCCGATCACCCACTGTGGCCGCTCGCCGATCCGGAGCGGCGAGCACCACGGCTGGCCGGTGGCGCCGAACGGGTCGATCTCGACCGACTCGGGCGTGCCGAAGCGGTACAGCACCTCCAGCGTGTTGGCGAGGATGGGGTAGAAGTCCGGCCCGAGCGCGCCGTACTCCCAGCACGATTGGGCGTTGTCGTTGGCGAACAGCCCGTGGTAGTCCGGCGAGGCGGTCAGCGCCGCCAGCATGCTGTTCGTGTTCGATGTTATGTCAAAAGGAGCGCCGAGCGGGACGTTGCGCGCATCGCGGTAGCCCCACAGCTTCGACTGCAGGAAGAACGCGTCGAGCTCGGGGTGGGGTGAGTGCACGGTAGCTCCGGCGGCGATGCGCCGGCGCCACGCGGCGATCGTCCGCTCCAGCACGGCCTCCGGCTCGGCCAGCAGCTGCTCCGCCGCCGCGCGGGCCCGCTCCTCCCCGACGCAGCCCGCCAGCGCGAGCGTCACCGTCCGCGTGGCCCCGGCCGGCACCACGGCCCGCAGCGTCCAGGCCGCGCGCACCTGAGCCAGCCCGGTAGCCTCGCCGGTCACGTGCGGCTCATCGGCATCCGGGCCGATCGTGCAGACCTCCCAGGCCGGCTCGGTCGCGGTGGCGGCGCACAGCTCCGGGTAGCGCGTATCGGCCACCAGCAGCCAGCGCCCCGCGAGGCGCGCGGTGTCGTTGGGGATCCGGCGGAACTTGCTGATATAGTTGACGTTGTATTCGCCCGTGCCGCGCAGCTCGAAGCAGTAGGCCGCGGAGGAGCGGTTCTCGACCGTCCAGGAGACCGCGAGGCACGGCGCGTCGTGCGCGGCGAACCAGCGGCTGCGGGCGGTCACGCCGGGAGCGAGCGCGTGGGTCTTCTCGAGGTGCGCCGGAAACAGCGTCACGCTCTCCGTCGTCTCGCCGGGCACCTCGAGCAGCAGCTCGGTCAGGATGTCCAGCGGCGAGGTGGCCGCCCGCCCGATGCGGTGGCGGACGAGGCTCACCTCGGCGGCGCACTCCAGGCCGCACAGGAACACCGCATCGTCGGCGGGGCAGCCCGAGACATCGCGGGCCAGGGACTCGTAGCTCAGCATCGCACCTGCTGCCAGCAGAACACCGGCTCCCAGAGCCGACGGCGGCCACCTACAGACGTTCGGAGCGCTAGCGCCCGGCCAGCCCGGTCATCGCGATACCGCGGATGAAGTAGCGCTGCGCGGCGAAGAACAGCACGATCACCGGCGCGATCGCGACGGTGGACGCCGCCATCACCAGGTGCCACGAGTTCCCGTAGCGGCCCTGGTACCAGAACAGGCCGAGCGGCAGCGTGAACTTCTCGTTGGTGCTCAGGTACAGCAGCGGCCCGAGGAAGTCGTTGTAGTGCGCCAGGAACGAGAAGATCGCCACCGTGGCGATCGCCGGGCCGCACAGCGGCGCGATGATCTGGAAGAGGATGCGGATCGAGCTCGCGCCGTCGATACGGGCGGCCTCCTCCAGCTCATACGGGATGCCCTGCATGAACTGGCGCATCAGGAAGATATAGAACGCGCCGCCGAACCAGCTCGGCACCACCAGCGGCAGGAAAGTGTCCAGCCAGCCGAGCGAGCGGAACAGGATGAAGGTCGGGATCAGCGTCACGACGCCCGGCAGCATGAGGGTGGCGATCAGCAGCGCGAACACCGCGTCGCGCCCCGGCCAGCGCAGCCGCGCGAGGCTGTAGCCCACCAGCGTCGCGCTCAGCACCGACCCGAGCGTCCCCAGCACCGTCACGATCGCCGAGTTGCGGATGAAGGCCGTCAGCGGCAGGATCTCGAAGATCTCGCGGTAGTTCGACCACTGCGGCGTGCGCGGCAGCCACTCCACCGGGACGACGAACACCTGGCCGGCGGTCTTGAGCGAGGTGACGAGCACCCACAGCAGCGGCACGAGGAACGAGAGGCCGAGCACGATCAGGCAGATGTGCAGCAGGAGGTGCCCGAGGTTGACCCGGCGCGAAGATCGCCTGCTGGCGCCCGGCTCGGTCACGGCGGGCGCGCGCAGCGGTTCACTGATGTTCGTCTTCATTGACCCTCCTGCACCGCTCTGCAAAAAGGAGCCTCTCCGCGCCCGCTCGCCTAAACCTGCGTCTCGTAGTACACCCAGCGGTTCGCGACGCGGAACTGCAAGAACGTGAAGAACATGATGATCCAGAACAGCATCCAGGCCAGCGTCGCCGCGTAGCCCATCTGGAACTGCCGGAACCCCTGCAGGTAGATGTAGAGCACCATGAACAGCGTGGCGTTCTGCGGCCCGCCGCTGGTGAGCACGAAAGCCGCGGTGAACACCTGCAGGCTGCCGATGATCCCGATCACCAGGTTGAAGAACACCACCGGCGAGAGCAGCGGCAGCGTGATGCTGCGGAAGCGCTGCCAGCTCCCGGCGCCGTCGAGCGAGGACGCCTCGAGCAGCTCGGCGGGGATGTTCTGCAGGCCGGCGAGGAAGATCACCATCTGCGGCCCGATCGCCCACAGGCTCATCAGGATGAACGCCGGCTTGGCTATCTCCGGGTCGAACAGCCACTTCACCGGCTGGAAGCCGAACATGCGCAGGATGTTGTTCAGTACGCCGAAGTCGGCATTGAACATCTGCGACCAGACCACGGCGCTGGCCACCGCCGGGGTGATCGACGGCAGGTAGAAGATCGTGCGGTAGATCGAGCGGCCGCGGATGGCCTGGTTGAGCGCCAGCGCCAGCAGCAGCGCCACGGCGAGCTGGAGCGGCACGCCGATAAAGGTGTAGTACGCCGTGTTGCCGAGCGCCTTCCACACCAGCGGGTCTTCGATCGCCTGCCGGATGTTGCCGAGCCCGACGAAACGCGGCGGGCCGAGCATGTCCCACTCCTGGGTGACGAGGTACAGCGAGTAGAGCATCGGGCCGACCCAGAAGATCAGGACGCCCAGCAGGAAGGGCGACGCGAACAGCCAGCCGTCGCGCCACTCCGCGCGCTGCACCCCCGACGAGCGGCGCTCGCGCCGTGCTGCAGTTACCATCGTCTCGCTCCTACCAATCTTAACCGCCGGGTGGTGCGCCGCAGGCTTTCCCACGGCACACCACCCAGCAACCGGCGCCCTGCGCGCACCTGGGCGGCGCCGCGCGGGCTAGCCCTTCTTGGCCCAGTACGCGTCGAGGATCTTCTGCAGCTCAGGCTGGGCGCGCTCGATCGCCTCCTTCGCGCTGGTGCCGGCCAGCATCGCGTCCCACGCCACCGCCAGCGGGGTCGACGGCCCCGCCATGGCGTCGTAGTTCGCCCCGGCGCCGGAGATGATCGGGTTGCGGCCGGTGCGCATCGCGTCGGCGAACGCCTTGGCGTTCGTGAAGTTGTAGGTCTTCTCGGCGATCGGCACCCAGTACCGCTCGATGTTCTCCGGCGTGCCGCACATGCGCCCGCCCTGCGCGATGATCTGCTGCGCCTCATCGCTCAGGATGAACTTCAGCACCTTCCACGCGGCGTCCGGGTTCTTGGAGGCCTTGGCGATCACGTGGCCGTGGACCTCGGCGATCGTCTCGTTCGTGCCGGTCGAGCCCTTGGGCGGCGCGACGACGTCGAAGGCGACGCCGCCCTCCTTCGCCGCGTCCGGGCCCTGCATCTGCGCCAGCGCCCACGGGCCCTCCATTGTCATCGCCACGCGGCCGGTGCCGATCGACACGCCGCCGCCGTCGATCGTCGCCGGGCTCGGGCAGAGGCCGCGCGCGATCACGTCGACCACCGTGTACTGCAGCGCGTCGATGATCTCCGGCTGGGTCCAGCGCGCCTCCCGCGGCTCGACGATGTTATCCCACTCGAGCTGGCCGTTCATGCGCATCCAGTGGATCGAGCGCAGGTAGGTGCCGTTCCAGCCGGCCGCCTGGGCGTAGCCGTAGTACTGGACGCCGGCCTCCTCGCGGGTGGTCTGCTCGACCGCCCGCTGGAAGTCGCTGTAGGTCCAGTCGCTGGTCGGGTACGGGACGCCGGCCTTGTCGAACAGCTCCTTGGAGTAGAACATCACCACTGAGCCGGTGTCCGCCGCCGACATGAACGTCTGGCCGTGCCACTTGGTGTTGTCGTTGTAGTTCGGGATGTCCGGCCAGGCCCCCGACATCGAGTCCTGCCTGATGTAGTCGTCGAGCGGCAGCAGCAGTTCGCGCTCGGCGTACGGCTGCCAGGAGAACCCCTGGAAGTAGATGACGTCGGCCGGGGTGCCGGCGGCGAAGTTGGCCTGAATCTTCTCGTAGTAGCCGCCGGGGTACTGCTCGACCGTGACCTTGATGTTCGGCTCGACCTTGGCGAAGGCGGCCACGATCTGGTCGTAGACCTGCTTGTCGGTCACATCTCCCCAGGCGGTCAGCCGGATCTCGACCGGCGACGACGACGCAGCGGGGGCCTGCGCCTCACCCTGGGAAGACTGTCCCCCCTGGCCGGCTGGTGTGGCCGGGCTGCCACAGGCGGCCAGGAGCGCCGCGAGACCGCTTCCGGCGGCGACGCGCAGCATCTGGCGGCGAGACATCCGGCGCTCGTTCGATAACCCAGTACCCATGATCCCAACCTCCTTGTATGGTACCTGTAATCGGGCGCGTGCCGCCTCGGCGCGGCAGAAAAAGGGCTCGTGGGAAGCGCGCCAGCGCCCGCTCAGGACGCCAGCCGGAAGCTGACCACACACTTGTGCGCGTCGGGGGCGAGCGCCAGCGCCCCGTCCGCCCCGCGCTGCGCGGGATTTCCATCGACGGCCACCGGCTCGGCGCCAGCCGGCAGGTACAGCCGCACCGCCGCGGCCGGCCGCTCGGCGCGGACCTCGCGCCGCACCAGCACCTCGCCGCGCCCATGCTCGCCGAGCGTCAGCTCGAGCGTGACCGGCCCGAAGCGCGTCGGCGTCCGCTCCAGGTACACCCGGCGCCCGGGGACGAGCCACTCGGCCGGCAGCCCCGGCAGCAGCTCGAGCTCCTCGCCGCGCTCGAAGACCAGCAGGTGGCGCACCAGCCGGATGAACTCGGCCGACGCCCAGTTGTGCGGCATGTCGCCGCAGATCTGCCCGTGCTGGGTCGCGCTGAGCGACTGCTCCTCGCGCCACACGCGCGTCGGCGCGGCGTGGTTGGCGAAGGCGTACAGGTAGTCCACCGCCTTGTCCGGCCGGCCGGCGTACAGCCAGGCGTGGGCGTAGAACGAGGCCGCGTAGGTCCACAGCGCGCGGTACGGGAGCCAGCCGGTGGTGGCCGGGATGCCCTGCTCGTCGTCGCGCTGGTCCAGCAGCGCCAGCAGCGACTGCACCAGCGGGTCGTCGGGGGCGAAGAGCTCGCCCGGCCAGATCGCCTGGCCGTAGGCCCACGTCGCCGTCTCGGGCTGGATGCGCCGCCACGGCGGCACCTCGCCGCGGAAGTTCGGCACGGTGTGGTGCTCGCCGCTGCCCGGCAGGCACATCGGCAGGTAGGTGCTGCCGTCGGGCAGCGTCTGCATCGTCCGCGCGGCGCTGGCGCGGAAGTCCTCCATCAGGCTCTCGTAGACGCTGGCGAAGTGCGCCGCGTCGTCGGCGTAGCCCAGGCGCTCGGCCGCCGCCGCAATGGCCCGCAGCCCGACCAGCGTCCAGAGCGTGGTGGTGTACTCCGGCCGATCGCCGGCCAGCCCGCCGTCGCCGAAGGCCGGGGGCATCAGGCGGTGGGCCGGGTTGTCGGGCGGGAGGGCGTAGGCCTGGGCGCGCAGGCCCTCGATGTAGCCCACGGCGCCGCGCACGATGGGCCAGACCTCCCGCAGCCGCCGGTCGTCGCCGAGCAGCTCGCACTGCCGCACCAGCGTCGTCAGCGCGATGCCGGTCTCCTTGATGTGGAACTCGAACTGGGCGATCGCCCCGTTCGGGCGCACCCGCTTCAGCAGCGTGTCGAGCGCCGCCGAGGCCTCGGCGGCGTGGCCGAGGTACTGCGCGCACTCGACGATGAAGTGGCCGTCCACCACCCATAGCCCGCGGTAGCAGGTGGCGCCCACCTGGAACACCGGCAGCCCGTCCTTCACCTCGCGCGCCTGCAGGATGTTGCGGGCGCAGGCGGTGAGCATGTCCATCACCGCCTGGTCGGGCACCTCGATCGCCAGCCGCTGCAGCGGGTAGCTCTCCCAGAAGGCGCGCTCGCTCTCCAGCGCCGCCTCGGCCCACGCCAGGTCCATCCCCGCGCTGTCGGCGTGGCCGAGCGGGAGGACCAGCGCCCCGGACACCGCCTCGCCGCCGCGCAGCAGCACCGGCTCCATCTCCAGGCCCAGCGTCGGCCGGAAGCCGCTGGCGCTGGCCACGCGCAGCCGCTGCGGCACGCTGACGAGCGCCAGCGGCCCGGGGGCGGGCAGGGTCTCGTCCTCGGGGCGGGCGGCGTCGACCCAGGGCTCGTGGCGCGGCAGGTTGGACGGCTCCACAGCGAAGATCTCGCGCCCCGGCGCGCTGGAGCGGCCGCAGAAGATCCGCCCGCGCTCGTAGGCGTCGATGTGCAGCCCGGCCAGCAGCTCGTCCACATCGTCGGCGGCGCGGATGCTCCACAGCACGATGTCCGAGCGCCGCCCGCGGTCGTCGAGGTGGCCGAAGGCGCGCAGCTCCAGCGTCGCGCGTGCGTACCGGATAGTCGTCACCACCACCGGCACGCGCGCGCTCTCGGTGCGCTGGCTCACCGACAGCGGCGCGCTGTCGGTCTGGATGCCGAACTCGAAGACCCGCCCGAAGTGCCAGACCCCAAAGTCAGTCGCTGCGAAGTCGTACAGCAGCGCGCCGTCCTCGCGCACCAGCGTCTTGTGCGGGTCGTCCGGCCGGCAGATCGCGGTCCAGCGCGATGCCGGCGCGTAGCGGAAATCGATCGTGTGGGCGGTGGTCATGATCAGGTCTCCAGTGACAGCGCCGCGCCTTCGCGGAGCGCGCGGCTGATCGCAGGGCTCGGCGCGACCTCCAGCAGCCGCAGCGCGAGCAGACACGCCCCGAGCGCCGGCGGCAGCTCGGCGGCCATCACCCGGCAGCCGGGCAGGCGCGCCTGCACCGCGGCGCGCAGCGGCTGCACGACGAAGTCCTCGACTTGGGCGAGCCCGCCCGCCAGCGCCAGCTCGCACGCCTGGCCGTACAGGCCCAGCCGCCGCGCCACCGCCAGCACGGTGTCCGCCAGCTCCTCGGCGCCGCGCGCCAGCAGCCCGCCCGCCACAGCGTCGCCCTCGCGCGCGGCGGCGATCACCAGCGGCGCCAGCGCGGCCAGCTCCGCCCGCGACATCCCGACGACGTACAGCCGGTGCAGCAGGTCGTCGGGCTCGGCGACTCCGAGGTGCTGCAGCAGCCGCCCGAGCAGCACGGTCGGCCGCTCGCGGCCGTCCCACGCGCGCACCGCCGCCCGCAGCGCCTCCACCCCCAGCCAGTAGCCGCTGCCCTCATCGCTGATCAGGTGGCCCCAGCCGCCGGAGCGCCACGCCTCACCGGCCGCGTTCATGCCGAAGCACGACGAGCCGGTGCCGATGATCAGCACGATCCCCGGCCGGCCGGACAGCCCGCCCGCCAGCGCGATGCGGCAGTCGTGGTCCACGCCGACGCGTCCGTCCGGCGCGAGCGCCAGATCGGCCGCCATCGCGCGCACCACCGCCCGGTCGGCCTCGGACACGACGCCCGCGACGCCCAGAAAGGCGGCGGCGAACGGCTCGGGCGCGAGCCCTGCGGCCCGGCGCGCCGCCTCCACCGCCTCGCCGATATTGGCGCGCGCCCGCTCGATGCCGACGTCGTCGAAGTTGCCGGGGCCGCCGCGGCCGCTGCCGAGCAGCACCCCGGCCTCGTCCGCGATCGCCGCCAGCGTCTTCGTCCCGCCCGCATCGACTCCCAGGACGTAGCGCGTCATTCCGGGCCTCTGCCTGGCTTCACAAACGCCGCGACGACCATCGCCGGCCTCTCGCCCTCGTTGATGAGCCGGAAGCTGCCCGCAGCCGCGGGGACGACGAACGTCTCGGCGTAGCTGTAGCGGCGGCGCTCGCCGCCGGCCTCCACCACCACCGACGTGCCCTCGACGAGGCTCATGACCTGGCAGCTCTCGTTGGTCGGGGCCTCGACCGCACGCTCGAACTCGAAGCGCTGCACATCGTAGAAGTGATCCGGGTGCGTCGGGAGGTGCACGACGCGCCAGCCCGGGCCGCTGCACAGCACCGCAGGCCGCGCGATCAGCTCCTCCTGCACCCGCCGCCCGCGCCGCTCGAAGTTCAGGTTCTCGAAGGCGCGCGCGATGTTGAGCGGCCGCGGGCGCCCGTCCAGGTCAAGCCGCATCCAGTCGTACATCTTGAAGGTGAAGATGTACGGCGTGGCGCTGATCTCCAGCACCAGGTTGTCGCGCCCCGAGCAGTGCACCGTCCCGTGCGGGATGAGGAACAGGTCGTGCTTGCGCGCCGGGTGGCGCTGCACGAAGCGGTCGACCTCGACCGGCGCGGCGGCGCTGAAGCTGTGCTCGAGCGCGGCGCGCAGCGCCGCCGGATCGATGTCCTCGTGGAAGCCGAGGTAGACATACGCGCCGGGGGCGCAGTCCAGGATGTAGTAGGTCTCGTCCTGCGTGAACCGCTCGCCGAAGTGCCGGCGGATGTACTCCGGCCGCGGGTGGCACTGCACCGACAGGTTGCCGCCGTCGAAGGTGTCCAGGAAGTCGAAGCGGATCGGGAAGTCGTAGCCGAAGCGGTCCGCACACTCGCCGAGCACCGCCCGGTGGTCGTGGAACATCAGGAAGTCGAACGACACCTCCAGCAGCAGGCCGTCGCTCTCCAGCAGCAGGCCGTTCTCAGGCGAGATCAGCTCGAAGGACCAGGCGTAGTTCGGCACGTCCTGCGGCAGCTGCGGGATGTGCTCTTTGATCCACGTGCCGCCCCACGGGCCCGGCTCGAACCACGGGCGCGCCCGAAACGGGCTGCGGCCCATGCGCCCCAGCGCCTCCCGCAGGTTCTCGCCGGCCATCAGCGCCGGCTCGTCGGGGCGCTGCTCGTCGACGATGATGTCGATGCGCGGCAGGAGCGCGGCCTTGTGCGCGCTCAGCGCCGGCCAGTCGACGAAGTAGCAGCGCTTGTAGGCGGCCTTGGGGTCGGCCGGCTGGCTGGCGCCCAGGTTGCAGAAGCTCCCGGCGCGCGCCCGAAACTGGATCTCGTTCTTGGGCACGTCCAGGTAGACGAGCGGGCCATCCCAGCCGGCGAGCGCCGCGCCGCAGCCGTACACGATCGACAGGTCGGCCTCGGGGTCCGGCCGCAGGGCGCGCAGCCGCTCGGCGTCGAAGAAGTCGCGCAGGTCGCCGGTGAAGCGCGTGCCGAACAGCGGGTCGTCGCCGCCGAGGAACGGCCGCACCAGCCGGTCGACCTCCGCCTCCGGCCGCAGCGCCGAGGCCACGTCCACCCAGGCGGCCCGCACGCCGCGCCGCGCCAGCGCCGCGTCGAGCCGCGAGCGCAGCTCCCCCCAGAACACGCCGCCGAAGCCATCGATCGTCACCAGCCGCTCGCCGGCGATGCGCCCGGCCAGCGCGTCGTGGCCGAGCTCGATCCGCCCCGGCCCCGCCGGGAAGCCGGGGTACAGGTCGTACCGGCCGGGGGGCACGGGCATATGGCGTGCCGGCATCAGGAGCTGCGTCGTCTTGCGCCACGTTGCGCTGCGTTCCACGGGTCTACTCCCCCCGCTCCGGGCGAGCGTAGTCGTCGTCGTAGCGGACGATGTCTTCCTGCTGCCAGTCGCCGAAGGCCACCTCCAGCACCCGCACCGCCGGGCCGGCGCTGCTCAGGCGGTGCTTCGTCCGCGCCGGGATCCAGATCTCGTCGCCGGCGTGCGGGTGCAGCACCTCGTCGCCCACCTGCACGACCGCGCCCTCGTCGAGCACGATCCACAGCTCGGCGCGCCCGGCGTGCGACTGCAGGCTCAGCCGCTGGCCGGGCTGCACGGTCATCAGGCTGACGGTCACCGCCTCGTTGTGGGCGTACTGGCGGAACGAGCCCCACGGCCGCACCACCTGGGTAACCGGCGGCTGTGTGGCTGGGGTGGGCGCGGTGAGCGCGTCGGACATGGCGCTTCTCCTCGGCAGGGGCTACGGGCGTGCCCCGAGCGACGCGACGAACGACTGGCGGTCGCACAGCACCGGCCCGTCCGCGCCGGCGATCACCACGCAGCGGAAGTTGCGCTCGGCGATCGCCGCGTAGTCGTGGCCGGCGGCGGCGGGGTAGATCCCGAGGTAGACCAGCGGCTCGTCGCCGGTGTTCACTGTGCGGTGCGCGGTGGAGCCCGGCACATAGACGACCTGGTGCGGGCCGAGCGGCACCAGCCGGGACTCGCCGGTCTGCTCGTCCTCCAGCAGCAGCGCGCCCTCGCCGCGGATGCCGATGTACACCTCGGCCGCCGGGCGCCAGGCGTGCAGGTGCCCTTTGGTCAGGTAGTACTCGGCGCCGATGCGGCCCGGCATGAGGGTTCCCACGCCGTAGTGCAGGTCCCCCGGCCCGCTGCCGGCCTCGACGCTCGCCACGCTGTAGATCAGCGGGTCGCCCTGCGCCAGCGCCGCCTCGTAGGCCGCTGCGTCAGCGAAGGCGCCGCGCAGGTCGCGCAGCCGGCGTTCGATCGAGGGCGCTCCGGTGATACCGCCGAGCAGCGGGTCGAAGCGCTGGCCTAGGGTGTCCCATCCTGTCGGCATCGTGCGTGGGAATTGGTTAGTTTTTCGTTCAGGTACGCCTACTATAGCACGCCGCTACGCCGGTGTCAACATGCGAGAACACAAAATCGAATAAAATCGAACATGTTCTTGTTGACATGGGTGATGTTTGATGTTATGTTATTCGTGTTGCTGCGGTCGCGCCGGCCGCGCTCGCGGGAGGTGTTGCGGGCCGCACGCGCGCCGGGAGCTCTTCCCCGCTTTGCAGCGGCGTGTCGCCGCAGAGCGGTGGACGAAGGGAACTCCGGGGAAGCTTCACTCCCACCCCATCCAGGTGGTACCATAGAGGCACAGTGTGTGTAGTCATGAGTAGCGAAGCCGTCAGAGCCCACACCCAGAGCTCAGCCTGGGCGGGGTGCGTGCGGCCGCGTGTCCAGGTATCGTGAAGGAGCCATCGATGCTGAGCGCACAGCGTCGTAGAAGCATCCTGGAAGATATCGAGAGCGGCATCGGGTCGATCGCGCTGCTCAGCAAGAAGTACAACGTGTCGGAGATGACCATCCGGCGCGACCTGAAGGTTCTGGAGCAGGAGGGGCGCGTGCAGCGCACGCACGGCGGCGCCGTGGTGGTCCAGCCGGCCGGGGTCGAGCCGCGCTACGCCGCCAAGCAGAAGGTCAACGCGGCGCTGAAGGCGCGCATCGCACGCTACGCGGCCGAGGAGCTGGTCCAGAACGGCGACATCATCCTGCTCGAGGGCGGGACGACGGTCACCGCGATGGCGCGCTACCTGCGCGGCAAGCAGAACCTGACCGTCGTCACCAACGGCCTGTACACCACCAACGAGCTGCGCCACCTGCTGCCGTACGCGACGATCATCTGCACCGGCGGCATCCTGCGCGACGTCTCGTTCACGTTCGTCGGGCCGAGCACTGAGGAGTTCTTCCGCGCCTTCCACGGCCACAAGCTGTTCATCTCGGCCACAGGCCTGACGCTCGACGCCGGCTTCACCGACCCGAACCTGCTCGAGACGCAGGTGCGCCGGGCGATGATCGGCGCGGTGGACCAGGTGATCGCGCTGGTGGACTCGAGCAAGTTCGGGGTCAAGTCGCTCACCGGCGTCGTGCCCGCGGACGGCGTCTCGATCCTGGTGACCGACTCGGGCGCGCCGCCGGATATGGTCGCGGAGCTACGCGCGCGCGGCGTCGATGTCCGGGTGGTGCCCTGAGCGGCCGCCTTGTTTGTCAGGCTCCGCCGCTCTGCGGCGGAGGAAGGGGCTTCGCGGGAGACTCCACCTCCCACGCCCCACCGCGGCGTAGGTCGTGTCACTGCAGTGGAAAGGGAACGGAATTGCTGACAGAGGAACACCGGCAGTTCTACGACCGCAACGGCTACGTGGTCGTTCGCGGGCTGTTCAGCCAGGAGGAGGTGGAGCGCTACCGCGAGCACTACATGACGCTGCGGAAGCGCGGCTCGTACCCCGGCGACACCGCCGGCGTGGACGTGCGGAGCAACGACCCGCTCAAGCGCTACCCGCGTATGATCCACATGCACCGCTGGGACGACATCTCACTGCAGTGGATGATCGACCCGCGCATCAACGCGTGCCTCACCGGCCTGCTCGGCCGCGAGCCGTACGCGGTGCAGACCATGCTGTACTTCAAGCCGCCGGGGGCGCGCGGCCAGGCGCTGCACCAGGATAACTTCTACCTGCGCGCCAAGCCGGGCACCTGCATGGCCGCCTGGATGGCGCTCGACTACTGCGACGAGGCCAACGGCTGCATGCAGGTCGTGCCGGGCAGCCACACCTGGGATCTGCTCTGCACCGAGAAGGCCGACACCAGCGTGAGCTTCACCGACGTCACCGTGCCGCTCCCGCCCGGCACCAAGTCGCTGCCGGTCGTGATGGAGCCCGGCGACGTGCTGTTCTTCAACGGGGCGCTGGTCCACGGCAGCTTCCCGAACGTCACCACGGACCGCTTCCGGCGCGCGCTGATCGGCCACTATATCGAGGGGCGCGCCGAGCAGGTGGCGAAGTTCTACCACCCGGCCCTGCGCATGGACGGCACCCCGCTCGAGCTCGACATCAGCACCGGCGGCGGGACGTGCGGCGTGTGGGTCGAGCGCGACGGCACGCCGGTGATCGAGATGTCCGGCAGCGAGGGCGTGGTTCGCAAGCACGAGTAACAAATACGGGCGGGGAGGCTTTCGCCTCCCCGCCCTGATTCTCTCCAGCCTTTGAGGCGCGCTCGCCCGTTTACAAGTCGAGCCGCACCTTGGCGCCGAAGTTCTTCTTCTCCTTCGACGTGAAGTAGGTGGCGCAGGCGGCGTCCAGCAGGTCCGGCTCCAGCGTCACCGTCTCCATGTTGTACTTGGCGATCGCCTCCATCTGCAGGAGGATGTCGCGCGGGTGGCACATGCGGAACGGGCGGTTGTCCGGCCGGTACCACTTCGCCACCAGATAGTCCAGCGCCCGGTCGTCGTACGGCACCTTGCGCGCGCGGCACATGATCCGCCAGATCTCCCGCCACTGCTCCTCGGTCGGGTCGACGATCTCGATCTTGAACTTGATGCGCCGCAGCAGCGCGTCGTCCCCCAGGTCGTTCGGGTCCAGGTTGGTCGAGAACATGATGATCTGGTCGAACGGGATCTGGATCTTCTGCCCCGTCATCGTCTGCAGGTAGTCGTAGCGCTTCTCCAGCGGCACGATCCAGCGGTTCAGCAGGTCGAACACGCGCACCTGCTGGCGCCCGAAGTCGTCGATCAGGAAGACGCCGCAGTTGGCCTTCATCTGGAACGGCGCCTCGTACATGCGCGAGTCTCTGTTGTACGTCAGGTCGAGCCCGGCCAGCGTCAGCTCGCCGCCGACGATCACCACCGGGCGGCTGATGCGCACCCAGCGCCGGTCGTAGGGCTGCTCCTCCGGCCACTCCCGCTTCGGCGGCTCGTGGACGATCGCGTCGTACATCTTGATCACCGCGCCGTCGGCGTAGATCGTGTACGGGATGAACACGTCGTCGCCCATCAGGTGGGTGATCCGCTCGGCGATGGTGGTCTTGCCGTTGCCGGGGAAGCCGAACAGCATGATCGACGAGGCCGAGTTGACCGCCGGGCCGACCTGATTGAGGATCGACTCGTCCATCACCAGCCCCTCGAACGCCTCGCGGATGTTGCGCCGCGTCACGACGATGTTCTTGACCGTCTGGGCTGAGACCGACTTGATCCAGTCGTCGAGCGTGACCGGCACGGGGCCGGCGTACATCGTCTTGAGCTGCGCGTCGAGCGCGGCCTGGTTGCCGCGCGGGGTGAGCACGTACTCAAAATTCTGGTCGCCGTAGCCGCGCTGCCCGCCGATGTCGATCAGATCCTGCTTGCGCAGCTCGGTGAGCAGCACGTCCACGATGCGGTAGTTGAGGCCCATGTCCCGCGCGAGCTCCGCGCCGGTGGCGCGGCCCTTGTTGTAGATGATGCGCAGCGTGTGCTCGTACAGAAAGGTCCGGTTCAGGCCGGTCTCCTCGGGGGTCTGCGGCTCCTCGGGCACGAAGGAGTTGTTGAGCCGCGGGCGGGACTGCTCGTCGGTCGGCGGCGGGTCGCCGATCACGCGGGCGGTGCGCAGGTCCACGCCCTTCTGGCGCGCCTCGGCGACGGCACGCTCCAGGCAGTCCTTGTGGAACAGCAGGTGCAGCAGCGCATCGTCGTCGCCGGCCTCCTGGGCCTTCTTGATGCAGTCGTAGACGGCGCGGGCGACGACGTACTTGACGCCGTCGACATACAGGTGGTGCAGGTACTCCTGGCCGCGGACGTAGCAGTCACGCGGGTGGGACGTGCGGGCGAGCATCTCGTCGTACGAGCGCTGGTCCACGAGAAATCGCATCAGGGCCTCCAGGCTACGAAGGTTGTACGTACCGCATTGGATTGTAGCCCTGTGGCATACCGCGCCGTTACCGCCCGCCCACACGGCCCGGTCGCGCGCTTCGCCTAGACGCCCGGCGGCCAGCCTGCTATACTATGCGTGCCCTCGGGCGAGCCAGGAGCCGCCCACGTTCGGCAGGGCCAGCCGATGAATTAGCATCTTCCAACCTGACTTCCCCATCCCGGTGATGGCTGCACAGCCGCCGGCGCCCCGCGCCGACGGCTTTTGGCGTTTCCCCGCCCGCAGGTCCGGCCCCATTTCCCCTTCCCCGCCCGGCGCGCCTGCACGCCTGACGTGCCGCGCCGCTGCCGGGCGGCCTTTCCGCGCCTCGCCCGCCCTTCCTTTTCCTGGCTGGGGAAGAAGCGAAGCGGGCGAAGCCGCCGCGCCGACGCCATCTTCCCCTGCCGCAGCCGGAGAGCGGAGTGGAGCGCTGGCGCCCGAGGGACACGAAGCACTGCCGATTCCAGAGAGACAGGTGCAATGAACCACGAGAGCACACACCACGAGCCGCGGCCCGCGGAGCCGGCGCCGCTGGTGCGCAACCGGGACTACATGCTGATCGTGAGCGCCGGCGTCGTCTCGACGCTCGGGGCGCACATGAGCCGCCTGGCGCTGCCGCTGCTCGCCCTGAGCCTGACCGCCACGCCGGTCTGGGCTGCGCTGCTCGGCGCGGCCCAGCAGCTCCCGTACCTGCTGTTCAGCCTGCCGGCCGGCGCCTGGGTGGACCGGGTGCGCCGCAAGCCGCTGCTGGTCGCGTGCAGCCTGGCGCGCTTCCTGCTCCTGGGCAGCATCCCGCTCGCCTACGCGCTCGGCGCGCTGAGCGTGCCGCAGCTGCTGGTCGTCGTGTTCGCCACCGGCGTGTGCACCGTGCTCTCCGAGATCGCCGACCTCGCCGCGCTGCCGCACGTGGTGCACCCCTCCCAGCTGGCGCGCGCCCGCTCGGTGAGCGAGGGGATCGAGGCGGCCGCCGGCATCCTCGGGCCGAGCGTCGGCGGCCTGATCATCGGGCTCGGCCGCACGACTGTCAGCGGCGCGGCGCTCACCTTCCTGGTGGACAGCCTCTCCTACCTCGTCGCGGGCTGCGGGCTGCTGGGGGTGCGCCGCCCGCTGCAGAGCCCGCGGCGCAGCGCGCACCCGCCGATCCGCGAGGCGATCCGCGCGGGCCTCCGGTTTCTCTGGCGCCACCCCACGCTGCGGCCGCTGATGCTCCTGACCACCGCCGTCAACTTCCTGCAGGCGCCGCTCGCGCTGTGCGCGCTGCTGGTGGCGCGCGACCGGGCGGGGCTCGCGCCGGAGCAGATCGGCCTGGTCTTCGGCGGCGCCGGGTGCGCGGCGCTGATCGGCTCCGCCCTGGCGGGGTGGCTGTACCGCCCGAGCCGCGTCGGCCCGATCGTCATGGCCGCGCTGGGGATGTGGGCGCTCTCGGCGGCGATCCTGGCGCTGGCCGGCGATGCCGTCGTGCTGACGCTCGGCCTGGCGCTCACCTACCTGGTCTGGCCGGTCTACGCAGTGGCGGTCGTCTCGTACCGGCTCGAGGAGACCCCCGACGCGCTGCAGGGGCGGGTGATCAGCGCGTTTCGGACGCTCTCCTACGGCGCCGAGCCGCTCGGCCTGGCGCTCGGCGGCTTCTGCGTCGCGCTCATCGGGCCGGCGCTCATGTTCGGCGCGATCGCCGGCGGCCTGCTGCTCTGCACTGCCGCGGCGGCCGGCGTCCGCTTCGGGCAGAAGCAGGCTGCGGGCCTGGGCGAAGCCGCCGGATTCCGCCCCGAGACGGATTGAATCCGATGCCGGGTAAGATGTACACTGGCACGCGGCGTGCGAGGCGCGTAGATGACTTGTTGTTATGTTTTGCCGCGCAGCTCGCGGTATGTGTTGATGTTGGAGGTGGAGCTATGCATTTTCAGATTGTGGACACTGAGGCTGCCTACCGCCGGCTGCTCGAAGCCCCGGACGCCGCGGCGCGCGAGGCGATCTTCCGCGCCGAGCTGGTGGCGCCGTTCGAGGGGCTGGTGCGCGCCTTCGGCGGCGGCGATGGGCTCGAGGCGTTCGCGCGGTGGGGCATGTCTCCCGAGCAGTTCGCCGGGGAGCAGCGCGAGCGCATGGCCGCGGCGGTCGACGCGCTCGCCGCGCACGACGCCTGGGGGCGCTGCGCCGCGGCGCTCGAGCGCGGCTGGGCGGCGTTCGGCCGCTACGCCGAGCGCATCCCGCTCGAGCAGATCGTCTTCGGGCTGCTCCTGGCCGACATGAGCCGCGTCCCGGGGCAGCGCGGCTACAGCGGGTTCGGCGGCGTCCCCGGCTGGATCATGACCGTCTACGACCGGCCGGACGCCTACACCCTGGCGCGGATCGAGGCCGCCACCGTCCACGAGCTGCACCACAACCTCTTCGGCGCGGCCTTCCCCGACCGCCCGATGATCGCCACCGTCGGCGACTACATCGTCGGCGAGGGGCTGGCCGAGTCGTTCGCCACCGAGCTGTACGGCGAGGAGGTCGCCGGCTGGTTCGTGACCGACTTCGACGAGGCGCTGCTCGACCAGACGCGCGCCGCGTTCCGCGAGGCGCTCGACCTGGGCGGCTTCGACACCGTGCGGGCCTACATCTTCGGCGATGAGATCGCCGAGTCCATGGGGCGGCCGAAGGTCGGCGTGCCGCCCTACGCCGGCTACGCGATCGGCTACCGGGTGGTTCAGGCCTACCTGCGCCGCACCGGCGCGAGCGTGGTCGACGCGACGTTCGTCCCGGCGCGCGAGATCATCGCCGAGTCGCGCTTCTTCGACGCATAGCCAGAGGGCCCCAGCCTTGCGGCCGAGGCCCTCTGGCGAAGGAGGGTGGGAAAGGAGTTGCCCCTACTATAGCCACCGCGGGGCGCGACCGCTATCCAACAATGGTCCCTGCTTCCGGTAGGCCATGTACTGACGTGGGGTGCTCCCGATTTGCTATACTCTTCTGGCGAGAGTTACGCGGCCGTGCCGCCCGCCCTCCTGACGGGAATCCGAAGGGCCTGTGGCCCCACTGAGATCGTTACTGCCCCGCGGCTCTGCGGTGGCGAAGTCGTCGCAGAGCCGCAGCCCGGGAGGCGGCGCCTCCCTCACCCCCTCCAGCGGGCGCGGGCACGGCCGCCGCGACACGCCCTTCCGAGAGCAAGCGAGAGAGGCTATGGCGAGCGACTTGGTGCTGGTGATTGGCGCGGCCGACACCGGGCGCGCACCGATGACAGCGGCCATGCTCCGGCGGCGGCTGCAGGAGCGCGGGTACCGCACGCCCGTCGAGTCGGCCGGCGTCCTCGGCCACGACGGCGACAGCGCGACCGCTGAGGCGATCGCCGCCATCGAGCAGATGGGCCTCGACATCAGCGACCACCGCGCGCGCTCGCTGACGGAGGACCTGGCCGCGGCCGCCCGCCTCATGATCGCGGTGGACAGCGGCACGGCCAAAGTGGCCCGCGCGCGGTTCCCGGACGCCGCCGCGCGGATCCAGACCCTCGGCGAGCTGGCGGGGCGCCCGCGCGACATCCCCGACCCGTTCAAGATGCAGATCGGCGCCTGGCTCATCTACGCGCGCGAGATCGACTCGCTGATCGGGGCCGCGCTCCCGCGCATCCTCGAGCAGCTGGGGGCGCCGGCCGAGCCCGCCGCGGCCCCGCCGCCCGAGCCTCCCGCGGCCCAGCCCCAGGTGGCGCCCGAGCGCGCCGAGGCCGTCGACCGGATCGTGAAGCTGGTCCAGCTCGCCGCCCAGATGCCGGGGGTCGTGGACTGGTCGGCGGCGCGCGCCCAGATCGAGGCCGACCTCGAGCGGATCAGCGGGATGGCCGCGGGCCCCGCCGACCTGTGCGTGGCGTACGCCGGGCTGCTGCGCGCGGCGCTCGCGCTCACGCCCGCGCCGCCCTCCGCCGCCAGGCTCGCGGCGCTCGGCGAGGGGGTGGCCCGGCTGGCCGCGCCGGTCGACCAGGAGGCGCTCACGCGCTTCTCGGCCCAGCTCGGGGGGTGGAGCTCGCTCGCGTGAGATGGCGCCGCCTGCGCGGCCTCGCGCCTTTCGGGATGCCTCCTCCGCTCAGGGCGTCCGCCACGTTCGGCGCGACGCCTCACCAAGTCCCTTCCGCCGCGCGATACCACATTATGTCACGCGGCGTCCCTTTCGCCGCACCCACACGCGCCCCAGCGGGGCATCGCTACTGGAGGGCTGAGGTGAGACGCATCATGTTGTCGACGAACTGGGTCAGGCGCGGCCGCCTGATCCATTCGTCCAGCGTCAGCTGGCGCGAGCGCTCGATGTAGCCCGCCTCGATGGCGCGCAGCTCCCGCACCACCTGCGGGTCGTAGCAGACCAGCGTCACCTCCAGGTCCAGCTCGAACGACCGGATGTCCATGTTGCTCGACCCGACCACCGCGATGTCGTCGTCGATGCTGATGGACTTGGAGTGCAGCAGCACCGGCGCCCGGTACAGGTAGATCTTCACCCCGCAGCGCAGCAGCTGCTCGTAGTACGAGCGCTGCGCGTGAAACACCATGAACTGGTCGCCGATCTCGGACAGGACCAGCCGGACGTCCACATCGCGCTGCGCCACGCTCGTGATCGCGGTCATGAGCGCGTCGTCGGGCACGAAGTACGGGTTGCAGATCACCACGCTGCGCTGCGCGGCGTAGATCAGGCTGGTGAACAGCTTCAGATTGTTCTCGTTCTCGTGGCCCGGGCCGCTCGGCAGGACCTGGCACAGGCTCGTGCCGCGCGCCCTGGGCAACTTCCAGATCTCGGGCGCGGCCGTGCGGTCGAGCAGCGTCCCGGTCTCGGAGAACCAGTCGGTGATGAACACCGCCTGCAGCTGGGCCACCACCGGCCCCTCCACGCGCGCCACCAGCTCGTCGTAGTACAGCCCGCGCCTCAGATTCCTGCGCTTGTGGTAGGTCCGGTCGATGATGTTCTGCGAGCCGGTGAAGCCCACCTCGCCGTCGACGATCACGATCTTGCGGTGGTTGCGCAGGTCGGCCCGCGACCACTCGTTGTCGAAGATCCGCACCGGCAGCATCACGTACGCCTCGATGCCGGCCGCGCGCAGCCGCGGGACGAGCTTGCGGAAGCCGGGGTAGACCAGCGAGCCGAGGTGGTCGAGCAGCACGCGCACCTTGACGCCGCGCTGCACGGCGCGCTCGAGCGCCTGGAACAGCCCCTCGGTGGTGCGGTCGCGGCAGATGATGAAGTACTCGAGGTGGACGAACTCCCGCGCGCGATCGACCTCGGCCGTGATGGCGTCGAGCGCCCCCTGGTAGTCCGCGATCAGCTCCACGCGGTTGCCGCCGCAGGCCGGCAGGCCGCCGAGGTTGGTGTTGAGGCGCACGAACGGGGCGTAGCGCTGCTCCAGCGGGGGGTCCACCAGCGCCGCCAGCTCCGGCACCTGGCGCAGCGCCTCGACCTCCTTGCGGACCAGCTCGTCCATCGCCCGCTGCTGCAGGCGCCGCTTGACGGAGAGCTTCGGGCTGCCGAGCAGCAGGAAGGCGATCAGCCCCAGGAACGGGAACATGAAGATCAGCAGCAGCCAGGCCGTCGCCGAGGAGGGCCGCCGGTTGACCGGCACGAAGACCAGCATGATGAACGGGATGATCAGCGAGACCAGGTAGACGGCCGCGGCGATGAGGGTCCAGTCCATACCTTCGTGCCCCTCGAGCGCTATGTGGATCGAGCGGTAGTTTACACCATCGCCGGCCGCGGCACACCTCTTGCCACCACTGGAGGCCCTACGCCGAGCGCTCCCGGCGCAATGGGGCGTCCGGGAGATCCGGCAGACAGGAGGTATACCATGGCTCGAACGATCGTGGGGCTGTTCGACACCTTCGCCCAAGCGCAGCAGGCGGTCCAGGACCTGACCAGCAGCGGCGTGCGCCGCGACGACATCAGCATCATCGCGAGCGACAGCCGCGGCGAGTACGCGCGCGAGCTCGGCGGCGAGAGCAAGGCCGGCGAGGGCGCGGTGGGCGGCGCGATCGGCGGCGGCGTGCTGGGCGGCGTGCTCGGCCTGCTGGTCGGCATCGGCGCGCTGGCGATCCCGGGCATCGGGCCGGTGATCGCGGCGGGCCCGCTCGCCGCGGCCCTCGGCGCCGCCGGGGCGTCGGCGGTGGCCGGCGCGGGGATCGGCGCGGCCTCGGGCGGCCTGATCGGCGCGCTGGTGGGCGCGGGCATCCCCGAGGAGGAGGCGCACGTGTACGCCGAGGGCGTCCGGCGCGGCGGCGCGCTGGTGAGCGTGACGACCGACGACATGAGCGCCGGCGCGGTCCAGGCGTCGCTGCGCAGCCACGGCGCGGTGGACATCCGCTCGCGCGGCGAGGAGTGGCGCCGCAGCGGCTGGTCGGGCTTCGACCCGAACGCCGAGCCCTACACCAGCGAGTGGGAGAGCAGCGAGGAGCGCCGCCGCAGAAGGCAGTAGCGCGCCCCGCAGCGCAACGGGCGCCGGTGGCCGAGCCCGCGCCAGGGCATCCGGGCCGCTGGCGCCCTTGTTGTGCCCGCCCGAACCTCTGGTATCATAGGCGCAGCCAACGCGAAGGGAAACACACGATGCGCACGCGCTTTCAGGGCGACCCCCACCGCCCGGCCTACCACTTCCTGCCGCCCGCCAACTGGATGAACGACCCCAACGGCCTCATCCACTGGCGCGGGCGCTACCACATGTTCTACCAGCACAACCCGAACGGCGCCTTCTGGGGCACCATGCACTGGGGCCACGCCGCCAGCAGCGACCTGGTGCGCTGGGAGCACCTCCCGATCGCCCTCGCGCCCGGCCCCGAGCCGTACGACGACGCCGGGGTCTACTCGGGGATCGCCCTCGACGACCACGGCGTGCCGACGATCATGTACACCGCGACCAGCGGCCCGCAGTCCGCGCCCAGCGTCGCGCTCGCCGTCGGCGACCAGGATCTCGTGACGTGGCGCAAGGACGAGCGCAACCCGGTGATCCTCCCGCCGCCCGACCTGGACCTGACCGGCTTCCGCGACCACACCGCCTGGCGCGAGGGCCCGTGGTGGTACCAGCTGATCGGCGCCGGCATCCGCGGCGTCGGCGGGGCGGTGCTGCTCTACCGCTCCCAGGACCTGCGCAGCTGGGAGTACCTCGGCCCGGCCTGCGTCGGCGACGCGGCCGAGAGCGGCACGATGTGGGAGTGCCCGGACCTGTTCGCGCTCGGCGGCCGCCACGTGCTGGTGATCTCCCCGATCCCGCTCGAGCGGGCGGTCTACTTCACCGGCACCTACGCCGCGCACCGCTTTACCCCCGACGGCGGCTTCCGCGAGCTGGACCCCGGCGGCTCGCTCTACGCCCCGCAGTCCTTCCGCGACGCGCGCGGGCGGCGGATCATGTTCGGCTGGCTGCGCGAGGAGCGCGCCCAGGCCGCCCAGATCGCCGCCGGCTGGTCGGGCGCGATGTCGCTGCCGCGCGTCCTCTCGCTGCTGCCGGACGGCGGGCTGAGCCAGGCGCCGGCCCCCGAGGTGGAGACGCTGCGGCAGGCGCACGCCCGCTGGGAGGGCCTCGCGCTCCCGGACGGGCGGCCGGTGGCGCCGGACGGGCTGCGCGGCGACCGCCTGGAGCTGCTGGCGGTGATCGACCCCGGCGAGGCGGACGCGGTCGGGCTCGCGGTGCGCGCGGCGCCGGTCGGCGAGGAGCGGACGCTGCTGCTCTACGAGCGCGCCGCCGGGCGGCTGGTGGTGGACCGTAGCCGCGCTAGCCTGGACCCCGACACGGCCCGCGATGTCCGCGCCTGCGCCCTCGCGCTCGCGCCGGGCGAGCCGCTCCGGCTGCGTGTCTTCGTCGACCGCTCGGTGATCGAGACTTTCGCCAACGAGCGCGCCTGCATGGCCTCGCGGGTCTACCCGACGCGGCCGGACGCGCTCGGGGTGGAGCTCTTCGCCCGCGGCGGGGCGGCGCGGCTCATCGCGCTCGACGCCTGGGAGATGGAGGCGGTCACCGCCTGACGCGTGGCGAGCCGGCCCCGGCAGGCGGGCGCCTGCGGCGGAAACGGCCCCGGCGGCGTCCGGGACGCCTTCCCGGAGCCCCGCTCTGCCCGTCCAGCGGGCCGAGGCCGCAGCGACCGGGGCCGTAGCAGCGCCGTCGCCCGCCGATACGATCGCCAATACGCTCAAGGAGAGGACCAATGACCGACGACCGCCGCTACGGCGGCCAGAGCATGTACCGCCCGCTGCGGCGCGTGCTGGTGCGCAGGCCGGACGAGTCCTTCGCCGTAGAGGACCCGGAGCTGTGGCACTACGCCGGCCGCCCGGACCTGGCGCGGGCGCAGGAGGAGCACGACGCCCTGTGCGCGCTGCTGCGGGCGGCCGGCGCCGAGGTGATCGCGCACGACGAGCCGCAGCCGGGGCGCGCCGACTCGATCTTCGTCTTCGACCCGGCGCTGATCACCGACGCCGGCGCCGTCATCCTGCGCATGGGCAAGGAGCTGCGGCGCGGCGAGGAGCAGGCGATGGCGCGCACGCTGGAGCGGCTGGGCGTGCCGGTGATCGCCACGCTCCACGGCGACGCGCTCGCAGAGGGCGGCGACCTGCTGTGGCTGGACGAGCGCACGCTCGCGGTCGGGCTGGGATTCCGCACCAACCGCGAGGGCCTGCGGCAGCTCGGCGAGGCGCTCGCGCCCCACGGCGTGACCCTGCTGCCGGTCGAGCTGCCCTACTACGCGGGCCCGGCGGCGTGCCTGCACCTGCTCTCGCTGATCAGCATCGTGGACGAGCGGCTCGCGGTGGTCTACCCGCCGCTGATGAGCGTGCCGTTCTGGCAGGAGCTGCGCCGGCGCGGCTTCCGGCTCGTCGAGGTGCCCGAGCAGGAGTTCCTGACAATGGGCCCCAACGTCCTGGCGCTGGCCCCCGGGCAGTGCCTGATGCTCGAGGGCAACCCGGTGACGCGGCGGCGGCTGGAGGAGGCCGGCTGCGAGGTGCTGACCTACCGCGGGGACGAGCTGTCGCTCAAGGCCGAGGGCGGCGCCACCTGCCTCACCCGGCCGATCCTGCGCTCCTGATCCACGGAGGACCCACGGGCGCAGCGCGCTGCGCCCCAGCGAGCGCATGGAGCCCCAATGATCCCGCTCCGCGCCCTCCGTGCCTCCGTGGATCTGCTATACTACCCCGCGTTTTGATCACCGGGAAGAGACGGCATGGCATCACACGACGCCTCGGTCGGGCGGCTGGCCGGCGCGGTGCCCCGGCGCCCGCGCCCGCGCCCCGCTGAGGCCACAACCTTCGTCCTGCGGCGCGCCGATCTCCTGCGCAGCCTGCTGCTGATCGCCGCCGCCGCGCTGCTGGTGCTCCTGGCCGACCTGGCGCTGCTGCGGCTCCACCCCGGCGCCTACTACGTGGACGTCGGCAACTTCCGCGACAAGTACTTCCTGACGAACGCGCACCGCCAGGAGACCGCCGAGGACGGCACCTACCGCTGGACGACTGAGCGCAGCACGCTGTGGCTCACCGAGTTCGGCGTGGCGCCGTACGCCCTGCTGCACCTGGACCTCGGCGGGCGCCCTGAGCCGGCGTCGGTCACCATTGCGCTCAACGACCAGCCGTGGACGGCCTTCGAGGCGCAGACCATCCCGCGGCGCTACACTCTGATGCTCCCGCCGGACCGCGGCGAGCAGATGCGCTTCGAGCTGCGGAGCACGACCTTCCAGGTCCCGGGCGACCCGCGCCGGCTGGGGGTGAAGGTGGACGGCTTCGGCGTCACGTTCCTGCGCAGCTCCCAGCCGCTGCCGATCGGGCGGCACGCCGCGGCGCAGGTGCTGGCGCTGGCGCTGCTGCAGGTCACGGCGCTGCGCCTCGGCTGGCGCTGGGCCTGGCAGGCGCTGCTGCTCGGGGCCGCCGCGGTCGGGCTGGCGGCGGTGCTGGCCTCCGAGCTGCTGCTGGCGCACGCCTTCATGCCGCGCCTGGCGGTGGCGGCGCTGGCGATGGCGCTGCTCACCTGGCTGGCGCTGCCTCAGCTGGAGCGCGCCGCGGCGGCCGAGGAGGCGCGCGACCCATCGGCGCCGCACTGGGGCGGCGTGCGCGAGCTGCGCGTGCTGTGGGCGCTCGGGCTCGCGGCGATCGCCCTCCGCATGGCGGCCGTGTTCTACCCGACCTTCGAGGGCCAGGACCTGGGCCGCAACGTCAACCGCCTGCTGATGACCATCAGCGGCCAGCTGGTGATCATCGCCCCGTCCGGCGAGTTCGCCAGCGGGCTCACGATCTACCCCCCCGGCCCGTACCTCGGCCTCATGCCGCTCGGCGTGCTCACCGACCAGTACGGCCCGATCCTGCAGGGCTCGCTGGCGCTGATGGATGGCCTCACCGCCTTCCTCGTCGCGCTGCTGGCGCGCCGGCTGGGGGGCGGGCGCGAGGCGGCGCGCATGGCGCTCGTGCTGTACGCCGGCAACATCGCGGCCTTCGGCGCGATGGCGTACAGCTTCTCGGCGCAGATCTACGGGCAGTGGTTCACCGCACCGATGCTGCTGCTCCTGCTGGCGAACGGCGGCTGGCCGCGCCCGCGCACCTGGCTGCTGGTCAGCCTGCTGCTGGCCTTCCAGCTCCTCTCGCACATCGGCGTGGCGTTCCTGGCGGTGGGGTGGCTCGGGCTGACGCTGGTGCTGCTCACGCTCGCCTGGCGGCGGGTGCCGTGGTGGGGCTGGGCCGGATTCGCGCTCACCTGCGCGCTGGCGTTCGCGCTGCTGTACATCTTCATCCTGGACGAGACGCTGGCGCACGCCCAAAACAGCGTGCTGTCGTCCGGCCGGGACACGCTGTTCCCCGGCTTCCGGATGCTGCTGGTGAACGGGCTGCGTCTGGGCTACAGCGATATCGGGCTGGCGCTGCTGCCGCTCGGGCTGCTGCTGATCTGGCGCCGGTTCGGCGCGGCTGCGCAGGGGACGCCCCTCCGGCAGCTCGCGGCGCCGGTCGGGGCGCTGCTGACGCTGCTGTTCTACCTGATGGTGGACCTGCTGCTGAACGTCCAGGTGCGCTACTTCTACTTCGCGCTGCCGCTGGTGCTCGCGGCGATCGCGGTGGCGCTGGGGGCGATCGCTGCGCGCGGGCGGGTGGCGCGGCTGGCCACGTGGGCGCTGACGATCGCGGTGGTCGCGCCGCAGGTGGCGCTGTGGCTCAGCGCGACGCTGGCGGAGGGGAAGATCTCGATGACGCCGCTGACGCACTAGCGCGGCGCGCATTCGTGCCGCAGACGTTTTCCGCCGCTCCGGGTGCGACACAGTCGCCCGGAGCGGCGGAGCGATTCTGAAGGGGGCGCAGGCGCGCTAGGAGAGATCGCCCGCCTCGAGCAGGCGGCGCACCTGCTCGAGCACATCGCGCTCGCGGGCGAAGCTCGCCAGGCTGATCGCCTCGGCCAGCGGGAACCAGCGGGCGTCGTCGACCTCGGCCTGCTGCGGCGCGAGCGCGCCATCCACGTAGCGCACCAGGAACAGGTCGACGTACTTGTGGATGCGCGTCGGGCCGGCGCGGAACCAGTACTCGATTGTCGCCAGGTGGCGCTGGACAGCGCCGCGCAGCCCGGTCTCCTCGGCGATCTCGCGCACGGCGGCGGCCTCTGCCGTCTCGCCGCGCCGCACGTGGCCCTTCGGGAGACCCCAGCGGCGGCTCTCGTTGGTCGCTATCAGCGCAACCTCTAGCGTCGAGCCCTGGAGCCGGTAGATAACGCCGCCCGCGGAGTAGGCCGTGCGCTGCTCACGGGTAGCGCGGTGATCATGTGTCGTCATGCTTATCAGGCGCCGGGCTCAGGCACGCTTGGGAAGACGACCGGCGCGCATATCCCAGTAGTGATTGATCGCGTACCTGATGCGCTCCTTCGCTATATCGGCCTGCTCCCAACCGATCGGCTCGACCCGCGCGCCCTCCAAGTCCTTGTACACCGCGAAGAAGTGCTCGACCTCTTTGATGTAGTGGGCCGGCAGCTCGGTGAAGCTCGCGTAGTCGGCGAAGAACGGGTCGTAGTGCAGCACCGCCAGGATCTTGTCGTCCGGCTCGCCGCGGTCCAGCATGCGGAACATGCCGATCGGGCGCGCCTCGACGATACAGCCGGTGAACGTCGGCAGGTTGGTCATCACCAGCACGTCCAGCGGGTCCCCGTCGTCGTAGTACGTCTGCGGGATGAACCCGTAGTCGCCGGGGTAGTGGACGGCTGAGTAGAGCACGCGGTCTAGCTTGAACGCTCCGGTCTGCTTGTGGTACTCATATTTGTTGCGCGAACCCTTGGGGATCTCGACCACCACATGGATGACCTCCGGTACGCTTGGGCCGGGATCCAGTTCGTGCCACAGGTTCATAGATGCTCCCGATCGTCGGCTGCCGCCTGCCGGCAGCCTCCCTCCGCCGCGCTCTTCATCAGGGCCGGCGGCGTCGATACTATCAGCATTATAACACTGAAGGGGAGCGTGGCGCTATAGGCGGCCGCCGCTCCCGGCCAACGGAGCGGGCCGAGTGGGCCGATGGCTCTACACAAACCTGCGGCTGTGTGCTATCCTGCACCACAGAGCCGCGGGGAGACTCGGGCAAAGCCCGCGGCACACGAGAAGCGCAGTAGGGAGCGCAATGGCAATCACAGACCGGATGCTGATCGGGGCAATCGCGAGCAACCCGGGGGTCTACGAGGGCGCGGGCGAGTACCGCTGCTGCCGGACCTGCACGGCGATCTTCTTCACTTCGGCCAAGGAGCCGGACAAGGAGCACGAGGGGCACGACACCTTCGCGCTGCCGGCGCTCAACCCCGATGGCTCGGGGAAGCTGGTGCGGGCGTTCCAGCGCTACATCGAGCGCTGGCCGCAGGAGCGGCGCGAGCAGCTCGACCGCTTCGCCGCCCGCAAGGGCTGGGATATGGCGATGGAGCTCAAGTACGGCGGCGGGGCGCTCGAGGACGACGAGGCCGCCGAGTGGCAGGAGATCGTCAACGCGCGCCTGGCGCAGCTCGCCAGGCAGGCGCGCGAGGAGCTGGAGCGGACCTCGTGAGCGCCGCGCGCCCGGGCGCGGGGACGTTGCACATCGGAGCGCCTCGGGGCCTCGCAGGCCGCGCCGCCTGAGACCACCGAAGCGCGCCAACGTGCAACGTGCAGCACGGATGGCGCGGCCCGCGCGCTCAGAAGAGCATCACGCCCGCCTCGCGGGCCAGCTGGCGCAGGCGCTCGCCGAGCGGGCCGCGGCCGCTCTTCTCCATCTCGTCGGCCAGCTCGTTCAGGCGCTTCACGAAGGCCGCGTTGATCAGGTGCGTGTTCTGGCGCAGCGTGTGCGTGGCCTCCTGGGGCGTCGCGGCCTGCAGCAGCTGGTTGATCAGCCGCTCCTCCGGGGTGAGCGACTCCTCGATCACCTCGGTGGCGATCCGCCGGATGTCGGTGAGCTGCTGGACGATGTCCGTCCGGCCGGCGCGCTCGGCCGCCGCCATGTTGGTCTCCAGCACCAGCATGAACGCCTCGTCCAGCTCGCTGGCGTGCGCCCGCAGCGCCTCGCGGGCGTCGGGCGCCTCCATGACCTCCTTCAGCACCTTCGCGCCGGTCTCGAACAGCTCCTGCGCCTGGCGGTCCATGCGCTCGACGGTCTCCAGGATCAGGGCGCGCCGCTGCGTGAGCCGCTCGGCCTCGGCGCGGTCCCCCGCCTGCTCGGCGGCGTCGATGCGCTTAGTCAGCTCCTCGAAGAACGTGTAGTCGATCACCGGGCGCAGCTCGCCGATCGCCGTCTCGATCTCCTCGGCGGGCACGGAGATCAGCCGGTCGAGGGCCTCGGAGAGGGTGGGCTCCTCCTCCTCCTCGCCGAGCCCGGCCGCGCTGGCGTCGAAGCCGGTCAGCTCGATCAGCTTCTGGCGCAGGCCGAGCAGCATCTCGGACGACTCGGCCTGGCCGGTCTGCGCGCTGGCCTCGATGAAGGCCGTCAGCGTCGCGAAGAACTCGTAGTCGAGCTGGTCCTTCACGCCGGCCACCGCCGCGGCGAGCGCCTCCTCGCCCTTGTCGTAGGCCTCGGCGAGCTGGCTGATCAGCTCCACGCGCGCGCGCTGTGCGGCGATCACCTCCTTGGAGATGCCGTCGGCCTCGAGGATGACGTCGATCAGCGAGCTGAGCGTCAGGAAGCGGCGCGGCGCGAGCAGATAGCCGCGCGGGGCATCCTGCGGCAGCGAGCGCATGATCGCCCCGGTCGCGTCGCCGATGAAGCGCTCCTGCTCCTCGGGCCGGGCGTCGAGCTGCTGCGGGAAGTGGACCAGGCAGAGCTGCTTGGAGGCGTCGTGGTAGACCAGCGGCGCGGCCAGCATCACCGGGAAGCCACAGTTGCCGCACACCCCTGTGTTGAGCTGGCCGGAGAGCAGCCGGGCCTTGAGCTCCGGCTGGCGACCGCCATCCACGACCGTAAAGACCTGGGCCTGCATCAGCGAGCGGCAGTTCGGGCAGTTCAGCTGCACCACCTGCGGCGGAGGGACAGACATGAAACCAACGTCCTTTCTATCGTTCCTAGAAAAAAGCGCCGGGGTGACCGGCGCGCAAATGCTATTGCGTGTCGCGGTGATATTATAGCACGGTCGTGTTATGGTTCTGAAGTTACAGGGCCTACGCGGTGGTCCGCCCTGCACCCGGGCGTGTTCCGCAGGTGCTCTGCTCGTGACTTGGTGCATCCGGTAGGCGCTTGTGCAGGCGCTCCGCCCTGCACCCGGGCGTGTTCCGCAGGCGCTCCGCCCTGCACCCGGGCAGGAGGGCCGGCGCCGGCCCTCCTGCACCACCCGCGCCAGGGCCTGCGGCCCTGGACCCGCAAGGGAACGCGTACGCCGCTCGGTTGCCCGTTATCATGCCCACGTACACCGACGCGCGTGCCGCAGCCACAGGCTGATGCGCTGCAATGCCCGGTTTGGCTGAGACGTGCGGCACCGCGTAACTTCTGTCATGGCGGTGCTGTGACGGGGCCGCCGCGGCGCCGCGGCGCGTCTCCGCCTCGCTCCGGGGCGGGGAGGGGCGCTGGGGCGGGCGGGCGGCTGCGGATCGGCGCGCCACAGCGCCCACGACGCCCGCCGGACGGGCGTAGCGAGGGCCGGCACGGCGCCGTAGCATCCACCTGCATCACTTTGCGCGAAGCGCGAAAGGCGGAAACACAATGGCCGACACAACCTGGCTGCGCGAAGCCGCCACCGACGAGGAGGCCGCGGCGCTCACCGCCGAGCTGGTGGCGATCCGCAGCTACCCGGGCGAGGAGGGCGCCGTACAGCGCGCGGTGGCCGCCTGGCTGGAGCGGCACGGGATGCGCCCGGAGATCCAGCCCACCCAGGGCGACCGCCCGAACGTCCTGGCGCGGCTCGCCAACGGCGAGGGGCCGACGCTGCTGCTCAACGGCCACGTCGACACCGTGCTGGCGGCGCGCGGCTGGTCGTGCGACCCGTGGCAGGGGCGGCGCGAGGGCGACCGGCTGTACGGCCTCGGGGCGTTCGACATGAAGAGCGGCGTCGCGGCGATGCTGCTGGCGGCGCGGGCGCTCAACGAGCGGCGCGACCTGTGGCGCGGCACGCTGGTCGTCAGCTCGGTAGTGGACGAGGAGGCCTACTCGATCGGCGCGCGGGCGCTGGTGGAGAGCGGGCTCCAGGCCGACTACTGCGTCGTGACCGAGCCGTCGTGGGACAACCCGGTGATCGGCGCGGTCGGCAAGGTGCTGGTGCGCGGCGAGGTGACCGGCCGGGCGGCGCACGGCTCGTGGCCGCACCAGGGGATCAACGCCGCCGTGGAGGCCAGCCGGCTGGTGGCCCGGCTGGACGAGCTGCCGCTGGGGCGGCACCCGCGGCTGCAGGCCACCCAGTGCCTGCTCGGGCTGCACAGCGGCAGCGAGCAGTATGTGATCACGGTGCCCGAGCGGGCGACGTTCACGATCAACCGCCACATCGTGCCGGGCGAGACCGGCGAGAGCGTGCTGGCCGAGATGCGCGAGCTCGCGGCGTCGCTCGGCTCGCCGGCGCAGTTCGACTTCGCGATCGACCCGCCCTACTACCCACCGTGGGAGATCGCGGCGGACCACCCCTTCGTGCAGCGCTTCGCGGAGGCCTACCGGGCCGAGGCGGGCCACGACCCGGCCTTCGCCCACGCGATGGGCGTCGCGGACTCGAACTACTTCGCCGCGGACCTGGGCATCCCGACGATCCAGTTCGGCCCGCGCGGCGGCGGCGCGCACCAGGCGGACGAGTGGGTGGACGTGCCGAGCATCGCGGCGTCGGTGCGCGTGCTGCTGCGGCTGGCGACGGACATCCTCCGCTGAGCGATGCGCGCGGCCCTTCCATCCCCCGCACGGCCGCGGCTGCGCGCACTTGATCGCTGCGCTACAATACAGCATCTTTCGTAGCACATGGCTGGCGCGGCCGCCGTGTGGGTCGCCGCGTCAGCGCTTCGCAGGGAGAAGCATACTGGGGAGGCCTCCCCAGACCCATCGCGCCGCAGAGCGGCGGAGCAAAGGAGTGTGTCGATGGGACAGCCGACGATTGCACCCTACGGCGCGTGGCGCTCGCCGATCACCGCCGACCTGATCGTCGCCGGGGCGCTCCGTCTGGGGCAGATCCAGGCCGACGGCCAGGACATCTACTGGACCGAGGGGCGCGCCAGCGAGGGCGGGCGCGTCGTCGTCGTGCGGCGCACGCCGGACGGGCAGGTGACGGACGTGACCCCGCCGGGCTTCAACGCCCGCACGCGCGTCCACGAGTACGGCGGCGGCGCCTTCCTGGCGCACCGCGGCGTGGTCTTCTTCGCGAACTTCGCCGACCAGCGGCTGTACCGGCAGGACCCGGGCGCCGAGCCGCGCCCGCTCACCCCGCCGGGCGGCTTCCGCTACGCGGACATGGTGTTCGACGAGCGGCGCGACCGGCTGATCTGCGTCTGCGAGCTGCACGAGGGCGGCGGCGAGCCGAAGAACTTCCTGGCGGCGGTGCCGGCCCAGGGCGGCGCGCCGGTCCCGCTCGCCGAGGGGCGCGACTTCTACGCCGCGCCGCGGCTCAGCCCGAACGGCGCGCGGCTGGCGTGGATGGCGTGGGACCACCCGAACATGCCCTGGGACGCCGCCGAGCTGTGGGTCGCGGACCTCGGGCCGGACGGCACGCTGAGCGAGGCGCGCATGATCGCCGGCGGCGCCGGCGACTCGGTCTGCCAGCCGGAGTGGTCGCCGGACGGCACGCTGTACTTCGTGGCCGAGCGCAGCGGCTGGTGGAACCTGTACCGGCTGCGGGTGGGCGAGGTGGAGCCGATCTACCCGATGGAGGCCGAGTTCGGCCAGCCGCACTGGTCCTTCGGCGGCTCGACCTACGCCTTCGACGGCGCCGGGCGGATCATCTGCACCTACACCCAGGGCGGCAGCAGCTACCTGGCGCAGATCGACCTGGCGAGCGGCAGGCTGCACCCGATCGCCTCGCCCTACACCGCGATCAGCTCGCTGCGGGTGGCGGATGGCGCGGCGCTGTTCCTCGGCGGCGCGCCGGGGCGGCCCAGCGGCGTGATCCGGCTCACCCTGCCCACGGGCACGTCGGGGGAGGGCATGCGCATCGAGGAGCTGCGGCTCTCGCGCCCGCTGGCGGTCGACACCGCCTACATCTCGGAGCCGAAGCCGGTCGAGTTCCCGACCACCGGCGGCCGCACCGCGCACGGCTTCTTCTACCAGCCCAGGAACCCGGACTACCAGGCGCCGCCGGGCGAGAAGCCGCCGCTGCTGGTGATGAGCCACGGCGGCCCGACCGGCGCCACCTCGTCGGCGCTGAACCTGAGCGTGCAGTACTGGACCAGCCGCGGCTTCGCGGTGCTGGATGTGAACTACGGCGGCTCGACCGGCTACGGGCGCGCCTACCGCGAGCGGCTGGACGGCCAGTGGGGCATCGTCGATGTGGACGACTGCTGCAACGGCGCCCGCTGGCTGGCCGAGCAGGGGCTGGTGGACGGCGAGCGCATGGCGATCACCGGCGGCAGCGCCGGGGGCTACACGACGCTGGCGGCGCTGACCTTCCGCAAGGTCTTCAAGGCCGGCGCGAGCTACTACGGCGTGGGTGACCTGGAGGCGCTGGCGCGCGACACCCACAAGTTCGAGAGCCGCTACCTGGACCGGCTGATCGGCCCGTACCCCGAGCGCCGCGACCTGTACGTGGAGCGCTCGCCGGTGCACCACGTGGACCTGCTGGAGTGCCCGGTGATCTTCTTCCAGGGGCTGGAGGATGAGATCGTGCCGCCCAACCAGGCCGAGGCGATGGTGGCGGCGCTGCAGGCCAAGGGGCTGCCGGTGGCCTACCTGGCCTACGAGGGCGAGCAGCACGGCTTCCGCAAGGCGGAGAACATCAAGCGCTCGCTGGAGGCCGAGCTGTTCTTCTACCAGCGCTACCTGCTCTGGCCGAACCAGCCGCTGCCCGAGGGGGTCGAGGAGGTCCCGCTGAGCTGAGCCGCCCTGTGGCAGCGCGGGAGTCGATGTATAATCCCAGGTGCCGCAGCCGGCCCCTGCGGCTCGCGCACGTCATCATCACGAAGGGAGCTGTGATGAAGCGAGCGATCACCAACCCCACGTCCGCGGCGGTCGTCGGCGCCATCTTCTGCCTGCCGCTCGCGCTGCTGTTCGCGATGCTGCTCCTGAAGATCGAGCCGAACCTGGGGCCGCTCCAGCCCCTGCTGACGAGCCCGGACCCCGACCAGCCGGACGTGATCGGCTCGCTCGTCGCGCTCGGCGCGCTGCTGCTCGTGGTCGCGGCGCTCGGCATCAACCTCGTGGCCATCGGGAGGACGCTGCGCGCGGGCGGGAGCCTGACGGCGCACCCGGCGAGCCTCGCGCTCGTCGTCGTTGCGCTCGTCGCCATCGTCGCCGTCGCGGGCGGCATCGCGGCCGACCAGTACCCCTGCTGGATCGGCGCGCCGAACTGCGACTAGGCGCGGCCGAGGGCGCCGCCCGGCGCAATCGACCTGCGAAAGGACTACCTGCATGACACAACCGAACATCCTACCGACACTGCGCATCGGCCTGCAGGGCTCGGGGTTCATCGCCAACTTCCACCTCCAGGCGCTGCGCGGCGTGCGCAACGCCCAGGTCGCGGGGGTGTACAGCCCGACGCAGGCCCACCGCGAGGCGCTGGCGGCTAAGGCGAACGAGCTCGAGCTCGGCCCCTGCCGCGCCTTCGACTCGCTCGAGGATATGGTGGCCTCGGGCGAGGTGGACGCGATCTGGATTCTCGGCCCGAACGACACGCGCGTCGAGACCATGCGGACGATCAGCCGGGTGGTGCGCGAGGGGCGCGGCAGCGTGCGCGCGGTGGCGTGCGAGAAGCCGCTGGCGCGCAACCTGGCCGAGGCGCGCGAGGTGCTGCGGCTGGCCGAGGAGGCCGGGCTCAACCACGGCTACCTGGAGAACCAGGTGTTCTCCACCGCGGTGCTGCGCGGCAAGGACATCATCTGGCGGCGCGGCGCGTCGATCGCCGGGCGGCCCTACCTGGCGCGCGCCTCGGAGGAGCACAGCGGCCCGCACAAGCCGTGGTTCTGGCTCGGCCACAAGCAGGGCGGCGGCGTGCTCTCCGACATGATGTGCCACAGCGTCGAGGTTGCGCGCTTCCTGCTCACCGAGCCGGGCAAGGACCGCAGCAGCCTGCGGCTCGTCAGCGCCAACGCCACCGTGGCGAACCTCAAGTGGACCAGGCCGGAGTACGTCGAGCGGCTGAAGCAGATGATGGGGCCGGAGGTCGACTACTCGCGCCGCCCGGCCGAGGACTTCGCCCGCGGCACGCTGGTGCTGGAGGACGAGCAGGGGCACACGCTCATGATCGAGTGCTCGACCTCCTGGGCCTACGTCGGGCCGGGGCTGCGCATCCAGATCGAGCTGCTCGGCCCCGAGTACGCGATGGAGATCAACACCCTCGGCACCGAGCTGAAGGTCTTCCTCTCGCGCGAGGTGCGCGGCAGCGCCGGCGAGGACCTGGTGGAGAAGCAGAACGCCGAGCAGGGCCTGATGCCGGTGCTCGAGGACGAGGCGGGGATCTACGGCTACACCGAGGAGGACCGCCACATGGTCGAGTGCTTCCGCAAGGGCCTCCGCCCCTCCGAGACCTTCCACGACGGCGTCGCGGTGGTCGAGATGCTCATGGCGCTGTACCGCTCGGCCGAGACCGGCCAGACGGTGTACCTGGCCGAGACCGACCTGTCCGACTACGTGCCGCCGGTCGCCAGGGCCTGAGCAACAGAGCGCTGCGCGCCGCGGCGTGCCGCGAGCGCGCAGCGCTCAGCTCCTCCGCCTGAGCATCCACCCGGTGAGGATCAGGCAGGCCGCCGCGTAGCCGAGCAGGATCACCCAGCGCCCCAGCAGGTGCTCGGCGCTGTAGGTGTACTCGGCGGGCGGGTCGGGCAGGCGCAGCATTCCCGGCGCCAGCGGCAGGTCGTTCAGGTTCACCGTGGTGCCGTAGGCGTCCATGGCCCAGCGGCTCACGGTGAGCCACGAGAGCACCCGCTGCGCGCTGACCCCGTCGCCCAGGCTGAAGATCACGCCGGCGAACAGGATCTGCGGGATCAGCGCCAGCGGCACGAGCGAGATCGCCCGGTCCGGCGTGCTGGCGAAGGCCGAGATCGCCAGCCCCATCGCCAGCCCTGCCAGCGACGTCAGCATCGTCGTGATGAACAGCTCGGCCCAGATCGGCAGCAGCACGCCCTGGGCCGGGAACTCCACCTTCAGCCCCACCAGCCCCAGCAGCACCAGGCTCTGGACCGCCAGCAGCACCGTCAGCACCACCACCTTGGAGAGCACATACGGCGCGACGCGCAGGTTCGCCAGCCGCTCGCGGCGGAAGATCGGCGCCTCCTTGGTGATCTCGCGCGCGGCGTTGATGATGCCGAACCAGACCGCCACGGTGGCGAGCATGAACAGCACCTTCTTGGCCTCGTTCGCGAACGCCCCCTCGCCGACGATCGCGTCGGCCTTGGCCACCAGCGCCAGCAGCGCGCCGATGATCGGCGCCTGCAGCAGCAGGATCATCAGGTTGCGCCGGTCCTGGATCAGCAGGTCGGCGTAGCGCCTGGTGAGGATGCCGAACTGGCGCAGCGCCGAGATCCTGGGCGCCCGCGCGCGGCCGTCGTCGGCGCTGCCCGAGACCGGCCCGGCCGGAGCCTGCGCCAGCCGGTCGGCGACGTAGCGCCGGTAGTGCGGCGAGGCGCGGAACTTCATCTCCCACAGCTCGGCCAGGGTCGGCTGCGCCGGCTTCCCGTTCGCCGCTGGCTTCTGGCCGCTGGCCGCGTGGCGCTGCCAGGCCTCGTACTCCGCCTTCAGGTCGCGCTGCACCACCGCCCAGCGCTCGGCGTCCTGCGGGTCGGCGTGGCCCTCGAGCTTGGTGTAGATGTCGGCGAAGTCGCCGCTGGCCACGCCGAAAAACGCCGGCGCCTCCGACGGCGGCCCGAAGTACACCATGCGCCCGTCCGACATGAACGCGACGTGGTCGCACTGGGTGATGTTGGCCGTCGCGTGGGTCACCAGCACCACCGTGCGCCCGCTGTCGGCCAGGCGCCGCAGGGTGTACATCATCTTCTTCTCCAGGCCGGGGTCCAGCCCGGAGGTCGGCTCGTCCAGGAAGAACAGGCTCGGGTCGGCGAGCAGCTCGGCGCCGATGCTGACGCGCTTGCGCTGGCCGCCGGACAGGTTCTCCACCGGCTTGTCGCGGTGGGGCGTCATCTCGACGTCCTCGAGCACCTGGGCGATGCGCCGCTCGACCTCGGCGGGCGCGGTGTCGGCCGGGAGGCGCAGCTCGGCGGCGTAGCCGAGCGCCCGCTCCACCGGCAGCGGCCGGTGCAGGATGTCGTCCTGCGGCACGTACCCCAGCACGGTGCGGTAGGCGTCGAAGTTGCGGTAGAAGTCGTCGCCGTTGACGAACACGCTGCCGTGGGTGGCGGGCGCGAACCCCGAGAGCGCGTTGAGCAGGGTGGACTTTCCGGTGCCGCTGCCGCCCACCAGCGCCACGAACTCGCGCGGCGCGATCGACAGCGAGACGTCCTTGAGGATCATGCGGCTGGCCCCGCCGCGGCGCACCTCGCGCCACAGGTTGCGGGCGTCGATCCGCAGGGCGCCGCGCTGGTCGTACTCGTCGAGGCTGTCGCCGTCGTACACCAGCTTGAACGCGCCGATCTGGATGACGTCGCCGGGCGCGAGGGTGTGCTGGGTGATGCGCCTGCCGTTGACGAAGGTGCCGTTCGTGCTGCCGACGTCGCGCAGGACGTGGGCGCCGCCCACGCGCTCGACCACCGCATGCCGGCGCGAGACCTGCGGGTTATCGAGGATGATGTCGCACGCGTCGCGCCCGATGGTGATCTGCGCGTCGTTCGGGTCCAGCGGGTAGCTGCGCGCCACGGTCGCGGCCTGCGCCTGGCGCACGGCCAGCGGGTTGCGGTAGGTGAGCGTGACGAAGTTGCCGGTGGCCGGGTCGCCGATCCGCAGCAGGTCGCCGTCGGCCAGCTGGCGCGGGGTGTGCGGCGGGATGCGGCGCCCTTCCGCCAGCAGCCCGTTGGTCGAGCCGACGTCGATGATCCGGTGCGCGGCGCCGTCCGGCTCGATCCGGGCGTGGCGCGCCGAGACAAAGCGCGAGACGAGGACGATGTCGTTCTCAGGCGCCCGACCGATCGTGAGCGGGCGCGCGCCGAGGCTGACCTCGCGCGTCACGCCTTCGTCCTGGACGACCAGCACCGCCGAAGGTGGGGCGGGCGGGGCGGGGGTCTGCAGCGGCACCGTGCCCGGCGTCTGCGCCCCCGCAGCCGCGCCCGCGTCGACGCTCGCCTCATCCTGCGGCCGGCCGCAGCTGGCGCAGAACCGGGCGCCGGAGCGGGACAGCGGCGCGCCGCAGTGGATACAGCTCTGGGGGGTCACGGGCACATTCCTCTCGGACGTCAGACAGCAGCGGGTGCTCCTGCGCTGATTCTAGCACAGCGCGCGACGATAGCGCGCCGTAGAATGGCGGGACACGCCTCTGGGGCGGGGCCGCGCGCCACCCGCATCTGCTATAATGCCGGCGGGACTAGCGGCGACCAGCGCCGCTGCGGGCGCGATCAGCCGGAGAGGGACCAGTGAGCGCACGATGTCCATCCTGCGGGTCGCCGGTGCTGCGGCGCTCGCGCTTCTGCCCAACCTGCGGCGCTGCGCTCCCGCGGCCGGCTCCGCCTGCCCCGGCGCCGCCGGCCGTCCAGCCCGGTCCCTCCAGCGCCGGCCACACCCCGATCGAGGTCGCCCTCCCGAGCGCCAAGCAGATCCAGCTGCGCGGCGACACGCTCGATCTCGTCGAGCTGATAAACGTGGTAGAATCCGGCGTGCGCTGGTGGCGGGCCGGGCTCACCAGCGCCGACCCGGTCACGCGCGAGCGTGCGGCCACGGCGATCGAGGAGCTGTCGCGCATCCTGCACAGCCTCTCGCAGCAGGTCGCGCAGGGCCGGCGAACAGTGCGGATCACGACGCGCCTGCCGGTGCTGCGCACGTTCGACGTCACGTGCGCCGCGTGCGGGGCCGGCAACCGCGCAGGTGCGCGCTACTGTCTGCGCTGCGGCAAGCCCTTCACCGCAGCGCGCCAGGGAGCGCAAGGAGCGCCGATGCCGCTGCGGCTCAAGGTGGCGGCCCGGACTGACCAGGGCCGGGTGCGCCGGATCAATCAGGACTCGGTGTACACCGGCAGCGTCACGCTCGCCGGCGGCCGGAAGGCGCACCTCAGCCTCGTCGCCGATGGCATGGGCGGCGCCAAGGCCGGCGAGCACGCCAGCCGCATCGCCGCCGAGGTCGCGCGCCTCCAGCTCCAGCGCGACGCCGGCCGGCAGAGCGCGCTGGACGACGAGACCTGGCAGTCGCTGCTGCGCTCGGCCGTGACGGCCGCCAACCGCCGGGTCTACGAGGAGTCGCGCGCCGACCGCTCGCGCGACGGCATGGGCACCACGCTCACCATCGCCCTGATCGTCGGCGACCGGCTGCACATCGCGTCGGTCGGCGACTCGCGCGCCTACCTGTTCAACCTCAGCGGCGTTACCGACGACGGGGCGCTTTCCGCGCAGCTGACCTCGGACCACAGCCTCGTCGCACGGCTGGTCGATATCGGGCAGATCACGCCCGAGCAGGCCCGCGTCCACCCGCAGCGCAACGTCCTCTACCGCTCGATCGGGACCGACCCGTCGGTGGCGATCGACACCCGCTCCGAGCACCTGGAGCCGGGCGACGTCGTGCTGCTCTGCTCGGACGGGCTGTTCAACCACGTCCGCGACGAGGAGATCGCGCACATCGTCCTGAAGCAGCCGGACGTCGAGCGGGCCGCCGATCAGCTGGTGGCGCTGGCCAACGAGCGCGGCGGGCGCGACAACATCAGCGTGGTGGTCGTGCGGGTCGAGCGAGACGAGTGAGGGCCGCGCTCGAACACGTGAACGTTTAGACACTTCCAACGCTTGAACGCTATGCACGTCTGCCCATCCTGCGGCGCGATCAACCGCAACGGCGCGCGCTTCTGCCTCCAGTGCGCGACGCGCCTGCCTCCGCCCCGGCCCTCCGCCGACGACGACGCCTGGCTCGCCGCAACACTGTCGGCCGGGCAGACGTCGATCGAGACAGACGGGCCGGGCGAGAGCCCGCCGGCCACCGGGACAACCCAGCCGCTCGACGCCGCCGACGCGGCGATGCACGACACGCCGGCCAGCCGGACGCCCGAGCGACGGCAGCCGCAGGACGACGCCGCGACCCCCGCGCTGGGCGTCGCTGTCAACGGAGGGACTATGGATCAGCAGCAACCGCCCGACCGGCCGCCCGCGCAGCTGTTCGCTGGGCGCTACGAGATCGTCGACGAGCGCGACGGCGCGGTCGAGGTGATCGACCGGCAGCCGTGGCGCCGCTGCTGGTCGTGCGGCGCGACGACGAACGAGGCCGGCGAGCTGTTCTGCACCCAGTGCGGCGCGAACCTCGAGGGCCGCCGCTACCAGGGCCAGCTGACCAGCGGCGACCCGACCGGGCTCGCGCTGGCGCAGACGGTCGCCGACGAGGCCGCGCGCGAGATCCTGCCCGAGGTGTGGGACCAGGTCGAGGAGGACGGGCGCACGCTGACGCTCGCCGCCGACACCGGCCGCAGCCCGGTGTCCACCCCGCTCGACGAGCTCGACGCGCTGTACGTCGGCCGCGGGCTGGCGGCGCTGCTGCAGGCGCTCCACGGCCAGGGGCTGCTGCTGGGCGAGGTCGACCCGTCCAGCGTCACGCTCGTCGCGCGGCAGCCGCGCCTGCTGGCCGCCCCGAACCTGCGCCGGGCCGGCGACGAGGCCGACGGCGAGGCCAAGGACCTGCGCGCGATAGCCAAGCTGCTGGAGGCGCTCACCGCGACGCCGCGCAAGACCCGGCGGCTGGAGGAGAGCGACGTGCCGGCCGAGGGGCAGACCGGCCTCGCCGATCTGCTGAGCGAGCTGCGCACCGGCAAGATCGCCGACGCCGCCACGCTGCGCAGCCGGCTGGACACGCTGATCGCCGACCGGACCCAGCCGCAGCCGCTGCTCACGCAGGTCGGCGCCGCCTCGCACGCCGGCATGGTGCGCGAGCTGGACGAGGACTCGCTGCTGGTGGCCGAGCTGCGCATGGTGCGCAAGGCCACCCCGCGCACGTGGGGGCTCTACATCGTGGCCGACGGCATGGGCGGGCACAGCGCCGGCGAGGTGGCCAGCGACCTGGCCCTGCGCGGCGCCTACGAAGTGGTGCAGAGCGAGTACCTCACCCCGACCGTGGACACCGACGCGGCCGACGACGAGCAGCGCCTGCGCGAGGTGGTCCGGCGGGCCATCGAGCAGGCCAACGAGTACGTGCTGCACGAGGCGCGCAGCCGCGGCAACGACATGGGCACGACCATCACCATGGCGCTGGTGGCCGGCGACCGGGCGGTGATCGGCAACGTGGGCGACAGCCGCACCTACCTGATGCGCGACGGGGCGCTGCGCCGCATCAGCAAGGACCACTCGCTCGTCCAGCGGCTGGTGGACATCGGGCAGATCACCGACGAGGAGATCTACACCCACCCGCAGCGCAACGCCGTGATGCGCTCGCTCGGCGACAAGCAGGAGATCGAGGTCGATATCTTCGTCGAGCGGCTGCAGCCCGGCGACGCGCTGCTGCTGGTGAGCGACGGCCAGTGGGAGATGACGCGCGACTCGCAGATGGCCGAGATCATCGCGGCCAACCCGGACCCGCAGGCGGCCTGCGAGGAGCTGGTGCGGCAGGCGAACGCGGCCGGCGGCGACGACAACATCACGGTGATCCTGGTGCGCTTCCGCGCGCCGTGATCGGCGCCTGCAACGATGGCGCGCGAGCCGGCGTATAATCAGCGGGATATACGGCAAGATGAGGGTTCAGAGTGGTGTTTCGTGGTTATCAGCGCTGCCGGCGAAGCGGGCGGCACCGACAACCACAACCCCTCTCCGCCGAGAGGAGAACATATGGCTGAAGCAGTCACCCTGACCTGCACGTGGGGGCGATCGCCGCTGCCGGCGACCCAGAGCGCCCAGGTGGCCTACCTGCTGGTGGAGGCGACCCCCGCAGCCGCGAGCGAGGCCGTGCCGCTCAACTTCTGCATGGTGCTGGACCGCTCGGGCTCGATGCAGGGCGCGAAGCTTGCCGCGCTCAAGGACGCGACCAAGCGCGTGATCGATACGCTTACCCCGCAGGACGTGGTCTCGATCGTGCTATTCGATGATACGGTGCAGGTGCTGGTGCCGGCCACCGCCGCGGCGGACAAGGCCGCGCTGCACGCGCAGGTCGACGCGATCGAGGAGATGGGCGGCACGGCGATGTCCGGCGGGCTGGCGGCGGGCCAGGCTGAGCTGCGGAAGCACCTCGCGCCGGAGCGCGCGAGCGCCATGCTGCTGCTGACAGACGGCCAGACCTGGGGTGACGAGGATCGCTGCCGGCAGATCGCCGGCGAGCTGGCCGCCGACGGCGTGCGCATCACCGCGCTCGGCCTGGGCAGCGAGTGGAACGAGCGGCTGCTCGACGACATCGCCGAGGCGACCGGCGGCACGTCGGACTATATCGCCGACCCGGCGCAGATCACCACCTTCTTCCAGCGCGCGCTGCGCAGCGCCCAGGGCACCGTCGCCAAGGACGCGCGGCTGCTGCTGCGCCTGGTGCGCGACGTGACCCCGCGCGCGGTCTACCGCGCGACGCCGGTGATCGCCAACCTGGGCTACCAGCCGATCGGCGCCAACGAGGTGGCGGTCAAGCTCGGCGACCTCGAGGCCGGCGCGACGGCGAGCGTGGTGATCGACCTGATGGTGCCGGCGCGGCAGCCCGGCGGCTTCCGGGTCGCGCAGGCCGAGCTGCACTTCACGCCGCTCGGCGGTGAGGAGCAGGTGGTCAAGCAGGACGTGCTGCTGGAGTTCACCGCCGATGAGAGCCGGCCGGCCTACGACCCCCGGGTGATGAACCTGGTGGAGAAGGTGACGGCCTTCCGGCTGCAGACACGCGCGCTCTCCGAGGCCGAGGCCGGGAACGTGGCCGGCGCGACGCAGAAGCTGCGCGCCGCGGCGACCCGCCTGCTGGACCTGGGCGAGCTCGAGCTGGCCCAGAAGGCCCAGGAGCAGGCCGACTCGCTCGAGGCCGGCCAGGGGATGAGCGCCGAGGCCCAGAAAGAGCTGCGCTACGCGACGCGGCGCCTGACACAGAAGCTGGAGGAGTAATATGACTTGTCCCACCTGCGGCGCGGTGAACGACCCTGGGAACCGCTTCTGCGACCAGTGCGGCACGCGCCTCGAACCGAGCACGGCGGAGCCGCAGGCCAGCGTCCAGACGGCGCAGGCTGCCCCGGCGACACTCACCTGCCCGCGCTGCGGCTCGCCGGCCCTGCCCGGCGAGGCGTTCTGCGACGAGTGCGGCGCGAGCCTGAGCGAGCTCACGGCCACCCCGGTGAGCAGCGACGCCCCGACGGTCGTCGCGACCCCGGTGCCGGTCGCCGGCAGCGCCAGCCCCGGCAGCGGGCCGGTCTGCCCGCAGTGCGGCCACGAGAACCTGCCGGGGAACCAGTTCTGCGATAACTGCGGCGCCAACCTGCTCGCCGCCCCGACCAACGGCGCCGAGCAGCAGCCCGCCCCCGCCCACGGGGACGAGGGGGACGTCGCTGTGACCGAGGCGCCCGCCCAGGAGCCCGAGGCGGCCCCGGCCGCGCCGGTCGCCGAGGAGGCGCCGGCCGAGACGGCGGCTGCGCCCGAGGCGGCCGTGGAGGCCCCGGCGGACACGTCCGCGGCCCCGGCCGAGGCCCCGGCGCCGGCTGCGGAGGAGAGCGCCGCGCCCACCGACGCCCAGGCGGCGTACGAGGCGCAGCGCAAGCAGCTCGAGGAGGAGATCGCGCGGCAGCAGCTGGTGATCAGCCAGCTCGAGGCGGTGCAGCAGTCCCTCGGCGCCGCCACCCCCGCCGGCGTCCTCCAGAGCCTCGACGAGACACGCGCCGCCGTCGCCCGCCTCCAGGCCGAGCTCGACGCGCTCCAGCCGCCGCCTGCGGTGGACCCGGCCGAGATCGCGCGGCTGAACGACGAGATCGCGCGGCAGCAGCAGGTGATCGGCCAGCTCGAGGCGGTGCAGCAGTCCCTCGGCGCCGCCACCCCCGCCGGCGTCCTCCAGAGCCTCGACGAGGCGCGCGCCGCCGTCGCCCGCCTCCAGGCCGAGCTCGACGCGCTGACGGGTGGGGCCGGGGCTGCGCCCGCTCCGGAAGCTGCCCAGCCGCCGGCCGCCGATGCGAGCGCCCCGACGGTGGCCGCGCCGGCGACCGATGTGGTCGACGCGCCCGAGCCGCCGGCCGAGGCCGCCGCGCCAGCCACGACGGACGCCAGCAGCCCGACCGACCAGACGATCGTCGCCGCCCCGGCGGAGCAGCCGGCGCCAGCCACCGCTTCGGCAGGGGCGCGGCTGATCATCGAGGAGAGCGGCCAGGAGGTGCTGCTGCCGACCGACCGGAGCGAGATCGTGATCGGGCGCGAGGACCCGATCAGCGGCATCCACCCCGAGGTGGACATGACCCCCCACGGCGGCGAGAGCGGCGGGGTCAGCCGGCAGCACGCCCGGCTCGCCCTGGTGGACGGCCAGTGGACGATCACCGACCTGAACAGCACCAACTACACCCGCGTGGACGGCGTCAAGCTGGACCCGAACGTGCCGATGCCGCTCAAGGACGGGGCGCGCATCCAGCTCGGCCGCGTGGCGGTCACGTTCCGCCTGTAGCGGGCCCGGCCCTCTGCTGTGAGACTCGCCCGGCAGAGAACGTGCGGCTGTCAGCGCCAGCGGCCTCGGTGCCAGCGTTGGCAGCCGCACTGCTGCCATCCAACCTCAACGCCCTAGAATCTAATGATCTGCCGGACGGCGTCGCCCGCGGCGAGCGCGTCGAAGCCGGCGTTGATCTCCTCCAGCGCAATGCTGCGCGTCACGAGCGCGTCGACTGGCAGGAGCCCGGCCTGGTACAGCCCGATCAGGCGCGGGATGTCGCGGCGCGGCACCGCCGAGCCCATGAACGAGCCCTTGAGCGTGCGCTCCTCCATGGTGATCGCCACGGCCGGGGCGCTGAACATCCGGCTCGGCCCAGGCAGCCCGACGGTGACGGTCGTGCCGCCGCGGCGTGTCGCCTGGTAGGCCTGGATCAGCACCTGCTCGCTGCCGACGACCTCGAAGGCGTAGTGCGCGCCGCCGCCGGTGAGATCGCGCACGGCCTCGACCGGGTCGACCTGCGAGGCGTTGACGGTGTGGGTCGCGCCGAGCTGCCGCGCGAGCGCCAGCTTGTGCTCGAGCCGGTCGACCACAACGATCGGGTGGGCCCCGGCGAGCCGCGCGCCCATCACGGCGCTCAGCCCGACGCCGCCGAGCCCCCAGACGGCGACGGAGGCGCCGGGCTCGACGCGCGCCGTGTTCACCACCGCGCCGACGCCGGTGATCACCGCGCAGCCGAACAGCGCCGCCTTCTCGAGCGGGAACGCGGGGTCGATCTTGATCAGCGACTCCTGCGCCGCGACGGTGTGGCGCGCGAACCCCGAGACTCCCAGGTGGTGGTACAGCGTGTCGCCGCGCCCGTTGTGGAAGTGGCGGCTGCCGTCGAGCAGGTAGCCCTCGCGGTTGGCCTCGGCCCCGCGCTCGCACAGCGTCGGCCGCCCGCCAGCGCAGTACTCGCAGCGCCCGCACATCGGCATGAAGGAGAAGACCACGTGGTCGCCGGGGCGCAGGTCGGTGACGCCCGGCCCCACCTCGCGGACAATGCCGGCGGCCTCGTGGCCCAGGACCATCGGCAAGGGGCGCGGGCGCGAGCCGTCGATCACCGAGAGGTCCGAGTGACACAGCCCGGCGCTCACCAGCTCGACGAGCGCCTCGCCGGCGCCCGGGCCATCGAGCTCGACCTCCTCGATGACGAGCGGGCGCGACTGCGCGTAGGGGGTCGGGCGCCCCAGCTCATACAGCACAGCGGCATGGGTCTTCACAGCTCTCTCCTTACACAACAGGAGTTACGCGGCGGCCTCACCCCCGCGCCCTTTGGAGGAGTTTGGGATGGCTTCGCCTCCTTGGAGGAGCGCAGGCTCTCCTCACCTCCCCATCAGGAGGGCGTTCGGCGGTGACTGCTGCTATTATACGCGCGACGGCAGCCATAGCGGGCGCGGGAGGGCCCGGCCGCGCGACGACGCGGCGCTCCAGGCGATGGTCACATTTGTGAAGAACAAAGCGCTGCCGCTGCTGCGGCTCACCGCGCAGGGCTGGAACGAGGACGGCTGCGCCGACATGGCCGCGGCGCTCGCGTACTACGCGCTGTTCTCGCTCTTCCCGCTGCTGCTGATCGTGCTCAGCGTGATCGGCTTCATCGCCGGCCCGACGTCGAACGTCACGTCGGTGATCCTGGTGATCACGCGCGAGAGCCTGCCGCCGCGCGCCTACGAGCTGGTGTCCGAGACGCTGGCGACGCTGCGGGAGACGCGCAGCCAGCTCGGGCTGATCGGCTTTGTGAGCCTGCTGTTCGGCGCCAGCGGCTTCTTCGGGGCGCTCGACCGCAGCATGGACAAGATCTGGGGCGTCACGAGGGCGCAGCAGGAGAACCCCAAGCTGCTGGGGAGGATCTGGGGGGCGCTCGGGCCGCGGCTGGTGTCCTTCGCGCTGGTGCTCGGGTGCGTCCTGCTCGTGGTGGCATCGCTGATCGCCACCCTGGTGACCGAGGTGCTGTTCGCGGCCACCCGCAACCTGAGCGGCCTGATCGGGCTGATCAAGATCGACGACGTGGTGCTCCTCCAGGCCATCCAGACGGCCGTCTCGTTCCTGGTGCTGGCGCTGGTGCTGGCGCTGATCTACCGCGTGCTGCCGTCGGCGCAGGTCCGCTTCGGCGACGTCTGGATCGGCGCGCTTGTGACGACCGCGCTGCTGCTCGTGCTGCAGCGGCTGGTGATCGGCGGCATCGTCAACCTCGGCGGCAGCTACGAGGGGTACGGCGCGATCGGCGCGGTGCTGCTGCTGATGTTCTGGATCTCGCTCTCGACACAGCTGCTGCTGCTGGGCGCCGAGCTGTCGTGGGCCTACGCGACGCTGTTCGGCAGCCGCAGGGGCCAGGCGCAGCCTGAAGACCCTGCGCCGGAAGCCGCGGACGCGGACCCCGCGCCGGAGGCCGCGGACGAAGAGGACGGGCCGCGCCCGGACGCCGCGCAGGACCGCACAGCGGCCGCAGCCGGCATCGGGGTGATCGTCGGCGCGCTCGGCGCTGTGGCGCTGAGCATCGCCGCGCTGGCGCTCGGCGCGCTGCGGGTGCTGCGCGCGCTGCGCCGACTGTGAGGAGCAATGGTCGAGATCCGACCCTGGCTGTACGTGGGAAGCTACCGGGAGAGCATGGACGAGCACTTGCTGGCGCTGTACCAGATCGACGCCGTGCTGCAGCTCGCCGCGCCCCGGCCGTCGCCCGGCTGCGAGACGCTGGTGCTGCACGTCGAGGACGGCGAGCCGCTGGCGGCTGAGACGCTGCGGCGCGGCGTTCAGTTCGCCGCCGCGGCGCTGCGGGCGGAGCGGCGCTGCCTGATCGCGTGCGGCGCCGGGATCAGCCGCTCGGTGGTGTTCGCCACCGCAGCGCTGTGGGAGCTGGAGCGCCTGCCGCTGCTCACGGCGGCGGCCGAGGTCAAGCGCGCACACGCCGACGCCGTGTTCCACCCGGTGCTGTGGGATTCGCTGGTCAGCTACACCGGCGAGGATGTCTCGTTCCGCGACGTGCTGCTGCTCGGGCTCTAGCGCGGCAGGTCCTATGGCTCTGCACGAAACCTTCCGCCGGCGGCCGGGCCGGCGCTGGCATATCACTCAGGTGAACGGCGGGCGCATGGCCGTGACCGAGGACGGGCTGCGGATCGCGGTGGCCGGGGCGCGGGCGCGGGCCTACGCGAACGCCCAGCTCGACGACTACACCGGCCTGCCCCGCGACCGCTTCCCGTGGCGGCCGCCGCTGCGGATCACCGTCCGGGCGCGCTTCTCGGGGCCGATCGCCGGCACCGCCGGCTTCGGGCTGTGGAACAGCCCGATCTCCCCGCTCGGAAGCGTGTGGCCGGTGCTGCCGGCGTCGCTGTGGTTCTTCTACGCCGCGCCGCCGGCCGACATGCCGCTGGCGCTGGGCGTGCCGGGGAACGGCTGGAAGGCGGCCTGCCTGGACGCCCGCGTGCCCGAGGCGCTGGCCTGGGCGCCGCTCACGCCGGCGGTGCTGCTGCTCAACAACCTGCCGCCGGTCTACCGGCGGCTGTGGCCGATGGTGCAGCGCGCCCTGCGCGTCGCCGAGGCGCCGCTGGAGCCGCCGGACGAGACCTGGCGGACCTACACGATCGAGTGGCGCCGGGACTGCGCGCGCTTCACCGTCGACGGGCGGGTGGTGCTCGAGACCGACCGGCCGCCGGTCGGGCCGCTCGGCTTCGTGGCCTGGGTCGACAACCAGTGGCTGGTGGCGACGCCGACCGGCCGCTTCGGCTGGGGCCTGCACGCTGTGGCCCGGCCGCAGTGGATGGACCTCGACGTGCTGCGGATCGAGCCGCTCGACCGCTGATGCGGGCCGCGACACATTGTGGTACGATCAGGCGGCGGGGCAGACGCCGCGCGAAGTGATGCAGGCCGCGGATGAGCAGCGGCGGGCGCTTCTGCGGCGCCGCGCGGGGGTGAGCCATATGGCGATCGAGTGGCCGAGCACGCTGGAGGAGGCGCAGGCGCTTCAGGAGCAGCTGCGCGCCCAAGTGATCACCGACGATGACTTCGGCGAGGTGCGGACGGTGGCCGGCGTGGACGCCGGGTACGAGGACGAGGGCCGCACCGCGCGGGCGGTGGTGGTCGTGCTGGCGTACCCCTCGCTCGAGCCGCTGGACTACAGCGTGGCGCGGCGCCCGGCGACCTTCCCCTACGTGCCGGGGTTCCTGTCGTTCCGCGAGGGGCCGGCGGTGATCGCCGCGCTCGAAGGGCTACGCGCCGCGCCGGACCTGCTGATCTGCGACGGGCAGGGGATCGCCCACCCGCGCCGGCTGGGGATCGCCAGCCATATCGGCGTGGTCACCGGGCTGCCGGCGATCGGCTGCGCCAAGTCCATCCTCGTCGGCAGGCACGACCCGGTGCCGGACGAGCGCGGCGCGTGGGTGCCGCTGGTGCACCGCGGCGAGCAGATCGGGGCCGCGCTGCGCACGCGCCAGGGCGTCAAGCCGGTGTTCATCTCGGTCGGCCACCGCGTCTCGCTCCCGCGCGCCATTCAGATCGTTATGTCGTGTACAACGAAATACCGGCTGCCGGAGCCGACGCGCACGGCGGACGGGCTGGCGTCGCACGGGCGGATCCCGGCGATCCGCGGGCGGCAGGCGGCTGACCGCGGCCCGGAGGCCCGCGCGAAGCAGCGCGGCGAGACGCCCGACGACGCAGGAGGCGCGGCGGACGAGCAGCAGACATCGATGTTCTGATCGTTCAGGTGCGACTGCCAGGAAGAGAGACCATGACATCCTCGCACACCAGCGTCTACCCGCGGCTGCGCCCGATCGACGCGCGCCCCGTCGCGTACGGCGGCGTGCTCTCCTACATCCTGCGCGACCCGCTGCGCCTCTCGGAGCAGTGCGTGGTCGTGGCCCGGGAGCTGGCGCCGGCGCTCCTGATCTGCGACGGGACGACGCACCGGCGCGAGATGCAGGCCGAGCTGCGGGCGCGCTTCGGGCTCCACATCAGCGAAGACGTGCTCGACGACCTGCTGGCGGCGCTGGACGAGGCGCTGCTGCTGGACAACGAGCGCTTCGGGGAGGCGCGGCGGCGCGCGGTGGAGGAGTACCGGGCCGCGCCCGCGCGGACGCCGCTGCTGGCGGGCCAGGCCTACCCGGCCGACGCCGACGAGCTGAGCGAGCTGCTGGACGGCTTCATCGATGCGGCGGCCGGGGATGTCGCGGCTGCCGAGACGGGGCGCGGCGTGTACAGCCCGCACATCGACTACGAGCGCGGCGGCCATGTCTACGCGCGGGTATGGCGGCGGGCGGAGCGGCTGGCGCGCGAGGCGGAGCTGGTGCTGCTGATCGGGACCGACCACTACGGCCCGGAGCAGCTCTCGCTCACGCGCCAGAACTACGCCACCCCGTACGGCATCCTGCCGACCGACCAGGAGGCGGTGGATGCGGTCGTCGAGGCGCTGGGCGAAGAGGCGGCGTTCGCCGGCGAGCTGTTCCACCGCGGCGAGCACTCGCTCGAGCTGGTGGCCGTCTGGCTGCAGCACATGCGCGATCGGGAGCCGGTGCCGGTGGTGCCGGTGCTGGCCGGGTCGTTCGCGCGCTTCGTGCAGGGCGAGGCGCGGCCGGAGGATGACCGGTCGCTGCGGGCGCTGACCGATGTGCTGCGGAGCCTCGCGGCCAAACGGCGGACGCTGATCATCGCGTCGGGCGACCTGTCGCACGTCGGGCCGGCCTTCGGCGGGCCGCCGCTCGGTGAGGCGGACAAGGAGCGGCTGCGGGCCGAGGACGGCGCGGTGCTGGCGCAGCTGGGGAAGGGCGACGCCGGCGGCTTCTTCGACACGATCGCGGCGATGGGCGACCGGAACAACATCTGCGGGCTGCCGCCGGGATACCTCACGCTGCGCGTGCTGGGCGGCGGCGCGGGCGAGGTCGTCGGCTACGACCAGTGCCCGGCGGACGAGCAGGGGACCTCGGTGGTCTCCGTGGCGGGCGCGGTCTTCGGCTAGCCCGACAGAGATCTGAGAGAGGGCGCGGAGCGCAGACGCGCGCCCTGCGCACCAGGAGGAATACGCAGAGGCTATGAAGGCGATACGAATCCACGAGTTCGGCGGAGTCGACGTGCTGCGCTACGAGGAGCTGCCGGAGCCGGAGCCGGGGCCCGGGGAGGCGCGCGTGCGGCTGGAGGCGGCCGGGGTGAACTTCATCGACATCTACCACCGCACCGGGCAGTACAAGGGGGCGCTGCCGCTGACGCTCGGGCAGGAGGGCGCGGGGGTGGTGGAGGCCGTCGGGCCGGGGGTGACCGGCGTGCGGCCGGGCGACCGGGTGGCGTTCGCGTCGGTGCAGGGGGCGTACGCGGAGCAGGCGCTGGTGCCGGCGGACCGCCTGGTGCCAGTGCCGGACGACGTGGACACGCGCGATGCGTGCGCGGTGATGCTGCAGGGCCTGACCGCCCACTACCTGGCCTACAGCAGCTACGCGCTGCGCCCGGGCGACACCGCGCTCGTGCACGCGGCGGCCGGCGGGCTGGGGCTGCTGCTGGTGCAGATCGCGCGCAGGCGCGGGGCGCGCGTGATCGGCACCGTCTCGACCGAGGAGAAGGCGCGGCTGGCGCGCGAGGCCGGGGCCGACGAGGTGATCCGCTACACCGAGGAGGACTTCGTCGAGGCGACGCGGCGCATCACCGGCGGGCGGGGCGTGGATGTGGTGTACGACTCGGTGGGCAAGACGACCTTCGACGGGAGCCTGGCCTGCCTGCGGCCGCGCGGCGTGCTCGTGCTGTGCGGCCAGTCGAGCGGCGCGGTGCCGCCGCTGGACCCGCAGCGGCTGAACGCCGGCGGCTCGCTGTTCCTGACCCGGCCGACGCTGGCGCACCACATCGCCACCCGCGACGAGCTGCTGATGCGGGCGGGCGACCTGTTCCGCTGGATGCGGCGCGGCGAGCTGCGCGTGCGCATCGACCGCACCTTCCCGCTCGAGCAGGCCGGGGCGGCGCACCAGGCGCTGGAGAGCCGCGCGACGCAGGGCAAGCTGCTGCTCATCCCGTAGCGCCGCCGGGCCTGTCGGTGTCGTCGAGGCAGCACAAGGCGGCGACGGGGTGACAGGGTGACCGCGTTCACATGAGGTGATGGAGAGGCGATCAAGCCAGTACGCGATTGCAGGTCGCCCGCCGGCGCTCCGGCGCCCAGCTGACTACCCTTCAGCAGTGGGAGGGGTTCAGCGGCACACAAGGCAGAAGGTCTTTTTGGAGGAGTGCATTCCTCCAAAAAGACCTTCTTTGCGTGGCCTGGGCTTGTGGAGGACCTGCGGTCCCCCACACCTCCCGACGGAGCGCCTGCGCGTGCCGCAGGGCGACCGCGTAAGCCCCGTCAGCTGAGGAGAGGCGCCTCGCCCTGCGAAATCACACCCTACGGCGCCCTGGCAAAGCGCATCGTCCCGCTATCGAATTTCAGCTCCAGGATCAGATCGCTGCCGTCGAAGAGATATCCGCCGATGTTCTGCAGCCCGCGCAGAAAGGCCTCGGCCTGTGAGTCCGGCGGACACGCCGCCCGGGTGCTGGCCCCGAACGCCAGCGTCAGGCTGCTGCCGGCCAGATCGTAGGTGCCCGTGACCCGGTTACAGTCGGCCTGGACGGCGATGGTGCCGTCCGCGTTGAGCTGGAGCGTGTAGCGGGCGGGATCGGCGGCGACGATCAGCGTGTCGTCGTTCATGAGTGTGGACTGCCAGAGCCAAATGGGGCCGACCAGGGATGTGGACGGGACCGGCGGGGCCGTCGGCGTCGCGGTGGCGGCAGGCTCAGGCACCTGGATCTGGGTCACAAGACCATCGAAGGTGCTGCCGTTGGTCGCCCGCAGCACCCAGAAGCCGCGATAGGTGCCGGGCGCCGTTGGGGCGCGCAGCGGCACGCTTATGTCGACCTGAGCGCCAGGCTCGGTGTTGGGCACCGGGACGCTCGCCGGCCCGCCCATCTGGTCACCGCGGGCAAACACGAGGGTGTAGCTCTCCCAGTAGCACGTGCCGTCGTTGCGGACGCGCCAGATGCGCTCGAAGCGCGCGCCGGGCTGGAGCGCCGTGTCGTTCGGCACGGCCACATCGCGGATGAAGGTGGCGCGCAGCGTGCAGCCGCCCGGCCCCGGCCCGGCGGTTGGCGTGGGCGGCGCGGGCGTCGGCGTGGCGGGCGGCGTCTGGTACTGCTCGAGAATCTCGGCGCCCAGGCGGCCGAACAGCACGTCGAAGGGCGCCTGGTTCTGCGGGTGGTGCTCGAAGCGCGCCCGCTCGAACCACTGCGTCAGGAGCATCTGCCCGTTGGGGGCCAGCTCGATCTGCGGCGGGGAGAGCGGCATGCCGAACAGCCCCAGACTCTCCTCGAAGCTCACGCCGGGGACGCCGAAATCCAGCCCGTAGCGGCGGTACGCCTGCCAGAACAGGCCACAGACGCTCTGGCCGGTCTCGGGGAAGAAGTGGCAGTCGGAGCGGTTGCGGGTGGCCTCATCGGCCCGCGGGAACGTGAACCAGTCGCGGCCCTGCTGCTGGAGCCGGATGTCGCCGGCGCGGCCGATCTGCACGTCGTAGGGCGGCTGGTTCTCCGGGTGCAGCTCGAGGCGGTGGCGCTCGAACCACTGCGCCTGAAACGTCCCCTCGCGGGTCGTCTCGGCCCGCTGTGGGGTGATCGGGAAGCCGAAGACCGGCAGGCCGCCGTTCCGCTCCCAGAAGACACGAATGCGCCCGCTGATGCACTGGCCGGTTTCGGGGAAGCAGCGCTGGCCCGTCTGGGCATCGGCATGGGTTCCCAGCATCAGCGATGCCAGGGCGATGACGGGCGCCACGCAGAGCAGGCTCAGCAGGCGCCAGCGTCGATGATGAAACAGCATGTCGCTCCTCGCTGGCTTAGCGCATTCTGAAGGCTGCGATGATCGCCATCACCCCGCCAACCACCGCGATGGCGCCGAAGACGAACGGCAGAGCGAGGGCGCTGACGAGCGGCTGCGAGAGCAGCATCAGGCTGAGGATGATGGCGACGATGCCCAGGATGGTCTCGACCCAGCCGCCGCCGCGCAGGCCGTGGATGATCCGCACGGCGCCGTAGAAGAGGCCGCTGACGGCGACGAAGATCACGAACAGCGTCGGCAGCATGATCGTGCTGAGCACCGGCTGCCCGAGCACCACCAGCCCAGCCCAGATGCCGAGCACGCCGCTCAGCACCTTCCAGCCGAGGTTGCGACGGTCGCTGAGGAGCCCCACCAGGTCGAGCACCCCGGAGACGAGCCACGAGGCGCCGATGAAGACGACGATCGCCATCGTCGTGGCCACCGGGTTGAACAGCAGCAGCAGGCCGAGGATCAGCGTGACGATGCCCTGGATGAGCAAGAGCCACCAGGGGGCGTCGCTCTGGGCGCGCACCGAGCCGATCGATGTGGACGCGGATGTTGCCATTGCAAACCGTTCCTTTCTTGTTGGGCGCGCCGCGGCGCCCAGGGTCGCCAGCACCAACTCGTCCGGGTAGGCGGCAGGCATGGGCCGGCGGCATCGCTGCGGGTGACGAGCCAGGACGTCAGTAGCGCAGGATCAGCGCGATGCGGCTGTGGACGGCGAGCGTCCCGTCATCGACGAAGACGACGCGGCCCTTCCGGGCCACCACCACCTCGATCACCTCGTCCACGGCGTCGTCGAGGGCGGTCTCGCCAGCGCCGGCAGCCTGGCCGCCTAGCCGCAGGAAGCCGCGCTCGTCGACGGTGGCGGGCTCGTGATATCCCTCCTCGACCACCAGGGTTGCGCCCCGGCCCTCCCTGGCGCAGCGCCAGACCTCCCCGAGCGTCGAGGCGCAGCGCTGCGCCCCCACCGCCGCCTCCAGCTCGCCGAAGATGGCGAGGCGGCGGGCGGCGAGGCTCGCGCGCACCAGCGGCCACACCAGCCGCCCAAGCTCATGGGCCGAGCTCTGATCGTGGCTGCCAGTGAGCGTGGTGATGATCTGATCCTCGTGGTAGGTGACCTCGCGGAAGAAGGCCTGCCAGCGGTCGACGCCGACCAGCACCACCGGCAGCGGGTCGGCGGCGAGGTACATGCCGAGCGCCTTGTCCACAATGCGGAAGAACAGGCGCGCCTGGTCGTCGCGGACGCGCGAGCGATTGACGCCGACGCCACCGGGCAGGCGCGTTTTCCCGCCCGGGCCGGTGTGGGTGAGCGGGAAGGGCGAGTTGACAGTGATCTCTTCGAGATCATCGCGGACAGCCTCGAAGAGCCGGGTCGGCTGTTCGGACAGGGCGAGCACCCAGTAGCGCGGCGAGCGGTTCAGCACATAGATGAGATCGCGGGTGAAGAAGTTCTCGCCGACGATCACCCGCTCCGGCAGCGTAAAGGGCACACGGTAGACCCGTGCGACGTCGGCGCTGACGAAGAGCGCCAGGCCGTCGAGGTGATAGCGCGAGTCGATCGACTCGGCGATCTGCTCGAGGGCCCGCAGCACCGCCGCAGCCGCGCGCTGATCGGGTGCGCCAGCCAGCCGCTCGTCCGCCTGCCGCAGCAGGTTCTTCAGCCGGATCGAGTCCTGGCGGTTATCGGGCGCGGTGCGGTGGGTGGGCAGGGTGATCGACAGGCACGGGTGGCCGCGAGCAGACGCCAGCCGTAGGATGTCTTGTCGATTCATCGTGAGCCTTCACCATTGGCGATGGGAACCGTGGCGCGTAGCGCCTATTGATACGCGGTGGCCTTGCCCCCGCACCTCCTGGAGGGTTTGGGGAGGCCGGCAGCCTCAACACCTCCCTGCCCGGAGGCCCGCAGGCCCCCCTACGCCATCTGCCGCAGGGGCGGCGGGCGAAGGGCCGTCTGGCGCCGTGAGCGTGTGATAGCGATTATTGCCGAGAGCGCCGGCCCGGGGAAGGTACGGAGTCAGGCAAGAAATGGCGAGGAAGCGCAAGAGCGCCGCCTGCCGCTGTGGCGCCGGAAGATTCGGAGCGAGCCTCGCACTTTCTCGCGAAACCTTGCCCGAATCCCAATCTTCCGCCCCGCCCATTCGTGGCGTATGTTCTGAGATGCCGAATGTGGAGACAACACGCCGTACGCCCTTACTGATGTGGCCGAAGGAGCCAGGCTGATGATGGGTCTTCCGTCGACGCCGCCCATCGCCGAGCCAGTGCGCGCCAGCCGCCTCTGGATAGCGATGTGCGCGCTCGCCTGCCTGCTGATCGTGCTTGGCGCGCTGGCGATCAGCTCACTGGTCATCACTGCGCTGGCATTCGTGTTCGTCCTCGGCTGGCTGCTGATCGGGGGCGGCGCGCTGCAGATCGCCGGCGGCCTCCTATTCCGCCGGTTCGGCATCCACCGCGCGGAGATCCTGTTCGGCCTGCTGAGCGTAGTGCTCGGCATCGTCCTGCTGCGGGCGCCGGTGGTCAGCGGCAGCCTGATCGGGCTGGTCGTCGTCGGCGGGCTGATCCTCGACGCCGTGTCGGGCGGCCTGCTGGCGCTGCAGGAGCGGCACCCCGGCTGGCGCTGGCTGCTGCTGATCGGGCTGATCGGCCTGGCCTTCGGCGTCAGCATTCTGCTCAACCCCAGGCTGCTGCTCGCGGCGCTGGGGTTCCTGGTGGGGATCAATCTGCTGATGCACGGCACGGTTCTGCTGCTCGCCGCGCTCGAGGTACGGAGGCTGGCCAGTAACAAGGCTCGTGTGAGCGAGATGATATGACGACACAGAGCGTATCAACGGCCAACACCGGCGTGGAGGCGCGGGACCCGTGGCTGCCGATGATCGTCATCGCCCTCGCCCAGATCCTGCTGTCGTTCAACATCAGCGCGCTGCCCGTCTCGATCGGTGCGATCGTGGACGAGTTCAACACCACGCCGGCCAGCGTCAGCACGGCTCTGGTGGTGTACTCGCTGGTGGTGGCCGGGTTCGTCATGCTCGGCGCCAAGCTCGGCCGGCTGCTGGGCTCACGGCTGATGTTCCAGGTCGGGGTGGCGGTGTTCGGCGTGGCGATGGGCGCGATGGCCTTCAGCACCAGCGACCGCGCGATGATCCAGGTGCAGGGGATCGCGGGCCTGGCGGCCGTGATCGTGGTGCCGAGCCTGGTGGTGCTGATCGCCAGCCACTACCGGGGCGCGCAGCAGGCGCAGGCGCTCGGCTACCTCGGGGCGGCGCAGGCCTCGGCCGGCGTGCTGGCGTTTCTGATCGTCGGCACCCTCGGGACGCTTGCGGGCTGGCGCATCCCCTTCGGGCTGCTGGTCTTCCTGGCGATCGCCATCCTCATCCTGAGCTTCCGGCTCAGGCCAGTTGAGCGCCAGCCCGGCGTCGGGATCGACGGGGTCGGCGCGGTGCTGGCGGCCGCGAGCGTGATGCTGATCAGCTTCGGCTTCAACTCCCTCAACGACTGGGGCCTGGTGCTGCGCCGGCCCGGCGCGCCGTTCGACATCCTGGGCCTCTCCCCCGCGCCGCTGCTGATCGTCCTCGGCATCTTCCTCGGCCAGGCCTTCTTCACCTGGTCGAACATGCGCCAGCGGCTGGACATGCCCACGCTGATCGATCTGCGGGTGCTCGACTCGGTCAAGGAGCGGGCCGCGACCTTCGCGCTGCTGATCATCGGCGGGCTCGGCCCGGCGGTGAACTTCCTGATCCCGCTGTACATCCAGATCGTGCAGGGCCGCAGCGGCCTGCAGACGGCGGTGGCGGTCATCCCCTACTCGCTGGCGATCTTCGTCGGCACCGCGTTCAGCGTGCGCCTGTTCGACCGGGTGTCCTCGCGGTGGCTCGGCCGCATCGGCTTCGTGGTGGTGGCGGCCGGGCTGACACTGCTGGCGTTCACCGTCTCGAACGACTGGGGCACGCCCGCGGTTATCTTCAGCCTGCTCGTGCTCGGCCTCGGCGAGGGCGCGCTGCTGACGCTGGTGTTCACGGTGCTGGTCTCGGCCTCGCCCAAGGAGCTGGCCGGCGATGTGGGGGCGCTGCGCGGCACGGTCAACAACCTCTCCACGGCGGTGGGCACGGCGGTGGCGGGCGCGCTGGCGATCGGCATCCTGAGCCTCAACATCACCAGCAGCGTGCAGAACAACCCGGCCATCCCGCCCGCGCTGCTCCAGCAGGTGAATCTCGACAACGTCAACTTTGTGAGCAACGACCAGCTGGACGAGCTGCTGGCCCAGACCACGGCCACGCCGGAGCAGCAGGCGGAGGCGGTGCGGATCAACGAGGCGGCGCGCCTGCGCGCGCTCAAGATGTCGTTCCTGATCCTGGCGGGCGTGGCGCTGCTTGCGGTCCTCCCCGCCAGCGGGCTGCCGAACTACGCCCCGAGCGAGGTGCCGAGCGAGGCGGCGCCCCAGCCTGAGCCGAAGGGCCGCGGGAAGAAGACAGCGCCCGCATAGGGCGTATCGATCAGGGGAGGAGGGAAACCATGGCACCGTCGAGCGACGCCGCGCGCACCTACGCGCGTCAGCACGTGCAGCGCTTCCGCCGTGAGCTGCACGAGCTCCTCCGCATCCCCAGCGTCAGCGGCGACCCGGCGTACGCCGACGACATCCGCCGCGCCGCGGAGTGGCTGGCGGAACACCTGCGGGCCCTCGGCCTCGAGAGCGCCGCCGTCATGCCAACGGCCGGCTACCCGGTGGTCTACGCCGAGTGGCTGGGCGCTGGGCCGGACCGGCCGACGGTGCTGGTGTACGGCCACTACGATGTGGTGCCCGCCGAGCTCGAGGACGGCTGGAACACACCGCCGTTCGAGCCGGTCGAGAAGGACGGCAAGATCTACGCGCGCGGCGCGACGGATGACAAGGGCCAGCTGTTCATCCACGTCAAGGCGCTCGAGTCCTACCTCGAGAGCGGCGGCGCGCCGGTGAACGTGAAGTTTCTGCTCGAGGGCGAGGAGGAGGTCTCCTCCCCCAACCTGACGCCCTTCATCAAGGAGCACCTGGATCTGCTCAGGGCCGACGTGTGCGTGATCAGCGACTCGTCGATGCGCGCGATCGAGGAGCCGGCGATCACCCACAGCCTGCGCGGCATGACGTATGTCGAGGTCGAGGTGCGCGGGCCGACAGACGACCTGCACAGCGGCTTCTGGGGCGGGGCGGCGCACAACCCGGCGCTGGCGCTGGTCGAGATCCTCGCCAGGCTCTACAACTCCGACAACACCATCGCCGTGCCGGGCTTCTACGACGATGTGGTGCCGCTGACAGCGGCGGAGCGCGAGATGATCGCGAAGAACCCGCTCAGCGAGGAGCAGTTCCGGGAGGCCACGGGGGTGCCCGCCACCTGGGGCGACGCGAACTACAGCATCCGCGAGCGCGTCTCGGCGCGCCCGACGCTGGACATCAACGGCATGTGGAGCGGCTACACCGGCCCCGGCCCCAAGACGATCATCCCGGCCAGGGCCGGCGCGAAGCTGAGCTCGCGCCTGGTGGGCAACCAGGACCCGCACAAGATCTACCAGCTGCTCAAGCAGTACATCGAGTCGGTCACGCCGCCGACCGTGCACGTCGAGGTCCGGCTGGTGACGACCGGCAAGCCGGCGCTGATCCCGTTCGACCTGCCGGAGATGCAGGCGGCGGCGCGCGCCTACGAGCGCGGCTGGGGCCACACGCCGGTCTTCACGCGCGGCGGCGGCAGCATCCCGGTCGTCGCGGACATCGCCGACCTGATGCGCGTGCCGGTGGTGATGATGGGGTACGGGCTGGACAGCGACGGCCTGCACGCGCCGAACGAGCACTATCACATCGCGATGTTCGAGCGGGGCATCGAGACCGCGATCGTCTACCTCGAGGAGCTGGCGCGCCTGTAGGATGCGCAGGAGGCCTATCCGAACAGCTCGGCGCCACCGGCGAGCGCACCCCCGGCGCCCCTCGCGCCAGCCCTGCTCCGCAGCGGAGCGAGGCCGGGAGTGAGGCCCCGGGGTGGCGTCCGCAGAGAGGAACTATACCTCATGCCCGCACAGTTCGACTCTGAGCTCGAAGAGCGCCTGGTGCGCTACTGCCGCATCGACACCCAGTCCGACGCCTCGTCACCGACGTCGCCGAGCACCCAGAAGCAGTACGATCTGCTGCGGCCGCTCGCCGCCGAGCTGCAGGAGCTCGGCGCGCAGGATGTGCACCTGACGGCGTACGGCGCGCTGATCGGCACCATCCCGGCGACGGTGCAGGCCGACGCGCCCACCGTTGCGTTCCTGGCGCATGTGGACACGGCGCCGCAGTTCAACGCAACCGGCGTGAAGCCGATCGTCCACCGCAGCTACGACGGCGGCGACATCGTCCTGCCGGACGACCCGAGCCAGGTACTGTCGCCCAGACACCTCCCCTACCTGGCCGGCAAGGTCGGCGAGGATATCGTCACCGCCAGCGGCACCACCCTGCTCGGCGCGGACGACAAGGCGGGCGTCGCGATCATCATGACGATGGCCCGCCACCTTCTGCAGAACCCCGGCATCCCGCACGGCCCGCTGCGGGTGTGCTTCACGCCGGACGAGGAGATCGGCCGCGGCGTCCACCCGGACCTGCCGGACGACCTCCAGGCCGACGTCGGCTACACGCTGGACGGAGCGGCGCGCGGCGAGATCGTCTACGAGACCTTCTCGGCCGACGCGGCGACGGTGCGCGTCCAGGGCGTGGCGATCCACGCCGGGTGGGCCAAGGACAGGCTAGTCAACGCGCTGCACCTGGCGGCCAAGATCATCGATACGCTGCCGCACGTCACGCTGACGCCCGAGACGACCGACGGGCGCCAGGGGTTCATCCACATCCATCAGATGAGCGGCGGCGCGGCAGATGTGGAGCTCCAGTTCATCCTGCGCGACTTCGAGCTCGACGGGCTGCAGGCGCACGGTGAGCTGCTCCAGCAGGTCTGTGCGGCGATCCAGGCAGGCGAGCCGCGTGCCCAGATCACCTGCGCCATCACGAGCCAGTACCGGAACATGCGCTACTGGCTGGAGCAGGACATGCGCCCGGTGGAGCTGGCGCGCGAGGCCTGCCGCCAGATTGGCGTCGAGCCCTTCTCGACGCCGGTGCGCGGCGGCACCGATGGCTCGCGGCTGACGGAGATGGGCGTGCCCACGCCCAATCTCTTCACCGGGATGCAGGAGATCCACGGGCCGCTGGAGTGGGTCAGCATCCAGGACATGGCGCGCGCCACCGAGATGTGTCTCGCGCTGGCCAGCCTGTGGGCTGGGGCGCACAAGGGAGCGAAGCCGGAGCGAGGGCCACAGGCCGAGGCCGGCTCAGCCGCCCCGGTGGATTGGGTCGGCTGAGCTGCCGCATAGCGCCACTGCCGCGGAGAAGTGTGGAGGGCGCACGGCCCTCCACGAACCTTTTTCCGGCCGCTCTGCCCCCCGCCACTGCGAGCTGGTCACGAGCCGGCTCGCCGAGCGCCGGAGGAGTTACGCGCGGTAGGACAGCCTGAGGAGACAGCTATGGCAACCGAGGCGATCGAAGCGCAGCAGAAGCAGGGCGGGGGCTTTTTCGAGTGGATCGAGCGGGTGGGCAACCGGGTGCCGCACCCGGTGCTCATGTTCCTGTACCTGATTATCGCCGTCATCGTATTGTCCCACATCCTGTACCTGTTCGGCGTCAGCGTGACCGACGAGGTGGTGACGCCGGTGCCGAGGGAGCAGCTCGCACAGCTCCAGGGCGCGCTGGGCGGCACGATCGTGCCCTACAACCCCTACACCAGCGAGATCGTCGAGCTGCCTGATTTCGTCGTCCAGACGCAGACGATCCCGATCCGCAGCCTCCTGACGTCCGAGGGGCTCCGCCACATCTTCACCTCGTTCCAGCCAAACTTCACCGGCTTCGCCGTGCTGGGCGTGCTCTTCCTCGCCATCCTCGGCGCGGGCGTGGCCGAGCAGGCCGGCCTGATGAACGCGCTCATCCGCAAGATGGTGGCGGTGACGCCGGCCGGCTGGCTGACATTCGCAATGATCCTGATCGGCGTGATCTCATCGATCGCCTCGGACGCCGGCTACCTGATCCTCATCCCGCTGGCCGCGGCGGCCTTCGCCAGCGTCGGACGGCACCCGCTGGCCGGGCTGGCCGCCGCCTACGCCGGCGTGGCGGCCGTGTTCACGGTAAACTTCATCCCGACGCCGATCGACGCGATGCTGACCGAGATCACCAACGAGGCGATCGTGCTGGCCGCCGGCCAGCCGATCACGCTCGGCGCGAACCTGATCTGGAACGCCGCCTCCGCGCTCCTGATGACGATCGTCGCGACAGCTGTGACCAGCCGGATCATCGAGCCGCGCCTGGGCGCGTGGGACCCGGCGCAGGGCGACGCGAGCGCGGCCTCGGGCGGCCCCGAGATATCGGCCGATCTGGAGGCGCGCGGGCTGCGGTGGGCGCTGTTCGCCTTCCTGGGCCTGCTGGCGCTGGTTCTGCTGCTCACGGTGATCCCCGGCGCGCCGCTGCGCAGCCCCGAGGGCCAGACCAGCGGCAACGCGCCGATCATGGACTCGCTGCTGTTCCTGATCACGCTGTTCTTCCTGGTGGCGGGCATCGCTTTCGGCAGAGCGGTGGGGACGATCACGAGCAGCGCGGATGTGATCGGGTTTATCACCAAAACCTTCCAGGGCCTGGGCGGCATGGTGCTGATGTTCCTGGCGATCAGCCAGTTCATCGCGCTCTTCAACTACAGCAACATGCCGACGGTGATCGCCGTGAACCTGGCCGAGCTGCTCCAGCAGGTCAACATCGGCGCGCTGCCGCTGCTGATCCTGATGACGCTCGTCATCGTACTGCTGGACTTCATCATGCCGGGCTCGGTGCCGAAGTGGGCGATCTTCGCGCCGATCTTCGTGCCGCTGTTCATCCGCCTGGAAGTGGCGCCGCAGTCGGTGCTGGCGGCCTATCGCATCGGCGACTCGCCGGTGAACCCGATCACGCCGCTGATGGTCTACCTGCCGTTCATCCTGACGGTCGCGCAGCGCTACCAGAAGTCGGCCGGCATCGGGACGATCATCGCGCTGATGCTGCCGTACACAGTGGCGCTCACCATCGCGTGGCTGGTGCTGCTGGTGATCTTCTTCTTGCTCAACATCCCGCTCGGGCCGGGCTATCTCCCGCAGGTGGGGTGAGGCGGCGAGATGCTGCGCTGTCCACGCGGAGCAGGGCGATGACGCAGATCGAGGCAGCGCAGCTCATCTCGCAGCGCGGCGCGCGGCGGCGCCGGATGGTGCTGGCCAGCTGCACCCTGGCGACGTGCGCGTATAACTTCGAGCCGCCGCTGTGGATCTACCGGCCCGTGCCGCGCGAGGCGTTCAACCAGGCGGCCAACACCTTCGACATCGCATCCGGGCTCTTCAGCCTCGCGCTGCTGGCGCTCATCCTGGTGGGCGGGGTGATCGGCGATCTGCGCGGACGCCGCCGCGTCCTGCTGGTCGGCCTCGGCGGGCTGGTGGTGGCGAACCTGCTGCTGCCCCTCTCGCGCGCCGTCCCGTGGTTCGCGTTCACGCGCGTGCTCGCCGGGGCGTTCGGCGCCCTGGTCCTGCCGGTCTCGCTCTCGCTGCTCTACCTGGCCTATGCCGATCTGCCGGAGGCGCGCAAGCGGGCCGTCGCTGTCTACGTGCTGCTCACCAGCGTCGCGCTCCTGCTCTCGGGCCCGATCGCCCTGCTGACTCACCAGGCGCTCGACTGGCGCGCCCCGATCGCGCTGCCGACGGCGCTCGGCACCATTGCGCTGCTGATGGCGCTGCGGACCACGACCGAGAGCCGGGCGCACAGCGAGCGGCGCCTCGATGCGATCGGCAACACGGCCTGGACGCTGGTGGTGCTGAGCGTGATCGGCACATTCGTCGCCTGGCGCGGCTCGGGGCTGTACGCCGTGCTCGGCTGGGCGCTGGCGCTCACGGGGTTGCTGATCAGCGCCGGGCTGCTCGCCTGGTGGGGCCGCCAGACGCGCGAGGCGATATTCGGCCAGTCGCTCATCAGGCGCCGGACGCTGCTGATCTTGATCCTGTTCGGGTTCGCGATGGAGTTCGGCTCCATCGGCTATGTAGTTCAGGTGCGGCAGGTGCTGATCCACGTGTACGGCTACGGTACCGTGCTGTCAACGGTGGCGCTGATGCCGCTGCTGCTCGGCATGGGGTCCATGACGCTCTACACCGCCTCACGGCTGGTGGCGGCGGAGCCGCGGCGGCAGCTGGCGCTGGCTATCCTGGGCGTCGGGGTGGCCTGCGCTGTGACGGCGCTCACCGGGGCTGCCTTCTACCCGCTGCTGGCGCTCCTGCTGTTCGCGTTCGGCGCGGCTATGGTGCTGGCGACAATCACCTGGACGGCGGCGTTCCTGACGGCGATGCCGGACGATGTCGTCGGGGTGCGTACCGGCATCAACAGCGCCGTCTTCCAGATGGGCGCCATCCTCGGCAGCCTGGCCTGCGGCGCGCTGCTGGTCCAGTACGGCTCGGCCATATACGAGCGCCTGCTGACGAGCGCGGGCGTCGCCGAGGATCGGATCGATCGCGCCCTCGCGGCGCTGAACACGTTGATCGACCCGGCGGTGGCGGCGGCCGAGCTCCCGACGGATATTGCGGGGCGGCTCCTGGCCGGCTACGAGATCGCGTACCTGGACGCGTTCAGCCGCGTGCTGCTGATCGTCGCGCTGGTGTGCGCGCTGAGCGCGGCGCTGGCGTGGTTCGGCCTACCGCGCCGCGGCACCACCGCGCCGCGCGGCGCGATCGGGGCGGCCCTGACAGGAGAGGAGCAGCGATCGTGACAGAGCTGGGCGCGCCGGTTCTCGGCGAGTACGCGGTCGAGGGGCAGCCGGCCCTCACGCCGGCCGGCCGGGTGTTCCGCGGGCGCCACCTGCGGCTCGACCGCGACGTGAGCATCCTGGCGCTCGACGCGCGCATCGCCGCTGAGCCAGAGTTCGCCGAGCGCTTCACCGCGGCGCTCCGGACGGCGGCGGCGCTCGACCACCCGCACATCGTGCACATCTACGATTTCTTCGAGCGCGACGGGCGCTACTACATCGTCGCCGAGCGCCTCTCGGGCGTCACGGTCGCATCCATCATCGACCAGCGCGCCGCGGCCGCGCGCCTGCTGCCGCTCACGGTCGCGCTCGACCTGACGCGGCAGGTGGCCGAGGCGCTCGCCCACGGCCACGCGCTCGGCATCGCCCACGGCTCGCTCACGCCGGCGGACCTGCACTTCGACCGGCCGCAGGCGCCGGGCACGCCCGCGGCCAGCGTGAAGGTCGGCGGGTGGGGGCTGGCCCGCCTGCAGGGCCACACGATCAGCGCCCCCGACGATGTCTATCGCCTCGGCGCCCTGCTGTACCAGCTCTGCACCGGCCAGCCCTTCGACGGCGGGCGGCCGGCGCCGATGGCGTTCCGCCCCGGCCTGCCGCAGACGATCGCCGCCCTGATCGCGCGCTGCCTCGAGCCCGAGCCGGGCCTGCGCCCGAGCGCGGCGGCGGTCGCCGAGGAGCTCGGGCAGCAGCTCCGGGGGGCTCACCAGGCGTCCGATGCCCTGCCCGCCCCCGATGTCGAGCTGGCCGTCGCGCCGCCGGAGGCCGCCGGCAGCGAAGGGGCCAGCTACAGGGCCCTGATCCACAACAGCGGCAACGCCCCTGGCCGCTTCACCCTCGGCGTCACCGCGGGCGACCCGGAGCTGGAGATCACCTTCGCGCAGAACGAGATCGTGCTCGACCCAGGCGAGCGCACGACGATCGAGCTGTTGGCGCGCGCCCCACGGCGCTTCGTCGGCAGCCCGGTGGCGCGCCGCTTCGCTCTGACGGCCGAGACGGACGGCCGCAGCGCGCCGCCCCAAAGCGTGACCTTCGTGCACCAGGCGCTGATCTCGCCCTGGCTGCCGCTCGCCGTCGCGCTGCTCCTGCTGGTCGTGCTGGTCGTCCGCGGCATCGCCCCGCTGGCTGTGCCGCCCGACGAGATCGCGCCGACGGACGTTGCGTCGGTGGCGACGGCCGTCGTGCCGACGCTAACCCTCGCGCCGATGCCGACCGCCGCGCCGACGCCGTCGGCCGAGCCCGGCGCCCCGGTGGTCAACCTGTTCGCCGTTGACCCGGACGTGGTCCCGCCCGACGGCGTGGTGCTGGTGGTGTGGGACGTCGCCGGGGCCGAGCGGGTGGTGATCGACCAGTTCGGCGATGTGCCGCCAAGCGGCCAGCGCGAGCACCGGCCCGGGCAGACCACCGACTACCGGCTCGTGGCGATCAAGGGTGGCCAGCAGACGACGCGCATCGAGCGCGTGAGCGTGGTCCAGCCGACGCCGGAACCGACGCTGGAGCCGACGACCATGCCCACCGCCGTTCCGGAGACTCCCCCCGAGCCGACCGTGGCGCCATCCCCTGAGCCCACGCCGGCGTTTCGACAGCCGGTGTTCCTGCTCGATCTCGCGCCGCAGGCGCGCTGGGAGGCGGGCGGGCGCCCCATTCGCTTCGGCTCGCCGCGCCCGGGCAGCGACGAGGCGTCGGCCAGCTATATGAACGACGTCATCCTGGAGGACTCCAACATCCACGCAATAACGCTCTACACCGTCCCCCCGACGGACACGGCCGAGTTTCTGGAGGGGCAGTTCAACCTGCCGGCCATCCAGGAGGGGCAGCACTTCCTCGCCGATCTCGGCTTCGGCCAGGGCGTGGAGGGCGCGGGCGTCACGGTGGAAGTGCGCTTCTCGGGCGAGGTGATCTTCCGCGAGACGACGGCCAGCGTCGGCAGCCTGCTGCGGGTGCAGCTCGACCTGCAGCGGTTCGTCGGGCGCTCCGGGCGGCTGGGCCTGCGGGTGAGCGCCGCCGAGGGGTACGAGCACAGCGGCGTCCACTGGGTCAACCCACGGATCGATACGGTTCCGCCGCTGTGATCTGCGGCGCGGCCCTGCCCCTCGGCGCCTCCGCCGGGCGTGCTGCGGAGTCGGCGTGGCGTTGCCCCGAGCGCCTGGCGCACCACCAGGGCTGAGCGACCGTCGACCTCGAACAGCACGCCCGGCACTTAGCTGGGCTTGGGCGCGGCCCGCCGGGACCCGAGCTCGCGCGCCCTGTTGCGGCCGAAGGTCCCGGCAGAGCTCATCCTAGCTGCGAGGCGACGCCAGCCGCCAGCGCCGGATCAGCAGGCCGGCCGCGCAGACGAGGACACCAAGCGCGACGAGCAGGCCGGTGTCGACGCCGGCCTCAGCGGTCGCCGGCAGCGTCGTGGGCTGGCCGGCGGTGAACCTGAGAACCCCCTGGCCGTTGCCGAAGATGAGCTGGAGCCCAGACGAACCGTCGAGCCGATAGGCGCTGACGTCATCCAGCGCCTGCAGGTAGACCGTCTCGCGATCCATGAGCGCCTGCTCGCACGCCATCAGCGTGGCCGCGAGCGCCGAGAAGGTCAGCTGCTGACCGTCGGCGACGGTGTAGCCGCCGCGGAAAGTGTTGCAGCCGCCCGAGCCGAAGGCCATCCCATCCTGCTCGAAGCGGATGGTCATGCCGGCGCCAGTCATATCCTGAGTGGCGCCCGACGCGTCCTGCAGCGAAACCAGCGACCACTCGACCCCTAGCATCTCGGCCGGCGGCGTGGTGCTCTGCTGCGCCATGGCGCCTTCGAGGCCGATGGCGATGGCGACCAGCGCGATCGCCGTGACGATATCGAACCTGAGCCGTATCGATCCTGCCATGGGGTTCCTCCAATCCATGTCCAGGGCGAACTGACGCCAGCCGAGCCCGGCCCGCTTGCTACGGCGCCTCGAATCGGGGCTGCGCAGGCGCTGTCACCAGAATAGCCGGCAATGTGGCAGACGGAAGATACTGAAAACGGGGAGATTCGGGGAGAGAGTGCGAGGGGCAGGCAGATCACGATCTGGCGGCGCCGGGGAGCAGGCCAAGCGCGCGGGCCGCGATCACCGCCTCCCGGCGCCCGCGCACGCCCAGCTTGTGGTAGATCGCGCTCGTGTGCCTGCGGACGGTGTTCGGCGCGATGATGAGCCGCTCGGCGATCTCATTGTCGGACCAGCGCTGGGCGAGCAGGGCCAGGATCTCGGCCTCGCGGCGGGTGAGCAGCCCGGGAAGATCCGGCGCCGGGGGCAGCGGAGGCGCCGAGTCGAACGCGAGCGCGTCGAAGGCGGCCAGGATACGCCTGGGATGGGACGTCTCGCTCCTCTGGGCAAGCTCGCGCAGCAGCGGCTGCAGAGGAGGCCCGAGGTCCACGAAGGTCCGCACGAACCCCAGCGGCGCGGCGAGCGCGACGGCGCGCTCCAGCGTGGCACACGCTTCGGCGTAGAGGCCTTGGGCCTGCCGCAGCAGCGCCTGGATCGCCAGGGCACCGACGAGCGGCCGCATGTTCCGGAGGGACTCCAACTCGGCCAGGCACCCGGCGATGATGGCGCCGGCCTGCGCCAGGCTGGCGGGGTTCCCCGCGGCGATCAGGGCGCGCGCCTGGCTCAGCCGGGGGATCTCGAGCCACAGACTCGCCCCGAGGTGGATATCGCGCCCGATGCCTTCGGCGGCCTGCAGCGCCGCCCCGATATCGCCCCGGGCGAGGGCCACCCGCACCGCGCAGCCCAGCGCCTGATGATGCAGGAACGCTCCGCCGGCCTCGGCTGCGAACGAGCGGGCCGCCTCGGCGTTCGCGGCGGCCTCGGCGTACGCGCCACTGGCGGCGGAGATCAGCGCCAGCCCGACCAAGCTGCTCATATAGCCAGGCGGGCTCACGCGGTACTTCCGGCGGGCCAACAGCTCGAAGTGTGCGGCGGCGCCGTTGAGGTTGCTGCGCTCATAGGCGACCAGGCCGCGGGCGAGGGCGACGTGGCCCTCCCACGTGTCGCCGAGGCCACGGGCCGCGACGGCTCTCGCCAACTGCTGCGCGTCGCGCATCTGCGCGTCGAGATCGCCGGCGATCTGATTCCTGCCACACATCCAGGCGTACCGGTAGACCGCGCGGTCGTCGCGGAGGTCGCCGAGCTCCAGCGCGGGGTCATCCTCCGGCAGCGGCGCCCCATCCGCCGCCGGGCCCTGCCAGGCGTGCGACAGCCCGAGGAACTGGAGCGCCTGGGCGGCGAGCGCCTGGGAGGGCCCCTGCTCGAGCGCCGAGCGCAGCTGTCGGGCTGCTTCGGCCGGCGCCCCCTGCCAGAAGTGCATGATGCCCCGCAGGGCCGCGAGATCGGCCCGAAACGTGGCCCACGGCGCGGCGGGCTGGATGCCCTCCGGGGCCGCCATTAGCCGCTCGGCGTGCGCCAGACTCGTATGGAGCCCGTCCAGATTCAGGCTGAGCATCGCTGCGTGGGCCGCGAGGAGGAGCAGGGCCGGCCGGCGGGCGATCAGCTCGGCCGGAAGCAGGTGTAGCCAGCGGTCGGATGCGACGGAGCCAGTGCCCGCGCGAAGCTCCGGGAGCAGCTGGCGCTCGACGAGCGCGGCCGCGGCGTCCGCGTCGCCGCCGGCGAGCAGCTGGCCGACCGCCTCCTGGACCAATCCTTCGGCCGTCAGCCACGCCGCCGCGCGCAGGTGGAGATCGCGCGCCCGCTCCTGCCCCGCGGTGAGGTGTAGCAGGCGCAGCAGCATGTCTCGAAACAGGCGGTGAAATCGGTACCAGCGCCGCTGGCCATCGAGCGGCACCAGCAGCAGATTCTCCCGGACCAGATGCTCGATCTGATCCTCGGCCACGACGAGGTCATCCGAGCTGCCGAGCAGCGCGGCGGCCAGCCCGGCGCAGAACCGCTCGGGCACGGCGAGGATCGGCAGGATCTGCTGGACCGACGCCGGCTGCCGGGCGAGCACCTCGCCGGCCAGATACTCGAAGATCTGGCGCGTCGCTGCCGCGGGCTCCCACGCGCTCATCGCCGCGCGTGACGGTGCAGCCAACCGCAGCGCGATCGCCCAGCCCTCGGTGTACTGCTGCAGGGCTGTGACGAGCGCCGCATCCGGCGTTGCGCCGAGCACGTTCGTCAGCAGCGCCTCGGTCTCGGCTTCGGTGAAGCAGAGGTCCGCGGCGCGCACCTCGATCATCTGGCGCCCGGCGCGCAGGCCGGCCAGCGGGAGCGGAGGCTCGGCGCGGCTGAGCAGCACCAGCCGGCAGCTGGGCGGCATGTGACGCAGCAGATACGCGACCGTCCGGTGGATCTCCTCGTCGCCGACCGTGTGGTAGTCGTCGAGCACCAGCGTCAGGGGCGCGGGGAGGGCGCTCAGATCGACCAGCAGCGCCTCGAGCACCGCGAAGGGCAGTGGCGGTGTGGCCGCGGCGAGGAGATCGCGCGTCGCCGGGAGGGCGCCGGGCGCCACATGCTCAATCGCGCCGGCCACATACGTCAGGAAGCGCAGGCTCCCCTGGTCGTGCTCGTCGAGCGTCAGCCACGCGTAGTGCTGTGGCGCGGAGTGACCGTGCTCAGCCTGGCCGGCGACCGCATCCCGCGCTGCCGGTTGGGCGCGTGCGATCCACTGGGCAACGAGCGTCGATTTACCGAAGCCGGGCGGGGCAACGATGAGGATGAGCCTGGTATCGGGCGCTGCGCCAAGCTGCGTCAGAAGACGCGGGCGGGAAACGCATGTTTCGTGCTGCTGTTGGGGAGAGAGTTTGTTGGGTACCAGCAGCTGCCTGGAATACTCGGCAGCCATATCAATACCTGGCCCCGCGACGCCGGACAGCATCCGGCCAAACGCTCCTACTACATCCAGCTAGATGTCCCAGGCACAAACATGTTCAGAACAAAAACGGTAGATACCATTGTAGCAGATCTGCGCAACAGTGGCGCCCGCTAGCCTATCCCGCGTATGCGCCCTGTCGGAGCTATTCCGCCGCGTGGCCCCACTCGTGAGACCAGATGGCGGTACTACATCATTTTGTGTTAGACGCCGAGGGGCCCGAACACCGCAAGATACTACATTCCATGTGATGCATCGGGCGAGGGGGAGGGCTATACTACTTGGTACCATAGATCCGAGTTACCTGGCGCTTCCGGCGTGCATAGGTGTAGGAGGAACTACGCACGCCTGCGTTCGACCGCAGCGCATCGAACACACCCTACTTCTTCACGGAGTTCTCTCACCCCCGCCAACCCTCCGGTCACTGCGCTGTCTGTTCATCTGTGGCCTGCTGGTCCTGTCCGGCGCCCTCTCCTTTACATACACCGCACCTTCGCGCCAGGAAGCAACGGCACGGCTCCGGCCAAGCCTGCGCCCGGGCACAACCCTCACCTATCTCACGACCTTCCCAGGGCTCTGATCGGCTCGATCTGCCCGCACGCGCCGCTGCTCGCGGGGACCCTGCAGGCACCCGCCGCGTAGTCGCGTTCGACACGATCCGCGAAGCGCTGCGCGCTGCACAGACCAGGAGTGCTAATGCTACTGCATGAGCGACAGGCGCTCGCGCACTCGCTGATTCTCATCGTCGATGACGACGTGGACAACCTCAGCCTGCTGGCCGGCCTCCTGAGCGAGCACGGCGCCGCGGTGCGGCTGGCGCGCAAAGGCTCGTGTGCGCTCGAGTCCGCCAGCGCGGCGCCGCCGGACCTGATCCTGCTCGACACTGAGATGCCAGATCTCGATGGCTACACCATCTGCGAGCGCCTCAAAGCAGACCCGCGCGCCGCGGCGGTGCCCGTCATCTTCCTCAGCGCCCGGAGCGCGACATGCGACATCGTGCGCGCGTTCGCGGCCGGCGCGGCCGACTACATCACCAAGCCGTTCGCAGTCGAGGAGGTGCTGGCGCGGGTGAGCGCGCATCTGCGGGTGCAGCAGATGCAGCGGCAGCTCCAGGGGCGCCTGGCTCAGGTCGAACACGAGATCGAGGAGCGCGAGCGGGCCCGCCTCGCGGCCGAGGAGGCGGCACGCGCCAAGTCCGAGTTCGTGGCGCAGATCAGCCACGAGATCCGCACCTCGCTGAACGTGGTGATCGGGATGACGACGCTGGTGCTCGGCTCGGCGCTGACGCCCACGCAGCGCGAAGACGTCGAGTCGATTCGCCGCAGCGGAAGCACGCTGCTGGCGCTGGTTGACGATACCTTGGACATCTCGAGGATCGAGGCCGGCAAGCTCACGCTGGTGCAGCGCCCGTTCGCGCTGCACGCCTGCATCGAAGAGGCGCTCGACCTCATGGCCTCCCAGGCCGATGCGAGGCAGCTCGAGCTGTGCTATCGCGCCGACCCCGAGCTGCCGCCGAGGATCATCGGCGACTCGACACGGCTGCGCCAGATCGTGATCAACCTGCTCTCGAACGCCATCCGCTACACCGAGCGCGGCGAGATCGTGGTGACCCTCGCGGGCAAATCCCGCCCACAGAGCGGCGAGGAGCAGTGGGATCTGACCATCAGCGTGCGCGACACCGGGATCGGTATTGCGCCGGAGCACCTGACGCGCATCTTCCAGCCGTTCGAGCAGGCCGACCCGGCGCTCGCGCGCCAGTACGGCGGGAGCGGCCTCGGGCTCGCGATCTGCCGTCGCCTCGCCGAGCTGATGGGCGGGCAGATTCGGGCAGAGAGCACGCCTGGCGTCGGCTCGACATTCACGGTCGAGCTGCCCGCGACGGTGGCGCCCGCCGCCCCCACTGGCCCTGCGTCAGACCCGGCGCTCGCCGGAAAGCGGGCGCTCCTGCTCGTGGACCGGGCTGAGACGGCCGAGCTGCTCCAGACGCACCTTCTCAGATGGGGCATGTCGGCGACGGCGCTGGCGCCCGCCCAAGATGCGCGCGCCTGGCTGGCTGAGCATTCCGTCGACGTCGTCCTGCTCGCCCGAGATGGCACAGGCCTGGCCGACCTCGAGCTGATACAGGAGCTGCGCACCTGCGGGCATCCGGCGCTGCCCGCCGTCCTGTGGACGCGGCTGTCGGAGCACAATACCTTCCTCGACCGGAGCGATCAGCAGCACACCGTGCTGCTGTCCACGCCCATTCGGCCGGGCATGCTCCACGAGGCGCTGCGGCGGCTGCTGCGAGGCGACGGCGGTAGGCCCCCGTCAGAGACGCAGCAGATCGACGCGACGCTCGGCTGGCGGCATCCGCTCCACATCCTGCTGGCGGAGGACAACGGGCTCAACCGGGTCGTGGCGCGGCGGCTGCTCGCGAAGCTCGGCTACGAGGTGGCCGAGGCGACGAATGGCCTGGAGGCCCTTGAGATGCTCAGGAGCGAGCAGTACGACCTGGCGCTGCTGGATGTGCAGATGCCGGGGATGAGCGGCGCGGAGGTGACGAGCTACGTCCGCTCCTTCTGGCCGCCGCAGCGCCGGCCGCGGATCGTCGCGCTGACGGCACACTCATCCGAGGCGGATCTTGCCAGACTGCTCGACATCGGCATGGACGACTATATCTGCAAGCCGGTGAGCCTGGAGGAGCTGACGCGGGTGCTACGGGCGACCTGGCCCCGCCCGCAGAGCAGAGCAGCGCCTGCGGATCGCCACGGTAGCGACCCGCCCTTCGGCGCACTCGATAGAAGGGCATTCGCCGCCTTCCTCACCGGCATCAGCGAGCAGGACCCGGCGCGAGACGCTGCGTTCGTCGCGTCCTATCTCGCCGGCATGGACGAGCAGCTGCAGGAGCTACGCGAGGCGCTTGCGGCGGCTGACGTTGAGCTCGGAGCTGGCGCGGCGCATTCGCTGAAGGGGCTGAGCCTTCAGATCGGCGCCGTTGACCTGTCCATCGCATGCGGGCGGATCGAGGCGGCCTGTAAGGACTGGAACATCATGGCCGGCAGGGCCGCACTGGGCGTCCTGGAAGAGGCGTACGCGGCGTTCCTGCGGGCGCTGGCTCTGCAGAGCGCGGCCGCCCCTCCAGCCGGCCTCACTGCGTGTGCAGAAACCGCTTCCCCCTAACAGCCCACGCGCCCGACGGTGGGTCACGCGCCGCCCTCGAGCCGGGTGCGAGCGGCGGCGGTGTATCGGAACGGGAGGTGCTCGATGGCCATTAACATTCTCCTCGTAGAAGACAGCATCCCGCTGCGCGCCTGGTTGGCGCGTGTGCTCCAGCGCGCCGGGCACGTCATCACCCAGGCGGGCAGCGGCGAGGAGGCGCTGGCACTGCTGCAGCAGACTGGCGCGTACCGCCCTCCGTTCGACGTTGTGATCTCGGACATCGTGATGGGCGAGATCGATGGGGTCAGAGTGACGCAGGTGGCGCGCAGCCACGTGGAGCCACCTGAGGTCATTCTGCTGACCGGCCACGGCGATTTCGAGAGCGCAACGAAGGTGCTTCGCTTCGGGGCGTTCGACTATCTCCGGAAACCGGTGCAGCCGTCGCTGCTGCTCGAGCGCGTCGCGCAGGCGGCGGAGCGACGGCGGGATCGGCTCACGCAGGCCCAGCAGGCGGCCGCCTGGCGCGCCGTCACTGAGGTGATCCGCAGCGTGCAGGCGGCCGCGCATCTGCCGAGCGACGAGCCGCCGCCGCCCAAGAGCGAGCGCTACTGCGAGGCCGGCCGGCTCCTGATCGACACCCAGCGCCACGAGGTCCGGTTCGACGGCGCGCTCATCGTCCTGACGCCGATCGAGTACACCATCCTCAGCGTCCTGGCGAAGACGCCGGGCGTCGTCGTGGCCTACGGCGCGCTGGTGCAGCACTCCCACGGAATCGTGGCGAGCGAGCGCGAGGCGTACGGTCTGCTGCGGACACACGTGCGCAACCTGCGGCACAAGATCGAGCCCAGCTGCCTGATCAGCGTGCGCGGCGTCGGCTATATGCTCGACGCACCGGGCGGCGCTGAGAGCCAGCAGGAACTGCTTGCACGCGCCTCCCACCAGTAGCTAGTGACACCTCCCCGCCCGTGCGGAGGCGCCATCGCGCCGGCCGATGGCTGATGGTCCACCCGATGTCAGGCGGCTTCGTCCGGGGGTGACCACTGTGGGTTCCACACGACCTCCCAGAGATGCTGGTCCGGGTCCGTGAAGTACCCCGCGTAGCCGCCCCAGAACGTCTCCTGCGCCGGCTTGACGACGCGCGCCCCAGCCTTCGCCGCCTGCTCCATCACGGCATCGACCTCGGCTCTGCTCGCGACGTTGTGGCCGAGCGAGAACTCGGTCGCGCTCGGCGGGCCGGCTGCGAGCCCGGCGTCACGGGCGAGGCTGCCACGCGGCCAGAGCGCGAGCCTGAGCCCCGCCTGCAGGTCGAAGAAGGCGACCGCTCCGTGCTCGAACTCGGCCCCCACGATCCCGTCCGTCTTCAGCCCCAGCCCGTCGCGATAGAAGGCGACGGCCCGGTCGAGATCGGCGACACCAAGCGTGATCACGCTGATACGTGGCTTCATTCAACCTCCACAGGCACTCCAGCGCCGTGTCGAAGCGGCGGCAGACCCGTCTCGTACGCCTCTGCGATCCCTTCCCGCCCTCTGCGCAGCAAGATCGCCTCCAGAGGCACGAGGCCCCGCCGCTGCTCTGGCTCGGGGCCGGTTGACGCCGGCGGCCCCGTAGGCGCGGTATACTCCCCTGTGCTGGGCGGGGACGACGTGGCGCCGGGAGATCCGCTTCCCGGAGGATGCGGTGCGCCGGGAGGCCGCGCTGCTGCGGAGCCTGCTGGCCGATCGAGCAAAGGAGACCCTATGACGACGCAGCGCTTCACAGCGGTGGTCACCAAGGCCGGCGGCAAGACGTTCATCGTGCTGCCGTTCGACCCGAACGAGGTCTGGGGCGCGAAGCAGCGCCACCACACGACCGGCACGATCAACGGCTACAGCTGGCGCGGCGCGCTCGCCTCGGACGGCGACCAGTACGTTCTGCCGCTCGGCGCCGCCTGGCGGCGCGACAACGGGGTCGAGGCCGGCGCGGAGGTGGAAGTCAAGCTTATGCCGGAAGGGCCGCAGACAGGCGCCCTTCCGCCCGACATCGCCGCGGCGCTGGACGCCGCGCCGGAGGCGCGGGCCTTCTTCGAGTCCCTGGCGACCTTCTATCGCAACGGCTACCTGCGCTGGATCGAGGGCGCGAAACGGCCGGAGACGCGCCAGGCGCGCATCGCCGAGGCTGTCGGCCTGCTTCGCGCGGGCAAGAAGCAGCGCTAGGCCTGGCGAACGCCTGCCCGAATGCGAACTGCCCACTCACCCCGCGCCGCCGATTCAAGCGGTGGGTGAGTCGCGGCGCTCCTCCTCGCGCATCATCGTAGCGATGTGCTCGAGCAGGCCGACGGTGGTCTGGTGGACGTGGTGGCGGATCATCAGCCCCAGCGCGTCGGGGTCGCGCCGGCGGCACGCCGCCAGGATCACGCGGTGCTCCTCCAGCGCCTGCCTGGCGCGCTCGGGCACCTGGGTGTAGGAGCGCCGGTAGTGGTCGCCGTGGTTCCAGAGCTGCTCGATGATCTGCAGCAGGTTCGGGCGGCGGGCGGCGCGGTAGATCGTGAAGTGGAACTCGCGGTTGAACTCGAAGAGCGCGCCGTAGTCCTCGCTGAGCGTCGCGTCGGCCATCGCGTCCACCAGCCGCTGCAGCTCCGCCAGGTCGTCGTCGCTCAGATGCGGCGCCGCGAGGCGAGCCGCATCCTCCTCCAGCAGCTCGCGCATCGCATATACCTCCATGAGCGTGTCCGGCGACATGCTCTGGACGAAGGCGCCGCGGTGCGGCACGATCCGCACCAGGCCGTCGGCCTGGAGGCGCGCCAGCGCCTCGCGCACCGGCACGAGGCTCGCGCCGAAGCGCTGCGCCAGCCCCGCCTGGTCCAGCCGCTCGCCGGGCGCGAGCTCCCCGGTCAGGATGGCGCGGCGCAGCTGGTCGTAGACGCGCTCGGCGATCGTGCGCTTGTGGTGCTGACCCATAGTGTTCGGTGCTACGCGGTGGCTCCGCCCCGCACCCCCGGAGGGGGTGGGAAGGTGCCGCCTCTCCAGAACTCTTTCCGCCGCTCTGCGGCGACGAAGTCGCCGCAGAGCGGCGGAAAAGAGAAATTGTCCGTGGAGGGCCTGCGGCCCTCCACACCTCCCTGCTCAAAGCAGGGTGGGGCCTGCGGCCCGCCACCTGCAGAAAGCAGTCCGGAGAGCCTGCGGCCTGCGGCCCGCCACCTGCAGAAAGCAGTCCGGTGGCCTACCACGCCTCCCTGCTGAAAGCAGTCAGGTGGGCCTGCGGCCCGCCACCTGTAGAAAGCAGTCCGGTGGCCTGCGGCCCTTCAC
>ERZ777003.487-NODE-487-length-76742-cov-44.766675_pt1 | contig 76742 bp, 81 predicted proteins | sample MGYA00374956_ERZ777003 | MGnify/ENA primary metagenome ERZ777003 (study PRJEB29302, sample SAMN06268252) | bioreactor metagenome | isolation source: Joint BioEnergy Institute, California, USA | place: USA:Joint BioEnergy Institute, California, USA | collected...
GCCCTCACGCCCGCGGCACTCACTCACCTGCGCCAATCAGAGGCTGCGCGGCATGCTGCCTTTCCGACGCCCCGGTTGGCTGCAGCCTCGCACAGAACCATTGAGCGCCGGTTAAATTGCGATCATGTGTGTCTCGCAGGCGCTTGAGAAAACTCCAATTATTGTTTTGCACATTTCCGGACGGAAAACCGGCATCCACTTTTCCTGCAACTGCGCTTAAGTCGCCTGCCCGCACAGGAGAAGCCCGCCGCCCTTGCGATCCGCCGCGCGATGAGACATTAAGGCGTGTCTCCCCGCCCTCCGGACGGAGACGACTGAAATCCCGTAGGAGCAACCGATCATGGCCTTTCTTGCCGATGCCCTTTCGCGCGTGAAACCTTCCGCGACCATTGCTGTCACCCAGAAGGCACGCGAGCTCAAAGCGCAGGGGCGCGACGTCATCGGTCTTGGTGCCGGGGAGCCGGATTTCGATACGCCCGACAATATCAAACAGGCGGCCATCGAAGCGATAAAGCGCGGCGAGACGAAGTATCCGCCCGTATCGGGCATCCAGCCGCTGCGCGAGGCGATCGCTGCCAAGTTCAAGCGCGAGAATAATCTCGATTACGACTGGAAGCAGACGATCGTCGGCACCGGCGGCAAGCAGATCCTGTTCAATGCATTCATGGCGACGCTGAACCCCGGCGACGAGGTCGTGATCCCCACACCCTACTGGGTGAGCTACCCGGAGATGGTGGCGATCTGCGGCGGCACGTCCGTATTTGCGGAGACGAAGCTGGAAGACGGCTTCAAGCTGCAGCCGGAGGCGCTGGAGAAAGCGATCACGCCGAAGACCAAGTGGCTCATCATGAACTCGCCCTCCAACCCGTCGGGCGCGGCCTATACGGGCGAGGAACTGAAGGCGCTGGCCGAGGTGCTGCTCAAGCATCCCCATGTCTGGGTGCTGACCGACGACATGTACGAGCACCTGACATACGGCGACTTCACCTTCCGCACCATCGCCGAGGTGGAGCCGAGGCTCTATGAGCGCACGCTGACCATGAACGGCGTGTCCAAGGCCTATGCCATGACCGGCTGGCGAATCGGCTATGCCGCCGGGCCTTTGGCGCTGATCAAGGCCATGGATATGATCCAAGGGCAGCAGACTTCCGGCGCCGCCACCATCTGTCAGTGGGCGGCGGTGGAGGCGCTGACCGGCCCGCAGGACTTCATCGCAAGGAACAAGGCCATCTTTCAGGCCCGGCGCGATCTGGTGGTGTCCATGCTCAACCAGGCAAACGGCATCAGCTGCCCGACGCCCGAAGGCGCCTTCTATGTCTATCCGTCCTGCGCCGGCGTGATCGGCCGGAAAGCGCCGTCTGGTAAGGTGATCGAGAGCGACGAGGACTTCGTATCCGAGCTTCTGGAAGCGGAAGGCGTTGCCGTTGTGCATGGCTCGGCCTTCGGGCTCGGCCCCAACTTCCGCATCTCCTACGCCACGTCGGAGGAGCTGCTGGAAGAAGCCTGCCGCCGCATCCAGCGCTTCACGGCGGAGTTGCGATAGGCGTGTAAGAGACCGATCCATCCTCCATGGAACCAGCCGCTCCGGCGTCGCCGGGGCGGCTTGGTTTTTGCTCTATTAATTGACTTAAGCAAGTATATAGTTGATATTGGCAACAGGAGAATTGCCATGAACCTCATTCAATCACCATCGGAACAGCAGATCGACGCTGTAAGGCGTTTCAACCGCTTTTACACTCGTCAGATCGGCGTGCTGGAAGACGGATTGTACAGGAGCGAATTTTCCCTGACGGAAGCGCGCGTACTCTTCGAGCTGGCGCACAGGGATGGGCTGACGGCCAGCGCACTCGCCGGCGACCTCGGCCTGGATGAAGGCTATCTGAGCCGCATGCTGAAGAAGTTCGAGCGGCGCGGCCTCATCGAACGCCGGCCAGCGGCCGACGACGGACGGCGCTTCCATCTTGGACTGACCGAGGCCGGACGCCGGGCGTTCGAGCCCCTCAACCGGGCCGCCCGCGACCTCGTGGCCGATCTGCTTGCCCGCCTTTCGCCCGACGAGCGGGAGAAGCTGACGGCGGCGATGGGCACCATTCAGCGGCTGCTCGGCCCGGCACCGGATACGGGGCCGGCCTATATCCTCCGTCCGCTGCGGGCCGGCGATCTGGGCTGGATCGTGCACCGGCAGGGGCTCATCTACCATCATGAATATGGCTGGGACGAAACCTACGAGGCGCTGGCAGCACAAATCCTGAGCGATTTCGTGCGGCAATTCGATCCCCGCCGCGAAGCCTCCTGGATCGCGGAGCGCGATGGCGAGGTGGTGGGGTCTGTCTTTCTCGTCCGGGAATCCGACACCGTAGCGAAGCTCCGGCTGCTCTATGTGGAGCCTGCCGCACGGGGACTCGGCATCGGACGGCGGCTTGTCGACGAGTGCATCGGCTTCGCGCGGGCGAAGGGCTACAAGGCGATCACGCTCTGGACCAATGACATTCTCGTCTCCGCACGCCGCATCTACCAGGCCGCCGGATTCAAGCTCGTGAAGGAGGAACCGCACCACTCCTTCGGGAAGGACCTCGTAGGTCAGACCTGGATGCTGGATCTCTAGCCAGCCACCCTCATCACAATCTCGCCCTTCCCCCCTTGCCCGCAAGCGCAAGGCGTGTGACCATGCTCCCTGATGGCGGAATGCTCGGAGGAGAGGCATACGCCTGCGCGACGGCCGTGGGGGCCGGCCGCCGCTCATGGGGTGGAGACATGAGAGGAGGTCGGCATCATGGGCAATCGAGCCGGGGAGAGACACAAAGGACCGAAATGCATAGCCATTCTCGGTCCCCTGGCAAGCGGCAAGACCACGCTCTTTGAAGCGATACTGGCGCGCACGGGCGCCATTGCACGACAGACAAGCCATGGCAACAGCGCAGGCGAGCATGCCATGAGCGTGGAGGCGAGCTTCGCCACGACGCGCTTCATGGATGAAAGCATCACCTTCGTGGACTGCCCCGGGTCGATTGAATTCGCGCATGAGGCCGAACCGATCCTCGCCGCGGCCGATGCGGCGGTGGTGGTGGTCGATGCGGAGGACAGCAAGCTGCCGATGCTGCAGCTCGTCCTGCGTCGGCTGGAGCAGCTGAAGCTGCCGAGGATGGTCTTCCTCAACAAGATCGACAAGAGCACGGCGGGCGTGCGCGACATGCTGAAAACGCTGCAGCCCGCGAGCGCGACACCGCTGCTGTTACGCCAGATCCCCCTGCGGAAGGACGGCATCGTGATCGGCTCCATCGATCTTGCGCTGGAGCGCGCCTACATCTACCGCGAACATGCCGAAAGCGAGATTGCGCCCATTCCCGACGACGAGAAGGCGCGGGAACTCGAGGCGCGCTTTTCCATGCTCGAAACGTTGGCCGACCATGACGATGCGCTCATGGAGCAGCTTCTGGAGGAGATCGAGCCGCCGCGCGACGCCGTCTTTGACGATCTTGCCGCGGACGTGCGCGACGGGGCCGTGATTCCGGTTCTGATCGGCTCGGCAGAGAAGGGCAATGGCGTTCTGCGCCTGTTGAAGGCGGTGCGCCACGATGTGCCGGGCGTTGCCCGGACGCGAGATCGCCTGGGCCTGAAGGAGGCCGACGGTACCGTGCTTCAGGTCATGAAGACGGTGCATACGGGCCATGGCGGAAAGATTTCCATCGCGCGCGTCCTGTCAGGCTCGATCGCCGACGGCGCGGAACTGCCGGAGGCGGGACGCGTCTCGGGCCTCTATAGAATGGTGGGCCGCGAGCAGAGCAAGATCGCGTCGGCGGAAGAAGGCGAGACGGTGGCGCTCGGCAAGCTCGACAAGGCGGAGACCGGCGGCACGCTCACCACGGGCAAGACGGCGGCGCCCCGGCTTGTCACGCTTTCCGCGCCGCCGCCGGTTTTCTCCATTGTCATCAGCCCGCGTGACCGCAAGGACGAGGTGAAACTCTCGGCGGCACTGCAGAAGCTTCTGCAGGAGGATCCATCGCTCGTTCTGGAACAGAACCGTGATTCGAACGAGACCGTTCTCGGTGGCCAGGGCGAGATGCATCTACGGATTGCGCGGGAGCGGCTGGAAGGGAAGTACCAGATTGCAGTCGAGACACGCCCGCCGTCGGTCCCCTACCGCGAGACGATCCGCAAGGCCGTCACCCAGCGCGGGCGCCACAAGAAGCAGTCGGGCGGCCACGGCCAGTTCGGCGATGTCCTGCTAGAAATTAAGCCGCTTCCGCGCGGCAGCGGCTTCGAGTTCACCGAGTCGATCACCGGCGGGGTGGTGCCGAAGCAATACATCCCCTCGGTCGAAACCGGTGTCCGGGATGCGCTTCAGCAGGGGCCTCTGGGTTTCCCCGTCGTGGATATCGCGGTGAACCTCGCGGACGGCTCCTATCACACGGTGGATTCGTCCGACATGGCCTTCCAGCTCGCCGCGCGGCTCGCCATGAAGGAAGGGCTTGCAGCTGCCAGCCCCGTGCTGCTCGAGCCGATCCTCAAGGTGGAGGTGGATACGCCGTCCGACGCCACCGCGAAGATCACGGCGATCCTGTCGCAAAGGCGCGGGCAGATTCTGGGCTTCGAAACACGTACCGACCAACCGGGGTGGGATATTGTGGAAGCCCTGCTTCCCGAAGCGGAGATGGACAATCTCATCATCGAGTTGCGCTCGGCAACGGCCGGCGTGGCCACCTACCGTGCACGCTTCGACCATATGGCCGAACTCACCGGCCGACTCGCCGACGATGCGTTGAGCAGCAGGGGCAAAGCGGCCTGAACTAACGATCTTCTGGATACGCCTCGCCCGGGCGGCAAGGCCGACTCTCCGCCCTCAGACAGATGGTCTGCGCTCGTGCATACCGGAGATGCACAATTTATGACCGGCCTGCAAAGCATTGTGAACGGTAAGCCAAGCAGAGAAAGGCGCTTCGACAGAAACGCCGGGATCTGATTTGGAAGCCACAAAAAAAAGAGCCGGATCGGGAAGATCCGGCCCAGTTATGGAAGTGCCATTAAGGCGAAACCTCCAGAGGGGAACACTCGCCGGGGGCTAATGGGAGGAGAACGCGCCCCGGGAGTGACCTCGATATGGGCATGGACTGCCTAAATAACAACCATGGTAATTTGCAACACAGCCATGCATATTTGCATGGCTCGCCCATTTGCAGTTCAGTAGGACCAGCTTCGCGACTTCGAGATGAGAAAATCACGGAAAACCTGCAACTTGGCCTGGTTCTTCATCGCGTCAGGATAGCAGAAATAGGTGTCGAATGAGGGCACCGCCGTCTCCGGCATGAGCTGCACGAGGCCGCTGTCGTCCCCGACAAAATAGTCGGGCAGCATGGCGATGCCCGCCCCGCGCTGCACAGCGATCTTGATGGCCAGGATATTGTTGATCTGCAGCGCGGCAGCGCGCTTTGTGCCGTCGGCGCAGCCCGCCGTTTCCAGCCAGTTCATATCGCTCAGATGCGCCGGCACCGCCTCGCCGAAAGTGACAATCCGGTGCCGGTCGAGATCGGCGATGGACGTGGGCTTGCCGTGCCGGTTGATATAGGCGGGCGAGGCATAAAGGTGGAAATGGACGGTGAACAGCTTGCGCTGGATGAGGTCGGGCTGCTGTGGCTGGCGCATGCGGATGGCACAGTCGGCCTGACGCATGGTCAGATCCAGCTCCTCATTGTCGAGGATGAGCTGAAGCTGGATGTCCGGGTAGAGATCGCCGAATTCGGGCAGGCGCTCCGTCAGCCACCCGGTCCCTAGCCCGACGGTGGTGGACACCCGTAGCAGGCCCGACGGGCGATCCTTGGTCTCGGCCAGCCGCACCTTCACGCTTTCGAGTTTCATCAGCACCTCGTGCGCGGTGCGGTAAAGCATCTCGCCCTGTTCGGTGAGCACCAGGCCGCGTGCATGCCGGTGGAACAGCGGTACGCCAATCTCCTGTTCCAGCGCGCTCACCTGGCGCGAGATCGCCGATTGCGAAAGGTGCAGGGTGTCGGCCGCATGCGTGAACGATCCCGCCGCCGCAGCAGCGTGAAATACACGTAGCTTGTCCCAATCCAACGCCTGTTCCCCCTTATGTTATGGGCGCCGCGATCGATCTCCTATTCCGCCGCCTCCCGGTGTGTCTCCAGTTCGGCCAGATATTTTTCCGCTTCAAGTGCCGCCATACAGCCGAGGCCGGCCGCAGTCACCGCCTGACGGTAGACGTCGTCGGTGACGTCACCTGCCGCAAACACGCCCGGCACATCCGTACGCGTGGAGTGAGGCTCGGTCCACAGATATCCGTTCGGCTTCTGCTTCAGTTTGCCCTCAAACAGCTCCACCGCCGGCGCGTGACCGATGGCAATGAACACGCCGTCCACCGGAAGCTCGCTGACCTCGCCGGTGAGGACATTCTGCACGCGGACCCCCGTGACGGACGGCGGTGCGGGCGGGCGGGCAGGCTCACCCAGAACCTCGTCCACCACCGTGTTCCACATCATCTCCACATTGGCCTTGGCAAAAAGCCGCTCCTGCAGGATGCGTTCGGCACGCAGTTCGCCGCGCCGGTGAATGAGCGTCACCTTCCGCGCGAGATTGGACAGATAAAGCGCCTCCTCCACCGCCGTGTTGCCGCCGCCGACCACCGCGACATCCTTGCCGCGATAGAAGAAGCCGTCGCAGGTGGCGCACGCCGATACGCCAAAGCCCATGAAGGCCTGCTCCGACGGCAGGCCGAGCCACTTGGCCTTGGCGCCTGTCGCTATGATGAGTGCATCGCAGGTGTAAACAGTGCCGGAATCGCCGGTAAGCCTGAACGGCCGCGACTTGATGTTCGCCTCCACGATTAGGTCGGAGACGATCTCTGCGCCCACATTCTCCGCCTGCAGCCGCATCTGCTCCATCAGCCACGGCCCCTGCACCGGTTCGGCGAAGCCCGGATAGTTCTCCACCTCCGTGGTGATCATGAGCTGCCCGCCCTGCTCCAGACCCGCCACCAGCAGCGGCCTGAGCATGGCGCGCGCCGCATAGATGGCGGCGGTGTATCCGGCCGGTCCCGATCCGATGATGAGCACGGGCGCGTGGCGGCTGGTCATGGCTCGACGATCCTTTCAAACAGATGACAGGCCGCCGTGCGGACCGGCAGCCGGGCCTTGATCTAAGTATTGCATCCCGTGATTTGCAAGGCGAGGAAAGGTTTTCCAACAGTTTGCCGGCGCGCGGCGCCGCTGGCCCGGCGGCGGACTTGGCGCAGCCTGATACTTGCCTTAACTTCACCGCGCATGCATGACCGGATTCGTGCGACTCACGCGCGAGGGGGCAAAAGGATACCGCATGCCGCTTAAGGCCGATCTCGACGCCATTGACTGGAAAATCCTCCGCGAACTCCAGGCCAACGGGCGGATCACCAATGTGGAGCTTTCGCGGCGCGTCGGCATCTCGGCGCCGCCCTGCCTGCGCCGGGTCAAGCGCCTGGAGGAAACCGGCGTCATCAAGGGCTACCGCGCCTTGCTCAACAGCCCGATGCTGGGTTTCGACGTGGTGGCGTTCTGCCTGGTGGGGCTGCACCACCAGTCGGAAGCCGAGCTCAAGAGCTTCGCCGAGCGGGCGCGCAACTGGCCGATCGTGCGCCGGGCCTGGATGGTCTCGGGCGATTCGGATTTCCTCCTGCACTGCGTGGCCACCGATCTCGCCACATTCCAGACTTTCGTCATCGAGGAACTGACCTCGACGCCGAATGTGGACACGGTGCGCACGGCGCTCACGATCAGGCAGGTAAAGGACGAGGGGCTGGTGGCGATCGGGTGAGATCCGCCCCGTCAGCGACCTAACTCGGTTCTACAGAGATCGCCTCCAGGAGATTGCGGATTCGAGGCCCAAAGCCTCTGGAATTTTCCAGAAATTTTCTCCGCGCGGCCTCTCCCATCCGCCGACAATACGTTTGATCCCATGTGAGGACGTCGGTGATTGCCTTTTCCAGAGCAGCCTTGTTTACGAAGAAATTCACTCCCAAATGCCGCTGTTCATTTCGCACGGCAGGAACGAGCAGCCCGGTCTCCCGATCGATGTGCTCGTTCATAGGCGGTCCGTCCGTAGTTATCGTCACGGCTGCGCAGGACATCGCTTCCAGAATGTAGTGTCCCCAACCTTCCGAGCGCGATGGACACAGGTGGATGCCGCATTCGTTCTGCAGACACTTGAGTTCCTCATCCGGAATATAGCCCGAAAAAAGGCGGACATTGCGGGGAACGGATTTCGGAGCATTCTTGGTCTTCTGCACGAGGACAAGCTCCGGCCATTCGGGATGACGGATCCACAAATCGAGGATGTCTTCCGTACCCTTGAGCGTGCTGCCGCCAGCCAGATGAAAAAACCGCCGCCAGCTTTTCTCCACTTCTGGCATATGGCGGTCCGGGGAGGCAAAGCCGCAATAGTCCGTTGGGACTCCCAGCGCCGAGAAGATTTCCTCCGCATGGCGGGTCTTGGTCCATACGCGATCCGCCTTGCGGAGAAGCTTCAGGTGTCTGCGAGGAAAACGCTCCTGATTGGGTACCAATATGTTTTCAGGCGCGGCCGACAGCCAGGCAGGAAATATGCGTTCAAGATGGAAGACGATATCCGCCTGTCTGCGCTTAAGAAGCCTGTCCAGAATCCCGCGGTCCCGCACGCGGGCCGTCGTTACCTTCAGCCCTGCTGCCTCGAGCGCAGCCTTCAGGATCAGGGAATCTCGGGTCAGGCCGTAAGCGTTATCTCGCGCTACAATGAGCGCCTGACCCATCGTCATGTCTCCATAGACTCTCGTAAACCTCCTCAAGCGCCGCCGCCTCCCGCTCAAGCGGAAAATTCGCCTCGGCATGCTTGCGCCCTGCTCTGCCCTGGCGCTCCGCCATGGCGGGATCCGCCATATAGGCCTCGATCGCGGCCGTGAGAGCTGCGCCGTCGCCTGCGGGGACGACCGCTCCTACTGCGGACGTGATCATCTCCGCATAGGCGCCAGCGTCGCTTGCCACCACCGGTGTTCCCGAGGCCATCGCCTCCAGAGGGGTGAGGCCAAAGCCCTCGTTGCGCGAAGGCGCCACATAAAGCGAGATGCGCCGATACCACGGCCGCACGTCCCTTACCTCGCCGAGGAAGCGGATGCGGTCGGCCAGCCCCGCCTCGCGGACGCGGCGCTCAAGCCCGTCGGCAAAGGCGCTGTGCTCGGCCGTCACGCGGCCCAGCACCACCGCCGTCCAGTCCGGATGACGCGGCAAGAGCTCGATCATGGCATCGACGAAGAGGTCCGTCCCCTTCTGATGGCGTATACGGCCGAAACAGCCGATGCCATAGCGGCCCGGCAGGCCGGTGGCCGCCCAATCGTCCTCACCGTCGTGCGGCGGATGAAAACGCTCCGTGTCCACGCCGTGCATCACCACGCGGTGCGGCACCTCGAGGAAGGAGCCGGAACGCGCGCTGGTGGCCACCACCGCATCCATGCGGCGGATGAGCCAGCGCGTGAATGGCTTGTGGCGGCGCTGTGCCGCAGAAGTGAAAACAAGCTTCAGGGGGGCGCGCAGGACGTGCTTCAGAACCACGCCCGCCAGCATCTCCACATTGCGGCGCGCATGCCAGATGCGCACCGGGCTGCCCTCCGGCCGGCGCAGCAGCGCCGGCACCTGCCACCAGCACATTCGCGGCAAATCTGGCGGCAGGCCCGGCCCGAGCGTTACGATGGGAATCTGCCGTGCCTGGACAGGCACGAGCTGAATGATCGTGCTCGTGACACCGGAAAGCCGGCGCTTGAAGTTCGGCGCGATCACCTTCACCCGGCGCATGTCGGGCGGCGGGTGCAAGCCGGCCGGCATCAGCGGGCTGCTCAGCCGTACTGGACCTTCAGCACCTCATAGCCGCGGGCACCGCCCGGCGCGTTCACCTCCACCGTGTCGCCCACGGCCTTGCCGATCAGCGCCCGTGCGATCGGTGAGGAGATGGAAATGCGGCCGGACTTCACGTCCGCTTCCTGATCGCCCACGATCTGGTAGGTCTTCTCCTCTTCCGTGTCCTCATCGATCAGAACGACGGTGGCTCCGAACTTCACCGTGTCGCCCGAGAGCTTGCTCACGTCGATCACTTCGGCGCGCGCGATGAGGTCCTCCAGCTCGCTGATGCGGCCTTCGTTCAGGCTCTGCGCCTCCTTGGCCGCATGGTACTCGGCATTTTCGGACAAGTCCCCGTGCGCGCGGGCTTCCGCGATCGCATCGATGATGCGCGGACGCTCCTCCTGCTGACGCCAGCGCAGCTCTTCCTTCAGCGCATTGTAACCGGCCAGGGTCATCGGGACCTTGTTCATCTGAGACACCTTCCTGACTCGACGTGCCGCCGCGGCCTTGCCGGCGCACGTGCGGCACAAAAAGAAAACGGTCCGGCAGCCGGGGCCACGGAACCGCTTCGTTCGATTTCCAGCCAAATATAGCAAGCATTACGGCATTTTCACGCGAAATCTTCGCGGGCGGGATTCACCCACGAGAAAATTCGCTCTCGCGAACGTGACCGGGTGCCGCACGGACTGCGGCTTGGCTCCGGGCGGCGCTGGCATATGCTTAAAGGGAGACGGGTATCCCGCTAAAGGGGGAAGAGACCATGAATCGAGCCGTTCTGGCCGGGCTTCTTGCAGCAGCTGCCGCTACGCCGGCGGGCGCCCAGCTTTTCCCAGCCGAAGGCATGACCCTCCGCGCCGAAATCCTTGCCGACGGACTGGAGCATCCCTGGGGAATCGACTTCCTGCCCGACGGCGCGGCCCTCATCACCGAGCGGCCGGGACGCCTGCGCATTTTCGAGAAAGGCGCGCTGTCGGAGCCGGTCGCGGGCGTGCCCGAAGTGGCGGTTATGGGCCAAGGCGGACTGCTCGACGTTCTCGCCTCCAGCGACTTCGCAACCTCCGGCACGATCTTCCTCACCTTCTCCGAAGCGGGACCGGGCGGCGCTGGAACGGCGGTCGCGAGCGCGCAGCTCGTGCGCGAGGACGGCTCAGCACGGCTTGAGGATTTCACGACGCTCTTTTCGCTGGAGCCCAAGACGGAGGTCGGGCACCATTTCGGCTCGCGCATCGTCGAGGCGCCGGACGGCACGCTCTTCTTCTCCATCGGCGACCGCGGCGAGATGGACCGCGCCCAGGACATCGCGGACCCCGCGGGCTCCGTACTGAGGATCAACCGCGACGGCAGCATCCCGCAGGACAATCCCTTCGTGGGACGGGAGGATGCAGCGCCCGAAATCTGGTCGATCGGCCACCGTAACATCCAGGGTGCGGTGTTCGACCCGCTGACCAAGGCGCTCTGGACGGTGGAGCATGGCGCGCGTGGCGGCGACGAGGTGAACAGGCCCGAGGCGGGAAAGAACTACGGCTGGCCGGTTATCGCCTATGGCCGGCACTATTCCGGCATGCAGATCGGGCGCGGCACGCAGGCGCCCGGCTACGAGCAGCCGCTCTATTACTGGGACCCCTCGATCGCCCCCTCCGGCATGACTGTCTATGAAGGCAGCATGTTCCCCGAATGGCAGGGCGACCTGCTCGTCGCCGCTCTCAAATTCGAGCTTCTTGCGCGGCTTGAACGCGACAGCTCGGGCGAGATACTCCGGGAGGACCGGCTGTTCGAGGGAGTGTTCGGGCGGCTGCGCGACGTGGAGGTGGCGCCCGATGGCGCCGTCTGGCTGCTCACCGACGCGCCCGACGGCAAGATCATCCGCGTCTCGCGGGCCAAGTAGCCGTGGCGGACGCTCTCATTCCCGCCACAAGTCTGAACGCGGCTGCTGAGCATTCATTTACCCTTACACGCTAACTCTGCTGCGGATCGGGAATCCGAAGTGGGGTTGCAAGCGTGTTCGAGTACGAGTGGCTGCGCCGGCGAACTTTTCGCCTGCCCAGATTCGCGGGCGGTGTTCTGGCGCTCGGCGCGCTCGCGGCCCTTTATGCCTGTTCGGCCGAATCGGTGCTTCGCCCGGATGTGGATGTCGGCGTGCAGACCGGAGCGGTGCAGGGCGCCGGATTGCAGAACATCGTGCCCGCCGCCCCGATAGCGATGAGCTATCCCCGGCTCCTGCCGGAGACGAGCCCGTCAACCTTCATGCCCGCCGAAGAGATCGCCTGCCGGCGCGAGCTTCAGCGGCTCGGCGTCTCCTACCGCGACCTGGCTCCGATCGATGACGGCGGCGAGTGCCGCATCGACCATCCCGTGGAGGTGAGCGGGTTTTCGGGCGGCATCAAGCTTTCTCCGCCCGCCACGCTGACCTGCGCCATGGCCGTCGCCGTCGCCCGCTGGACGAAGAACGAACTCGCGCCCGCCGCACGCATGCGCTACCTCTCCGGCGTGAACACGATCCGGCAGGGGTCCAGCTATTCCTGCCGCCGCATCCGCGGCACAAGCGTGGCTTCGGAGCACTCCAAAGGTAACGCGCTCGACATCATGAGCATCAAACTGGACAACGGCCGGGAGATCGACGTGCGCCGTCCGGGCTTTTTCGCCTTTCGCCAGAGGGGCCTGCTCAACACGGTGCGCGCGGAAGGCTGCGACTATTTCACGACAGTCCTGGGTCCCGGCTACGACGCCGACCACAAGGACCATTTCCACTTCGACATCAAGAACCGCAGAAACGGCTACCGCGCCTGCCGGTAGCCGCGCACGCGCCTGCGCTTTATGGTGAAGTGCCGGCGGCGCTTGCCGCCCGCGCACACCGACAGGATACCCAATGCTCGTTCTCGAGATCATCATCCTATTGCTGCTCATCCTCTTCAACGGCTTCATGGCCATGTCGGAGCTTGCGGTCGTCTCCGCCCGCCCGGCCCGGCTGAAGGCGCTGCGCGACAAGGGATCCCGGAAGGCAGGGCGCGCCCTGGAGCTCTGGGCCGATCCCGGCCGCTTCCTTTCCACGGTGCAGATCGGAATCACGCTGGTGGGCGTCCTTTCAGGTGCCTTCTCGGGCGCAACGCTCGGCGTGCGCCTTTCCGCCTGGCTCGCAGGGCTTGGCGTGCCCTCCGGGGTGGCGGACCCGCTGGGCGTCGGGATCGTGGTCGCCCTGATCACCTATGTCTCGCTGGTGGTAGGCGAGCTCGTTCCCAAGCAGCTTGCGCTCAGGAATGCCGAGGCGATCGCTGTCGGTGTCGCCCCGTTCATGATCGCGCTTTCGCGTATAGCCCTGCCTCTCGTGTGGCTGCTGGACATCTCCGGACGCGGCCTGCTCCTCCTGTTCGGTCAAAGCTCGGAGCGCGCTCCGCGCGTGACGGACGAGGAAATCCGCACGCTGATCGCGGAAGCCGAACGGACGGGCACGATCGAGACGGCCGAACGCCGCATGATCGCTGGCGTGATGCGTCTCGCCGACCGCAAGGCTCGCGCGCTCATGACCCCGCGCCGTGAAGTGGACTGGCTCGACCTGACGGCGGATACGGCGGAGATCAAGAAGGCCCTGCAGGAGAGCGTCCACACGAGACTGCCTGCGGGCGAAGGCTCGCTGGACCAGCTTATCGGCGTCATCAACACGCGCGAACTGCTCAATGCGCAGATCGCGGGCAAGCCGATCAACCTGCAGGATTACGTGCAGCAGGCGCCGATCGTGCACGATTTCACCGACGCGCTCGATGTCGTCAAGGTGCTGCGCGAGGCGCAGGTTCCGGTGGCCCTCGTGCATGACGAATACGGGGCCTTCGAGGGCATCATCACGCCGGCCGACATCCTCGAGGCAATCGCGGGCGTGTTCCGCTCCGACCTGGAGGAAGGGGAAATCGACGTGGTTCGGCGCGAGGACGGCTCGTGGCTGCTGCCCGGGCTGATGCCGGCTGACGAAATGGCGGAACTTCTGGGGCTGCGCCTGCCGGAAAAGCGCAACTACACGACGCTTGCGGGTTTTCTCCTGTCCTATACGCAGGAGCTGCCGAGAACGGGCGCCATTGTGGAAGCCATGGGCTGGCGCTTCGAGATTGTCGATCTGGACGGCCGCAGGATCGACCGCGTCCTGGCCCGTAGGGTCGGAGCGCCGGACGCGCAAGAGGCGTGACCCCCCGCGTGTCCGGCCGGTTCACATGGCACCAGGTTTTTTGCTGGTAGAGAGCGGGCTGCCTTATGTTCAGGAGCTCGGGCAACACCACGGTTCGTAAGGCCGTCTGGCTGCGCTTCTGGAAAGCGGCCTCAGACGCTGCGGGAAAATCCCCCTCAGGCCGCCTTCTGTTGGGCGTCCGCAGTGTTGTCGCGCGCGGCCTTCAGCGCCTTTACCCACCAGGTGAACTGATCGAGCATGGCGTTTGCGCCCTGGTTCAGATGCTCGATTTCATCGAGCTTTTTCTCACCGCCTTTAACGGCCAGAAAGTCGGGCAGCAGAATATGAACCGCGGTCCGGATGGGCGCCATCTGCAACTCCACCGCATGGAGACGCAACTGCTCGACGGCGCGCGAGGCCCCTACCCCGCCATAGCCGACAAAGGCGATGGGTTTGTTGTTCCACTCGTTGTATGCATAGTCGAGTGCGTTCTTCAGCACCGCTGTCGGGCCGCGATTGTACTCGGCCACCGTCACGATATAGCCGTCGAGCGAGCTGACCTTCTCCTGCCAGGCCAGAACATGCCGGTTGGGCTGCTCCGGGCGATAGGCGGGTGACGTCGCATCCTCGAAAAACGGCATCGGGTAATCCCTGAGATCGACCAACTCTACCTCGAACTCCGGGCGCTTGCCGGCGAGGTCGTAAATCCACTTGGCTGGCGTATCCGCAAAACGGCCCGGCCGGGTGGAACCGATGATGATGCCGATCTTCAATTTCGCCATTTGTCGCGTCCTTCCGTACGTCGTATAGTCTGGTAGTGCAGATTGGTAACCGGCGCTATATTGGATACCGTACGGAACTGCACAAGGAGGCACTTTTTTGAAACCGAGTCACCTGAACAGCACCGCCGGGGCCTCCCACGATCACGAGGCCTGCCGGCCGATTCACGAGATCCTCAATCTCGTCGGCGACAAGTGGTCGGTGCAGGTGGTGCGTCTTCTGGGCCAGGGGACGATGCGCTTCAACGAGCTGCGGCATGCGATCGAGGGCATCTCGCAGAAGATGCTGACGACGACATTGCGCAATCTCGAGCGCAACGGCTTTGTCACGCGCACCGTCTACCCGACCATACCGCCCAAGGTGGAATACACGCTCACCGATCTCGGCAGCGAGCTTCTGGTGCCGGTGACGGCGCTTGCCAAATGGGTCGACGCGAACCGCGACCGCATCGATGAGGCGCGTGCCCGCTTCGACGCGCAAAATGCCGGATGAGGGCGGCGAGAGCCGCCAATCTCCTAGTTAGCTCTCAGGCGGCACCGGTGTCGGCCTGCCGGTTGCATCCAGAGCGACCATCACGAAATCGGCGCTGGTGACCATCTCCATCTCATGGGAGAGATAGCGTTGCGCCCATGCTTCCACCTTCAGCGTGATGGATGTGCGCCCGACCTTTTCGATCCGCGTGTAGACGCAGAGCGTGTCGCCGATCTTCACCGGCTTCTCGAAAGACATCTCCTTGACGGCGGCGGTCACGACACGGCCGCGTGCCCTCTCGGCTGCGCGCAGGCCGCTCGCCAGGTCCATCTGCGCCATGACCCAGCCGCCGAAAATATCGCCCGCGGCATTGGCATCGCACGGCATGGCCTGGGTGCGAAGGGTCAGATCACCCTGCGGAACAGTCTGGCTTTCGGACATGGCAACCTCATGAGACGCTTTAATTTACAACAGCTTGGAGCCGCATGCGGAATCAATCTGGGAACGCGTTGATTCAAATTCTCAAGATGACCGGTCACTTTCTCAAGAGCATGGATATGGTCTCTTGAAGCAGTTTCTCGCTGCCCGGCCTCCAGCCAAGCGCCCTCAGCCGCTCCGTGCGCATGGGATTGACCGAGAGGCGGTCGGCTGCCGGCGGCAGCGGGTTTGCGGCGCCGTACGCCCTTCGAACCATGTCGAGCAGATCGCGCCGGTCAACGATAAGATCGGAGACATTGAGAATCGGCCCTATGGGCCCGGCGGTCTCCAGCACCAGCCGTACTGCCGAAGCCACGTCGCATCCGTGCACCTCGGTGCCCACGCGCGGCTCGATGCTGCGGCCGGCGAGATAGTCCGCGAAAAGGCCCGCCCATTTGTGCTTGCGGCCCAGACCTGCCGGTCCGTACACGCCGGTCACGCGCAGACTGATGCCCTCGAAGCCCTGGCCGGTGAGGCCGCTAAGCGCGCGTTCGGCAGCGAGCTTGACCTCGCCATAAAGCGTGTCCGGCCGCGGTTCGTCGGCCTCGTCCAGCCATTCGCCGCGTGAACGCGGACCATAGACGGCGCGGCTTGAAAGGAAGACGGCGCGGCGAACACCGGCGGCCTTCGCAGCCTCGAAGAGGGCGACGCTGCCGTCCAGATTGCGGCGACGGAAATTTTCCGGATCGTCCCCCTCCCCACCGCGATATTTTCCCGGAACGTGATCGAAAGCGGCGTGGACGAGATAATCGGCCTCCACCGGCGGGACGGAGCGCGAAGCAAGCGAGAACGGCACGAAGCGCACGGGGCGCGAAAAGAAACCGTCCGTCGGCGGGCTGCGGCCGATGACGGCCACCTCGTGGCCCGCCGCAAGCAACTCCTCCACAATGAAGCGGCCGACATAGCCCGTGCCTCCGGTGACGAGGCTGCGCGGCGCACTCATGGTACAGACGGGTTCTCAAGCGTGTCGGGATCGGGAATACCCTCTCCCGAATGGTACGCGCGCCAGAGGGCGATCAGCGGCGCAAGCTGGCCCGCCTTTGGATGTCCGGTCTCCCACGGTTTTTCATACTGGTAGTGGATCACCGACACCGACTTCCAGTCCCAGAGTGCCGGCAGGTTGAACCAGACATATTGCAGGAGGTTGAAGAAGACCGGCAGGCCGTGCCAGTTGGGGAAGAAGCTTTGCAGGAAGGTCTGGTCCGTTCGCGGCCAGAAGGCATCCGGCCTGTCGAGCGCGGCCAGCATCGCCTCAAAGGTCTTTTCGGAAGGGCGGGCGACGAATACGCCCGAATTCAGCCGGTGAAAATCGGTGAGGCTTTCATAGACGTTCGGAGCGGCCGAAAACTCCGGATAGGAGAACAGCCGGTCGATGTTGCGGATGACGATCGCATCGGCATCGATGAAGACCACACGCTCATATTGCGTGAGCTGCCAGAGGCGCAGCTTGACGAAATTGTCGAGCGGCGTGTGAAAGGCAGGCTTGTTGCCCTTCGTGAAAGGGGCCTGCGCGTGAAGCCGCGCGCGCTGGTGCCGCTCGTTGAAGGCCGGCGACGTGGGCAGAAGCTCGGCCGGAACGAGCTGCGCGCCAAGGGCGGCAAGCGGCACGAGCTGCGAGGCTGCGACGCCGCCGGTGTGCATCACCACGATGTCAGCGGCCGTACCCGTCATCTTCAGGGAGCGCACCAGCGCCAGCGCTCCCTTGGCATAGTCGGCATTCGTGACCAGCGTCACATAGGCGTGGCGCAAGGCTCACCCCACGCTTTTCAACCGCTTGCCCTCCGGGTCGCGCTCGATCATAGGCGCGATGTCCTTGGTCCAGGCGGAGACGGACGGGATGCGGCTGCGATCCACGCGGTAGGCGAATTTGCGCGCCACATCGACCACTTCGGCCAGAAGCCCCTCCTCCAGCGTGGTGGGGTTGAGGCCGAGGGCGAGGAACTGCTCGTTCCGCACCACCAGATCGTTCTCGGGCGCCTCCTTGCGCGGGTTCGGCAGATAGGCGATCCGCGCCCCGGTCATGCGCGCCACCAGCTCGGCCAGATCGCGCACCCGGTGCGTCTCCGTCATCTGGTTGTAGATCTTCACACGTTCGCCGCGCTTGGGCGGGTTTTCCAGCGCCAGTTCGATGCAGCGCACCGAATCCCGGATGTGGATGAAGGCGCGCGTCTGGCCGCCCGTGCCGTGAACGGTGAGCGGGTAGCCGATCGCCGCCTGTATGAGGAAGCGGTTCAGAACCGTGCCGTAGTCGCCGTCATAGTCGAAGCGGTTGATGAGCTGCGGATGCAGCATCGTCTCGGGCGTGTGCGTGCCCCAGACGATGCCCTGGTGCAGATCGGTGATCCTCAAGCCGTCGTTCTTGGCATAGAACTGGAACAGGAGCTGATCGAGGCACTTGGTCATATGATAGATCGAGCCCGGATTGGCCGGGTAGAGGATCTCCTGCCTGACGGTGCCGCCTTCCAGCGTCTCCACCTCCACGGGCAGATAGCCCTCCGGGATGGCAGCGCCGACGGTGGAATAGCCGTAGACGCCCATGGTGCCCAGATGCACCAGATGCGCGTCGAGATCGATCTCCACCATCGCATTGAGCAGATTGTGCGTGGCGTTGACGTTGTTGTTGACCGTGTAGTTCTTGTGACGGTCGCTCTTCATGGAATAGGGCGCTGCCCGCTGCTCGGCGAAATGGATGATGGCGTCCGGCCGGTGCTCGGCAAGCCAGGCTTTCAGGATCTCGTAGTCGCGGGCGAGGTCGATCAGGTGAAAGCGGATGCGCCGCCCCGTCTCCTGATGCCAGATGCGGGTCCGCTCCTGAATTGAATCCATCGGAGTCAAAGATTGAACGCCGAGCTCCGTGTCGATCCACCGGCGCGACAGGTTGTCGATAATGTGGACCTCGTGGCCCCGGGCGGAAAGATGCAGGGATGTCGGCCAGCCGACAAAACCGTCACCGCCTAGAACAGCAATCTTCATCGAATCGACCCCTCATCGCGAACGGAAGGTACCGTTTATCCGGCAATTGTGACCATCATTCTATGCTTGCGGAAGACATAAAGAAAAGCGTGCCGGAAAGAGCGGCGATCACAAAAGAAAAGGCGCGCCGCCGTGCCCCACCCAGCATATTCCCGGGGATGTCAGGACTTTAGGCTTGACAGAAGCTGAAACACGTCTCTCGCGAATCAAAAAAGGACTTCATAAGTCGGCGACAATCGTGCATTATTCCAGCTTCACGGAAGGGAGGCGGCGCGGACCGAGGAGCGCCGGCTTGTGCCGGACGATGGGCCGGGGCGCGCCAGAAATGCTAAGGAGGCGGAGATGCTTCCGTCCGGACTTGCCGATGCGGGCGTCTATGACGCGAAGGATATGGCAGCCATTCGCAGCGCAGTGGAGGCTGTCTGCGCAGAGCTCGGGATCGATCGCGAGGACAGCGAGGGCCGCGAGCGCATCGCCATGCATGTGATGCGCTCCTGGGCGCTGGGGCGGCGCACGCCGCTGGGGCTCGTTCAGGCCGGGCTCGACGGCGCAGCCTAGATATTCTGTCTTTCGCGGAAACGCAGAGGGATAGAGGTTGTTGTCCCGCACAATTGCGGACGGGAAACCGGTATCCGCCTATCCCGGAATTGCGCCGGGACGCTGCGGCCCCTCGCCTGAAGCCCTGAAGATCTGGTATGTCCGCTCGCTGTGCGGGGAAGGCGCCTGCCTGCCCGCGGCATGAGGCGGCGATGAGCGACACCACTACCAGACCGCGCACCAGAACGAAACCCAAGACCGAGCGGCCGAAGCTGCACAAGGTCATCCTCGTCAATGACGACTACACGCCGCGCGAATTCGTGGTGCGCGTGCTGAAGGCGGAATTCCGCATGAGCGAGGACCAGGCCTACCGCGTGATGATCACCGCGCACCGGCGCGGGACCTGCGTGGTGGCGGTCTATCCGCGCGACGTGGCCGAGACCAAGGCCACCCGCGCCACGGACGCCGGGCGCAGGGCCGGCTTCCCGCTGCTTTTTACCACCGAGCCCGAGGAGTGACGGCCAGCGCCCCGGCCTCCGCGTCCCTGCGACGGCAGGGCTGTCGCACCCACCTATCCCAGCGAGGCCAAGGCTATCGCATGTGGCAGATTCCCCCTCACCGTCTTGCGCGTTCCGCGCACGCCACCTCTCCCCCGCTTGCGCAGGGGAGAGGAACCACTGGCATCGACATCGCTGCCACCGCCGACGTCGGCGGCCTGCAGAAGCGAAAGTGCGGGCCGCCCCTTCCTCCCTCCCAGGTGGGGGGAGGTGGCGAGACGAAGTCGAGACCGAGTGAGGGTGAAAGGCCGGTGACAGCCATATGCGATTTCCCAGCCCGCAAAGCCGGCATTGACATGGACGACGCCCCCGTCGCCACGTCCCCTGTTGGCTCGGCCCCTCCCAGAGCGCCTTCCACCGCAGCGGGGCTGGAGCGGCGCCGGAATTTGACCTGAGGCGGCGGCCGCACCGGCCGCCCTCCCCTCCTCGATCCTTTCTGCATTTCACGGAAACACGCAGAGGATCCAGGTCATTGCTTTTGCGCAATCCCGGCCCAAACCGGCACCCGCTTTCCTGGAATTGCGCTATTCCTCCAGCTCCTGATCCGGCAGGACGACGAAGATCAGGACGGCGATGATGGTGACGAAGAAGCGGAAGGCATCCGGCACGCCGTTCCACGTGTCGGACATCCACATGCCGAACCATTCGCCGCCCACCGACATGAAGCCCACCTGCCAGGTGAGAAAGCCGAGCGCGAGCCCCGCCACCGCCCAGTCCTTCGAGCGGTTGAAGTCGCGCGCCCCGGCGCGCACGCGGCTGAGCATGCGGAACGCGCCCGCCCAGCAGAGAATGGCCGTAAGCGTCTCGCAGGCGATGATGAAGATGTAGGCCAGATGATGCAGGGCCGGGCTCGTGATCGCCCTGTAGTGGATGGTGGCGTCGGGAAAGATCGTGTCCATCGACAGCACATGCTGCACGAAGGCGAAATTGGTGCCGTAGTCGGTGATGTTCCCGAAGGCCACCAGCGTGGCGAAGAACGCAATCGCAGCGACGAAGGCGACCTTGGCCAGACGGGTGATGAGCATGGGATGAGTCCTTTGCTGATGATGGGCCGAGAACCTCGCTTCGGCAGTCTGACCCACAAGTATTAACAAGCGTTTAGGACGGAATTGCACGCGCTCGCCTGTCTCGGGCAGGCATATTCCGGTTGGGGGGATTGCTTTCGCCGCCCTCTGATCCCTCCGACGACACACGGCCCCGCGGGGATGTGGGCGATCAGCCCCTTACCGCAATCGTTCTCTTGAGTTCCTCGTTCAAAGCTCCCCCGCCCGATGTGGTAGGATTACGCTCGAATCGGATGTTCGGCACCAGCAACATGTTCAATTCACTTTTAGATCGTGGTTATCAAGTTGAAGTACATTCGCATGCCCATGCAATTCTCAGCGTGGACTTCCCGGATGCGGTAAAAGAGTTGGAGGATGTCGTCGGTGGCCTGTCGATACCAATCGAGGAGATTATTGGCAGCGGCGGCGGCGAGACGAAAGGAACCCAGCGTTTGCGAAAAGGGCTTGCAGCCGTTGGGTGGACAAAAATGAACTTCGTCGTTGAACGACGTATAAACGGCCGTCCGCGTGAAGCCGTATCTCATGAAATCGATCACGTGAAAGAGTTCGGGCCCGGCGTCGTCGCGTGTGAAATCGAATGGAACAATAAAGACCCCTTCTTCGACCGCGACCTTGAGAATTTCAAGAGATTGCACGCCGACGGCGCCATATCAGTGGGCATCATTATCACGCGCGGCACGTCGATGCAGAACGACATGCGGAACATGATCAACCGGTACGCGGAAGAGAATGGCATCGACGATCATCACGACCTCGAGCGCCTGGGCATCGGTCTCACCCCGAAACAGAGGGCGGCCATCGACCGGCGCGTCGCAAAGGGTATTTCTTTTCGAGAAGCCTGGGTGAACAAGTTCGTAGCGGACAAGTATGGAGCTGCCACAACTCATTGGGCGAAGCTGGAGGATCGTGTTCGCCGCGGGGTGGGCAATCCCTGCCCACTCGTTTTAATAGGGCTTCCGTCCTCAATAGTCACGTTTGGCGAAGGAATCACGATCGCCGATATCGAGGCGGAAGAGGAAGAACTGGAAGACGCCGGTATTCTCCCAGAGGAATAGGTCATTCCGCCGCAATGCTTGATGCCGAGTTGTAACCGTAGGTCTTCCAAGTCGGCTGATAGGAATCGTCCGCCTGATTACCCCAGGTAGCCCAGCCAGAACGAAGGCCGCGGCCGAACATCTCAAGATAAGGCCCGGGTGAGCACGATTCGATCAGGGAGTACTGCTCGTCGGGCTTACGTGAGTGTTCGCGCTTACGACTTGATATATAGTTCACCTGCGATCTTCCTGGCGGCAGCGTGCGAGCATTCTTGCCGCGTATCCCAAATAGAATGAGCTCAGTGACATTGCGGAAGTAAAATCCCACACCACGGCCGTCGGAGCCACCATCTTTCCTGACCTTGTGCCAGACGATATTAGTCTTGTATTGAAATCCCCAAGCCTGAAGCACTGCGAGGCCTTCCGGCAGCAGGGCATTTGGTACCCAAAGATAGAGGTGCGCAGTCGGCTCACACACTTCGGCCACTGGAAGGCGCTTGATAGCCTCAAGCTCCAGTGTTCCGTAACGAGAAAGCCTTTTATGCTCTGGTGCAACCTTTCCGGTGCGGTTCGTGAACTGCCACGGCGGATCGGCCAGAATTGTCGCGAACTTGCGGCCAGCGACGAAATTTAAGAGGTCGTCGGATGGCGACGATGCGACGCCGAGGCTCTTCACCATGAACTCTCCTGCACGTCCCAAGTCTTGAGACTTCGGTAGCACGTCCGATAAGCCTCGTCTCCCACTCGCCGTGATAGTCCCCAGCTTCATTGCTCCCCCGCGAGCAACCTACGCCCGCGCCAAATTGTTCTCTTTTTGTTCATTTTAAATCCACATGTCAAGACGGCGATGGCCGTAAGCAGGCGATTCCAGCACTTAGCTCGATAAGGTGTTGAACCTGCCTCCTGCTACGCTCCTTCGGCAAGCTCAGGAGGGCAAGATAGCGCATCGCGCCCCCTACTGCCCCGGCCGTCCCGTTTTCTTCGGCCGGCGTGTGCGGCGGCGTTCGTCCACCGGGTCCTCGTAGGAGCCGGCACCGGGTTTGTAGCGCTTCAGGATCGCGTCGTCGGGCGGTGCCGCGGGCGGTGTCTTGCCCAGAGGCTTTTCCGTGCGGCGGACGGTCATCTCGTCCAGCGAGTTCTTGCGGAAGAGGCTGCCGCGCGCCGGAACCGCGTGGGCGCCGGAGGTGCCCATCTCGTCCAGGTCCGGCTTGCGGAATAGAGATTGCCCGGAGGCGGCTTGCCCCTTCGCACCCCCCTCTGCCCTGCCGGGCATCTCCTTCTCGAGGGGAGAGACCGGACGGCCGACCGAACCGCGCCCACGACGCCCCTCCCCCTGAGCCTGTCGAAGGGTGCCCTTGCGCGCGGCCTCGCGGCGCTTCTCCTGCGTGTTCTCCACGCCCGCATCGCGGGAGAGCGGGTCGTCCATGATGGCAAGCTCGGTCTCGCGCAGGCGCTTGATCTCGTCGCGCAGCCGTGCGGCCTCCTCGAAGTCGAGATCGGCGGCGGCGTCGCGCATGGCCTTTTCGAGATATTCGAGATGGGCCTGGAGATTGTTGCCGACGAGGTTGTTGAGGTCGTCGCCCTTGGCGCCAACGATGTCGGCGCGCACATGGTCACGCTCGTAGACCGAGCCCAGGATGTCGCCGATGTTCTTCTTGACCGACTCCGGCGTGATGCCGTTGGCCTTGTTGTATTCGAGCTGCTTCTCGCGGCGGCGGTTGGTCTCGGCGATCGCCCGCTCCATGGAGCCGGTGATCGTGTCGGCATAGAGGATGACGCGGCCGTCCACATTGCGCGCGGCGCGGCCGATGGTCTGGATGAGCGAGGTCTCGGAGCGCAGGAACCCTTCCTTGTCCGCGTCGAGGATGGCGACCAGGCCGCATTCGGGAATGTCGAGGCCCTCGCGCAGGAGGTTGATGCCTACCAGGCAGTCGAAGGCACCGAGGCGGAGGTCGCGGATGATCTCGATGCGCTCCAGCGTGTCGATGTCGGAGTGCATGTAGCGCACGCGCACGCCCTGCTCGTGCAGATATTCGGTGAGATCCTCCGCCATACGCTTGGTGAGCACGGTGACGAGCGTGCGGTAGCCGGCACGCGTGGTCTCGCGGATCTCGCCCAGCACGTCGTCCACCTGGGTCTTGGCCGGGCGGACATCGACGGGGGGGTCGATGAGGCCGGTGGGGCGGATGACCTGCTCCGCGAAGACGCCGCCCGCCTGCTCCATCTCCCAGGCGCCGGGGGTGGCGGAGACGCAGATCGTCTGCGGGCGCATCGCGTCCCACTCCTCGAAGCGCAGCGGCCGGTTATCCATGCAGCTTGGCAGGCGGAAACCGTATTCGGCGAGCGTCGCCTTGCGGCGGAAGTCGCCCCGGTACATGGCGCCGATCTGCGGGATCGTCTGGTGGCTCTCGTCCACGAAGACGATGGCGTTGTCGGGCACGTATTCGAACAGCGTGGGCGGCGGCTCGCCGGGAGCGCGGCCGGTGAGGTAGCGCGAATAGTTCTCGATGCCAGCGCAGGAGCCGGTCGCCTCCAGCATTTCGAGGTCAAAGCGGGTGCGCTGCTCCAGACGCTGCGCCTCGAGCAGGCGGCCGGCGCGGGTCAACTCGTCCAGCCGGTACTTCAGTTCCTCCTTGATGGCCTTGATGGCCTGGTTGAGCGTGGGGCGCGGCGTGACATAGTGCGAATTGGCGTAGATCTTGACCGACTTCAGGTCGTCCGTCTTCTTGCCGGTGAGCGGGTCGAACTCGGTGATGGCCTCGATCTCGTCGCCGAAGAGCGAGATGCGCCAGGCCCGGTCCTCAAGGTGCGCCGGGAAGATCTCGATCGTGTCGCCACGCACCCGGAAGGAGCCGCGGGCAAAGTCCGCGTCGCGGCGCTTGTACTGCTGCTCCACGAGGTCGGCGAGCAACTGGCGCTGGTCGAGCCGGTCGCCAACCTGCATCTGGAAGGTCATGGCCGTGTAGGTCTCGACCGAGCCGATACCGTAGATGCAGGAGACGGAGGCGACGATGATCACGTCGTCACGTTCAAGCAGCGCCCGCGTGGCGGCGTGGCGCATGCGGTCGATCTGCTCGTTGATCGAGGATTCCTTCTCGATATAGGTGTCCGAGCGCGGGACGTAGGCCTCCGGCTGGTAGTAGTCGTAATAGGAGACGAAATACTCGACCGCGTTATTTGGGAAGAAGGACTTGAACTCGCCGTAAAGCTGCGCGGCGAGCGTCTTGTTGTGTGCGAGGATGAGCGCGGGGCGCTGCGTCTCCTCGATCACCTTGGCCATGGTGAAGGTCTTGCCCGAGCCCGTAACGCCCAGCAGAACCTGCGTCCGGTCCCCCCGCTCGATGCCTTCGACCAGATCGCGGATGGCCGTGGGCTGGTCGCCCGAAGGCTGATAATCCGTGACCATCTTGAAGGGGATGCCGCCCTCGGTCTTCTCCGGGCGCGGCGGGCGGTGCGGCACCCAGTTGGATTTCAAGTTCGGATCGCCCCCCTCGATGAGCTTCGTAAGGGCCGCGACCGTGGCCGTCACACCGCCGGGGGCGATCTCCTCCGCCTCCTCCAGCGTGACGTCGAGCCCGGCGACGGGCATGAGACCTGCGGCCGCGCGCTCGCGCGCGGAGGCCGCGCCGCCCATGGAGGTGCCGCGCGCGGTCCTGCCCGGGGCGGCGGTGCGCTCGGGGATCTTCTTCTTCGGCTTCACGGCCTTCTCCACTTCCCGCGTGATCTGCTCCGCCCATTCGGACACGGAGCCGGTCAGGGGCGTGCCCGACAACGGGGGCTGCGGCTGCTCGGCAAAACCGCGGTTCGTCTTTCTGGAGGAATTGGCCATGAGCCGAATATGGAGAATTGCGCGCGCTATTGGAAGGGGCGCGACGGTTGAGCGCGCGGCCGGATGCAGGCTCCTGACAGCGCGCTGTCAGGAATGGACGGCAGTTCCGAGCCGGATGCCCCCGGCCTACTCCACACTCAGCCGGTAGCCGATGCCTCGCACGGTCTGCAGCCAGACGGGGTTCGACGGATCGCGCTCAATCTTGCGCCGCAGACGGTTGATCTGGACGTCGATGGTGCGCTCGCCCACTTCCGATTCGTTGCTGACCAGCTCGTGGCGCGGGATGGTTTCGCCGGCACGTTCGGCGAAGATGGCCATGATCTCGCGCTCTCGGTCCGTGAGCTTCATTACCTGGCCGGCTTTTTTCAGCTCGCGCCGCGTGATTTGGAACGTGTAGGGGCCGAAGACCACCTGCTCCAGCTTCGGCGTGGCGGGCTGGCCGCCCCGGCGCAGGATGTTGTTGACGCGCAGCACCAGCTCGCGTGGATCGAAGGGTTTCGGCAGATAGTCGTCGGCGCCGGCCTCGAGCCCAGTGACCCGGCTTTCCGTTTCCGACAGCGCAGTGAGCATCAAGATAGGCACCTCACGCTGCTCGCGCAGGCTCTTGGTCAGCGCCACGCCGTCCTCGCCCGGCATCATGATGTCGAGCACGATCAGGTCGAAATCAAGCCCCGCCAGCTTGCGCCGCGCCTCGGCGGCATTGCCCGCGACGCTGACACGAAAGCCTTCCTCGGTGAGGAAACGCCTGAGCAATGTGCGAATGCGCGTGTCATCGTCAACGACGAGCAGATGCGGCGCGTCGTCATCCGGCGCGCGGCGGCCGTTGATTGCGTCCTGGCGAATCATTCCCTCGCCTCTCCCTCGATCCGAGCCCCTTCCCTTGCGGGCGCGCGATCAACCTGCGCCCGCAGCTCGGGGTTCACCATCGCTCTCAAGAAGCGCTCGATAACGGCGCGATCCTTCACGCCGGCCTCCTCAAGTGCCGCACGGATGCGGCGGGACTGTGGCAGCGCCAGAGCGAGCGCAAGCGCGTGCCCCTTCTTCGTCACATACAGCTCGCGCTGGCGACGGTCGCGCGGCCCCTGCACCTGCACGATATATCCCGTATCGATGAGCTGCTTCAACACCCTGGCGAGACTCTGCTTCGTTATCCGCAGCACGTCCAGAAGCTCGGCCACCCGCAATCCCGGCCGGCGGTTGACGAAGTGGATCACCCGGTGATGCGCACGCCCGAACCCATATTGCGAAAGGATGGCGTCGGGATCGGAGGTGAAATCCCGATAGGCGAAGAACAGCAGCTCGATGAGCGTGAACTCGATCTCATCGGCTTTCACAGCCGTTCCGGGCTCCTCGCTCTGTGTGGTGGACGTGTTCATGAACTCTCGCTTCCGTTCCGATAATTATGTCAGCCATGTTGACATAATTGGGTTCGCCTGATAATTTTCGACAAGCTTTTTCGCGTTATAGCGAATAAAAGACGTGTTGAGGCCGTTTTTCCGGAATTTCCCTTTAAAGCGGGTTTGCGTCGACCCGTCCGGTTCCGGCATAATCGGTGTTTGCCCAGGATTGCCGGCTTCCGGCCGGCCCCCAGATCCCTCAGGAGAGGCTTAAAATGGCATCTGTTCCCTTCGATCAGCTTGACGGCTTTATCTGGTTCAACGGCGAATTCGTCAAATGGGCCGATGCCAAGATTCACGTACTCACCCACGGTCTGCATTACGCGAGCGCCGTGTTCGAAGGGGAACGCGCCTATGGGGGCGAGATCTTCAAGCTGACGGAGCATACCGAACGGCTGCATGAATCGGCACGCATTCTGGGTTTCCGCATCCCCTACAGCGTGGCGGAGATCGATGACGCCTGCCGGCAGCTTCTTGCCAAGCAGGGGCTCAAGGACGCCTATGTGCGCCCGATCGCCTGGCGCGGCAGCGAGATGATGGGCGTTTCGGCCCAGAAGAACCGGATTAACGTCGCCATCGCCATCTGGGAGTGGCCGAGCTATTTCGATCCGGAGCAGCGGCTGAAGGGCATTCGGCTCGACATCGCCGAGTATCGCAGGCCCGACCCGCGCACCGCCCCGTCGAAGTCCAAAGCCGCCGGCCTTTACATGATCTGCACGATTTCCAAGCATGCCGCCGAGGCCAAGGGCTATTCCGACGCGCTGATGCTCGACTGGCGCGGACAGGTGGCCGAGGCGACAGGCGCCAACATCTTCTTCGTGAAGGACGGTGTGCTGCACACGCCCAAGCCCGACTGCTTCCTGGATGGAATCACCCGACGCACAGTGATTGATCTTGCTCGCCGTCGCGGCATCGAAGTGGTCGAGCGGGCCATCATGCCCGAGGAGCTCGAAGGCTTCGAACAGTGCTTCCTGACGGGTACGGCGGCGGAGGTCACGCCGGTGTCCGAGATCGGCCCCTACAACTTCCAAGTGGGTGAAATCGCTCGACTTTTGATGGAAGACTACGCCGAGGAAGTGCAGCCGCGCCAGCGGATGGCGGCCGAGTAGCGGGCGCCCAAGCCGCCCCTGCTTCCACCTCACAGGACCCGCCTCGTTTGACTTTAGTCGAATTCGGGGTTTCATGGTTATGCCGGCTGAGGGAGCCGGTGTTCGAGGAGGGAAGCACATGGAAGCGCTTGTTCCCATTATCGTGCAGGCTATAGCGGGGATCGTCGGCGGCGAGGCGGTCGGCGCAGCCTTCAAGAAAGCAGCCATGGGGCACCTGCCCATGATCATCAGCGGCATCGTTGGTGGCGTGGGCGGCGGCGCGCTGCTTTCGAGCATGGGCGACGGCGGCGCGCTTGGCGGCATTCTCGGTGACATCGTCGGCGGTGGCGTCGGCGGCGCCGTGCTGACGGCCGTGGTTGGCGCAGTAATGAGTTCCATGAAGAAAGCCTGAGGGCGTTTCGACACAGGCTTTGGAACGGGCGGCACATGCCGCCCGTTCGCTTTCAGAACCCTGTGGCGCCAAGCGGAAACGGATCAAATATCCGCCGCCTTTATGTCCCCGCCACTTGACGAGATGCGTCAACGAAACACATGCAATGACCATGCTCAAAGCCGCGATCATTCCCGTCACCCCCTTCCAGCAGAACTGCACGATCCTGTTTGACGATGGGGAAAAGCGTGGCGTGGTGATAGATCCGGGCGGGGAAGTCGAGCGTATCCGGGCCGCGATCGAGAAGGCGGGAATAAAGGCGGAAGCGATCTGGTTGACACACGGCCATATCGACCATGCCGGCGGAGCCATGGACCTCAAGGACGCGCTCGGCGTCGAAATCCTGGGGCCGCATGAGGGCGACCGGGAAATGCTGCTTCACCTGACGGATCAGGCGCAGATGTTCGGCCTGGCGGACACGGTGCGCAATGTCGTGCCGGACCGCTTCTTAAACGAAGGCGATGTGGTCTCCTTCGCAGGCCATGAATTCGAGGTTCTGCACTGCCCGGGGCACGCGCCGGGGCATGTCGTCTTCTATAATGCGAACGCGAAATTCGCCTATGTGGGCGACGTGCTTTTCAACGGTTCGATCGGCCGGACGGATCTGCCGGGCGGCGACCATGGCGCGCTCATCCGTTCCATAAAGGACAAGCTTCTTCCGCTAGGCGACGATGTCGGCTTTCTGTGCGGCCACGGGCCGGGAGGCAGATTCGGCGACGAACGCCGCAACAATCCATTTCTGATCTGACGTCTCGAAATCGTTCGAAAGGTCCGCGGCGTGCCGGAGCGCGCAGTCACGCGGGTTTATCTCGGGTTCTGCCCGGCCCTATAGAGGATAGCTGCTCTGTACCCGCAATGGGCACGGCCGCGGTCTGCGGGATCGCAGGTGCGCTCTCCCGCAGCCGCTCAGCCGTTGCTTTCTACCTGATCTCGCAGAAATGGCGATGGCCGTCATAGCCGAGATACGTGCCGGACCGCGGATCAAAGCTGCGATAGCGGATGCTGCAGGCCCGGTACCACTCGGGGGACCATGGCTCGGCCCGGTAATAGGTCACGGGGCCGCTATAGGCCGGGGCCGGCCCGTAATACCGGTAGCGCGGAGCCGGCGGATCGATATAGACTCGGCCGCTCGGCTGCGAGAGGATTCCGCCGACGATGGCGCCGAACGCAAGGCCCGCAAGACCCGCGGCGAGCTCACCGCCCCTGTCGTGATGGCGGTGATGATGGCGGTGCCAGCGGTGGTCCGCCTGCGCTGGAATTGCCGAAAGCGTGGTTGCCGCCACCGCCAGGCCAAGCACGGCTGTTTTGAATATGCGTCTCATCTCGGTTCTCCAATACGTCGCGCGGCTCACCCGTCCTAGATTGCGCCGGATGTTACCGCGGCGTAGCTGAACGGTAACTGAACGGTAAACGCGGCAATATGGGGGCGTGGTTCCGAGAGATCGTGACGCATCTGTCTAAGGCCCTTTCCGTGTTTCCGGGAAAGAGTATAACTTATTGTTTATTTTACGTAATTCCGGACGAAAACCGGTATCCACTTTCCTGGCATTGCCCAAATGCAAAACGCCGGCCTGGCGGCCGGCGTTGGAAATCGCGCCAAACGAGGCGGCCGGCTGCGGAATCAACCGAGCGTGAGGTTGACCGCCTTCGGTCCCTTGCCGCGCTTGTCCGGCTCGGTGTCGAAGGTCACCTTCTGCCCGTCCTCGAGCCCCGGCAGGCCGGAGGCCTGCACCGCCGAGATGTGGACGAAGACGTCCTTATCGCCGACGTCCGGCGTAATGAAGCCGAATCCCTTGGCGTGGTTGAAGAACTTGACGGTACCAGTCTGGGGCATGGAGCGAATCCTTTTCTCCCGTTACTTCCAATCAAGCGGGCCGACTTCAGCAAACCCGCGGGGTGTCCTGGTCATTACTGGGGGAGAAGAAACAGTCAGCTCACGCGCGACCCTGTCGGATTTCTGCGGCGTGGTATCCCGGGAGCCTTTCTCAGTGTCGTATGCCGGGGCATGCTATTCCAGTCTCCGGGCCGGCAAATGCCCGAACGGGTCAAGTGTCCCTCATTTTGCCGAATCCGGCAAGCGAAACTTTTGTGTCAGCTTTTTAGACGGCGCACATACGCGCACAGAGGCATGTGAAAAAGGCGCAAGATTTCTCTCGCGCCTTCCATAAAAATCGTACGTCGAACGCGCCCGGATTCAGGCGGACGCGAGATTGACAGCCTTGGGACCCTTGCCCATGCGGTCGGGCTCGACGTCGAAGGAAACCTTCTGCCCGTCAACGAGCGAGCGCATGCCGGAAGCCTCTACCGCGGAGATGTGCACGAAGACGTCCTTCGCGCCATCGTCCGGCGTGATGAAGCCGAAGCCTTTGGTTGCGTTGAAAAATTTTACGGTGCCTGTCTGGGCCATGGGGAAACTCCTTTCCCGTTGGAGTAACGGCGTCCACGCGACATGCGTGGCTTCGCCACCGCCAAGAAGTTACGAAGTCGGGGAAAGGGTCGTCCAAAAACGCTTCCAGTCTCCGGGTCTGCAACCACCCGAGCGTCTTGGCACCTTCTCACGGGATCGTGGTGAAAGCAAGGCGGAACTTCCAAGCGGCGGAACATGCTCCTGCCTTGCCGATCTCTACCGCCGGCACCCGCCCGAAAATCGACGGCGGACCGTGCCGGCAACAAATGCAATGAAAATAAGGTATTGTTCCGACGTGGCGTCATCCGCCGCGCTGGGCGGATGCGGACATGCTCGGCGCCAGAGCCGCCCTCGCATTTGCTGCGATCACGGCATCGGGGGCGGGCGTGAGAATGCCGCTGCGCTTGGCGAAACGGACGAAGGCGGCCCGCGCGGCAGCGGCATCCACCTCGCCTCGAAGGGCGGCACGGCAGGCCCGCATAGCTGCCTGGCACGCCGGATCACGCGAGCCCTGCGGCCACTCTGCAAGTACCGCATAGGCGTCCTCCACACTCTCCACATCCGCGGGATAGCCAAGCCCTATCGTGATCGAAACCGGTTCCTCGAAGAGGTTGCGCTCCATACTTTCCTCCAGACGCAAACGATCACACCCGGCCGCGCGGCGGCCGGGCTGACTGACTCTGACGGCCGATCAGGCTGTGGAGGGCCGCTTGCTCACATACCAAAGATCCAGCCCCGCCAGGACGGCCACGATCAGGCCGGCGATCATGTGGACCCACATCGCCGCGCTGACGGCGGCAAAGCCCAGAATCCAGGGGGACAGGACCGCCCAGATGCCAAGCACGAGGTTGGCCCACTCTTCCCAGGCAGCGAAGGCGAACAGCGCGCCAGCGGCAATCAGCGCGATGAGCGCGCCGACCACCCAAGCATTCCAGGCGGCGGCCTGCTCGGCCGAAAAGCCAAGCACCCAGGGCGAGAGCACCAGCGCTAGGCCGATCACAACGTTCACGATGTCGAGGGCTTTCTCCTCTATCTTGCGCTCAATCGTGTTAGCCATCGATGATCACTCCTTCCCTTGCTCACCGAAAATGGAAACAGACGGCCCGCACGGGGTGCGGGCCAGCATTCTGCCTCGCGGCACTCAGGCAGCCTTTTTCTGCTGCTCGATCGCGCGCGGAGCCGGCGCCTCGGTCTGGATGTCGATCCGGCGCGGCTTCAGCGCCTCCGGCACCTCGCGGCGCAGATCGATCACCAGCATGCCGTTCTCGAGCCGAGCACCCAGGACCTTCACATGGTCAGCAAGCTCGAAGCGGCTGGAGAAAGAACGGGTTGCGATGCCGCGGTGCAGATATTCGACACCCTCATCGTCCTGCCTCTTGTCGCCTTTGACGACAAGCAGGTGTTCTTCCTGCGTCACCTCAAGCTCCTCCGGCGTGAAGCCGGGAACAGCCATGGTGATGCGGTAATCATCCTCGCCTGTCTTGGCGATATCGTAGGAAGGCCCGTCGTCGACGGCCTGCAACCCTGTAGCGTTCTCAAGAAGATTGAAGATCCGGTCAAAGCCGATGCTCGACCGGTAGAAGGGGGAAAGGTCGATACTCGTTCTCATAGCCACATCCTCCATTCGAGCAACATGGATACGAGAGACGCCTGGAGCCGAACTCCTTCGGCGTTCGGCCGGTCCCTTCAGGCAACCGGCCGCCAAAGATATGGGAACGGGCGCAATTCGTTTCAAGAAGATCACCGTCCGCAGCCTGAAGGACCAAAGCAGGGCCAACGGGCCTCGATGCGTGCCTTTGCATCAACACCTTATAGGGCGGCATCGGGCCGCTGTGGCGGAATGGTTCAATCTGGCCATGATTGGCTCTACACTGGCGCCGGAAAATGGAAGGAACCATGGCGGGATACGAGCAATACCGGGCCGAAGGGAGCGTGATGCTGGCGCGCATCGTGCGTGCGGGCCGGCTGGCACGCGCGGCCTGGCGCCGGTTCTGGCGCTCGATCTCGTACTACATGCCCAAGGGACTCTACGCGCGCTCGCTGATCATCGTGATCGCGCCCATGATCCTGCTTCAGTCCGTCATCGCCTTCGTTTTCATGGAGCGCCACTGGCAGACGGTGACGCAACGCCTGTCCCAGGCCGTCACCCGCGACATCGCGGCGATCATCGATGTGATCGAAACCTATCCGCAGGATTCGGATTACGCGCAGATCATCCGTATCGCGCAGGAGCGCCTGGCGCTTCAGATCAGCATCGACCCGCCGGAGCCGCTGCCCCCGCCGGGGCCGAAACCTTTCTTCTCGCTTCTCGACCGGACGCTCTCGGAAGAAATCACGCGCCAGATCAACCGCCCCTTCTGGCTGGATACGGTGGGCAACTCGAACATTATCGAAATCCGCGTCCAGCTCGACGGCAAAGTGCTGCGCGTCTTCGCGCGCCGCAGCCAGGCCTACGCCTCCAACACGCATATCTTCCTTCTGTGGATGGTGGGCACCTCGCTGGTGCTGCTTACGATCGCGATCGCCTTCCTACGCAACCAGATACGGCCGATCCTGCAGCTTGCCGAGGCTGCCGAGAGCTTCGGCAAGGGGCGCCCGACCGACGACTTCCAGCCGCGCGGCGCCGAGGAGGTGCGCCGGGCGGGCACGGCATTCCTGCAGATGCGCGAGCGCATCGAGCGGCAGATCGAGCAGCGCACAGCCATGCTGACGGGGGTGAGCCACGACCTGCGGACGATCCTCACCCGCTTCAAGCTTCAGCTTGCCGTGGCGCGCAGCCGTGCCGACATAGCGGCGCTCGACCAGGATATCGAGGAAATGCGCACGATGCTGGAGGGCTATCTCGACTTTGCCCGGGGGGAAGCGTCCGAGGAGGCCGGCAAATTCGATCTCTCCGCATTTCTGAGCAAGACGGAGGAGGAAGCGCGTCTACGCGGGCGCGCCTTTTCCTCAACGCTTTCGGGCGCGAACGAGGTGCTGGTGCGCCCCAATGCTTTCGCACGCCTTCTCGATAACGTGATCGGCAACGCCTTCCGCTACGCCTCGACCGTTTCCCTCAACGCCAGACATGGCGGGGGCATGCTCACCATCACCATAGACGACGACGGCCCCGGCATTCCGGAGGAAAAGCGCGAGGAAGTGTTCAAGCCGTTCGTGCGGCTCGACACGGCGCGGAACCAGGACGAGAGCGGCACGGGGCTGGGCCTTTCCATCGCCCGCGACATCGCACGAAGCCATGGCGGCGACATCGCGCTGCAGGACAGCCCCATGGGCGGATTGCGTGTGCTGATCCGCGTGCCCGCATGATGGAGGCGCGGCTGTAGCGGATGCGGGAAGCCGCCGCCATACTGCGGCGGTTCATCCCTGACGGTGAGCGCCGCGTCAGTGCAGCCTGCTGCCGTTCGGTACGGGCTTGTCCACCGTGGCGAGCACCACCGCGCCCTGCTCGTCCGCAAAACCGAGCGTGAGCACTTCCGACATGAACTTGCCAATCTGGCGCGGCGGAAAGTTGGTGACGGCCATCACCTGACGGCCGACAAGCGCCTCGGGCGTGTAGTGGACTGTGATCTGGGCCGAGGACTTCTTGATGCCGATCTCCGGTCCGAAATCGATCTTCAGCTTGATCGCGGGCTTGCGCGCCTCCGGATAGGGCTCGGCCTCCACGACGGTGCCGATCCGAATTTCGACCTTCTCGAAATCGGCATAGGTGATCTGAGGCGGCCGGTCGCTCATTCGCAGCCTCAAGCCCTGCCGAATGTCTCGAACAGAACGCTGTTGAGCGCGTCCTGGGCGGTGGCCCCGGACCAGATCACGTATTGGAAGGCCTGATAGTAGCACTCGCAGGCCTCCAGTGCGCTGTTGAGCATGACCTCGACCTGCTGCCCCGTAGGCTCCAGCCCGCCGGCAAGCACCAGCGACTGGCGGAACATGATCACGCCCTCCCGCTCCCAAAGGTCGAAATGGCCGAACAGCATCTGCTCGTTGATGAGCGAGACAAGGCGCATCACCTCCGTCGCGCGCTGCTCGGGCACCTTCAGATCGAAGGCGCAAGCCACGTGCAGCGCCTCGAACTCCTCCATCCAGGAGAATGAGACGTGATAGTCCGTCCAGGTACCGGCGACCGAGATGGCGATTTCGTCATCGCCATTGCGCTCGAAACTCCAGTCGTTGGAGTGAGCGACATGCTCGATCACATCCACCGGATGAGCGCCACGCGTCACGTCGAATTGAAGGAGGCTCATAAATCCCTTTCCCGTTCCCTTAGCGGCAGACAAAGCACCGCCGTTGGCACATGCGGTTCCAAGCACGCGACCCGAATACGTTTGACACTCAAGTGGAGCGAGGAAGTACAGGTGAATGACGGGCCCGCCCCTACCCGGCCGATGATCCGCTACGAATCATTAAGCAATTTCAGTCTATTGATAGCAGGACGGCTGACCAGCCCTTTTTTAGGGGATGAGGCTGGACCATGTGGATAGCCGCTTGCGCGCTCACCCAGCCAAGCGGCGTAACTGACTCACATGCCAGCGTTTTTTCTGCCCGGGTACCGGCAGAAACACACGGAAAAATTTTATTGAATTATTTCCTTGAGCGCCCGCCAGCGGGCTTCTCGGCCGTCTCTGCGGCCTCACGGGCGGCAAGCCTGGCCTCAAGGGCCTCGATTCGCCTCGCCAGTTCGACGTTCTCCTCGCGCGCCTTAATGGCCATTTCGCGCACGGCTTCGAAGTCCTCCCGCTGGACGAGGTCCATGGAATGAAGCAGGCGTTCCGTCTGCGAGCGGAAGAGATTCTCGAACTCGCGCCGCACACCCTGCGCAGCGCCGGCTGCATCCGTTACCATCCTGGCGAATTCGTCGAGGATCCGGTTCGTCCCGTCGGTCATGGCGATGCCTCCTGATGAGCTTATGGAGGTAAGGCGCCGGGGCGGTGAATGCAAGCGGCTCCTTGCGCTTCGCGGGCTTGACCTTGCCGCAATCGTCTCGCATAGCTCCGCGCGGACGCAAAAGGAGGCGCGCTTGACGGATTATCTTCTCCTCCTGCCCATGTCCGCCCTGCCGTTCCCGAACATCGATCCGGTCATCTTTGAGATCGGCCCTGTTGCCGTTCACTGGTACGGGCTCGGCTATGTGGTGGGCATCCTGTTTGCATGGTGGTACGCCAAGCGGCTCGTCACCACCCCTCACCTGTGGGCGAACGATACCCCGCCCATGAAGCCGCAGGATCTGGACGACTTCGTGGTCTGGGCGGCGGCGGGCGTGGTTCTGGGCGGCAGGGCCGGCTATGTGCTGTTCTACGACCTGCCGCGCTATATCGAGAACCCACTAGACATCATCGCCGTCTGGCAGGGCGGCATGTCCTTCCACGGCGGCATGCTGGGCACCATCCTCGCGATGGTTCTGTTCGCGCGTTCGCGCGGCATCCATCCCTGGAGCCTGCTCGATACGGTTGCCGCCGGCACGCCGGTAGGGCTCGGCCTCGTGAGGCTTGCCAATTTCATAAATTCCGAGCTGTGGGGGCGGCCGACCGACATGCCGTGGGGCGTGATCTTCCCCGATGGCGGGCCACTGCCGCGCCATCCGAGCCAGATCTATGAAGCGGCACTCGAAGGCCTTGTGCTCTTTTGCGTGCTTCGCCTGCTGACGCATCGGCGGCTGAGCCTGAAGACGCCGCGATTCGTCGGGGGCGCCTTCGTCTGCGGCTACGGGCTCTCGCGCATCTTCGTCGAGTTCTTCCGCATGCCCGATGCGCATATAGGCTATCTCATGGGCGGATGGCTGACCATGGGCATGGTGCTCTCCCTGCCGATGGTGGCGGCCGGATTGTGGGCGATGCTGACGGCGCGCAAACCTGCGCCGGCAGGCCAGGAGACATGAGCAAGCTTGCGCAAAAGATAAGCCGCCTCATCGAAGCCACAGGTCCGATGAGCGTGGCCGATTACATGGCGCTCTGCCTCTTCGATCCGGAGCATGGCTACTACACGACGCGCGATCCCTTCGGCGCCGAGGGCGACTTCACGACCGCGCCGGAGATAAGCCAGATGTTCGGCGAGCTGGTTGCGGTATGGCTCTACGCGGCCTGGCAGGCCTGCGGCGCCCCAAGGCCAGCCATCGTTGCCGAGATCGGCCCGGGCCGCGGCACGATGATGAAGGACATGCTGCGCACCTTCGCCAAGCTCGACCCGGACTTTGCCGCCGGCAACCGCTTCGCACTCATCGAGGCAAGCCCGCGGCTTGCCGCCGTTCAGAAACAGACGCTTGCGGCATCGCCCGCTCCGCTGGAATGGCACAGCCACGTGGACGCGCTGCCCGAAGGCCCGCTCTTCATCGCCGGCAACGAGCTTTTCGATGCGGTGCCGGTGAGGCAGTACGTCAAGACGCAGGCGGGCTGGCGCGAGCGGGTCGTGGGACTCGCCGAAGACGGAACCCTCACCCTGATGGCCGGTCCCGGCGCGCCGGATCCTGTGCTCCTGCCGCCTGAGGCCAGAGCGGCGCCGCAGGGCGCGATCCTGGAGATTGCGCCCGCCCGCGAAGCGCTAATGGAGACGATCAGCGAGAGGCTGGCGAAACAGGGTGGAGCCGGGCTTTTCATCGACTACGGCTACGAGGGGCCGGCACTTGGCGACACGCTGCAGGCCGTGCGCGGTCATGCCTATGCGGAGGTGCTGGCCGACCCCGGCGAGGCGGACCTTACCGCCCATGTGGATTTTGCGGCTCTGGCAAGGATCGCGCGCGGCCACGGGCTTTCCGTGCATCTGATGCCGCAGGGGGAATTCCTCCTTGGACTCGGGCTTCTTGAACGCGCCGGACGGCTGGGCGCGGGCAGGAGTGCCGAAGAGCAGGAGCGCATTCGCGATGAGGTGGAGCGGCTTGCCGGACCGGAGCAGATGGGCACGCTGTTCAAGGTTCTGGCGGTGCTGCCGGACAACGTGACGGTGCCGCCGTTCGACGCGCCGCATTGACACACACCTTCCCCTGCCTCACGATCCGCGGCCGACCAACAGACCGGAAGATGCGTATGCTGGACATGACGAGACCGGAACCTGTCCGGTCGCCGCTGCTCGAAACCGCGCGGGCCAACGGCATCAGGCACGGTTTCTTCACCCGGGCCGGTGGCGTGTCCGAAGGTATTTTCCGCGGCCTGAATGTGGGGCTGGGCTCTAGCGATTCGGCGGAGGCCGTCGCCGAAAACCGCCGCCGCGCTGCAGCCTGGATGAATGTGGCGACCGATCGGCTGATAACCCTACACCAATGCCATTCGGCCGACGTGGTGATCGTGGAAGCGCCGTTCCCCGGCACGCGCCCGCGTGCCGACGCCATGGTGACGCGCCTGCCTGGCCTGGCGCTTGGCGTGCTGACGGCGGACTGCGGCCCCGTGCTCTTTGCCGATGCCGAGGCGCGCGTGATCGGGGCAGCGCATGCAGGCTGGAGGGGTGCGTTTTCAGGCGTGCTTGAAAACACGATCGCCGCCATGGAGCGTCTGGGCGCCGCGCGCGAACGGATCGTCGCGGTGCTCGGCCCATCCATCAGCGGGGAGAACTACGAAGTGGGCCCGGAATTCGTCGAGCGGTTCACCGCGACCGATAGGGAGAACGCCCGCTACTTCAGACCGTCGGCAAGGCCGGATCATGCGATGTTCGACCTTCCCGCCTATACGCTCGACAGGCTCGCCCGGGCAGGGGTGCGGGCTGCGTCCACAGGCCACTGCACCTATGCGGATACGGAAAACTTCTATTCCTATCGCCGCGCAACGCACCGTGGAGAGCCCGATTACGGGCGGCAGATTTCGGCGATCTCACTGGAGGAATTCTGATGGCCCTTCACTTCGACCGAGCCGAGTTCGACGCCCGCAGGGACCGTCTCGTCATCGAAATGTCGGAGCGCAAGCTGGACGCGCTGCTCCTGTTCGCGCAGGAAAGCATGTACTGGCTGACCGGCTACGATACCTTCGGCTTCTGCTTCTTCCAGTGCCTGGTGGTGAAGGCGGACGGCTCGATGGTGCTTCTAACGCGATCGGCCGACCTGCGCCAGGCGCGCCACACCTCGATCATTGAAGACATCGTGGTGTGGAACGACCGCCATGGCGCCAATCCGGCGGCCGATCTGCGCAATCTCCTGAACGATCTCGACCTGCTCGGCTGCCGCATCGGCGTGGAATATGACACGCACGGCCTGACTGCCAAAAACGGCATGCTGCTGGACGAACAGCTCAAGACCTTCGGGAAAACCGAAGATGCCTCCGATCTCGTGGCGCGGTTGAGGCTGCTCAAGAGCCCGGCCGAGATCGAGAAGGTGAGACGCGCGGCAAGCCTCGCCGACGACGCACTGGATGCCGCCCTGCCGCTCATCAAGCAGGGTGGAGACGAGGCGGCCATACTGGCGGCCATGCAGGGCGCGGTGCTTGCGGGCGGAGGCGATTATCCGGCCAACGAATTCATTATCGGCTCGGGCCCGGACGCGCTCTTGTGCCGGTACAAGGCCGGAAGGCGGAAGCTCTCCAAGAACGACCAGCTCACGCTCGAATGGGCGGGCGTCTATCATCACTACCACGCGGCGATGATGCGCACGGTGCTGACGGGAAAGGTCTCCCGGCGGCATCAGGAGCTGTACGAAGCCGCGCGGGATGCGCTGATGGCCGTGGAAAAGGCCATGGTGCCGGGCAACACCTTCGGCGACGTCTTCGACGCACATGCCCGCGTCATGGAAGCGCGCGGGCTGACGAGGCACCGGCTGAACGCCTGCGGCTATTCGCTCGGCGCGCGTTTCTCTCCTTCGTGGATGGACCAGCCCATGTTCTATTCCGGAAACCCGGAAGCGATCGCACCGCATATGACGCTGTTCGCCCACATGATCATCATGGATTCGGACTCCGGTTCGGCCATGACGCTCGGCCGCACCTATCTGACCACCGAGTCGGCGCCCGAGCCGCTTTCTCGCCACGAACTCGATTTGATCATAAGATAGGCGAACCTTAAGGTTTGCGGGGTTTCCTTCGGGTCAACGCGGGGAATAGGGCATGAAGCGCTTGAAAACGGCGGCATTGCTTCTCATGGCAGCGGCAGTTTCCGGGTGCGCTGGCGTGGATTCGGCCGGCCTTTCGCCCCGGGATGGCGCGAACGCGCAGAGCACCGCGACCGCGCAAAACAGGACGCGCGGTACGGCAACCGCTGCCCTGCCCTCCGTCACCTCCGCGCGCGTGCAGTTCGCGCCGGTGATCGGCGCGCCGACGGAAGCGGTGCAGCCGCTGTCCGCCCGGCTTTCCTCAAGCGCCGGCGAGCGGGGCCTGACGATCACGCGCGAGGCCGAAGGCGCAACCCTTCTGGTGAAGGGTTATTTCTCGACCATCTCCGAAAACGGCTACACCAGCGTCATCTATGTCTGGGACGTGCTCGACCCGGCGGGCAACCGTCTGCACCGGATTCAGGGGCAGATGGAGGAGAGCAGCCGAGCCGGAGAAGGCTGGTCCGCAGTCACACCCGCCACGATGGAGGCCATCGCCGAACGGACGATCGACGCACTGGTGACATGGCTTTCCGCCAGCCCGGCCTGAAGGTCATTTAACAGCCCGAAAGGTGACTTCAGGTTGAGGATGAAGGGCAATTTTCTTTCGGGCAACGCTTGCAATAGCGGTCAGGACCGCTAAAAGCCCGGGTGTCAAGTCGGGCCTTCCGCCGAGGACAGTTCATGAAGCTCTTTGCGGGCAACTCAAACCGGGTATTGGCCGATGCCGTTGCCCGATACCTAAACCTCTCCCTTGGAAAGGCACTGGTGCGCCGCTTCGCGGACCAGGAAATCTTCGTCGAGATCCAGGAGAACGTGCGCGGCGAGGACGTGTTCGTTCTGCAGTCGACTTCATATCCGGCGAACGATCACCTGATGGAACTACTCATCATGATCGACGCCTTCCGCCGTTCATCTGCCCGGCGGATCACGGCGGTGCTGCCCTATTTCGGCTATGCGCGGCAGGACAGGCGAACCGCAGGGCGCACCCCCATCTCGGCCAAGCTGGTGGCGAATCTGATTACGCGGGCGGGGGCTGACCGGGTGCTGACGCTCGACCTGCATGCCGCGCAGATCCAAGGCTTTTTCGACATCCCCACGGACAACCTCTTCGCCGCGCCCGTGATGGCGCGCGACGTGAAGGCGCATTACAAGCTCGAAAACGTGATGGTCGTCTCGCCCGATGTGGGCGGCGTGGCACGCGCACGCTCGCTTGCCAAGCGCATCGATGCGCCGCTCGCCATTATCGACAAGCGGCGCGACCGGCCGGGGGAATCGGAGGTGATGAACATCATCGGCGATGTGCGCGGCCGCGACTGCCTCATTGTCGATGACATAGTGGACTCGGGCGGAACGCTGTGCAACGCGGCCGAGGCTCTGCTTGAAGGCGGCGCAACGAGCGTGACCGCCTATATCACCCATGGAGTGCTTTCCGGCGGGGCGGCGGCCCGCATAGCCGGTTCGAAGCTCAAGGAGCTGGTGATCACCGATTCGATCCAGCCCACCTCGGCCGTGGAAGCGGCCCGAAACATCCGCGTGATCACGATTGCCGACCTGATCGGCGAAGCGATCTCGCGCACCGCATCCGAGGAATCGGTCTCCAGCCTGTTCAATTAGCCGGCGGCGTGCCGAACATGTCCCTCCCGCGAAGCGGATCGCATGGGCGCGATTCGCCGCGGGATCGCGCCTTGCGCCCTACCCTCCCATCCGCTATAGACCGCGCGTCCGCGCAGACACCCTTGGAGGCAACGCGGACGGAAGCCGGCCGCAGGCGTAAAACGCCGCTGGCGGCTTTCTCGTTTCGGGCGGCCCGCGCCTTCCGAAACAGCTCCGAAAACGTGAAAGGATAAGCCCATGAGCCATGAGGCCTATGAACTGAAGGCCGAGGCGCGCGAACGGGTCGGCAAGGGGGCCGCCCGGGCTCTTCGGCGCAACGGCAAGGTTCCCGCCGTCATCTACGGCGAAAAGCAGCCCCCTCTTTCGATCGCGCTTCCCTACAAGGACGTCTTTCAACGCATTCACGCCGGTGGCTTCATGACCACACTGGCGAACATCGATGTGGATGGCAAGAAGCTGCAGGTGCTGCCGCGCGAGTATCAGCTTGATCCGGTGCGCGGTTTCCTGATGCATGTGGACTTCCTGCGCGTCGGCAGGGATACCGTCGTGACGGTGATGGTGCCCGCGCACTTCATCAACGAGGACAAGGCGCCCGGCATTCGGCGCGGAGGCGTCCTGAACGTGGTGCGCCACGAGATCGAGTTCACCTGCCCGGCCAACGCCATTCCGGACGCCATCGAAGTGGATCTCGAGGGCCTAGACATCGGCGACTCGGTGCATATCTCGGCCGTGAAGCTGCCGGAAGGCGTGACGCCCACGATCACCGATCGCGACTTCACCATTGCCACTATCGCCGCCCCTGCTGGCCTGAAGCTCGAGCAAGAGGAGGCCGAGTCTGGCGAGGGCGCCGAAGGCGGGGCTGCAGGCGAGAGCCAGGAATAAACTCATACCGTGGGGCCCTGTCCCATGCTTATCATCGCAGGGCTTGGCAATCCCGGCCGGCAATATGCCGGCCACCGCCACAATGTCGGCTTCATGGCGGCGGATGCGATCGCTCGCCGCCATTCCTTTTCGCCCTGGACGAAGAAATTCAACGCCCTCGTCTGCGAGGGCCGGCTCGGGGCCGAGAAGGTGCTTCTCATGAAGCCCCAGACCTATATGAACCTTTCCGGCCAGGCGGTCGGCGAGGCGCTGCGTTTCTATAAGCTCGAGCCAGAAAACCTGATCGTGCTTTATGACGAGCTCGACCTTGCGCCCGGCAAGCTGCGCGTCAAGAAAGGGGGTGGCGCTGGCGGGCACAACGGGATCAAGTCGATCGACGCGCATTGCGGCAAGGACTACCGCCGGGTGCGCATCGGCATCGGGCATCCGGGCGACAAGGCGCGGGTCAATGCCCACGTTCTGTCGGACTTCGCCAAGGCCGACCATGAATGGCTCGAACCGATGCTCGACGCGGTGGCAGAACATATCGCCCTTCTGGCGGAAGGCGACGATTCCGGCTTCATGAACAAGGTGAGCCTTGCTGTAAAAGCCCGCGAGAACAAATCGGAATCGCCGGGGGAAAAGGCGGGACCTAAGAGGCAGAGCCATATCCCTCAGGCAAGGCCGAAGGTACCGGCGAAAATACCGGAAGGCGGCCCCATGGCCGCCATGCTGAAGAAGCTTCTCGGCCGGCAGTGAGCTTCCCGCGCGCGCCTTACGCTTCATGCCCGGACGAGGGCTTGACGATCCTCGGCACCTTCGCCCATAGCCCTGCAAGCATTTGCTGACCGCCTACAGGACGAGAATTCATGGGATTCAAATGCGGCATCGTCGGACTGCCTAATGTCGGCAAATCGACGCTCTTCAATGCCCTGACGCGGACGGCCGCCGCACAGGCGGCAAACTATCCCTTCTGTACCATCGAGCCGAACACGGGCGAGGTGGCGGTGCCGGACGCGCGGCTCACGAAAATCGCGGAAATCGCAGGATCGAAGGAAATCGTGCCGACGCGCATTTCCTTCGTGGACATCGCCGGGCTGGTGCGCGGTGCGTCCAAGGGCGAAGGGCTCGGCAACCAGTTTCTCGCCAACATCCGCGAGGTGGACGCAATCGTCCATGTGCTGCGCTGCTTCGAGGACGACGACATCACCCATGTGGAGGGCCGGGTGGACCCGGTGGCGGACGCCGCCACGGTGGACACCGAGCTGATGCTGGCCGACCTTGAAAGCCTCGAGCGGCGCATCGTGCAGATGCGCAAGCGCGCCACGGGCAAGGACAAGGAAGCGATGGCCGTGCTTCCCGTGATGGAGCGGGCGCTGGCACTGCTTCAGGAAGGAAAGCCGGTGCGGCTCATGGTTCCGGAACTTGACGAGGAAGGCAGGCGCATCCTGCGCTCACTCAACCTGCTGACCTCGAAGCCGGTGCTCTATGTCTGCAATGTCGCTGAAGAGGATGCGGCCAGCGGCAATGAGCATACGGCCGCCGTGGAAAAGATGGCCGCCGAACAGGGTGCGAAAACCGTCGTGATCTCCGCAGCGATCGAGGCGGAGGTAGCCCAGCTTCCCGACGAGGAGGCGCGGGAATATCTGGAAGCCATGGGGCTGGAAGAACCCGGGCTCAACCGGCTGATCCATGCCGGATATGCCCTGCTCGACCTCATCACCTTCTTCACCGCCGGGCCGAAAGAGGCGCGCGCCTGGACCGTGAAGAGAGGCGCGAAGGCGCCGCAGGCGGCGGGTGAAATCCATACGGATTTCGAGCGCGGCTTCATCCGCGCCCAGACTATCGCCTATGATGACTATGTGCGCCTGGGCGGCGAGACGGCCGCGCGCGAGGCGGGCAAGGCGCGCGACGAGGGCAAGGACTATGTCGTGCAGGACGGCGATGTGATGCTGTTCAAGTTCAATGTCTGACGGCAGGAGGCGATGACCGCGCGCAAACTGGCCTTCGAGGAACTGCAGGAGGGACGGGTCTTCCACCTGCCCGAAACGCGCGTGACCGCGGAGGAGATCGCCGCCTTCTCCAGCCAATTCGACCCTGAACCCTCGCACCCTGACGAGGAAGCGGAACCTGGAAGCGCACTGAGCGCCGCCGGCTCCGGCTGGCATGCAGGCGCCCTTTTCATGCGCATGTTCTGCGAAGCGATCCTGCTCGACTCGACTTCGCAAGGCTCGCCGGGGATTACCGAGATGCGGTGGAATGCGCCGGTGCGGGCGGGAGACACGCTTTCGGGGCACATAACCGTGCTTTCGCGCCGTATCCTGAAATCGCGGCCGGGGCTTGGCCTCGTGATCTTCCGCCACGTGGTGAAGAACCAGCGCGGCGAGACCGTCATGGAATGCGACAATCCCGTCTTCTTCGGCCTGCGCCACCCGAGAGATGACGCATGAGCCTCGATGCCTTTCTCAAGCTGAGCGAGACGGTGACCCTCGGCCGTCACACCTTCACGGCGGAGGAAATCAAGCGCTTTGCGGCGAAATACGACCCGCAGCCCTTCCATCTCGACGAGGAAGCCGCGAGGCAAAGCATATTCGGCGGGCTGTGCGCGTCCGGCTGGCAGAGCTGCGCCATGTGGATGCGCTACAATCTTCAGAGCATTAGGCAGTCTCTGGAAGACTGGGACGGCCCGGGCTCGCGGCCGGAATTCGGCCCACCCACCGGCTTCTCCAATCTCAAATGGCTGAAGCCCGTCTATGCAGGCGACACCATCACCTTCACGCGCACCAATCTTTCCCTTGAGCCCATCGCCTCCCGCCCGGGCTGGCGGCTCCTTTCCTCAAAGGCGGAAGCCTTCAACGACAAAGGCGAACGGGTGCTGGAGTTCGAGGGCCGCGTGCCGGTGAAGGCCGAGTAGCCCTTTACTCGCCTTCGAAGGCGATCAGCGTGCGCACCTCCACGCCCAGCGCCTCCAGCCGCGCCCGGCCGCCGAGGTCCGGCAGATCGATGACGAAGCAGGCGGCCACGATTTCGGCGCCCATCTGGCGCAGGAGCCGCACCGCTGCTTCCGCCGTCCCGCCGGTGGCGATCAAATCATCCACCAAGATGACCTTCTCGCCAGCGGAGACCGCATCGACGTGCATCTCCATCTCGTCGAGGCCGTATTCGAGGCTGTAGGCGACACGCACCGTCTCGTGCGGTAGCTTGCCTTTCTTGCGAATGGGGATGAAGCCGGCGGAGAGCTGGTGCGCCACGGCCCCGCCGAGAATGAAGCCCCGCGCCTCGATGCCGGCGATCTTGTCGATCTTGGAGCCGGCATATGGATGGACAAGCTCGTCCACCGCGCGTCGGAAGGCGCGCGCATTGCCAAGCAACGTCGTGATATCGCGAAAGAGTATCCCCGGCCTCGGATAGTCCGGGATCGTGCGTATGGCAGCGAGAAGCGCTTCTTCGAGTGCGGATGTCATCAAAAATGCCCCCGCCCTTTTTGCCCGTTATCAACGCCAATGAAAAGGGCGCCTGCGAGGCGCCCTTACAGAAATCCCGGCTGAATTGCGCCTAGTGCACCTCGGCCCAGACCTTGCGCTTGGTGAGGTAGACGAGCGCACCGAACAGGACCAGGAAGATCATCACGGTGAACCCGGTCTGCTTGCGGGCTTCAAGATGAGGTTCCGCAGCCCACATCAGGAACGCCGCCACGTCGCGCGCATACTGATCGACCGTCTCGGGCGTCCCGTCCTCATAGCTGACCAGGCCGTCGGACAGCGGCGGGGCCATCGCGAGCGAGGGGGCGTTCAAGAAATAGGGGTTGTAATAGGTGCCCTCGGGGATCTCCACGCCTTCCGGCGGATCCTCATAGCCGGTCAGCAGGGAGTAGATGTAATCCACCCCGCCTTCCGCATATTGCGTGAAGATATCGACGATAAAGGTCGGGAAGCCCCGATGTGCGCCGCGCGCCTTGGCGATGAGCGAGAAGTCCGGCGGAACCGCACCGTTGTTGGAAGCGGCCGCCTGCTCGGGATTGGCGAAGGGCGAGGGGAAGTGATCGGACGGCGTGGCGGGCCGGGTGAACATGTCGCCATTGTCGTCCGGACCGTCCTCAACCTCGTATTCGGCCGCGATCGCCCTCACCTGCTCCTCGGTGTAGCCGAGGCCTTCGAGCGTGCGGAATGCCACCATGTTCATCGAATGGCAGGACGAGCAAACCTCGCGGTAGATCTTGAAGCCGCGCTGAAGCTGCGCCTTGTCGTAGGTGCCGAAGGGTCCGCTGAAAGACCACTCCTGCTCCACAGGCTTCCTGATCGGATAGTGGGCGGTCTCCCCTTCCTCCTGGGCCGCCGCGGAAGCGGCGAAGGCGAGCCCAAGGCCGAGCGCGGCGAGGCCACGGAAAAACATTTTCATCGGCATAGTCCCTTTGCGCATCGCTCAGCTTTCGACGGTCCGGACCTCGGCCGCCGTCCCCTTCTTCTCGAGTACCGCCTCGGTGATCGAGTTCGGCAGCCGCCGAGGCGTCTCGAAGAAGCCGAGCAGCGGCATGATGATCAGGAAGAAGGCGAAGTAGTAGGCCGTCGCCGCCTGCGCCATGGCGACATAGATTCCCTCGGCAGGATTGGAACCCAGCCAGCCCAGGAAGATGGCATCGGCCACGAAGAGCCAGAAGAACACCTTGTACCAGGGCCGGTAGACTGCCGAGCGCACTTTCGAGGTGTCCAGCCACGGCACGACGAACAGCACCGCGATCGAACCGAACATGGCCAGCACGCCGCCCAGCTTCGAGTCGATCGGGCCGATGTTGAAGGTGATGGCGCGCAGGATCGCGTAGAAGGGCAGGAAGTACCATTCAGGCACGATGTGTGGCGGCGTCTGAAGCGGGTTGGCCTCGGTGTAGTTGTCCGGATGGCCCAGATAGTTCGGGATGTAGAAGATGAAGTAGGCGAAGACCAAGAGGAAGACGACCATCGCGAACGCGTCCTTGACGGTCGCGTAGGGCGTGAAGGCCACGGTGTCGGTCTTGTGCTTCACCTCGATGCCCGTGGGGTTTGTCTGGCCCGTCACGTGCAGAGCCCAGATGTGCAGCACGACGACGCCCGCAATCATGAAGGGCAGCAGATAGTGCAGCGAGAAGAAGCGATTGAGCGTGGGGTTGTCCACCGCGAAGCCGCCCAGAAGAAGCTGCTGGATCCAGTCTCCCACCAGCGGGATCGCGGTGAAGAAGCCCGTGATCACCGTGGCACCCCAGAAGCTCATCTGTCCCCAGGGAAGCACGTAGCCCATGAAGGCTGTGGCCATCATGAGGAGGTAGATGATGCAGCCGAGGATCCACAGAAGCTCGCGCGGGGCCTTGTAGGAGCCGTAGTAAAGGCCGCGGAAGATGTGGACATAGACCGCGATGAAGAAGAACGAGGCGCCGTTGGCGTGCATGTAGCGCAACAGCCAGCCGGAGTTGACGTCGCGCATGATCTTTTCCACCGAGGCGAAGGCGATCTCGGTGTTGGCCGCATAGTGCATGGCCAGCACCACGCCGGTCAGGATCTGCACCGCCAGCATCAGGGTGAGGATGCCGCCGAAGGTGTAGGCGTAATTCAGGTTGCGCGGCACCGGGTAGGCGACAAAGGAGTCATAGATGAGCCGCGGCAGCGGCAGGCGCGCATCCATCCAGCGCCCGAGGCCGGTTTTTGGCGTATAGGTCGAGTGTCCACCGCTCATGGAAAGTCTGCTCCTGCCTAGCCGATCTGGATGACCGTGTCGGAGATGAATTCAAATGTCGGAATGGCCATGTTCTCCGGCGCGGGTCCTTTGCGAATGCGGCCGGCCGTGTCGTAGTGCGAGCCATGGCAGGGGCAGAACCATCCGCCGAAATCACCCTGCTGGCCGAGCGGCACGCAGCCCAGATGGGTGCAGATGCCGATCATGACGAGCCAGTTCTCCCTGCCCTCGCCCGCGGAGCGCGAGAGGTCGGTGGCGGGCGCGTCCGCATTCAGATTCGCGTTGCGGGCCACAGGGTCCTTAAGCTCGGACAGCGGCACTTGACGGGCGGCCTCGATCTCCGCCTCCGTGCGGTTGCGGATGAAGACAGGCTGGCCGCGCCACTTCACCGTGAGCGACATGCCCGGTTCAACGCCCGATACATCAACCTGAATGGAGGCCAGTGCGCGGGTGGACGCATCCGGACGCATCTGGTCGATGAAGGGCCAGAGGGCAGCAGCAGCGCCGACGGCTCCGGCAGCGCCGGTAGCCACATAGAGGAAGTCACGGCGGGTGTGTTCCGGCATCTGGGTCGAATCGATATCGCTCACGGGGCTCTCGGTCCTTTCACCTCATGCCTTCCGGAAGAAGCTGTGCATCGATTCCGCCCGCCCGACTCGCCGTGCGGGCCGGTACTTCCCCCGGCAATCGGCGATGGTTTCTATGCGCCACGGTCGCACTTGTCCAGACGCCCCGGTGGCACAGGGCAGATTGTCGCGGGGCGGAATGAGCCTCAGCGCGCGCCGAGGCGGGCAAGCACCGCGCGCGGAATGGCGAGGCTGCGCACGACGTCGTCGTGACGCTTGAAGCCGCACAGCTCGCGCTGGATGAAATAGGCGTAGACGGCATCCGCCGCCTCACGAACAAGCCGCGCGCGTTCTTCTTCCGCACCCTGATGGGCCGAAAGCCGCCCGAGGCATTCCTCAGCGCGACGGCCCGCGTTGCCCAGGGCGACCGCCATTTCCTCCGCCAGCTCGTGGTCGAGCACAGCTATGCCGGTGCGCGGAAGGTGCGAGCCCGAGGAGCCTGGAGGACGCAGCATAAGGTTCTCCATCGCGAGTCACAGGCCTCGCTGGCGAGGCCGCTCTTCATATGGTGCATGCTGCCGCGTCCCCCATCAAGAGCGGCGATGGTGCACCGCTCTCGGGCCGTGGGGCAGAAGACCGTTAAGCCTTCTGCCCGTGCTGCATATCCACAAATTCCTCGGCAATTTTGCGGACCTCGCCGGAGAACTCATCCATCTCCATGATCTTTCGGATCTCGATGGTCTCGTTCGGCCCGCCCGGGCACTTCTTGGCCCATTCGATCGCCTCTTCGCGCGAGGCGACGTCGATGATCCAGAAGCCGCCAACCACTTCCTTGACCTCGGCAAACGGGCCGTCGGTGACCACCGGCTCACCGGAGGCGAAGGAGACACGGGCGCCCATGGAGGGCGGATGCAGACCCTCGGCAGCGACCAGCACGCCGGCCTTCTGCAGGGCTTCGTTGTATTTCATCATGGCGGAAACCGCCTCGATATCCTCCGGCATGGTCCCCGGGGGAGCCTTTTCATAGCCGGCGGGGATCATCAGCATCATGTAGCGCATGGGAATCTCCTATCTGACGAGACTTGGCCTGAAGGCGCCGGAATTTTTCTTACTCCGTTCCGGCACCTTCCGGGCTACCCCAAGGACGAAGGAGGCAGGCGCCATCCGACAGTGGCAGAATCAAGCCGGACAGGGGCGTCGCGTCCGGTCACGCTTCCGTGGCATCACGGCAAAAGGCTATCCATTCATGCGGTAGGTGAGCACCACGCCGCCCGTCTTGAGCGGGCGAGTGCTTTCGAGGCGCATCCTCAGCTCACTCTCCCGCGGCTTGAACAGCGGGTTGCCGCCGCCCAGCACCACCGGCGCGAGACAGATGCGGTATTCATCGACGAGCCCGGCGGTAAGCAGCGAATCGAGCAGATTGGCGCTGCCGAATACGAAAATGTCCTTGCGGTCCTCGGCCTTCAGCGCCCTGACCGCTTCGACGGCATCGCCCTTCAGGAGGCGGGTGTTGTTCCACGTCGCCTCATCGAGCGTGCGGGTCGCCACCGCCTTGTCGATCGAATTCATCATGTCGGCGATGTCACCGGTCGCCTTGGTCCAGTAATCGGCCATGCCCTCATAGGTGCGCCGGCCGAAAAGCAACGTGCCGGCCTCCCTGCCCTGTTCCAGGGAGAAGTCGTGCAACTCGTCTCCCCAGACAGTCTCGTGAAAGTCGAGGGCCCACAGGGTCTTGCCCTCGAAATAGCCGTCGAGGGTCATCAGGTTCCAGGCAACCAAACGTCTCATCTTTGTCTTTCCTTCTGACAAGTCTGCGTTGTTCCTTCTCCGGTCAGCCGGAGCTGCCGGTGAATTCGGACGATCCGGAGGGGCCGGTCAGGCAGGCACGTAGGTCAGCCTGACGATGCCTTCGCCGATGAGGTCGCTCGCTTCGAGGCGCAGCTTCGGCCGTACTCCATCGAAGAAAGGTTGACCCTCGCCAAGCACGACTGGGTGGAAGTAGAGGCGGTATTCGTCGATCAGGCCGAGGTTCGCGAGGCTTCCTGCGAGCCTGGCCCCGGCGATGGCGATTTCGCCTGAATGCCGGTCCTTGAGGTCCCGTATCGCCGCCTCGACATCTTCCCCGATGAGGGTGGCGTTCGGGCCGACCGATTGCAGCGTGCGCGAAGCGACCCATTTCGGCTGGCGCCGCCATGCTTCGGCGAACTCGCGCTCATCCGCCGTCCATTCGGGACGCTCCTCGTCCCAATAACTCATGATCTCGTACATGCGGCGGCCATACACGGAGCCGGCAATGCTGCGCTCATAGTCGATCCAGTGACGGAAAAGCTGCGGCCCCGGCGCGAAGTGCTCGTGATCGATATAGCCGTCCAGCGACAGGTTCATTGCGAAGACAAGCTTGGCCATTGCGCTCTCCTCATGCGGTTCCCGGCGCGATCGTTCGATTCTCTCGGGGGTGTCGGCCGCCTCAATGTGATTGCATTTTGCAACTGGTTGCACGGTAGATGAACTGATCTTATTTTGCAACCGGTTTCTGGAGAATGGGATTGGCGGGAAAATTGGAGAACGCGGAGGCTCACCGCTCGGGCTGCCCGATCAACCTCACCCTTGAGGTGCTGGGAGACAAATGGTCCCTCATCGTGGTGCGCGACATGATGTTCGGGAACCGGCGGCATTTTCGCGAACTGCTTTCGCTGAACGAGGAAGGCATCGCGTCCAATATCCTCGCAGACCGCCTGCGCCGCCTGGTGGCCGAAGGCGTCATCTCGAAAAGGGACGATCCGAGCCACAAGCAGAAGGCGATCTACAGCCTGACGGAAAAGGGCATCGAGCTTCTGCCCGTCTTTGCGATGATCGGCGCCTGGGGCCGCAAATGGCTGCCGGTGACCGAGGCGCTGTCCATCCGCGCGCAGCTCTTGGAGGAAGGCGGGCCGCCGCTCTGGGAGGAGTTCATGGAAGAGCTGCGCGAGGAGCATCTCGGCATCCCGCCCGCAAAACCGAAAACCGGCCCCGGTGTGCGCGAAAGGTTGCAGGCGGCTTTTGAAGAGGTGATGGCGCGGAGCACCGCCGCCACTTCATAGGCAGCGGCGCATAAGCCGGGATGATTCAGGCGGCCTTGGCGAGCCCTTCTTCCTCAAGGACCGCCTTGACCGCGGGCCGCGCTTCCATCCGCTCGTAATAGGTCTCCAGCGGCGCCGGAAACTCGACACCGAGGCGTTTCGCCCAGCGAAGCGTGACGTAAAGATAGGCGTCGGCGGTGCTGAATTCGGAGCCGAGCAGATAATCGCTCTTCAGCCCATCGGCGAGGAATTTCAGACGTCTTGTGATCTGTGCCTTAAGCGCGGCCTTGTCCTCCTCGTTCTGTGCAAACATCAGCCGGCCAAAGGGCTTGTGCACTTCGGTACTGATGAAGGCGAGCATTTCAATGAGGCGCGTGCGCGCCATCGTGTCCTGCGGCTTCAGATGCGGCGCCTGCTCGGCAATCCAGGAGAGGATGGCCACGTTTTCCGTAAGAAGCGTGCCGTCTTTGAAAACCAGAGCCGGCACGTAGCCCTTGGGATTCACCCGGTTGAAATCCTCGCCGGCTTCCGTCGTCTTCGCGCGCAAGTCCACCCGGACGGTCTCGAAGTCGAGGCCGGCTTCACGCAGCGCGATGTGGTCGGCAAGACTGCAGGCACCAGGCGAAAAATACAGCTTCATTCACTTCGCTCCTTTCGGCTGCATTTCACTGGAATAGATCGGGCGGCAGGCTGTCCGGCTTCCCGGTCAGCCGTCCCCTTCCTCGCGGGGAGCATCTGGGAAGGAGAAAATTTGGATGCAAGATCAAGCTGGTCCTGTCGAGTATCCGGATGCCGGACACAGTGTGCATCGATAACGGCTTGCAACACGCCCACCTCTTCGCTATCAAGCCGCCATGATCACGAGAGCACGCTGCGTCGGCTATGCTTCCACCGCCCGCCCCTGCGCGGCGGCGCACGCGCTTGCTTCCGGCCTCCTTCTTCTCGGCCTTATCGGCGATCGCCGGGTCCGTTGAAGGAGCACCCGGCGATCGATGTCGCCGCGAGCACCGGCCCGCTCCTTCCCGCACCGATCTAAGAGAATTCTTGACAGGCAGACGGTTGCTTCGCCGCAGCCGGAAGCCGCCCGGGAGTGACATATGGACAACGAAAGTCAAGCCGCACAGCAGCGCACGGGTGCCAAGGGCATGCCGGCAGCCTCGCGCAAATACCAGCCCTATCCGCAGGTCGATCTACCGGACCGCACCTGGCCGTCAAAACGCATCGAAAAAGCCCCGATCTGGTGTTCGGTGGACCTGCGCGACGGCAACCAGGCCCTCATCGACCCGATGGGGCAGGAGCGGAAGGCGCGCATGCTCGCCCTTCTGCTCGACATGGGCTTCAAGGAAATCGAAATCGGCTTTCCCTCCGCATCCCAGACGGATTTCGACTTCACCCGTTGGGCGATCGAACAGGGCAATGTGCCCGACGACGTTTCGCTTCAGGTGCTGGTACAGTGCCGGCCGGAGCTGATCGAGCGCACTTTCGAGGCGCTGGAGGGTGCGAAGCGGCCCATCGTGCACTTCTACAACTCCACCAGCGAGCTGCAGCGCCGCGTCGTCTTCGGCAAGGACGTGGCAGGCATCAAGCAGATCGCGACCGACGCCGCCAAGATGATCACCGACATGGCGGCCAAGGCCGGCGGTGGCTACCGCTTTCAGTATTCGCCGGAAAGCTTCACCGGCACGGAACTGGAAGTGGCGCTCGAAATCTGCAACGCGGTGATCGAGATCGTTGACCCGACGCCCGAGAACAAGCTCATCATCAACCTGCCCTCCACGGTGGAAATGTCCACGCCCAACATCTATGCCGACCAGATCGAATGGATGTGCCGGAACCTCGACCGCCGGGAGAGCCTCATAGTCTCGCTCCATCCTCACAACGATCGCGGCACGGCCATCGCCGCCACCGAGCTCGGCCTCATGGCGGGCGCGGACCGCGTGGAAGGCACGCTGTTCGGCAATGGCGAGCGGACGGGCAATGTGGACGTCGTCACGCTGGCGCTCAACATGTACACCCAGGGCGTCGACCCGATGCTGGACTGCTCCGACATCAACCGCATCAAGGATGTCTACGAGTATTCCAACGAGCTGCGCATTCCGGAGCGCCACCCTTATGTGGGCGAACTCGTCTACACGGCCTTTTCCGGCTCCCACCAGGACGCCATCAACAAGGGCATGAAGGCCTATCGCCAGTCAAACAAGGAGCTGTGGGAGGTGCCCTATCTGCCTATCGACCCGCAGGACGTGGGGCGCACCTATGAGGCGATCATCCGCATCAACTCGCAGTCCGGCAAGGGCGGAATCGCCTACATCATGCAGGCCGACTATGGCCTGAACCTGCCGCGCAACCTGCAGATCGAGTTCCGCGAGGATATCCAGGCAATTGCCGATGCGGAAGGCCGGGAACTGCCCTCAAAAAAAATCCATGAGCGCTTCCAGGAACTCTATGTGGAGCAGCCGGAAGCGCGCCTGAAATTCGTCGATCATCAGACCGTCCCCGATCCGGAAGTCAAAGGCCGGCGCATCGTGGAGGCCACCATCCTAGATAACGGCCGGGAGATCGTGATCCGCGGCAAGGGTACGGGCCCCATCGACGGATTTGTCGATGCCCTGTCCAAGCATATCGGCGTCGAGATGTCGGTGTTCGACTATTCCGAACACTCGCTGCGCCGCGGCACCGATGCGGCGGCCGTCGCCTATGTGGAGATGGAGCATCCGGGCGGCAGGCTGTTCGGCGTGGGCATCAACACCAACATCGTCACCGCCTCGCTCGAAGCGGTGGTCTCGGCCACCAATCGGATCCTGAGGCAGTAAACGCGCCGGAAAGACCAGGCTGAAGGCAGGCAGGCAATTCTGCCTGCTTCGCTTTTCCCGGGTTTCCCGCCTTTCCCCTTCACTCACAGGATGATTTTCCTTCCGCGACGTGTTAACGATACGTTAGCTACAGTCTCTGGAGGACCGCCCATGAGCGAAGCCGGTCAGAGCGCGGCGAGCGTGGGCAATGTACGCCGGCTCGCCGACGTCGTACGGGAAGTGAAGACGGCCGCCGCCGACCGCGAGGACGTGGTTGTTGAAATGCGCGAGGCCAGCCGCACGCGTCTGGAACTTCTCGCACAGGAGCTTCAGCCCGTCTTTGCCGAGGTGCCGGAAGACGATCCCATCTTCGATTTTGCGATCTCCTCGGGCCAGCAGCCGCGCCTCTGGATCGATGCCGTGGCGCATGTGACGCTGGGGCACGACCGGCGCACCTACCGTTTTCTGCGCGACACCCGGCTTGGCCGGGTGGTGCTTGCCGAATCCACCGAAATCAAGCCCATCGCCGATCAGGTCACCCGCTACATCGCGGAGCGGCTGGTGGAGCGCCAGCGCATGGTGGAGGGCGAGGTGGTGGCGCTGCCCCGCGGGCCGAAGGCGCATTCGGAGGACGGGCAGGAAAAGGCCGCGCCAGCGGAGGAGCGCCCCAGCGTGTGGAAGGCCTTCCTCGGAGCGATCGTCTTGGTGCTGGCGGGCGGTGTCGTCGGCGTGGCGAGCGTTCTTTTCTTCCTGTCCGACCGCTTTCCGGAACTGCAGCGGCTGCTGGAGCTTCAGTAGACCCTGCCCGGTCCCGTCCGCATGAGTCCCCTCATGCGGGGGTGCGATCGGTCGAGACCAGCCATTGTGTGGAGAGTTCGACCACCGGCCCGCCCGGTTCGGCGGGCCCTCGCCTCTTGAGCTGCACCTGCCAAGCGCCGGGCGAACCCACGATCTCCAGCAGATTGTAGTGCGCGGGCGTCTTTCCGCCGTCATGGGACTGACCGGCCGCAGCCACGCCGACCACAGGCACAGTCGCGCCGCCATAACCCTCGATGCGATGCACGGTCGCCAGATGCGTATGCCCGTGCAGCACCAGCTCGGCACCGTGCCGCCGCACCATATCCTGGAAACGCCCGATGCCGAGGAGGCGCTTGTGGGTTCCCGTGGCGCCGCGGACAGGCGGATGGTGGATGAGAATGATGCGGAAAAGGCCGCGCTTGCCCGTCTCTTCCAGAAGTTCGGCCGTCTTCCTTTCCTGCATTCTGGTGAAATAGCCGCTGGCGAGGAAGGGGGCGGTGGCACGCGCCGAGGACACACCGATGAGCGCCACCGGTCCGCGCAGTCTCAGATAGGGGAAATGATGGCGCGTGGCGGGGCTGGCTGTGTCGTCGCCCGTCATATAGGCGCCCCAGGCGGCGCATATCTTTTCGATCGCGCCAGGCACGTAGGCATCGTGATTGCCCGGCACCACGGAAATATCGGAGGGCTTTCCGAGGCCTTCCAGCCACAGGCGCGCCATCTCGATCTCCTTATCTAGGGCGAGATTCACCAGGTCGCCGGTGAGCGCGATATGATCGGGCGCGGCCCTGAGCAGGTCATCGCTCAGCTGGTCGATGATGCCGTTGTCGAGGCTCACCCGCCGGTGGCGGTGCCAGTTGATGAAACCGGTGATCCGCTTCGACAGAAGGTCACGATAGGTTATGTCGGGGAGCGGCCCCAAATGGATGTCGGAGAAATGCGCCAGCCGAAACATGATCCGTCTGTAGTGCAGGCGCGCCTGCCTTTCCAGCCCTCGGACTACCGCTCATGAGCGGGGACGAGCATATCATGCCTGCCGCAGCGAACCGGCCTACACGCCTCAGGGTGCGGCTTTTCCACCTTTACCACCTGCTGCGGCGCCCCATGACGCTGGGCGTGCGCGGGATTGTCTTCGATGCCGAACGCCGCGCGGTGCTGCTCGTTCGCCACACCTATGTGGACGGGTGGCACCTGCCCGGCGGGGGCGTGGAGCCGGGCGAGACGATGGAAACTTCACTTGCCCGCGAGCTGGCCGAGGAAGGCAACATCCAGCTTACCGGCGCGCCGGAGCTGCGGTCCATTCACCTCAATCGCCAAGCAAGCCGGCGCGATCACGTCGCCGTCTATCTGGTGACGCGCTTCCGCCAGGATGGACAGCGCCAACCGGACAGGGAGATTGCCGAATCGCGCTTCTTCATGCTTGCCGACCTACCGAAAGGAATAACGGCGGGCACGCGGCGGCGGCTCGCCGAAATATTCGAGGGCGCGCCCGTCAGCACGGAGTGGTAGCGTGGCTACATCTCCGCTTTCGCCAGCAGGTCGCGATTGTGCGGCGCCATATAGTCGATCTCGGGGCCGAGCGGAACGATCCGGGTCGGGTTGATGGTGGCGTGGCTGCCATAATAATGGGCCTTGATGTGATGCAGGTTCACTGTCTCGGCCACGCCCTTCACCTGGTAAAGCTCGCGCAGATAGTTTGACAGGTTCGGATAGTCGGCAATGCGGCGCAGATTGCACTTGAAATGGCCCACATAGACCGGATCGAACCGCACCAACGTGGTGAAAAGGCGCCAGTCGGCTTCCGTCAGGCGGCCGCCGGCGAGATATCGCTGACGACCCAGCCGCTTCTCCAGCTCGTCCAGCGTGTCGAACAGAGCCCGGAAGGCCTCCTCGTAGGCTTCCTGCGTGGTTGCGAAGCCCGCGCGATAGACGCCGTTGTTGACATTCTCATAGACGAGCTCGTTGATCGCATCGATTTCGGCGCGCAGTTCGGCAGGATAGAAATCGACTGACGCGTCGCCCCACTCGTCGAACGCCTCGTTGAACATGCGAATGATCTCGGAGGATTCGTTGTTGACGATCGTCTCCGTCTTCTTGTCCCAGAGAACAGGAACCGTCACCCGCCCCGAATAATGGGGATCGGCCTTGGTGTAGATCTGGTGGAGATAGTCGAAGCCGTAGAGGCCGTCTCCCGTAGCGCCGTCCTCCTTCAGGAAGGTCCAGCCGCTCTCGCCCATAAAATGGTGCACCACCGAGACCGAGATGACGTCCTCCAGCCTTTTGAGCTTGCGGAAGATAAGCGTGCGGTGGGCCCAGGGACAGGCGTAGGAGACGTAAAGGTGATAGCGCCCGGGTTCGGCCTTGAAGCCGCGCTCGCGCCCTTCGGCGGGGCGGCCGTCCTTCGTCACGAAATCCCTGAACTGCGACCTGGACCGCTCAAAGCGCCCGCCTGTCCGGGAGGTGTCATACCATTCGTCATGCCATTTGCCGTCAACAAGCAGGCCCATCGTGATACTCCTTCTGTTGCAGACACATCTAGGACGGGGCGGATCCATTCCCAAGGGCGCGAACCTGAACGCATCGTCAACAATTCCGGTTCGGGCTCAATTCGCATCAAACTGGTGGACGGCGGGCGCATTTGGTGCTAGCGGGGCGCGACTGCGGAGCAACGACGCGATGATGCTTTTCCGGGTGGAGCGACGACGAAAGGGCTGACGCGCCAGTGGCGCGGCTATCGCGGCGACATGCCGCCTTCCTGTCCTTTTCAGACCACCGGACCGTTTGCCATGCTTCTTTCCGACGTCGTATTCCAGCCGGAGGACCCGGCGCACGACCCTGAAATCGAGGAGATCAACGCCGAGGCGTTCGGGCCAGCCCGCTTCACCCGCGCAGCACATTGCATTCGCGAGGGCGGCCCGCACGAGCGCGCGCTTTCCTTCGTGGCGCTGCACAGGAGCAAGGTGGTGGCGTCCGTGCGACTGACGCGGATCATAGCAGGTGAAGGCCGCGGCCTCCTGCTCGGTCCCCTCGCCGTCCGCCCGGACTACAAGAACCGGGGCATCGGGAAAAACCTGGTTCGAATTTCGGTGGAGGCCGCGCGCGAAGCGGGATGGGGCGTGGTGCTTCTGGTGGGCGACGAGCCTTATTACGGACCGCTTGGCTTCAAGCAGGTGCCGCCGGGGCAACTGCTGATGCCGCGCCCAGTCAACCCCAAAAGGCTGCTCGCCTGCGAGCTGACCGAGGGGGCGCTTTCGGCTCTGCAAGGCATGGTGATGCACGCAGCCGCCGCGGAACGCATCGACGAAGCCCCTGCCCTGACAGCTGCGCCGGAGAAGATTTCCTGAGCCGGTTAGGTTAAGAGGCGCGCGGCGTTTAATTCAAACGGCCCGAACGGAAGACCGCATGGATGTCTACCGTCCTTCGCGGTACCACATCGAGCCGAGGGCGAGCAGAAGCAGGCCCAGCCCCAGGAAACCAGCGAAGAGGGGCACGCGGCGCACGGACTTCAGCACGCTGTCATTGGTGGTGCGGAGCCCGATCCAATCGCGGCCGGCCGCGGACGAGGCGTTCGGCCGCACCGGCACGATGTTGGGCAGGTTCGGCCCGCCCAGGCGTGACGCCAGCCGGCGCACGCTGCCGCCGCTTTCCTCCGCAACGGGCCGCAGCTTCTCTTCGGTCGAAACCGTGTCCGCGAATTCGGGCGCGTTGACCGGCCCCACATGGGCGAGCGCCGAAAGGTCGCCATTTTCGACCTGGTAGAGCCCGATCTCATCGACCTGAAGCGTTCCGTGGAAAAGACCGGGATCCTCAGCCTCCAGCTGCACTTCGCGGGTCTGGCCGGACGGCGAGGTGACGAGGGCGGGAGCGGCCTCATCCGCCATGGTCTGGCGGACGATCTCAAGCGTCATGCCGCGACCCTGAGCCGTCAGCCGCTCTTCCTCCAGTTCCGGCTCCTTCATGAGCCAATGAGCGATGCGGCGGTAGAGCGGCACATAAGGGCCGCCGCCCTCGAAGCCGCGCGCCCAGAGCCAGCCCTGGTCGGACAAGAACATGCCGACACGACCTTCGCCCTCGCGTGCCAGAAGCAGCAGCGGCATGCCGTTGGGCCCCTCCATGACCACTTGGCCCTCCGGACGGTCGATGCCAATGGCGCGGAACCAGCGGCTCCAGTCCGGCGGGTCGGATGCCGAGCCGTCCAGAGCCCGCGTAACGGGGTGGCGCTTGCCCGTCTCGCTCAGGCGGGGATAGAAGCCCGCCTCCACCACCTGCCCGTTAGGAAGAGCAGGCAGGGCCGCGATCAGCGGCGTGCGCGCGATCGACTGCTCGCCCGCGAATTCCGGACCGGCGGCGATCAGCAGCGCGCCGCCGTTCTCCACATATTCGGCGATGTAGTCGTAGTAGAGGATCGGCAGCACATCCCGGTGCTGATAGCGGTCGAAGATGATCAGGTCGAAATCATTGATCTTCTCCACGAACAGCTCGCGCGTCGGGAAGGCGATCAGCGACAGTTCGTTGATGGGCGTGCCGTCCTGCTTTTCCGGCGGGCGCAGGATGGTGAAGTGGACGAGGTCAACCGCCGCGTCGGATTTCAGCAGGTTGCGCCAGGTGCGCTCCCCCGAATGCGGTTCGCCCGAGACCAGCAGCACGCGAAGGTTTTCGCGTATTCCGTCAATCAGGGCGACGGCGCGGTTGTTCGTCTGCGTCAGTTCCCCCTCCTCCGTCGGGATTCTGAGCTCGACAATATTCCTGCCGGCATTGGGAACGGTTATTTCGACCGGCATTTCGCGGCCGATCGTGGCACGCTCCATGGCGGCCAGCTCGCCGTTGACGAAAACCTCCACATCGATCGGACCGCTTTCCTCCTCCGTGGAAAGAACGCGATAGGTAAGCTCCACGGGTGAGTCCACAATGGCGAAGCGCGGCGCGCGCTCGAAACGGATGCGCCGGTCGCGCTCGCCTTCCTCGCCGGTGATAAGGGCGTGCAACGGACCGGCAAACCCGCTGGCATCGGCCGGCGTATCGTGCACCTGCCCGTCGGTGATCATGATGGCGCCGCCCACGCGCGAGGGCGGCACGTCGCGCAACGCAGCCTCGAGCGCGCCAAAGAGGCGCGTCTCGGTGCGTTCGTCGGCGGCGCCGTCTCGGCCCGCCTCGACCACCCGTACCTCGAATTCATCCAGGCGGGAAAGCTGCTGCACTAGCGCCTCCGCCGCCTCCCGCGTCTCCGCCGCGCGCTCGCCGATATCCTGGCTCTGGCTTTCATCGACGACGACGGCGACGACGCTCTTGAGCGGCTCGCGCTGCTCATCGAGGAGGACCGGATTGAAAAGCGCCAGCGCAAGGACGGCAAGGGCGGCGAGCCGGAGCAGAGCCCCGCGCCGCCCCAGAAACAGGCTGACAGCCATCAGCAGGGCGAGCGGAACAAGGAGCGCCGCCAGGACAGGCCAGGAAAAGAGCGGCTCGAAGCTCAGCGACCAGGTCATCCTACTGCCCAAGTCTTTCGAGAATGGCCGGCACGTGCACCTGGTCCGACTTGTAGTTGCCGGTCAGCATGTACATCATGATGTTGACGCCCGCGCGGTAGGCATAGACCCGCTGCATCGGATCGGACGGAACGGTGGGAAGCAGCGGCTCCCCGCTGTTGTCGATCGCCCAGGCTCCGGCCAGATCGTTGCCTGTGATCATGATCGGTGTGACGCCGTCACCGGTCCGCACCGGCCTGTCGGCCCGGCTTTCGGCCGTGATCGAGGCCTCGACCCACAGAGGCGCGCCCCGGTAGCGGCCGGGAAACTCATCGAGGATGTAAAAGGCCTTGGTGAGCACATGGTCCTCCGGCACCGGTTCCAGCGGGGGCACGTTGAGCCCGGAGAGGATGTCGCGCAGGCGCTGCGTCTCGGGGCTTACCGCCCCCTGGGCGCCGAAGCCGGCGGAGTACTGGTCCCGCGTGTCGAAGAGCACCGTGCCGCCCTGCTGCATATAGGCGTCGATGCGGGCAATCGCCTGCTCGGAGGGCATCGGCGCGCCGGCGTCGATGGGCCAGTAGATCAGGGGATAGAAGGAAAGCTCGTCGGTGGCGATGTCGACACCGGCCGGCTCGCCGGGCTCCAGCGCCGTCTTTTCCGCCAGAAACTGCGACAGGCCGCGGATACCGGCGCGGCTGACGGCATCGAGGGAGGAGACGCCGGTAATCACATAGGCTATCCGCGTAACCGAGGTCGCTGCGATCGCCTCGGCATCGCCGGGCTGCGGCTCATCCGACTGCGCAAGCGCCCGGTCCGGCACCATAAGGGGCAGCAGCAAAACGGCGGCGAGAACAGAAGCCGCAGTTGCCGCCCGCCGGAGCCGGCGCCGCCGCAGCTGCCCGCCGAGCCACAGGACGGCCAGAGTGTCGAGGGCAAGAAGAGCGAGCGCGGCAAGTATCAGCGGACCCTTGAGCGGGCGCGATTCATCAAAGGCGTAGGCCGCCTCGGCCACCGGCACCGGAATTTCTGGGCGCGCAAGCGGCGCCAATTCCACGTCAGGCTCCAGAAGATTGTGCGCCACCACGCCCTCCTCCGAGCCGTAATACCCGGGCGGGTTTGCAAGCGTCACCGGCGCGTCGTCCGAGGGGGTGAGCGGCTCCGCCTCCGGCCCCGGCGGCACCAGCGTTCCGGTGGCGGAAATCATACGATAAGGCGCAAGCCGCTGGGCCGAATCCTGCGCTTCCGCGGCGAGATTGCCCTGGTTTCGCGAAAGCTGCACGATGCGCCGCAGCATTTCCACGAAAGTGCCGGAGATCGGCAGGGTGGACCATGTCGCCTCCGGAGTGACGTGGAACAGGATCACCCTGCCCTCGCCGCGCGGCGCGCCTGTGACGAGGGGGGTTCCGTCCGCGAGACTGGCCCAGGTCCGCTCCACGATGTCTGCGGAAGGCTCCGCCAGCACCTGTCGGCTGACGGTCACCTCGCGCGGAGGCGAAAGATCAGAGAAGGGGCCGTTCGGGGGAAAATCCGTCACCGGCTGCGGTTCGGACCAGGAGAGCGCACCGCCCAGCGAGCGCTCGCCGCCGCGCAGGCGGACGGGCATCAGCTCCTCGTCATGCTCCGCAGCCGCCATGCGCGGCCCGGCAAAGCGAATAAGCGTTCCGCCCGCGTGCATCCATTCCACAAGGGAATCGCGAACGGAGTCGGGCAGCGTGCCGACATCCGCCATGACGATCGCCGCGGGCTTCTGCTCCAGAAGTTCCGGAATGGCTTCCGTCAGCTCCGGATGCGAGGGTTCGACAAGGTCGGCATAGGGACCCAGCGCGCGCCGGATATAGTAGAGCGGCGAGAGAAGCGGCTGCGCCCCGTCCGCCTCGGACTGGGCTATCAATCCAACACGCCGCCGGCGCGCATTCTCATCGAGCAGCCTCAGGGCGCCGGCATGGCTTTCACCGTCGATGCCGATGGAGGCGAAGTCGTTGCGCAGCTCGAAGGGCACCTGCATCCGTCCGGTGGCGCGCGCTTCGCCCGGCCCGAAGCTGATCACCGTTTCGGCAATGCGCCGCCCCTGCTCGTCGGATGCGTAGGCGACTACCTGGCGCGGTGCGTTCTGCCCCTCAGGGCGGACGGCGGTAACGGTGAAACGCTCGGGCTCGTTCGCGCTGTCGGCCAGCGCCACGAAGGAGAGAGAGTCCGGCTCGATCCACAGGACTTCGGAGAGGTTCTGGCCGAGAAGTTCGGCAAAGGCGGCCTCGTCGCCGGGCGCGGCAAGCCCGTCCGTCAAAATCGCCAGCGAGGCACCGGGCAACTCGACGAGCGCATCTGCGACGCGAGCATAGATCGCGGGCCGGTCGGTCGGCACAGGGCGCGGCTCGGCCGCGTTCAGCCGCTGAAGCGCACTATCGGCATCGAACGGTCCGATCTCCTGCGCCGGCCGCTCGGCGGTCAGGGCCAGGATGACCGGCTGGCCGTTTTCACGGGCGTCTTCGATGAGCCGTTCCGCGGTCGCCACGCGGCGGTCCCAGTCGGGCGCGCTCGACCATCCGTTGTCGAGAACGATGGCGAGCCCTTCGCCGGAGACCGCTACCCTCTCGCGCGGATTGACGACGGGATCGGCCAGCGCAAGGATGACGAGTGCGGCAAGCACCAGCCTCAAGAGGGTCAGCCACCAGGGGCTCTTGTGCGGTGTTTCCTCGCGCCGGACGATGCGCGCCAGGATCGCAAGCGGCGGGAAGGTTTCCTGCTGCGGCCGGGGCGGCGTGAGCCTCAGAAGCCACCAGATTACCGGCAGGGCGATCAGACCCCAAAGCACCATCGGTGCGCCGAAGGAGAGCGGAAGAAAGTTCATCGGCCCGTATCCAGCTCCGCCGTCATCGCGGTGTGCACGCGGATCAGCGCTTCGGAAGCAAGCCGGTCGGTATGATTGACCGTGTAGCTCCAGCCGAGTTTCTTGCACCAGCGGGCAAGCGTCTCCCGCCGGGCGAGATAGAGCCGGCGATAGTCCTCGCCGAAGGTCTCCGCGCGGCCGGCCGTCAGCCGTTCCCCGGTTTCGGGGTCGTGGAATTCGGTGCGGCCCGAATAGGGGAAGGTCTCCTCGGCCGGGTCCGCCACCTCGATCAGATGAGCGCGCGCCCCGATGCGCACCAATCGGTCGAGCCAGGCCATGGTTTCCTCCGGCTCGTCCAGGAAGTCGCTTGCAATCACGACGTCCGAAAAGCGGCGCACTGGCGCAAGGTCCGGACGCGCGGGCACCTTTTCGGCATGGGCGACATACTGGGCCAACCGCTCGGCCCCGTTGCGGGCGGCAAAGGGATCGGAAAGGCCGGGCCAGGCGATGCGCTCGCCGCTGCGCGAAAGCAGTTCGGCCAGAGCGAGAACGAGCACCAGCGCACGCGATTCCTTCGACACCTCCGCCAAGGAGGAGCGGAAGAGCATGGAGGGCGACCGGTCGGCCCATAGCCAAACCGTGTGCGCGGCCTCCCATTCCCGATCACGTACGTAGATATGATCGTCGCGCGCGGAGCGCCGCCAGTCGATGCGGGCGACGGCCTCGCCTTCCACATAGGGCCGAAACTGCCAGAAATTCTCGCCGATGCCGCGCCTGCGGCGGCCATGCCACCCGGCGATAACATTGTTGACGACGCGGCGCGCCTCCACCAAGAGGTCGGGCACAAAGGAGGCGCGCGTGCGCGCGCGGACCAATGCGTCCTGCACTTCTACGGGAGCGGTGGCCTCACCTATGCGCGCCATAGGCCTCGCTTTCGCACGATCATTCCAGCGCCTCGACCAGCCGGGCAATCACGCCGCGCACACTCATCCCCTCCGCGCGTGCGGCGAAGGTGAGCGCCATGCGGTGCTGCAGAACCGGCTCCGCAAGCGCGCGTACATCATCCACCGACGGGGCCAGCCTGCCGTCGTAAAGCGCCCGCGCCCTGGCGCACAGGGTGAGCGCCTGGCTAGCCCGTGGCCCCGGCCCCCAGCCCACGTGCCGGTCGGTATCGGCATGGCCGAAACCAGGACGGGCCGAGCGGACAAGCTTCAGGATCGCCTCGACCACGCTTTCGGGAACGGGCATGCGCCGGATCAGCATCTGGATCTCCTTCAGCCGCTCCGCCGCAAGCACGTTTGCCGGGCGCGCTTCCTCCACGCCCGTGGTTTCCAGAAGAATGCGCCGCTCCGCGTCCAGTTCGGGGTAGGAGACGTCGATCTGCATCAGGAAGCGGTCGAGCTGCGCTTCTGGCAGCGGATAGGTGCCTTCCTGCTCGAGCGGGTTTTGCGTGGCGAGCACATGGAAAGGCGACGGTAGGTCGTAGCGCTTGCCCGCGACGGTGACATGATATTCCTGCATGGACTGCAGAAGCGCCGACTGCGTGCGCGGGCTTGCCCGGTTGATCTCGTCGGCCATCAGAAGCTGGGCGAAAATCGGACCCGGGATAAAGCGGAAGGAGCGGCGTCCCTTCTCGTCCTGCTCCATGACCTCCGAGCCCAGGATGTCGGATGGCATGAGGTCCGGCGTGAACTGGATACGCCCGGTGTCGAGGCCGAGGACGATGCCGAGCGTTTCCACGAGCTTGGTCTTGGCAAGCCCTGGCACGCCGACCAGCAGCGCATGCCCGCCGGCGAGAAGGGCGACCAGGGCGCGCTCGACCACGGCCTCCTGACCGAAGATCACGCGCCCCACACCTTCGCGCACGCGCGCGATGTCGGCCAGGGCAGCTTCGGCCGCGGCCACCATCTCCTTCTCGTCGAGGCGCCGGGCGCCGGTGTCATGTTCCCTGGCGATAATGCTCATGCGGCTTGTCCCTTGCGCTTTGCCGAAGCGGCTGCCGTTGCGATACAGGAATCGCTAAGTTCTACCTGATTATCGCTATGTCTCACCTGATTGGAAAATTAGATGAGATCATAAGGCTGACAAGCCGAACAACAGTGACTATTTCGTGACCATGGGCCGACAGGAGGCAGGGATTCAGGAAGGAACGGACACGCTTTTGCGAGCTGGCGATGCCGCCGGGCTTTCCGCCCTGATCGCCAGGGCTGCGCGCGCCGGCAAGGGAGCGCCGCCCGTGGAGCGCTGGAATCCGCCCTTCTGCGGCGACATCGACATGGAGATCAAGGCCGACGGCACCTGGTTCTACCAGGGCACACCGATCATCCGCCAGGCTCTCGTCGAGCTGTTTTCCTCGGTGCTGCGCAAGGACGAGGACGGCCGGACCTATCTCGTCACACCGGTGGAAAAAGCGGGCATTCGCGTCGAGGACGCGCCCTTCATCGCGGTCGAGATGGCCGTGACGGGTCAGGGCGAGGAGCAGGTCATCACCTTCCGCACCAATGTCGGCGACGTGGTGGAGGCAGGCCCCGATCACCCGATCCGCTTTACGGAGGAGGAAAAGACGGCCGGAACGAAGCCTTACGTGCTCGTGCGCGGGCGGCTGGAGGCGCTCCTGGCGCGGCCGGTCACCTATGAGCTGATGAATCTCGGCGAGGAGGTGGAACTGGAGGGCCGGCGCATGTTTGCCGTGCGTTCACGCGGGGCGGTTTTCCCAATTATGCCGGTGGACGTGCTGGAGGCCGCCACGCGATGACCACCGAGGCCGCAACCGGATCGCTCTTTTCCGCCGCGGAGTTCCGCCGTCGCGCCGCCGCGCAGAACCCGCACTTCGCGCCGGACGATTACGGCGACCACAGGCTGAACCCGGACCTGAAGGACCTCATCCTGCAGGCGCGCCTGCGCGATGCCGCCGTGCTTGTGCCTGTGGTGGACCGCGGCGACAAGGCCACTGTCATACTGACCCAGCGCACGACGAGCCTGCGCAGCCATTCCGGCCAGATCGCGTTTCCGGGCGGGCGCATCGACCCGACGGACCTCTCGCCCGAGCATGCGGCCCTGCGCGAGGCGGAAGAGGAGATTGGTCTTGACCGCTCGCTGGTCGAGGTGGTGGGGCGTATGCCCGACTATGTGACCGGGAGTGGCTATCGCATCCGGCCGGTGCTTTCCGTCGTCCGGCCCGACTTCTTGCCGGTGCTCAATGCCGACGAAGTGGAGGACATCTTCGAAGTGCCGCTTTCCTTCCTTATGGATCCGGCCAACCACATACGGGAAAGCCGCATCTGGAAGGAGCGGGAACGATTCTACTATACAATGCCTTATGGCGAGCGCTTCATTTGGGGCATTACCGCCGGAATTCTCCACATGCTCTATGAAAGGCTGTATGCCCGATGACCGATGCTTCGCCCGAGGAAGCCAGCATCGCCGCCGCACCCTGGCTTCGTGAAGGCGGGTTGCAGAAGCTTCTCGCGGCCCTCAACGAAGACGGCGAGGAGGCGCGCATCGCCGGAGGCGCGGTGCGCAACGCGCTTCTGGGCCAGGCGGTGTCGGATATCGACATCGCCACGACGACATTACCGGACGAAACCATAAGGCGGGCGCAGGGGGCGGGGTTCAAGGCCGTTCCCACCGGCTACGAGCATGGAACCATCACGGTGGTAGCGAAAGGCAAGGCCTATGAGGTGACGACGCTAAGGGCCGATGTGGAAACCTTCGGCCGCCGCGCCCGGGTTGTCTTCGGCCGCGACTGGAAGGCGGACGCCGAGCGGCGCGACTTCACCATCAACGCGCTTTACGCGGAAGCGGACGGGCGCGTCATCGATCTCGTGGGCGGACTGCCCGATCTGCAGTCGCGCACGCTGCGCTTCATCGGCGTTGCGGAAGAGCGGATTCGGGAGGACTATCTGCGCATCCTGCGCTTCTTCCGCTTCTTCGCCTGGTACGGTTGCGGGCGGCCGGACGCGGAAGGGCTGAAGGCCTGCGCCCGGCTCAAGGACGGACTCGCCAACCTTTCGGCCGAGCGCGTGTGGAACGAACTGAAAAAGCTCTTCAGCGCGCCCGATCCCTCCCGCGCGCTGCTGTGGATGCGGCAGACGGGCGTTCTGGCGGCGGTGCTGCCGGAAGGGGACAAATGGGGCATCGACGCCATTCACGGGCTGGTCCGGGCCGAACGGGATCTCGGCTGGGAGGTGGACCCGCTGCTCAGGCTCGCGGCCATTCTGCCGCCGGACGCGGAGCGCGCGGCGGCGCTTGCACGGCGGCTTCGCTTCTCACGAGCCGAAGCCGAGGCGTTGACGGGCTGGGCGGAGGCGCCTGCGCCCTCCCCCGCGCTCGAGGAGGCCGAGTTTGAAAGGCTGCTTTACCGGGCGGGAGGCGACGGAATCGAGCGGCGCCTCAAGCTCGCTCTGGCCGCCGCGCGCGCTCAGGCCGCCCAGAACGATGACGCGCTCATGGCGGCGGCCGGCTATCAGCGGCTGCTCGACATCCTGGGCCGATGGCAACGGCCCGTCTTCCCCTTGCGCGGCAAAGACCTGCTTGCCCATGGCTTGGCGCCCGGCGAAGCCATGGGTGCCACGCTCAACCGGCTGGAAGAGGCCTGGATCGCATCCGGCTTCAAGCTTGGACGCGAGGAACTTTTGAACATACTTGACGAAGAGCGGCGTTAATCTGGCACCGCTGCACGACGCCCCGGCGCTCCTCCTCGCCATCTTGGGCGGGCGCCGGTCAGGCGGCGTCCCTTGCCTCCACAATGCGCGAACGGATCGCCTCTATCATGCTTTCGCGGATGATGGTCTCGCCATGGGCCTGGCGCATATGCTCAACCGCCCTGCGGATCACCTCCGCCTCCTCCTCGGCGCGCGTATGCCAGTCGCACCCGGGAACGAGCGAACCGCAATGAAATTCTTTCATCATCCGTTCCTCCTCTCTTTCGCAGCAGGTTTACCATAGCACGGATATGTGGAGCCATGTCGTGCCAAGACAAGGCGGGCGCTCACGATTTGTACTTCGCGGCAGTGGCGGCGATCTCCTGCCTCAACCAGTCCTTGAAGTCCCTCACCCGCTTGGGTTCCGGGCGGTTTTGCGACGTCACCAGCCAATAACTGTCTCCGGTGCGCGCGATCTCCTCGAACGGTCGCACGAGGAGACCGGTGGAAAGGGCATAGTCCGCAAGAAACGGCCAGGCGAGCAGCACGCCCTGCCCGGCGATCGCCGCATCGAGCGCCAGCGCGGCATCGGTGAAACTGTCACCGGCAGGCAGGTCCTTCTCGCTGAGCCCGAAAGGAGAAAGCCATACGTCCCAGCTTATTGTGGAGTTGGCGTCTCGGACGATGGGTGCCGACAGAAGATCGCGCGGCGTCCTGAGCCGTCCGGCGAGCGCCGGCGTGCAGACGGGAAAGACCTCTAGAGGCAGTACGAACTCCGCCTTGACCCCCGACCACCCACCCTCGCCGACGCGGATCGCAAGATCGATGTCGGACGTGTCCGGGTTGACGAGGCCGACCGAGGCGTCGAGCCTCAGGCGCAACTCGGGATGCCGCGCGGAGAATTGGGCGAGCCGCGGCACCAGCCACTTGGCCGCGAAGACCGGTGCGACGGAAATGGTAAGCAGCGTGTCGGCGTGCCGGCGCGACAGGGCGACGGCCTGTTCCAATCTGGAAAAGCCTTCGTACAGCAAGCCGGCAATCTCCCGCCCGAAGGCGGTGGGCGCCAGCCCACGGGACGTGCGCTCGAAAAGGCTGCGACCAAGCTGCTGCTCACAACGGATGATGTGCTGGCTCACCGCTCCGGGAGTGACGCCGAGCTCATCAGCCGCCGCCGAAAGCGACCCGAGTCGCAGTACCGCTTCGACCGCGCGAAGAGCATTGAGATGGACACGGTTGAGACTCTGCATATAGTTTTTCTAAAACAATCGCCATTCATTCTCCATTGTAAAAACCAGGGATTGGTTGAGAATTCTTCGAGTCGAACGCTCGGAGGATGCTCACCATGATACACATTTTCTTGCGTACCTTGAGATACATGCGCGGACTCGCGGGCACGCGGCGGGCCTCTGAGAATCATGCCGAGGAAGAGAAAAGATGGCGTTGCGATCCGCTCTCCCATCCTGCCTTGCGGCACAAGAACGAGCGGCAGCTGGCGGATTTGCCTATCGGTCCGGCACGGGGGGAATGCCGGTGACAGTGAGGTTGACTTGCAGGCGAAAGGACGGCAGCAGCCATAATTGTCCGCTGCAAGCAGCGTGAAGGGTAGGCCGACAGCCGCCTATTCCGCCGCGAGCCTTTTCTCCAGAAAGCCGCCGGACTGGCGTTTCCACAGATCGGCGTAAAGGCCGCCGCGGCGCGTCAGCTCCTCATGCGTACCTTCCTCGACGATGCGGCCGCGGTCGAGCACGATCACGCGATCAAGCGCGGCGATGGTGGAGAGGCGATGGGCGATGGCTATCACCGTCTTGCCTTCCATCATCTTGGCAAGGTTCTCCTGAATCGCCGCCTCGATCTCCGAATCCAGCGAAGAGGTTGCTTCGTCCAGGATGAGGATGGGCGCGTCCTTCAGCATCATGCGGGCGATCGCGATGCGCTGGCGCTGGCCGCCCGAGAGCTTGACCCCGCGCTCGCCCACATGCGCATCGTAGCCCGTGCGGCCTTTCGGGTCCCTCACCTCAAGGATGAAGTCATGCGCGGAGGCACGCTTGGCCGCGGCGATGATCTCCTCCTCGCTCGCACCGGGCTTTCCGTAGGCGATGTTGTCGCGGATGGAGCGGTGCATCAGCATCGGCTCCTGGCTGACGACGCCGAACTGGGCGCGCAGCGACGCCTGGGTCACCTCGCGAATGTCGTGCCCGTCGAAGAGGATGCGGCCCTCCTCCACATCGAACAGCCGGAGCATGAGATTGACGATCGTGGTCTTGCCCGCACCGGAGGGGCCGACGAGCGCCACCCGTTCGCCCGGCCTGATGTGCAGGCTGAGATTTTCGATGATGCCGCCTTCACGGCCGTAGTGGAACGAGACGTTCTCGAATCGGATGTCGCCCCTGCCCTTCTCCAGCACGCGCGCGTCCGGCGCGTCCCGAATGGCCGGCCTGCGCGAGATCACGCCCGTGGCGTCCTGTACGGTGGCATAGGCCCGTATCAGACCGTTGACGGAGAACATGATGTATCCGGACGACTGGTTGAGGCGGAAGACGAGCCCCAACGCGGCGGCGATCTCGCCGGTTGTGGCGGTTCCGTTCATCCAGCTCATCACAGCGAGGGTGCCGACGGCCGTCATCATGATGCCGTTCAGAATGAAGACCGTGGCGCGCACGCGGGTGATGGCGCGCGCGAGATTGCGCACCGCTGCGAGCAGCCGGGCCATGCCCTCGCGCACATAGGCGTGCTCGCGCTTGCCGCTGTCGTAAAGCTTCACGGCCATGATGTTGGTGAAGGCGTCCACCATGCGGCCGTTGAGGATCGAGCGTTCGTCCGCGCGGCGCCGACCCGCCTCGCGTAGCGGCGGCAGAAGATAGCGCGCAGCCACCACAAACGCGGCGAACCAGAGGGCGAGCACCAGCCCGAGCAGCGGATCGAGCGCGGTGAGGATCGTGCCCGTAAGCAGCAGGAAGGTGAGAAAGCTCCACATCGTCTGGAGCGCCGAGACGATGAAATCGCCCGTCGCCTCGCCTCCCTGCATGATCTTGGTGGCTATGCGGCCGGCAAAATCGTTCTGATAGAACTCGTAGGGCTGGTCCATCACGCGGCGGAAGGACTGCCACCGCACGCGCTGATAAAAGGATGGAGCGATGACCTGCTCCTCAAGCACCGTATTGGCGAGCATAACCGCCGCCCGCGCGAAGAGCACGAGGAAGGCAAGGCCCGCGAGCATCGGCCAGTGATCCTCAAGGAGGGTGGCGGGGGTGGATGCATCGAGAATGTCGATCAGTTTGCCCAGCCCCCAATAGAGCCCGGCATCCACCAGGCCGGCGAGACCACCGATGACGAGCAGAAGGATGAAGGGTCCTTTCGCCTGCCGCGCGAAGAAGAGGATGAACCTGAAGGCCTCCGTCGGCAGCACCTCCCGCTCGGTGTCGCCGAAGGGGTCGATGACGCCTTCGGCACGCCGCCACAGGCGCTCGCCGATGCTCAGCCTGATGTCATCCCCCTCTTTGAGCGCATTCTTCACTCGGCAGCCTCCGCTGTATGCTCCACGTCCAGGAAGCCGCCCGACTGGCGCTGCCAGAGCTGCGCATAAAGCCCGCCTCTGGCGATGAGCTCGTCGTGAGTGCCTTCCTCGACGATGCGGCCCTGATCCATCACCACCAGCCGGTCCATGGCGGCGATGGTCGACAGGCGGTGGGCGATGGCGATCACTGTCTTGCCCTCCATGAGGCGGTACAGGTTCTCCTGAATGGCCGCTTCCACTTCCGAATCGAGCGCCGAGGTCGCCTCGTCGAGGATCAGGATCGGCGCGTCCTTCAGCATGACACGGGCGATCGCGATACGCTGCCTCTGGCCACCGGACAGCTTCACGCCGCGTTCGCCCACATGCGCGTCGAGGCCTCTGCGTCCCTTTATGTCGTGCAGGTCCTTGATGAAGTCCAGAGCCTCGGCGCGCCGAGCCGCCTCGATCACCATATCGTCGGTCGCATCCGGCCGCCCGTAAAGGATGTTGTCACGGACGGAGCGGTGAAGGAGCGAGGTGTCCTGCGTGACCATGCCGATCTGGGCGCGCAGGCTGTCCTGCTGCACGTCGGCGATGTCAGTGCCGTCGATGAGGATGCGCCCGCCCTCGAGGTCGTAGAAGCGCAGAAGCAGGTTGACGAGCGTGGACTTGCCCGCACCCGAGCGGCCGACGAGTCCCACCTTCTCGCCGGGCTTGATCACGAGCGAAAGATCCTCGATCACACCGCCCTTCTTACCGTAGTGGAAGCGGATGCGGTCGAAGACGATCTCGCCCTTCGTAACGGTGAGTTCCCTGGCATTGGGCTTGTCCTCGACAAGCCGCGGCAGGGAGATGGAGCCGATGCCGTCCTGAACGGTGCCGATGTTCTCGAACAGCATCGTCATCTCCCACATGATCCACTGCGACATGCCCCACAGCCTTAGCACCAGGCCGAGCACCACGGCGACGGCGCCGACACTGACGGCCTCGCCGAGCCACAGCCATATGGAGACGGCGCCCACCGTGAACAGGCAGAGCGAATTGAGCAGGTAGAGCATGCCGTTCAGGCCCGTGATCAGCCGCATCTGCCGGTAGACGGTGCCAAGGAAGCCGACCATGCTCTCCCGCGCGAATGCGCTCTCGCGGCGGGCATGGGAGAAAAGCTTCACCGTCTGGATGTTGGTATAGCTGTCGACCACGCGGCCGGTCATGACGGAGCGCGCATCCGCCTGCTCCTGCGAAACGCGCCCGAGACGCGGAATGAAGTAGCGCAGAAGGCAGATGTAGCCCACCAGCCATGCGATGAGGGGCGCGGCCAGGCGCATATCCGCCGAGCTTGCGATCACCAGCACGCCGATGAAATAGACGATGACATAGTTCAGGACGTCTACGAGCTTCAGCACGACCTCCCGCACGGCAAGCGCGGTCTGCATCAGCTTGGTGGCGATGCGGCCGGCGAACTCGTCCTGATAGAAGCTCATCGACTGCTTGAGCAGGTAGCGGTGGACCTGCCAGCGGATGCGCATGGGATAGTTGCCCATGAGCACCTGGTCCATCACCAGCGAATGGAAGAGCACCGCGCCCGGCAGAAGCACCAGGATGACGAAGGCCATGCCGGCAAGCCGCCAGCCCTCCTCCTGAAGGAAGGTCGCGCGGTCCTTGTCGGCCAGCCAATCGACGATGTTGCCGAGGAAGGAGAACAGCCACACCTCGAGCACGGCCACCACCGCCGCGGAGCATGCGGCGACAGCGATATACGGCCATGCGCCGCGCGTGAAATGGAGGCAGAACGCCACCAGCGTTTTCGGCGGCTCCACGGGCTCCTCCGCCGGAAACGGCGGCAGTCTTCTTTCAAACCAGCTAAACATCATCAGTCCTCAAGAATCCGATTCAGCGATGTCCCTTGCGCGGCGCCGCTGGGCGCCCGGGCGCGGTTCTTCATGCGGAGAGCCAGCGGCTCCGCGCCCGGCGGCCTCGTGCCGGCCGCATCTTTCCGAAGTAAATCTCCCGGATGACCCGGTTGCGGTCTTGCGCCAAGCGCGGCGGCGAAAGCTTGCCGCATGGCCGTGGCAGCCTTGTCAGCCGGCAGCCGAAGCGCGGTTTTGGCAGAAACGCCTGTAACGGAGGCGACGCGCCCCTTTGGGAACCTGGCAGACATCGAGCGAATCCTCGCAGAATTCCGGAAAATGGTTCCGGCGGATTCGCTCGGCTCGTCGTTTACTGGGAAAAGAGAGGCTTCGGAACGAAAACCGCCGTCATGCCATGAGCCCGGCCGCAAGCCAGGGCCGCCCAATGGAAACGAACACTGGATTATCCATGTCGCTCTCCGGCGGTTACAGTTGAAGACGCGCGCGTTATATCCATATTGGCCTCGTCTGACCAGAGGCTTTGTCCGCGTTTCCGATGGCGCCGTTTCCGTAACGTCACAGTAAGAGGCAGGATGAGAAAGCACCGGCTCCGCATCGCGCTTTACCAACCCGACATCCCGGGCAATACGGGCGCGATCCTGCGGCTGGCCGCCTGTCTCGGCGTAGACGTCGATCTCATCGAGCCGGCCGGCTTCGACCTGTCCGACAGGGCGCTGAAACGGGCGGGCATGGACTATATCGAACGGGCCGCGCTGCACCGCCACGCGTCTTGGGAGGATTTCGAGCGCTGGCGACGCGAGGAGGAGCGCCGGGTCATCCTGTTCACGACGGCCGCTTCCGTGCCCTACACGGCCTTCAACTTCCGCGAGGGCGACATCCTGCTTTTCGGCCGCGAGTCGGCCGGCGTGCCGGAACACGTGCACAATGCCGCCGACTACCGGCTTGTGATCCCCATGCGGGAGGAGGCACGCAGCCTCAACGTCTCGCTGACGGCCGCCATGGCCTGCGGCGAAGCGCTGCGGCAGCTGGGCTGAGACGGTGGAGGAAAAACCATCCGTGCCGAGGATCATGGCGCACCCTTCTGTTGGAAGGCAAGCGGCTACATCCTCAAGCTAAGTTGAGGTCAAGAGGGAAACGGCGCTGTTGGCTCAATAGGCGGCAGCGGTCAGTCCGCGCTGGGCAGGCGGCGCATGGTGAACTCGATGACATCGCCGGGGCGTTCGGCCCAGCTTTCGATCTCGGTCCAGTAGGCCTGCTTGGGCCAGCGCTCCAGCCATTCGCGCGCCTTGGCGCGGGCCTGTTCGCGCGGCAGCGAGAAGGTTTCGCGCACAAAACCGTCGCGCGGCAGGCGCTCGCCGTCTCTGGCGCGCCTTTTCTCCAGGCTGCGCTTCAGCGCTTCCAGTGGTGGTTTGGCGGGCACACGCACGAAAGAACTCCTTGACCCGACAGACAAGGAGATTAGGGATCGCGGGGGAAAATTGCGAGTCCTATGTCCTTAAGCAAAGTTTGGCGCACTCGCCACAACCGGAGTTCAAACTGCAGGAAGTCATGGAGCGACCCGACATACCGGCCGGCCTGCCGGAGGATATCGAGGCGAAGAAGGAAAAGGCGCGAATCTGGTTCGAAACGCTGCGCGACCGCATCTGCGCCGCCTTCGAACAGCTCGAGGATGAACTTTCCGGGCCGCTTTCAGACCGCCAGCCCGGCCGTTTCGAGCGAACGCCCTGGCAGCGCGAGGGGGGCGCGGGCGGCGGGGGCGTGATGTCGATTATGCACGGCCGCGTTTTCGAGAAGGTGGGCGTGCATACGTCCACCGTGTTCGGTGAGTTCTCGCCGGATTTCCGCAAACAGATTCCGGGCGGGGAGGAAGACCCGCGTTTCTGGGCTTCCGGCATCTCATTGATCGCCCATCCGCAGAACCCGAACGTCCCCGCCGTCCACATGAACACGCGCATGGTGGTGACGACGCGGCAGTGGTTTGGTGGCGGCGCGGACCTGACGCCGGTGCTTGACCGGCGTCGCACCCAGGATGATGCGGACACTATCGCCTTCCACAAGGCGATGCGCTTCGTGTGCGAAAAGCATGCTGCGGTGGCCGATTACGAGAAATTCAAACGCTGGTGCGACGAATATTTCTTCCTGCCGCACCGCGGAGAGCCGCGCGGCATCGGCGGCATCTTCTATGACTGGCTAAAGAGCCCCGAGGAGAAGGGCGGCTGGGACGCGGATTTCGCGTTCACGCAGGACGTCGGACGCGGCTTCCTGGTGGTCTACCAGCATCTCGTACGGAAGAACTTCAACACGAACTGGACGGAGGCGGACCGCGAGGAGCAGCTCGTGCGGCGCGGCCGCTACGTGGAGTTCAACCTGCTCTACGATCGGGGCACGGTGTTCGGGCTGAAGACCGGAGGCAACGTCGCCTCCATCCTTTCCAGCCTGCCTCCGGTGGTGAAGTGGCCGTGAGCGGCTTGGCGGGCAGCGGGATAATGGTCCTCTCAAAGCGCGTGACCGCCAGCGACCTGTATGACTTGCCCCGTAATCCACGATGAGGCGTCGCTCAACAGAAACAACACGGCATCGGCTATGTCCTCCGGGCCCTCCAAGCCGGCGTATATGTTCGGCAACCTCAGCGGCCGCCTCCTCACCAAGAACAGTATGTGCCGCTCCGGACGGTTTGGCGGAAGCATGAAGATAATGGACGGCAACGTTGGCACCCTGCTCGGCGAGTGCCATCGCAATCGCCCGGCCGATACCTGAATTTGCGCCAGTGACGAGATAGCTTCTGCCGGTCAGGCCGAAATGAAGTTTCATGACATGCTTTCAGGTAAATACACCGCAAAGAACCGCCGGGCTTTTGCGCCGGGTGGCCCGGTTCCAAAACGCTCTCAGCGTCGATCAAATGCCGGACTGGTCAGCCATGTTCACTCCAGAACAGCCGAAACCTTGTAGCCTCGTGCTCTTAGGGTTTCAACCGGTGGCACCTTCGCAACCGGAT
>ERZ777003.491-NODE-491-length-75957-cov-13.524584_pt1 | contig 75957 bp, 60 predicted proteins | sample MGYA00374956_ERZ777003 | MGnify/ENA primary metagenome ERZ777003 (study PRJEB29302, sample SAMN06268252) | bioreactor metagenome | isolation source: Joint BioEnergy Institute, California, USA | place: USA:Joint BioEnergy Institute, California, USA | collected...
CGCCGGGGATGGCGCCTTGCTCGACCTCGTCCGCTTCCCGCACGTCCACCGCGATCGCGTCGCCCCGCTGCAGTCGCTCCCACGCCTGCTGGGCGTCGACCTCGGAAATCTGTGCCTTGGTTCGTTCGAGGAGATCTCGATAGGTAGAAGTCATGACGCTCGCTCCCATGCGACCCGGCAGGCCAATCGCCGTCTAGCCGAGCCATCGTATTATTGAGTTATTTCTCAAGAATAGAGGAACGCGAGCGTCTTGACAAGCAGAGCCGGAGGCTGCCATGGCAGCCTCCGGCAATTGCCTCGTACGTGTCTTGGCCCTCCAGCCAGCTCGCTGGCTCAGTGCGCCGGCGTTTGCTCTGCCGGACCCACCGTGGCCGGCGTCGTTGCTCCGGAACGCCGCCGAGACGAGCGTGGGCCGCGCGGCGAATCCTTCGAAGCGTGGTACTCCGTGTAGTAGTACCCGTTCCGATCGCGCCCCGCCTGCTGATTGACGATCACGCCCACGAGCCGGATCGCGCCACGCTGGAGCGTCTCCGCGGCGCGGCGCAGGGCATCCGTCCGCGTCTTGCCGGAGCGAGACACGAGGACCATGCCGTCGACGTGCGCGGCAACGATCAGCGGATCGCTGACCGCGAGAATCGGTGGCATATCGATCACGATGACGTCGAACGCTTCCCGCAGCTCCGCCAGGAGCTCGCGCATCCGCTCCAGGCTGAGCAGGTCGGCTGGATTCGGCGGCAACGGTCCGGCGGGGATCAGCGTCAGGTTCGGCACCATCGTCGCCTGAGCCGCCCAGCTCCAGGGCCGCTCGGGAGAGGACAACAGCGTGCTCAAGCCGCGCTCCGTGCCCCCGCCGAAGATGCGATGCTGGGCCGGCCGCCGCAGATCGGCATCCACCAGGGCGGTCACGAATCCTGCCTGCGCGAGCGTGACGGCGAGGTTGGCCGCGATCGTGCTCTTGCCCTCGCCGGGATTGGCGCTGCTTACGCCCAGAATCGCGATCTCTCGCGTCGCGGAAGCGAACTCGATGTTCGTCCGCAGCAAGCGAATCGCTTCCGCCGCTCCACCCTTCGGCGACTCGAGGACGAAGAGCTGTGAACGACCCGGCGCCAGCTTCGAGATACGCGCCACGGTCGAAAGGAGCGGCGCCTCGACGAGCCGCTGGAAGTCGAGGCTGGGCTTGACCGTGTTGTCGAGGTAGGTCAGGAGCAGAATCACGCCGCCGGCGATGATCCCGCCCGCGATGATCCCGAAAAGGACATTGACCGCGGTCTTCGGCGCGTAGGGAGCGGACGGCGGAACGGCGGCAACTGCGACCGTGACGCGATCCGCCGCGACCGCCGTGTTCGTGCGCAGCTCAGCCGCGAGCGCCAGCAGCTTGCCGTACGTCCCTTGGAGATTGTTGAGTCGCTCCATCAAGGAGGCGATCTCCGCCTGCACCGCGGGTGTATCGGCATCGGAGCGCTGCTGGAGCGCCTCGATCTGCGCCTCGGTCTCCTCGATTTGCGTCTCGAGGTCGCGGATCGTCTGATCGACCGTTTGCTGCGTCTCGGCCGACGTCTGGGACGTTTGATCGCGGAGATACAGCTGGAACTGCTCGGCGATCGCGTTCGCGAGACTCGCCGCCTGTTCGGGGTTGGTATCGGAGACGCGGATGGTCAGCAGCTGCGTCTCCCCGTCCGCGCTGGCCCGCACCTGCTTGGAGAGATCGTCAGCGTCGGTCGGTAGCTGGAGCGAGGCAACGACCGCTTCAAGCACCGTGCGGCTCGTTGCCAGCTTCTGATATGTCTTGGCGAGGCGCTCCGCGGTCAGGACCGAGTTGTAGTCCAGCGTCCCGCTGCTCGCCGACGGGTTGATCAGCAGCGTCGCCTCGGCCGCGTAACGCGGTTCCTGTCGAGCAGAGTAGACATACGCCAGGCAGCCGAACAACAGCGGCCCGGCGACGGCCACCCACCACCAGCGACGCAGACTCCGTAATACTTGGCGGAGATCGACCTCCATTGTGTCCCTCGCCTTCCCTACTCCGCTCATCGGCGCGCGCCGACGGCTCTCGCCCCGGCCTCCGCCACCTCCGAACCCGCCCGTCCGGAGAGGCCGAGCGATTCGCCTAAGTCATGGCCTCTCGAAGCATCAGCCACGGCGACTCGGCTCATCGAGGACGCCGCGACCTCCGCGTATAGCGCGACCGTCGCCTCGTACATGCGATCGAATGTGAACCGTTCCTCATAGAGACAACGTCCGGCCTCGCCCATCCGCGCCCGCAAGTCAGGATCGGTCGCCAGCCGCCGCACGCACTCCCGCAGTGCGGCCGGATCACCGGGCGGGACGACGAATCCCGTCTTCTCCGGCATAACCGCCTCCGGAGCCCCACCGACGGCGGATACGATCACCGGCAAGCCGGCCCGCATCGCTTCCAGCGTTGAGATCGGGAAGCCCTCGGAGCGCGACGACAGCACGAAGACATGCGACTGCGCCAGCAGAGCGGGGACATCATCCCGCTGCCCAATGAAGCGGACACGGTCCTCGACGCCGAGCTCAGCCGCCACCTGCCGCGCCTCCGGCAGCAGCGGACCGTCCCCGATGAAATCCACGTGCACCCCGTCGAGCCCCGCCAGCGCGCGAACGATGGTCAGCGGATCCTTGGGCGGCGCGAGCCTGGCGACGGCGGCGACGCGAAGCGGCCCCGGCATCCCGGGAGTCGCGCGCAAATCCGGACTGATGTCGGGGATGCCGTTGTGGATCGTCACCATTCGCCCGCTCGGCAGACCGGCCCGGATGCCCCGCTGCCGGCTGTCCTCCGAGACGCAGATGATGCGGGCGCTCAGCGGCGCGCAACCTCGCTCGATCGCGCGGTAGATCTGGCGCTTCGGCCACGGCTCGCTCGGGTTGAATGCCCAGCCGTGGACGGTAAAGACGCATGGCACGCCCGCGCGCCGCGCGGCCAGGCGCGCGACGATCCCCGCCTTGCTCGAATGCGCGGAAACAAGCCACGGCTGCTCGCTCCGGATCAGATCGGTCAGGCGGCGCACCGCTTGCCAATCGGAGCGTGGCTGAATTTCCCGGACCAGCTCGGGCAGGTGGACCCACGCGACGCCCTTGGCGGCCAAGCTATCGGTCAGCGCCCCCTCGGAGCCGACAACGACCAGCACATCATGACCGTCCCGGACCAGCCGGATTGCCAAGTCGCGGACGTAGGCCTGCGCCCCGCCGAGCTCGTCGCCCCGCGTGATCACGAGCATCAGGCGTAGCGGCTGACCGGGGCGTGCCGTCACCGCGCCAGCCGCCCGATTCGGCAGCATGCTCAGGCGGCCCATCGCGCGCCTCCTTCGGCGATCTGCTCCCACAGGCGCACGTAGCGGTCAGCGATTGCCGGCAACGCGTAGTGCTCGGCAATCCGCCGCCGCGCCGCCGCGCCGAGCGCCGACCGCTCGATGGGGCTCATGTCCAGTAATTCTCGGCACGCCGCCGCCAGCGCCTCGGGATCACGCGTTGGCACGACGTGCCCCGTGTCACCGACGAGGAGCGCCGCGTCGCCGACGTCGGTCACAACGCACGGCACCTCACTCGCCATCGCCTCGCCGATCGTCAGAGGTAGCGCTTCGCCCCCCTGCGACGATAGGCACGCGACATCCAGACTTGCCTGCAGCCGGCTGACGTCGCTTCTATTGCCGAGCAGGTGGCAGCGGTCTCGAATACCCGCCTCCTCAATCCAGCCCACCAATTCGGAGTTGTCCCAGGTGATATCGCCGCCAGCGAGGAGGTAATGGACATCATCACGCCAGGCGCGCAGCCGTCCCGCCGCCTGGACGAACGTTCGATGGTCCTTTTGCGGATGGAACCGGGCCAAAATGCCAACCAGCGGAGTATCGGGAGCAATGCCCAGCTCCTCCCGCACGGAGAGGCGCGCGGCTGGATCGGGGCGGAATGCATCGACGTCGAACCCGTTGGGGATGACGACCATCCGCGATGCGTCGTAGCCAAACTCAGCGTGCAGCCTGCGAGTCGCCTCAGCGCAGCAGACGATCGCGTCAGGCACCCGGCGCGATAGTCTGGCGCAGGCACGGGCGATCAGCACGGTGCCTCGCTTGTTGTAGGCCGGCGAGAGCGTGCTGTGATGTAGTCCCCAGGCGATGGGCACCCCAGCCATCTGAGCCGCCAAGCCGCCCAACAGATCGGCGTGGTACATCCACGTTTGCACCGCGTCGGGCTCGATCCGGCGGAGAATTTGCGCGAGCCGAAGGACGACAGCCGGATTCGGCGCCGCTCGGCGCATGTTGAGCCGCTCGACGGGGATGCCAAGCTGCTCGATTTGGTCCGCGAGGGTGCCCCCATTGCGTAGGCAAACGACGTGAGCCTGGTGTCCCTGGCTGTCCAAGGCCTCGACCAGCCGATAGAGCATCATTTCGGCGCCGCCGATTTCAAGATTGGTAATGACGTGAACGATCTTCATGCGGTCACCATCGCTTCTGCAGGGATCCGCGCGGCCTGTTTCTCGGGAGCCTCCGCGCGGGCGTGGCGGGCGCTTGCCACCATCGAGGCAACGAGCGCGACTGCGAGCAGGATGTAGCGCTCCTCGAGGACGTTGTGGCTGAACATTCCCCACACGGCGAGGAAGAGGCCAAAGGGCCAGGCGACTTCCGCCGTCGCCCTGCCCGCGCCCCAGAGCGTCGCCACCAGCAGGCCTGCCATGATCGCCAGGCCGAGAATGCCGTGATCAACTAAGAGGTAGACGTAAATGTTGTGCGTCGAGACATCGAACCCTGGAAGGTCGCGCGCCGCCCCCGTCCCGTTGCCGATGAATGGATGGTTCGTGAAGAGCTCCCACCCCTTGACGAGGACGCTATAGCGCTCGTTCGCCGAATCGTCGGATGCGCGGCCGGTCGTGAAGAACGCCAGCCGCTGTATGAGGTCCAAATTCAGCGCCCCGCGCTGCTCGAGTTTCTGCTCGAGTTGACGCCACCACGGTGAGAATATGAAGCCGACGATCAACACGCCGGCGGCTGCGACCGCCCGCAGGCGCTGGATGGACAATCCGCTCCGAAACGCCAGATTGCCACTGACGAGAACCCACCCGAGCATCGCCGAACGAGAGAACGTCGTCACGATACCGACGCCAGTCGCCAGCACGAATGGCAGGCGGAGACGGGATGGCACGACGCCGTAACTCAGGATCAAGCCGAGAACCAGCGCCGCGCCGCACGGGTTCGAGTTCTCAAAGAGCCCGGAGGAACGACCGGGGATCTTGCTGAAGGTCAGTGGATTGAACAGCTCGTAGATATTGAGTCCGATCGCGACCAGCTGCACGAGCGCGATCGTCTGGCGAGCGAGCCGCTGCTCCGCGGGGCCGGCGAACAGGAAGAGCATGAGCGCGAGGAAGATCACGGAGAGAACCCGCGTCTGCACTTCCTGATAGGCGATATCGTCCTGGCGAGACGGGAAGTACCAGGCAATCGACATCAAGAGGTACCCCGCTCCCCACAAGAGCAGCGGTCGCACCTGCAGGCGCGACTCGGTTGCGGCGACCAGAAGGAGCGGCGCGGTCAGCATGCCGATGAAGGCCACCCAGTAGAGCGGGATCAGCCCCCACCGCTCCGCATAGTTGGCGAAGTTCGAGAAGAAGATGGCGACCGCGGCGACGACACAGACCTGCCGGTAACGATGGAGACTCATGCTGGCCTCCATTCCCGCACCAATGGGGCAAGCGCCGCTTCCGTCCGCGCGATCAAGCCTTCCAGCGAATACTCGGCGACGATGCGCCGGCGGATTGCCGCGCGGTCCACGCTTCCAGCCTCGATCGCATCGAGCTGAGCCAGGATTGCTTGCGCCAGAGCGTCCGCGTCACCGGCCGGAACCACCCGCCTCGGATCGCCGACGACCCGCGCGGAGTCACCAACGTCCGTCACGACGGAGGGGATGCCGCAGGCCATCGCCTCAGCGACCACGTTCGGCGTCCCCTCCCCGAAGATGGACGAGGAAACCAGGAGATCGAGCGCGTTGTAAACGGCCGGCATGTCCCCGCGTGGCCCGGCCCAAATCACCCGCTCGGCGATTCCCAGGGAGTGCGCCAGCTGGCGCAGGCTCTCCTCGAGCGCGGAATCGCCGCTCCCGACACAGACGAAGCGCGTCGCCGGCCGCGCCGCCAGCACCTTCGCCGCCGCGCGCAGGAACGTCGGGTAGTCCTTCTGCGGATCAATGCGGCCAACACGGCCGATCAGCCGCTCGTCCGGACCGATCCCCCACGCTTGACGAACCGGCAAGCCGAGGTCGGGTTGCGGCGCGAACCGGTCCGTATCGATCCCGTTTGGAATGACGATCAGCCGGGCCTCAGGGTAGCCCTCGCGCAGTGCGTGCTCCGCGCCGGCGTGCGAGTTGGCGATGATCAGGTCAGGGAAAACAGCGAGCCCGCGCTGAAGCCAGCTGTCCAGGCGGTGGGTCCATTCGTAGCGTGTTTCGTCGCGCTCCGAGGCGCGCAGGCCCCACACGACGCGCGCGCGATGCACCGGCTTGAGCAGGACGGCGAGCGCATTGGGCATCGCGAGATACCCATGAATGACGTCCGGCCGCTCCCGGGCCAGCAGCGATGCGAGGCGCAGCAGGAATTTGGCAATGTCCCATCGTCCGCCCTTGTCCAGGACCGTTACCGGGACGCCAGCCTCTCGCAGGTCGGCCTCCAGTGGCCCGCCGGCATAGAAGACGGCGACCCGGACTTGGTGTCCACGCGCGTGCAGCCCGCGGGCGAGCGCCACAAGCTGTCGCTCGGCGCCGCCGAATGTCAGCGCCCGGATCAAGAAAAGCACCCGCATCGACCGCCTCTAGTCTCGTTTCCTGCATTTCCCAAGGCGGGACACGCCGCGCGCGCCCACACTTGCATCCTAGCCCCTCCGACCCGCCTCACTGGCCGGTCGGTCTGGCACTAAAGTCCCGGATTGCCGTGTGTCAGCCCGCTCGCGCAGCACGTCAGCCAGCAACTGCTCCCACTGCGCCAGCACCCGCTCCGTCCCGAACCGTTGGAGCACCTCCGGCGCGCGCGCGGCCATCCGGCGCCGCGCGGCGTCGTCCGCCATCAGCCCGCTCAGCGCGGCCGCGAGCCCTTCGACATCGCCAGCCGGAACGAGCACCCCGTCAATCCCAGGGCGGATGATCTGGCGCGGGCCACTTCGGCAGTCGAAGCTGACCGCCGGCAGCCCACAAGCCATCGCTTCCCCGAGCGCCATCGGGAACCCTTCCCGGCGGGACGACATCACGAAGAGATCCGAGCGCCGCAGCTCTCGGAAGAGCGACGTCGTCTGTCCCGGTAGGAACACGCGCCCAGTGAGGCCAAGCTGATCGCGCTGCGCCTCCAGCTCCGCGCGCAGCGGCCCCTCGCCCCAGATGACGAGCCGCCAGTTCGGGTGCTCGGCCGCGATCCGGGCGAACGCTTCCAGCAAGAGATCGAATCCCTTCTCCGGCACGAGCCTCCCGACGGCGACGAGCGTCCGCTGGCCATCGTCGCTTTCGCGCTCGTCCTCCGATTCCGGCTCGATGGCGATGGGATTCGGGAGGATGGTCGTCTTTGCGCGGATCGCCGGCGGGAAGTAGTCCCGCGAGGTCTCACCGAGGACCACGACGCGGTCGGCGCGCGCGTAGGTCCAGCGCCGCAACGTCTCCCAGATCGGGCCGAGCTGCTTCTGCCCGGGATCGGTGTGCTCCATGACGATCGTCGGCACGCCCGTTCCGAGCAGCGCGAGGAGCACCCGGACATTGACCATGTCCAGAAAGGAGATGACGACGTCCGGCCGGGACGCGAGCACGGCCCGCCTGATCGCGAGAAGCCGCTTGACGTTGTTGCCCGCCGCTTCAATTGGGCTGGATGAGTCGCTGGCGATTCCGAGCGGCTGTTGGTTGATGCGCGGATCGAGAGAATAGAAGGACGGCGCGTCGCTGCCCTCGAACGTGATCACGGTCATCGTCCAGCCTTTGGCGGCCCAGGCGTTGGCCATCGTCGCCGTCACGCGCTCGGCGCCACCGCTCCCCATGCCGTGAATGACGAGGGTCACGCGCATTGTGCTTCACCTCCCAAGGCGGCTTGATAGGCCGCGGCACAATCGGCTGCCTCGCACATCGTCAGCGAGCGCATGCCCCACTCGTCGCGGCACCGACGATACGCCGTCAGGATTCGCCGCAATCCCGCTAGGTTTTCCTCCTGGCAGCGACCGAAGTTGTGCGGATGCCACCACAGGTGATAAACCCCGCCTACCCGCGCCGCTCGCTCGATGCCGGCGATGATCTGGTCGATGCGGCGCGATTCCAAGAGACGCAGCCGGGGGGAATGCGGCCGCAAGAAGCGGCTCTCCGGCAACAGGCAGAGATCTCCGACGAACGAAATTGACTCCCACGGCACGATGGGATCGCCGGCCACACCGATATAGGCATCAACCAGGCGCGCGATCCGCACGTCGGGCCGAAAATACCGGGAGCCCGCCCCCTCGCGATAGAGCCAGCCGGGCGCATTGACGCGGCAGACGCGAATCCCGGCCTCGACGATCGCTTCGGCGTAGGCCGGATTGAACTGGTTGCGGGGAAAGACGAGCGAATGGAGCGTGATGCCACGCGCCTCCGCGATCGCGACAGCGCTTGCCAAGTCGGCGCGGAACGAGGCGAGATCGTGACCGGGCTCGAGGCAGTAGTAATGGCCGTAGGTGTGCGAGCCGATCTCCTGCCGTGGGCGGCTCCGGATCTGCTCGATCAGGCTCGGAGCGTAGCGCAGTGGATCGTCCTCTTCGCACTCGCCCGGCGCGTCGAAATACGGTGACAGCCGGTGATCCGCGTATTGGGGCAGCACGCACGGGCGATAGTGCTCGAGTTCCTCCCGCGAGCGGGCGAAGAGAAAGCCGACGGTGGCCCAGGTAGCAGCGATCTCGAACTCTTCGAAGAGGTCGAGCATCCGCGGGATGACCTCCCGCGCTCCGAGGAGATTCTCCCGGTAAGCGCCGCCATCCGACGGAAGCTGATCGCGGACGCCCCAGATCAGCTCGAAATCGAGGGAGATGACGAGCGCGCCACCCGGCGATGGAGCGACTTCAGGCATGGCCAACCACCTCCTGGCCAGTCGTCGCCAACTCAGCCGCCAGCCGCGCCCGGCGCTCATGCCAGCCGCGCCAGAGCATCAGCGGCAGGTCGGCCACCACCGGCAGCGGGTCGTCTAATGCAAAGATTGCGCGTTCCAGGGGCGGACGATAGGAGAGCAGCAGATCGAGCGGCCCCATCATTCCGACGCGCATGGCGCTCGCGAAGGCGAGCAAATCGGTGAGCATCCGCGTCCAGCGCACGCCGTTGGCGAGCGTCGCCGGGGCGACGGCTTCGCCGCGAGCTGAGAGCCACTGGAGGTACGGGAAGTCGGCTCCGGCTCGCCGGCCCAGGGTGTGCCAGGCCCAATACCGCCCATTGATGTCGAGCAGCTTGTCGACGCCGTCGCGTGGGTCGCGCTTGTACTCGATCTCAACGACACCGTCGTAGTTCATCGCGGCCAGTAAGCGGCGCGACGGCTCGACGACCGGCGGATGGTCCACCGTCTCGACGAAGGTGCTGTACTTGCCGAAATCGAGAGGAAGCTGGCGGGCGCGCCGCGCCGTGCCCCAGACGATTGGCTCTCCGGCTTCGCAGAGCGCGACGAAGGAGTACTGCTCCTGGCCACCGCCCGGAATCAGCTCCTGCACCATGATCGTCGTGGGGTCCACGAGGCCGCAGGCTTCGTCGTAGGCTCGGAGCAGGCTCTCCATGTCATCCACGCGCCAAGCCTTGGCGGCGGTCAGCCGGTTCGACTTCGGCTTGATGGCCGGTTTGATGATCACAGGGAATTGCCAATCGTCGGCGAGCAGGTCGTCGCGCGATTGCGGCGTGCGCGTCCGCGGGTGCGCGACACCGAGGCGCGCCGCGAGCTCATAGGTGAGGCGCTTATCGTAGGCCCAGCGGAACGACTCCCACGGCTGGGTCGTCAGGACGAAGCGCTCAGCCAGCGTCTCATGGTGACGCGCGATGAGCGCGGCCGATTCGTCGGTAACGGGGAAGATCGCCCAGCCGTCGAGGCGATACCGCTTCTGAAGCTTCAGGAGAAAGGCGACCTGCTCCTCCTCCGAGCGACTTGCTGGCCAGTGGAATCTTCGTCGCACATAGCGCGAGACTGACGCGTTCGAGACCGCGTCGGAGAGGAGCCAGACGGGGATCCCGTGCCGCCCCAGCCCCCGGATGACGCCTAACGCTCCGTAGTCGTGACCGATAACGAGTGCACCCGGTCCGCCGCCTGATTCTTCCTCACCCATCGCATCAGCCCTCCGGGACATGTCAATCTGCAGTGGTCTCGCTGACCGTTAGCCAATGCTCGACCGTCGCTCCCGCACCGCGAACCCGGCGCGTCAAGGCGCGCGCGGCGTATCCCGTGCCGGCAACGAAGCGCATGAGCGGTCCGTAGCTCGCCGCGCTGGCCGCTCCTAGGAAATGCAGGCCGCGCACCGAGCTCTCGAGGCCCGGACCGAGGACGGGAGAGCCGTCGCGGTGCGCGATCGCCTGCGCCAGGGATGGTTCAAAGAACGGATATTTCGCGACATCGATGCGATAGCCAGTTGCGAGGAGAGCGTGATCGACCCAGCGCGTGGTGCCGTCGCTCAGCTCCAGTCGTAGCCGCTCGCCCTCCGGCACGGCCGACTGGACGGCGCGGCCCACCGTGATCGTCACGCCTGCTACGCGCGGCCGGAGCCATCCAGACCCGGCCGGTCGCAGTGCCCGCTCCGTCACACGCGCTTGCAATCGCCTGGGAAGCGCCCGATAGAGCCCTGGCAGTTGGACAATCCAGTTGATACCTGGCGGGCCGACCGCGCCGGGGGGATAGAGCACGCGCGCTATGCGCCCGGACTCCCGGCTTAGCTCACCAGGCTGGCCGACCCAATGCACGACCGGCCGGCGCACCAACACTTCGACGTCCGCGCCGCCCTCGTGGAGCAGCGCCGCCGATTCCAGTGCCGACTGGCCCGCCCCAATCACCGCGACGCGCTTGCCCGCAAAGCACGAGAGATCGCGTTGCTCACTGGTATGGGACGCGAGCGCGCGCGGCAGGTTCGCGAACGCCGCTGGGCGGACGGCAAAGCCGGCGAGCCCGGTCGCGATCGCCACCCGGCGGGCCGAAACCACTTCGCCGTCGTCCATTAGCAGCCGGAACCCGTCACCGGTCGGTTCAATGCGCCGCAGATAGCGAGCATCGACATCGGGCACTGCCTCCCGCTGGTACCAGCGACCATAGGAGATGTAGTCAGGCAGTGGGATACGCGCCGGCAGCTGCCGCTGAATCACGCGCTCGTAATCGTCGAGCGTCAACCGGCGCTCCGGATCGGCGAAGTGGGAGCCATCCCGCTCCGACCGCAGCAACATGCCAATCGGCATGTGCCGCTCCCAGAAGCCCATCACCTCGCCAAAGACACGCGCCTCGATTCCAGCCGCCGCCAAATGCGCTGCCGCCGTGAGGCCATAGGGACCAGCGCCGATAATTGCCACATCGATTGGACGCATCGCGCACTCCCTATTTCGCCGTCAAAGCGGTTGGCAGGTCCGGTCACCAAGACACCACGGCCCCGCCAGCGACCGCTTCGGCGCCGGAACGACCGACCGAGACCATCTAGCTAGGACGAACTTACCACCCGAATTTGACTGGCGTGATCAGCCGTGAGTCCCATCAATATCGGGACAATTGTCCCGACTACGCCGCGGCTCGAGCTCAACTCGCCGTGAGTTTCTTGCGCCACACCGAGCGGATTGCCAGCGTGAGGAACGCGGCCTGGACGATGTAATTCACAACCGAGGCAAGCGCGATCCCTTCGACGCCAATCCACCCCTTGAGGACGTAGTCGCCGACGAGGTTGAGGAAGAAGACGAAGGTCGAGGCGTACATCAGCAGACGGCCGGCGCCGGCGGAGATCAGGATGCGGGAATACAGCGCGCCCACGGTTGCGAACGGGATCATCAGCGCGAGCATCGCCTGGACACGCGCCACATCGGTCGTGTCGCGCGCCGTGAACTCGCCGCGCTCGAACAAGATGCGGACGATCGGCTCGGAGGCGAGCGCGAGCAAGATCACCCCCGGCACTGCGACGCCGAAGATGAGCGCAGTGTAGGTGCGCATCGTCTTGCGCAGCCCATGCCAATCGTCTTCGGCGACCAGGCGCGTGAGATACGGGAAGGCGGCCGTGCTCAGGGCAAGGCTGCTGACCGCTAGCAGCGGCAACACGATCTTGCTGCCGTAGGTCAGGATGCCGACGCTGCGGTCGCCAAGCGTCGCCGCCATCGCCTGGTCGACGACGGGTAGCGCGTTGAAGACGACGTTGTTGGCAGCCAGCGGCAGGAACTGGCGCAGCGCCACACGCGTCTCCGGCAGCAGCCCATGCCAGGCCGGCCGCAATCGGATGCCCTGCCGACGCACGCCCCAACCGATGATCGCCGTCTGCAGGAGGGTTCCGACGACGAAGCCGACCGACAGCGAGTAGGCATGCCAGTGCGGCGCGATGAGGAGCGCGCCCCCACCCGCGATCGGGACCATCAGGGGCGCGATCGCCGCGAGGCCGAACCGGTCGTTGGAGTTGAGCATCCCCGACCAGAGCGTGCCCGCCCCGACCAGGAGGAGCACCGGCAGGCTGATCATCCAGAGTTGGACGGTCAGGTCTATCTTCTCCTGGTCGAACCCGGAGGCCAGCAGCGGCAGGAGCAACCGTGGCGTCGCCGCCAGGATCGCCGTCGCCACGATCATCATGCCGACGGCGACGACCATCATCTCGGCGAAGACCGCTTGGGCGGCTTCCTCACCGCGCTTCGCTCGCGCCTGCGCAATCTGGGGCAGAAGCGCCCCGGCCGCCGCATCGCCAGCGATCGTCGCAACGAACGTTGGGATCGCCAGAGCGACGACGTAGGCCTCGAACGCGCCACCCGTCCCGAGCTCCGCCGCCACGTACATGTCTCGCAGCAGGCCGGCAATGCGGACGCCGAATGTCAGAGTTCCGACCAGCAGGGCGGCTTTAATGACTCGCCGGTGCTCCGCGGCGAGCGGCACTCTCGCCGCCACCCCTTGTGCCCGCCCTACCGCGCGGGCGACCGCTCCCCCCATGTCACATCACCAGAGCCCACTAATCAGCCGAAGGTCGGCCCGTCGTGGCCCTATTCTGGCAGGTAGGACAGGCTATTCACCCCTCCTGTCATAGACCGATGGTCACCCGCTGGTCGGGACTTTCGGTGCGAAGGTACCGAGCGGATGAGACCGGTGTGCTAGGGATTTTGGCGAGGGCAGCCGGGATAATCGGGATATGTGACGCGAGGCCTACATCGCGGTGGGCACCTGCCCGGACGATGCGAACATGAGGTGCGCAACGATGCTGAATCGGTCAAAGGGGCCGAAGTTCATACCGATTCCCTGGTCCGAGGTCGATTGGGACAAGCTGGATCGGTTTGCGGATCGGCACGTCTTCCAAACCAAGGCTTGGGTTGAATTTCTGGCCGAGGTCCAAGACGCGCAACCCGTTATCGCGGCCCTGCAGGATGGTCGGGAGACGCTCGGCTATTTCACCGGGCTAACCACGCGCCGCTGCGGTCTCGGTTTCCTCGGTAGCCCGCTCCCCGGTTGGACGACGCCGTATATGGGCTTCAATCTGAAGCCGGGCGTGTCCCGGCGCGTCGCGGTGGCCGCCCTGACCGAATTCGCCATCAAGGAGCTTCGCTGCGCCCACTTCGAACTGCGCGACCGGCATTTGACGGAGCGCGACGTGGCCGGGCTCGGCTTCGGGCGGCGATCCGACGTCGGCTTCGACGAGCGTACATTCGAAATTGATCTCTCGCTCTCGGAGGATGAGCTGTTCAGCCGGATGACCAGCGCCTGCCGACGGTGCATCCGCAAAGCCGACAAGACCGGCGTCGTGATCGAGGAAGCAACCGATCTCGAATTCGCGGACGAGTTTTACGATCAGCTCCGCGAGGTCTTCCTGCGTCAAGGCTTGGTCCCGACCTACAGCATCGAACGCGTGCGGGCGCTCATCCGCCATCTCCTGCCAACCGGCATGCTGCTCCTGCTCCGGGCGCGAGACCCGGAAGGCCGCTGCATCGCCACCGGCATTTATCCGGCGTTTGGCGAGATCGCCCTTTTCTGGGGAGGCGCGAGCTACCGCGAATATCAGCATTACCGTCCGAACGAGGCGCTGCACTGGTACGCGATGCGCTATTGGAAGGCGCGCGGGATCGCGCGCTACGACCTCGGCGGCTACATGGATTACAAGCGCAAGTACGGCGGCGAGGAGATCTCCATCCCGGCGTTCCGGCAGTCGCGCCACGCCTGGGTGTCGATCGCGCGCACATTGGCGCCGGCCGGCATGCGCCTGAAGCAGACGATCATCGGCCAGGCTACCCGCAACTTCGGCCCCACGAGCCGCCGCCTCGCCGGCGCGGCAATCCTCCTGGACTACGTCCATGTCTGAGCCAGCGCAGACTCTGCCAAGCACGCCCACCCTCTCGGTGGTCCGGAGCGCGGGCCCGGCCATCACGACGCTGTCCGGCGTCGAGTGGGACCGCGAGCTGGAGCGACTCGGGGGCAATCTGCTGCAGTCCTGGCGCTGGGGCGAGTTCAAGCAGCGTCAAGGCTGGCATGTGGAGCGAATCGCCGGCCGCGGGCAGGACGGCGCCTGGATGGCGCAAGTCCTCCTGAAGCGATTTGGGCCGATCAGCATCGCGTATGTCCCGTGCGGCCCGACGCTAGAGGGGGATCACCAGGCGATCTTTCCAGATCTCCTCGCCGCCCTGGATGAGGTCTGCCGGGCCAATGGCGCGGTGACGCTAGTGATGGAGCCGAACCAGCGCTTCGCGCTGCCGGGCACCTACAAGCAGCATGGCCTCGTCAAGTGGATGCGGCCGATCCAGCCACGCCAGACGTTGCAGATTCCCACGCTCGACGACGACGCACTGCTCGCCGGCATGCACCACAAGAAGCGCTATCACGTTCGGCTCGCGATCCGGCAAGGCATTACCGTGAAAGCGGTGCCCGCTGACAGCGAGGCGATCTCTACGTTCTATGACATGTACGTCCAGACCACGCGCCGTCAAGGCATCGCCTGCCTCCATCACGCCTTCTTCACCGATCTGGCGGCGACGTTCGGTCAGGACGCGACGGTCTTTTTCGCCATGGCGGATGGCGCGCCCGCGGCCGCCGCGTTCTGTCTCCGCTTCGGTCCGGAGGCAACCTACCTCTCCGCCGCCTCGGCGCCGGAGCGGCGCGGCCAGGCAGCCGGCGCGTATTTGATCTACGAAATCGTTCGGTACTACCGGGATCGCGGCTGCGCGCAAGTCGATCTGGGCAACGTTCAGCCGGAAGGCTTGCGCAACTTCAAGACGGGCTTTGGCGGCAACATCTCGATCTTTCCCGCGCCGATGGAGCGCCGCTACCGGCCCGTCGCGTCGTGGCTCGTCCGGCGTGTCGTCGCCTCCCGCATCCCGGCGTAGCGAGCGGCGGCGGTCGGAAACAGGGAGCAAACAGGTGCTAGCCAACGCCGTGCGCCAGACGCGCGAGCAGATCGTGGAACCCGCGGCGACTGGGACAATCGCCATCTCGCTAACGACCGACATCCATGAGGCGCGAGTCGTCTGGAAGCGGCTCGAGTCGCTGACGGTGCCCAGCTTGACGACTTCCTGGGACTGGATCGCGACCTGGCTGAATCATTACGGCTCGATCGTTCCCCACCAGTTCGCGATCGGGCACGGCCCGAACGGCCCGTGTGGCATCGCCCTCGTCACCCAGGGCGTCGGCCAGCGGCGCGGCCCGATTCCGGTTCGCACGATGCACATCGGGACGGCCGGGGAGCCGCCGGGACAAAGCGTCTGCGTCGAGTTCAACCGGCTGCTCGCCCTCCCGGAAGCGCGGGACTCGTTCGCGGCCGCGCTCCTCACCGCGCTGAGCAACGCGTCGTCCCGCTGGGACGTGCTGGAGCTGAACGGCTTCGCCCCAGATCATGCCGAGCCGCTCCTGCGCGCCGAGCCTCGCTTCATCGTCACCCGCCAACCGGCGTATGGCGTCGATCTGCGCGCGATCCGGGACGCGGGCCAGCCAGTCATGGCGGCACTGCCTAAGTCCACCTCGGCGAAGATTCGCAAGAACTTGCGCCGCTTCGAAGAGCGCTTCGGCCCGATTACGACGCACTGGGCCGAAACCGTTGAGGAAGGCCACGCCGCCCTCCGCGAGCTCATCCCACTCCACCAGGAGCGGTGGCAGCGCGCCGGTCAGCCGGGCGCGTTCGCGAGCAAGCGCTTCACCGCGTTTCACATGGACTTGATCGCTCGCCTCCTGCCAAGAGGCGACATCGTCCTGTTCCGCGCGTACGCCGGCGACCAACTCCTTGGCATTTTCTACGGGCTGGTTGATGGCCGCGTCATTCTCCATTACCAATGGGGCCTCCCGCATTTCGAGGAGAAATCGCTCGCTCCGGGATTCGTCGTTGGCGTCCTGTGCATGGAGGAGGCGCTGCGACGCGGCTACGACGAGGTCAACTGGCTGCAGGGCGAGGTCCGCTACAAGCGCGAGCTTTCGACAGTCCGGCGCGAGCTCGTTTGGGCGGAGCTGAAGCGAGGCCCGCGCATGGTCGCGATCGACGCACTGAAGCAAGTGCGTGCCTGGCAGCGCGCGTTGAGTCGCCGCGCCTCATCCGCCGAATCGGAGTCCCAATGAGCGCGACCGCTATCTCCCTCGCCGCCACGGCGCTCGAGCGCAGCCGGAGTGGCCGCCTGGTACGACGCCTGCCGACCTGGCACGGCGTCCTCGTCCTCAACTACCACCGCATCGGCGATGCGTTGACCACGCCGTACTTCCCGGATGTCTTCAGCGCGACCGCCGAAGGACTCGACCAGCAGCTCGCGTTCCTGGCTCGGAACGCCGACGTCATCAGCGGCGATGACCTGCCGCTCGTGCTCTCCGGCCGGCGCGGCCGCCATATCTTGCTCACCTTCGATGACGGTTACCGCGACAACTACGAGTTGGCGTTCCCGCTCCTCCGGCGGCACGGGCTGCGCGCGGTCTTCTTCCTCTGCACCGGCTTCCTCGATACCGGCGGCGCGGCGTGGTGGGACGAGATTGCCTGGATGATCCGGTCCAGCGAGCGATCGGTCATACCGGCGGACGATTGGCTGCCGGAGCCCATCCATCTCGATCGCGGCGACCGTTCGGCGGCAATCGCGGCGGCCATTGCCGTCTACCGGCGCCTGCCGGGAGAGCGCGCCTCCGCGTTCCTCGACCATCTTGCCGAGGTGACCGGCTCCGGCCGCCTGGATTCGGCCGCGGCCAAGGATCTCTGGATGACCTGGGACATGGCCCGCGAGATGCACGCCGCGGGTATGACGTTCGGCGGCCACACGGTGACGCACCCGATCCTCGCCCGCCTCCCCGCCGATCGCCAGCTCTACGAGGTGGCAACCTGCCGCGACCGCATCGCCGCCGAGCTTGGCGCGCCGCCACGGCTCTTCGCCTACCCGGTCGGCAAGCCGGATACCTTCAATGCCGAGACACGCGCGGCCCTAGCTGCCGCCGGTTACGCCTACGCCTTCAGCTTCTACGGCGGACATCAGCCGTTTGCCCCGCTCGACCGGTTCGACTTCCGCCGTACCTTCGTTGATTGGCGCACCGACTTCACGGAGTTTCAGGCGAAGGTGACGCTTCCGCCCCTCTTCGCCCGCTGGTAGCGCGCCCGCTCCCCGGATGAGCCGAACAGTGGGCGCGCAATTGACAGCGATCTTTCGCGTGGTGCGCGGGAACGCGCGCTACGGAAGCTCGAGTCCGCTCAGCAAGTCCTCGCGCGCGGCGGCCTGGCTGTTGTAGCCACGCGGCGTCGTCCACTGGCGAAGCTCGATCTGCGCTCGGCCTCCATCAATGGAGATGCAGCGCACGTAGAGGACGTTGTCAAGCGAGGCGCCGGTTTCCTCGTCAATGAAGGTGTAGCTCCAGGCGCCGTAGGCGTCGAGGCGGTTCCCGCCCCGGACCGGCTTACCGTCGTCCCCAATCCAGGGCTCGACATTGGTATAGCCTTCCCAGAGGGAGATGTTCTCGTCGTACCACTGGACGCAAGCCATCGAGTTGGCCGGGGTATCTTCTGTCCAGCCACCCTGGGTCGCAATGCTGATGAAGCTGATCCCATTGCTAATGTTGAACCAGTCAATGGGACCATATTCGGAATCCTCTACTTCGTCCCGCCGGACCTCCCAGACGAGCGGGTCGTACCGCAGCGACCAGCCATAGCTCGGACTGGTGTACGTCACATAGCCGTCGGATTCCTCCGGCTCTGCCGTTGGCGAAGGCGTCCGCACCGGCCGTGGGCTCTCAGTCGGCTCGGCCGTCGCCGTTGGCGTCGGTTCCTCCGGCGGGGGTGGGGACTCTTCCTCATCAGGCGGCAGCGACGACTCATCGCTCCCCTCCCCGACCTCGGTCAGGAAGATCGAGACTTGCGTCCGATCATCGCGCTCATGCAGCCAGGCAACGCCGCCGAGCCCGGATGCGTTCTGCGCCGGGAGGGCGATGAAGGCGTCGCTCCCTGAGAATGGCGGAACCTCCCCGCAGGCGACCAAATCACCGAAGTTGTCGCTTACACTGATCGCGAAACCACCCATCGAGAAGTCGTCGATCGGAATGTTGACGGTGGAAAAGCTCGTCAGGACGCCACCGTCCTGCTCACTCAAGTCCCGCAGGTTGACGACGACAGCGCCAAGGTCGTCACAGCTGTCGTCCTACACCGCTGCGGTGAGGGGCCCGCCGTCTTGCGCTAGGGTGACCGAGCGCCCCAGCGCAAGGGAGAAGGTGGTCCCGGCGAGTATCAGGACCATGATCGCCGACAGTGGTCTCACGAGGCTCCGCATTGCGCTCTCTTCTCCTCCTGCCTCGAAACTCACCAACTCCAAAAAGCATTCAGGTAGACGGCAACGGAGTGCGAACGGTTCCCGAACCGGGGCTTCGTTGGCAAGGCCGCTCGCGGCATCAGTGCCAGTCGAGCGAACACTGCGTTCGAAGCCAACACGACCAGGACCCGGCGGCCCTCGCGTAGCGCGAGATTCAGCGAATGAAGCGACGCGGCCGATGGGTCAGAAATGCTCATTCGTACTGAGTTCTGCCCAGGACTCCGCGCAATATTCACACGGCGATTTCGGTCCGTCAATCTGGATGTTGTCCACGTCGCCGGTCTCGCCGTATGCTGGCCGCACTGTCGGCCGCTTCCTCTCGAGGAGGGTCCACTTATGGCAAGTGCCGCTCCAACGATGCTCATCCGCGGAGCCTGCCCGCACGATTGCCCGGATACCTGCGCGACCCTGACCGAGGTGCGCGACGGGCGCGCTGTCCGCTTCATCGCCGATCCGGATCACCCGATTACGCAGGGCTGGTTGTGCGCCAAAGTCCGCCCCTATCTCGATCGGGTCTACCACCCGGATCGCCTCCTCCACCCGCTGCGCCGGACCGGACCGAAGGGGAGCGGGCAATGGGAGCGGATCACCTGGGATGAGGCCATCGCGGAGATTGCCCGGCGGTGGAAAGAGACCATCGCCGAGTATGGCGCGGCGGCAATCCTTCCCTACTCCTACAGCGGCACGCTCGGCCTCGTCGAGATGACCGTCGCGAGCGCCCGCCTCTGGAACCGGATGGGCGCGAGCGGCTTGGCGCGCGCGATCTGCGACGCTGCCGCAGCGGTCGCGGTGACCGCAACGATCGGCGGGAAGCTGTCGCCGGATCCCCGCGACGTGCTGCACAGTCGCCTCGTGTTGATCTGGGGGCATAACCCCGCCAGCACCAACCCGCACTTCATGCCGCTCCTGCGGCAGGCACAGCGGAGCGGCGCCGAAGTCGTAGTCATCGATCCCCGGCGCACGCTTACCGCCCGCTCGGCCGATCTTCATATTCAGCCCCGGCCCGCGACCGACGCCGCGCTGGCGCTCGGCCTGATCCACGTCCTCTTCGCCGAGGGCCTGCATGACGAGGCCTGGCTGCGGGCGCACACCATTGGCTGGGAAGACCTGCGCGACCGCGCCGCGCTCTACCCGCCGGACCGCGTCGCGGCGATCACGGGCGTGCCCGAGACGACGATCGTCGAATTGGCCCGACGTTACGGCACGGTCAAGCCGGCGCTTCTCAAATTCGCGGACGGCCTGCAGCGGCACGGCAACGGCGGGCAAACCATCCGAGCGCTCTGCTGCCTGCCGGCCGTCGTCGGCCAATACGGTGTGCGCGGCGGCGGGCTCTTCTACTCGCAGAGCAGCCACATCGTCTGGGACGCGGAGGCGGTTGGCCACGCTTCCGAGTGTCCGCCGGTGCCACGCGTAGTCAACATGAATCGGCTTGGCGCGGCCCTGACCGGCGAGATCGACAACCCGCCGATCAAGGCCCTCTACGTCTTCGGCGCGAACCCCGTCACCTCCAGCCCGAACGCCGGTCTCATCGTCCGCGGACTGATGCGAGACGACCTCTTCACAGTCGTCCACGAGCAGTTCCTAACCGACACCGCGCGCTACGCCGATATCGTCCTGCCAGCGACGACGCAGCTGGAACAGACCGATCTCCACAAGCCCTACGGTCATCGCCATCTGCAATACAACCAGCAGGCGATCCCGCCGCGCGGCGAGGCAAAGAGCAACTGGACGGTGATGCGGCTGCTCGCCGAAGCGATGGGCTACGACGAGCCGTGGCTGCGGCAAACGCCAGAGGAAATCATCGCCGAGGTGCTCGACGCGACGCGCGCCAAGAATCCGCTCCTGGCCGGCATCACACTCGAGCGGCTGCAGCGGGAAGGGACAGTGCCCTACGCCCTTGATGACGGCGAACCCATCGTGCCTTTCGCCGACGGCCACTTCCCGACGCCCTCCGGTAAGGTCGAGCTACGCTGCGAGGTGATGACCGAGTATGGGGTCGATCCATTGCCCGACTACGTTCCGCCCGCCGAGTTCGCCACCGAGTCCGATGGCGCCGTCGGACGCGATCCGCTGAGCGCGCCGCTGACGCTCCTCTCCGGCGCCGCTCATCACTTCGTCTCCTCGTCCTTCGCCAACCAGGAGAAGCACGCGCACAAGGAAGGCGAGCCGTTCATCGAGATCAATCCGGCGGACGCCGCGGCGCGGGGTATCCACCACGGCGCTGAAGTCGTTGTCGAGAACCGGCGTGGCTGCATTCACCTGCGCGCGATCGTCACCGACGATGTGCCGCCTGGCGTCGCCGTCGCTCCGAAGGGCTATTGGGGCAGCCGCTCGCCGGATGGACGCAACGTCAACTGGCTGACATCCGACGCGCTGGCCGACCTGGGCGGGCAGTCCACCTTCCACAGCAACCGGGTCACTGTCCGCCCGGCCTGATCCGCCGGGCATCGCCGCCGGAGTAGCATTAGCGGCACCGTCTGCCTGAAGTGCCGGTCGCCAAGCGTGACTCCGCGGCTCGGTCGGTCCTGTATAGTGACGGTATGACTGCACCGGCGCCGCTCCTCGCCGTCGAGGATCTGCATCTCCATTACGTCTCCGGCGGACGCGTCGTCCGCGCGGTGGACGGTGTCTCATTCACGATCGAGAGGCGTGGGGAGGCGGTCGGAATCGTCGGTGAGTCGGGCAGCGGCAAGACGAGCCTAGCCGTCGCGCTGATGCGTCTCCTCCCGAAGAATGTGGTCCGTTTCGACGGCTCGATCCGCTTGGAAGGTCAAGACATCCGCGCGCTTTCCGAGGACGAGTTCCGGCGAGAGATCCGCTGGCGCCGGATCGCGATGGTCTTCCAAGGGGCGATGAACGTCCTCAACCCGGTGCTCAAGATCGGCGACCAGATCGCGGAGCCGTTGCAGCTCGATGGCCGCCTCTCGAAGCAAGCGATCCGGTCGCGCGTGAACGAGCTACTCGTGCGGGTCGGGCTCTCGCCCGAGTTCGCTACACGCTATCCCCATGAGTTGAGCGGCGGGCAGAAGCAGCGCGTGGTGCTGGCGATGGCTCTCGTCCTCGATCCAGACGTGCTCATCCTCGACGAGCCGACCTCTGCCCTCGACGTCAGCGTTCAGGCGCAGATCATGAACCTGCTCAAGGATCTGAAGCAGGATCCGGGCATCTCGATGATCTTCATCACGCACGACATCGGTCTCGCCAGCGACCTCTGCGATCACATCGCCGTGGCGTACGCCGGCTGGCACGCTGAATACGGCCCGGCGGAGCGCGTGCTGCTCGAGCCGCGCCACCCTTACGCGCGGCTTCTCCTGGCGAGCTTGCCGCGCCTGCGCGCGACGACGCCTCCTCAGCCGATGCCGGGCGAGCCGCCGGACCTGACCAACCCGCCAGCGGGATGCCGATTCCATCCCCGGTGCCCGTACCGGTTCGCGCCGTGCGACACCGACGTCCCGCCGCCGATTCCGATCGGCGACGGCGGCCACGCTCGCTGCTGGCTCAACGACCCAGGTGTCGCCGGCGATCTCTACCTCGCTCATCTCAAGGAGCCGGCGGGAGTCAGCCATGACTGATTCCGTCCGGGCTACCCACGCGCCGGCTCAGGAGACAGCCGCCGCGACCGCGACCGCCACTGCCCCACTCATCTCCCTGGAGGGGATCGAGGTCGTCTACCAGATCCGCAAGGGATTCTTCCGCACCGGCCAGGTCCACGCGCTCAATGACGTCAGCCTGGAAGTCGCCAAGGGGGAGACAGTCGCGCTCGTCGGTGAGTCGGGCAGCGGCAAGTCAACGCTCGGCCGCGTCTCGCTTCGCTTGATCGCGCCAGCGCGTGGCCGGGTGGTCTTCGACGGGCAGGACATCACCGCCGCGCCGGAGGAGAGTCTCGGCTGGTTGCGGCGACGCGCCCAAATTGTCTTTCAAGACCCGTTTTCCAGCCTCAATCCCTACTTCCGGGTCTACGACCTCATCGAAGAGCCGCTGATCATTGATGGCGTGCCGGCGGAAGAGCGGCGGCAGCGCGTCTACCGCGCCCTGGAAGCCGTTGATCTCGTGCCCGCGCCCAGGTTCGCATCGAAGTACCCGACGATGATGTCGGGCGGCCAGCGACAGCGCGTCGGCATCGCCCGGGCACTCGTCCGCGATCCGGATTACATCGTCGCCGACGAGCCGGTCTCGATGATCGACGCCTCGAGCCGGGTGGAAATCCTCAACCTCCTGCGGACGATTCAAACCGAGCGGGGCGTCTCGTTCCTCTATATCACGCACGACATCGCCAGCGCGCGCACCTTCGCCGACCGCATTGCCGTCATGTACCTGGGGACCATCGTCGAGATCGGCTCGGCCGCTCAGGTGATCGATCGCCCGCTCCATCCCTACACGCGGGCGCTGATCAACGCGATCCCCGAACCCGACCCGCGGAACCGCTTCCGCCACCGCGAGGTCGTGCCGGGCGAACCGCCGACGAGTGGCGCGTTCCCTCGCGGCTGCCCGTTCTTCTCCCGCTGTCCAGACCGCATTCCCGGCCTCTGCGACATTGACCGGCCAATGCTGCAAGAGGTCGAGCCGGGACACTTCGTCGCCTGCCACCGCGTCACCGACAACGTGGCCAGTGGCTGATCGGACCGTCTCAACAACGTCAAACACATTGCGGGGGCGGGTTAGGTGCCCGCCCCCGCATCGCTAAGCCTCGAGCGTCGGACTAGACGCCCGCGTCTGGCGTGTCAGAGTTGACCGGCGCGATGAAGACCGAGACGCCGGTCGCCGATGGGTCGTTGGCATCGGGCGCGAGATAGGCAATACCGGTGTAGCCGGAGTCGTTCAGCTCAGAGAGGCCGATGACGAGAGCGCCATTGGCATCACGGACGCCGCCGAGGTTGCCGCAGGCGATGTAGTTGCCGATGTTCTCCGCGCTCTCGTGCACGTTGATGGCATGATCCTCCGCCAGAATGTCGTCCAGCGACATCGGGACGAGCGTGTAGGAATACTCGGCCGGGATCGCGTCCGCGTTGCCCTCGGCCGTGCCGGTGGCTGCCGTGAGGTCGGTCAGCGGCTGGACGACGTCGCCGAGCTCTTCACACGTGCCGTTATGGATATGCGCGGGCCGAGCCGCGCCGGCCTCAGGCGTGGCCTGCATGTCTTCCTGAGCGACCAATCCCGGCGCCCCGCCGAGCGCCACGATGCCGAGCACGAGCGCCGCACCAATTGGCGCTAGCAACCGCTTCCCGTAACGCATGACGTCCTCCTCTCGCACGTGGGCGCATGCCGTCCGCTCCACGCGGAGGCGGCAGCGGCCTAGCCGCAGCCGGTGACGATGTCCGGCTCCCTCGGCGCCGCAAGTTGCATGCCCGGTTTGTGACGGGACGACACGATCGGTCGCCTCGCGCACCTCGAGGCGCCGAGAAGCGATCGATGCGGAGAGGATGCAGGTTTGGTGGCTACATCTCCTCGCGGATGAGGACACGGCGGCGCTGTCGCTCGGCGCGAGCGGCTCGCCAAATGAGATCCTTGACGCGCTCTGGATCACGCACGTCGTGGAGCTCGAAGTGCGGCGCGGTGGCGTCGGCGGACGCGAACCCGACATCGCCCAGGTTCAGCATGCGCTCGATCAGGCCCTGCCGCATGTAGACATCCTCGATGCGGTAGAGATCGATCTGCTCGGTCCTCTTACGAATGAATCCATGCTCGTGGATGAATCGCTCGTTCGTCAGCTTGTAGCGGTTCATGATGACGCCGAGCCAGGAAAGCGGCCAGTTCGGCCGTCCTTCCCAAAGGACGCGCTCGCCGCCGGAGTCGCCGAGATCCTCATCGAAGTGCAATGACGGAGCGTTTCGGAGATTCGCGCCCGCCGTCCGGACCTGCTCGAACTGATTCGGAGTGTTCGGAGCATTGACGGGCTCGGCCTGAGCCGTTGCCTGCAGTTGCCGGCCGCAGTTGATGCAAAACCGCGCGTCGTCCGGATTCTCAGTCGAGCAGTCAGGGCAACGAATCATTCTGAAACTCCTCAGCTTCGATTCGGCCACGGAGCCGGAAATGACGGCACGGGCGCATCATTCGCATGATACCAGCCCATCGGGCGGGCGCTGCTACGCCGCGGCAGTCCCGCGGAAAATGGGACCAATGTCCACGATGACGAGTAGCTGCTAAGCCCCAACTCTCCCGCACATTCCAACCACGTGGTACAGTCAACGAGGAAGGGTCCTTCCAGACGCGGACAAGCAGTGGGAGCGTGACCGTGGCAGTGTGGAACGGGCTCACCGGGCAGGACGAAGGGCTCGAATACCGCCGGCGTTTTCGCGGGCTGATCGGGGTTCACAGCAAAGTCCCCATCCGCGACCGGGCGATCCTTTCCCTCATCTACACGCCGGGTGTCGCCGAGGCCTGCCTCGCCATTAGCCAAGATCCGCTCGCCTCCTACGACTTGACCTGCCGCGGGAACACCGTCGCGCTCCTCACCGATGGCTCCGACCTCTTTGGCCGAGAAGGCGGACCGCCAGAGTCCGCGATCCCGGTCGCCGAGGCGAAGAGCGTCATCTTCAAGACGTTCGCCGGCATCGATGCGTTCCCGATTTGTCTAGCGACGCGCGACCCACAAGAGATCGTTCAGGTCGGCACCGCGATCACGCCCACCTTCGGCGCGATCTGCCTTGACGATATCTCGACGCCGAGAGCGTTCACCGTCGCCGACCACCTCGAGAAAGCCGCCGACATCCCGATCTTCTCCAACCAGCACCACGGCACGGCGATTCTCGTCCTTGGCGCGTTGATCAACGCCCTGAAGATCGTCAAGAAGGAGATGAGCGAAGTCAGCGTCGTTATCAGCGGCGCTGGCATCGCCGGGATCGGGGTAGCGCGCCTGCTCGTTCGCGCCGGGGTCAAGAACCTCGTCGTCTGCGACCGCGCCGGGGCAATCTACAAATACCGGCCGGAGCGGATGAACTGGGCGAAAGCGTACGTCGCGAAGGAAACAAACCCGGAGGGGCGGCGCGGCTCGCTGGCGGCGATGCTGAAGGGGGCCGATGTCTTCATTGGGCTCTCAACCGGGAACATCGTGACGGACGACATGATCCGCTCGATGGCGCATGACCCGATCGTTTTCGCCCTCGCCATTCCCGAGCCAGAGATCGATCCGGCGGCGGCGCGAGCGGGCGGGGCGCGCGTCGTCGCGACAGGTCGCTCCGACTACGCGAACCAGATGGACGTCTCCCTCGTCTTCCCCGGCTTCTTCCGGGGCCTGCTGGACGCCCGCGCCCGTAACATCCGGCTCCGCATGCTGATCTACGCCGCTCAGGCCCTGGCGGACATGGTCAAGCCGGACGAGCTTCACCCCGACCACATCGTGCCGAGCATCTTCGACTTCCGCGTCGCGCCGGCGATCGCGGCGGCGGTCGTCCGGGCCGCGCTGGAGGCGGGCGAAGCGGGCCGGGAGACCTCTCCCCAAGCCGTGGCGGAGCGCACCCGACGTTATGTCTACGAGGGCCGCTTGCTGCCGCCGGCGCCCATCCCGCGCGGCGAGCAGAAGACGTTCCGCGAAGAAGCGATCGAGCTTCGACGACGGCATGGCGGAGTGCTGGAGATCCACTCCAAGCTGCCGATCCGCGACCAGCACATCCTGAACTTGATGTACGTCCCGCCGGCCGCGCTCCTGCCCGCCCACGTCATCCGCGACGATCCGTCGCAAGTCACGGAGCTGACGAGCAAGGGCAATCTGGTCGCGATCGTGACCGATGGCTCGTCCGTGCTTGGATTGGGTGACATCGGCCCACAGGCGGCGCTCCCGGTCATGGAGGGGAAGGCGGTCCTCTTCCGGTCGCTCGCCGGGGTCGAAGCGTTCCCGATTTGTCTGGCCGCGCGCGATCCCGAGGAGATCGTCCAGATCGTCGCCGCGATCTCGCCGAGCTTCGGCGGGATCAACCTGGAGGATATCTCCGCGCCGCGCTGCTTCGAGATCGAACGACGGCTGCGGGAAATCCTCGACATGCCGGTCTTCCACGACGATCAGCACGGAACCGCGATCATCGTCGGCGCGGCGCTGCTGAACGCGATGAAGCTGCGCGGCAGCCAGCTCACCGAGAGCCGGATCACCATCAACGGCGGCGGGGCAGCGGGAATCGCGGTCGCGAAGCTCCTACAGGCGCTCGGCGCCGGCGACATCGTCATCTGCGACACGGCGGGCGCTATCTATGAGGGCCGGTCAGAGCGGATGGACTTCTCCAAGCAGGAGATCGCCTGCCTGACGAACCGTGAGAAGCGCAAAGGCCCGCTGGCCGAGGTGATCAAGGGCTCGGACGTCTTCATTGGCCTATCGGTCGGCGGGGCGCTGACGCCGGAAATGATCCGGAGCATGGCGCCGCATCCGGTCGTCTTCGCGCTCGCCAATCCGGTGCCAGAAATCGCGCCGGAGCTCGCCAAGGAAGCCGGCGCGTTTGCGGTGGCCACCGGCCGCAGCGACTATCCGAATCAGGTGAACAACTCGCTCGCATTCCCGGGCGTTTTCCGTGGCGCGCTGGACGTCGAGGCGCGCGCGATCAGCGACGGTATGAAGATTGCCGCGGCCTATGCGATCGCCGAACTGGTGACGCCGGACGAGCTCAATCCGGATCACATCATCCCGGATGCGCTGGACCTGCGCGTGCCACCGCGCGTTGCCGCTGCCGTGGCGCGGGCCGCGCAGGAAGAGGGCCTCGCCAGGCGCCCGCTCGATCCGCAGGAAGTCGAATGGCGGGCGCGCGACCTGGTCTACGAGGGCGCGATTAACCTCTAACCCGCGTCACTTCGCGCCGGCGCGAGCGAACCTGGATTGCCGGTCACGAACGCTCCTCGGCCGGCCCCTCGATCCACTTGCCTGATTCGTCCTTGTGGAACTTGCGTTCCACCGCGCCCCAGGCCACCCGGTGTGCGCGGCTCTCGTCTTGCCCGTACTGCTCCCACGCGCTGTTGAACGCCTCTTTGTAGATATCCTGCGCGTGCCGCGGCAGGTTCTCGCGGACGGACTCCGGCAATTCTGATCGTGTCTTGTACGGCATGACTACCTCCTTCTCCGATCGGCACGGGACGCGGATCTAACCGCTCCCCACCGACAGCAGAACGAAGAGGCATCCAGTGTGCCAACCACCCGTTGCCGCGCCTCCCTCACGCGGATGCCGTGTTGGCCGGGTTCGTGCGTCATAGGCGGTGATGGCCGGCTCGGGCGCGCCCTCTCTCGGACGTCCCGGGACGCAGCGAGACATCAACCGCTATTGATTGCAGAGCCACGCGACGGCGAGTGCGAGCAGATGAACAACAATCGCGTTCGGAAATCCCCCCGATCACTGGCAGCGCTCGATGAGTGCCACCAATCCCTCCGCTCCGTGACGGACCTTCTATCACTCGCCAAGACTCGTGGCGAAAATTCCCGGGAGCTCGCAGAGCGAGCGCAGAGCGACGTCGAAGCAGCCGTGCGGCACCACGAGGAGTTCGTCGAGCAGTTCGTCCACGAATCGCTCACCTCCCTCGCGATCATCAAGGGATGGACGCAGCTTCTCCAGCGCCGGCTGTGGCGGTCACGACTGCCTGACTCGGCGGCGCTCCAGGAGACCGCGGCGCACATTGACCAAGCCGCGACCCGTTTGGCCGAGGATCTACGTAGGCTCGAAGAGATTGAGGCTCAGGAAAGCGCTGACTGGCCATCCTCTCCACCGAGCGACTAAGCCATATCGGACCTGACTGGCGGGATACTGAAACCGAATAATAGATGTGCTCGTGGACCGAGCTATCATCGGCTCGCTACGTCAGCTGGGGCATTTGTGAGATAGGGAGCGCTCGCTCATGCAGTGGGGCAAGATAGAGCTTGCGATCGGCGACATCACGAAGCAGCAAGTCGACGCCATCGTCAATGCCGCGAACAACTCGCTCCTGGGCGGCGGCGGAGTTGACGGCGCGATTCACCGGGCAGCCGGGCCAGAGCTCCTGGAGGAATGCAAGAAGATCGGCGGCTGCCCGACGGGCGAGGCACGCATCACGCGGGGCTACCGGCTCCCGGCGCGGTGGGTGATCCATACCGTCGGGCCGATCTGGCGCGGCGGCAACCAGGGCGAGCCTGAGCTACTGGCGCGGTGCTACCGCAGCTCGCTCGCGCTGGCCACCGACCCGCGGTATGGCATCCGCACGATTGCCTTCCCGTCGATCAGCACCGGCGCCTACGGCTACCCGGTCGATGAGGCGGCGCTGATCGCCATTGATGAGGTTCACCGCGCACTGGCGGAAGGCGCGCCGCTCGATCGCGTGATCTTCGTTTGCTTCAATCAAGGGACGTACGACGCGTATCTCCACGCGGCCGAGGATTTGTTGGACTGAGGCCGCGCGGTGCTTGTCAGGATGCCTTCTCCACCACCAGGCGCCGTCCGCGCCGCTCGGTAATCGGCCGAACCACCTGTGACGGGAGGTAGATCGGCATCGGCGTCTCGATCACCGGCTGGCTGGCGCCTGGAACCGAAAGCGTGTCGGCATCGATGACGAGCACACGGTCCTTGCCTTCCATCTTCGCGTCGTACATGGCCGCGTCGGCGATCGCGACGAGCTGCGCCGCCGACCGATGACAGCGGTGGGTGACCGCGGCGCCGACCGAAATCGTCACCTGGATGCCGCCAAGGGAGAGCTCGTCGCTGAGCCGGCGAATCTCGCCCACGATCCGCTCGCAGACCTCGCCAGCGGCCGTCTCGTCCGTTCCAGGTAGAACGAGCAGGAACTCATCGCCCGCGTAGCGAGCCGCAACGTCCGTCCCCCGGCAGGCAGCGGACAGCACGCGCCCGACCGCCACCAGGACGCGGTCGCCAGCTTGATGACCCAGCGTGTCGTTGACCGTCTTGAAATTGTCCACATCGATGAGGACGACCGTGACCGGGTGCCGGCAGGCCCGCCCGTGAGCGATCTCCTGCTCGAGCCTGGACTCGACCGCGCGGCGATTGAGGAGCCCAGTCAACGGATCGCGGCCGACCTGTTCGATCAGGCCATCAATCTGCTCGTTGAGCTGGCCGATCCTCCCATGCAGCTGGCGCGCGTGCCGCAGCGAGAGTGTCTGTCGCATCATGACGAAAATGACGACCGCGATACACCCGCCCAGCGCCGTCTCCACGCCATACGGCTGCAAATTCCCCGCGACCTGCTGGCCGATCGTAAACGCCAGCAAGAGGAGCAAGCTGTAGTGCGGGAGCTGCTGGAGCCATTCGCTGGCGAGCAACGGGAGCGGCGGCTCTTCCGCATCTTCGGCGCGAAGCTCGGTGGAGCGCGAAAGCAGCGCGGCCGCGCCGATCGCCAGGAAGCCGGAGACGAAGGCCGGGCGCGCGATCAGGTTCGTATCGGCGCGGTCTGCCAACCAGGGTTGCAGCCAGAGGAGATCCGCGATCGCGAGTCCAGCCATCCCGGCGTACAGGAGCCGCGCGGGCACCGGGTCCACGAAGCGCGATGGCCGTAGCACGCTGGAGATCGCCGCGAGCATCAGGACAAGTGCCCCGCCGCCGTGCGCCACCACGGCCAGCAAGAGCGGCCACGAGGGCTCGTGGTCGAGACCAGCCGAGCCGATGACAGCGAGCCAGACGACGACCGTCAGAGCAATAGACGTCGGAACCAGGTCGAGGATGAGCGACCGCCGAGCCTCAGGATCGCGTAGCGGCTGCGCCAGGAGGATCGCGGCCGCCGCGAGACCAGCCACCAGCCCAACCCACCCGATGTGAACCAGCAGATAGCTCGACTCTTCGATCCGTCCTCGAGTCGCCGGCAAGCTGGCGATCCCCGCGCCCCAAGCCGCGCAGCCGCCCGCGACCGCCAGCCAGGCGCCTCGCAGTGGGTTCGGCCGTGACCTAGCGACATAGACGGCAATGAGCCCCACGGCGGTGGCAATCCCGGTCCCGATCCGCGACGCTGCAACGTTGGAAAACGTGGCGTCCGTGACCACGTGCCCGAGGAATGCAGCGATCGTGGAGGCGACGATCACCGCCACCGCCAAGCGACCTCGGCCGCTCGATCGCTTCGGAGGAGATTCGGTCACGATTCGACTCCCTCTGTGCGTCGCCCTCAGACGCCCACCGGCGGACCGTCCCGCCACTCTCTGGGCCCCACGGCAATTCACCGGTGGGTCAGAAGGCCAGCGAACCGATCTTGCGCATCAGAGCCAGCCGCCCGCTGTCCTCCGTGACCCGATCGTACTAGGCACGTTGGATCCAGCCTAGAACTAACAGTCACATTCAACGGGAGTACGCGAGTACCCGCGGCGCCGCGCGCCGAACGTTATCAGTGAGACGACTGAGGTTGGAGCGGACCAGTTCCAGCCGGGCGGAGCGGGCCGGTACCAGTCGAGCGGAGTGGTTGGCCCATTCGCCGGGGTATGCGCGCCGGTGTCTGCTCGCGTCCGTTTTCGCGCGGCGGCTGTGGAACGCGCTCCTCGGGCAAGTACGACGTACCCGACTCCACGCGCACGCCTTCGATCGCGGCGCGGAGACCTTCCAACAGCCTCCGGACGTCGTCCATCTCTTGCCGGAGCTCGGCAAGCATCTTTTCCGTCGCCTGGCGCTGCACGCGCTCTCGCTGCACGAGGGTCGCCGTGACCGCTGCCGTCTCCGCGCGCAACGACTGGAGCTGCTTCGCCGTCGCGAGGCCCGCGAGCGCATCCCGCATTTCGTCCAGCTCCGCTTGGAGCTGTGCCTGCTGCTCTCCGAGTTTCTGGACCGCTTCGCGCATGGGAGTCAGCGGGTGCGACTCACCGTCACTCAATGGAGCCAGCTCTTGCGACGTGATCACCGTCACCGGGAATCGCTGCTGCAGCGTCTGCTCGATTTCTTCGGCCGTGGCGCCGGCACGCGCCGCTTCGGCAATGGCGTGGATCATCTCAACGGCCTCCGGGGGATAGCGCAGATGGCGACCGATGCGAACCGTCGGGATATAGAGGATGAACCGATCGCGAAAGTACCGGACGGTCGCAACGGGCAGATTCAGGCGGTCGGCGATGTCGCCAATCTCGAGCAGCTCCATGCTTCAGATGGTACCCGCCAAATGGGCTAAGACAAGAGGTATATCGGGGCAAAGTACCTTTATCCCGAACCAACTATGACCCTTGGCACCTATTCGATTACCTCACTGGCCTAGACGATCTGGGTAGGAAGGAGTAGGACTAGGGTCATGCCGCCGCGCGCGGTATGGCGGACTCTTGGACACGGGCGAATGCTCGACGACGAGACCGCCACACTACGATCATTACCTTGGGAGCCGCCGAAAATGGACGTCTGCACGATTTGCGCCGCCGGGCTCGATCCTCGCACGGGTACCTGCCCTGAATGCGGACGATCAGCGACGTCGCCAGAGGAGAACATGACCTACGCGCTGTCCCTTGCCGCTGACGCCGACACTCAGCCCATTCCGCAACCCTTTCCGCGGCCCGACGCTGCGCGGAAAAGTCGGCGTGGGCGCCGCGCCGTCATGGTGGCGAGCCTGGCAATCGTGCTGTTCTCGCTGGCGGCTGGCGGCATCCTCGCGCTCAACATCCATCACACGTTCGAGACGCTCAACAGTGTCAGCACGCCCGCCACATCGCTCGGCGGCGCCGCTCTTGGCGGCAATCCGACCGTGACGGTCGAGACCGGTCCGGCGCAATCCGCGGTGGCCGCGGCGGCGACCGAGCCGACACCGACCGAGATCCCAACCAGCACGCCAACCGCGATCCCCACGGACACCGCCTCGCCCACACTTGTCGCCACTTCCACGGCGACCAAGGAGGAGCCGACCTCGGAGTCGCTCGCCGCGACGCCGCTGCCGTCGCCGCCTGCCGCGAAGGCTACGCCGTCCCCAACCGCGACGCCCGCCTTCCGTCTTTCGGAGATCGAGCGGATCGTCAACGGCGGCTTCGAGGCAGGTCTCGAAGGCTGGTACATCGAGGGCGCGATCACGACCGAAGGTGGGGACGTTCACTCCGGTGATTACGCTCTGGTCCTGCCGGCGGACGGCGGCTTCGTCGATCAGAGCGTCGAGTTCCTTGCCGGCACCACCTACCGGCTGACCGGCTGGGGGAAGGTTGATGCGCGCGGCGATACCGTCGAGTTCGGTGTCCACTACCGTGACGCGGACGGCAACCGTCTGACCGACCTCGAACCGTCGCCCCTCGAGTTCACTCGCACGAAGTACACCGAAAAGACCTTGGAATTCACCGTCCCGGAGGGCGTGGCACGCGTCAACATCTACCTCTGGCGACCTTCGGGAGAGGCGGACGCCCGCGTGGACGACATCTCGCTGCGCAGCTTGGTGCCGGCGGAGGATGAGTCCACGGTCGCGGCCGCGCGCGAGGCGCTGACGATTCTCCTGATGGGCGTGGATGCTCGCCCCGGCGAGGCGATCGATATCGGCGTCCGCCCGGACTCGCTCATGGTGCTGCGTCTCAATCCGGAGACTGGCTCCTGCCGGGTCCTTTCCATTCCGCGCGATACACGGACTGAGCTGCCCGGCTATGGCATGTCGAAGGTCAACCACGCGCTCGCTGTTGGCGGCATTCCGTACCAGCAGCAGGTCGTCGAGCTACTCCTCGGCATCCCGATCGACCACTACGTGCTCGTGGATTTTGCCGGGTTCGAGGCGCTGGTGGACGCCGTTGGCGGCATCACGATTGATGTGCCGGAGGGATTCGTCGCCGCCGATGGCACCGTCTTCAACGCCGGAACGCAGACGATGACCGGCAAGCAGGCGCTCGCCTATGCCCGGTATCGCGGCGGACCAGACGGCGACTTCGGGCGGATCGCGCGGCAGCAGGCGGTCTTGCGCGCCATGATTCAGCGCGCCTCCGGGCTCAACCTCGTGCGCTCGATCAACGACCTCCTGCCAGCCGTCCGCGAACACATCCGGACTGATCTCTCCGTCGCGGAGATGACCAAGCTCGCTCTGGCGTATCGCAGCACGTGCACCGCGGATCAGATCGACCTCTTCCGGTTGGAGGGCTACGACGCGACGCTCGATGATCCGTTGCTGAATGCGCCGCTCTGGTACCTCATCGTCGACGAGGCCGAGATCCGCAAGAAGGTTGAGATGCTCCTCGAGCCGTGAGCCGCTTCCCGGCTCGCTGGTCGCCTAGCTGACACGACCGGCGCGATCGGGGCAGCGCTGGCCCGCCTCCTGGGTACGGTACACTTGCCCACGCCAAATTCGGACACGACCGTAACTCGGGAGGTTGAGGATCGTGCGACTCCAACAGCGTCGGCATCGCTTCCCGATCTGGCTGCGTCTCGCTGCAGCCCTCGTCATGCTGGTTCCCGCGCCGATCCTGGTATCGTCCGGATCGGCCGCTCAAGACCGCAGCCAGATCACGTTCGCCTTCTGGGGCGACCCAGCGGAGCAGGCAGCTTACCAGCGCGTCATTGAAGAGTTCGAGGCCGCGCACCCAGACATTGACGTCCAGGACGTCTACACGCCGGGGCAGGGCGACTTCCAAACCAAGCTGGCGACGTCATTCGCCGGCGGCAACCCGCCGGACGTGTTTCTGATCAACTTCCGTCGCTACGGGCAGTACGCCGCTCGCGGGGCGCTCGAGCCGCTGGGTCCGTACCTGGAAGAGAGCGAAGTCCTCGATGAGTCGGACTTCTACCAGATCCCGATGGACGCCTTCCGCTATCGCGGCGGCGAGCTCTACTGCATCCCGCAGAACATCTCCAGCCTTGTCGTCTACTACAACGTTGACATGTTCAAGGCCAATGGCGTTCCGCTGCCCACGGATGGGTGGACATGGGACGAGTTTCTCGATGCCGCCAAGAAGCTGACGAAGGACGAAGACGGCGATGGGCGGGCCGAGGTCTATGGCCTGACCGTTGACCCGTCCATGATCCGCTACGTGCCGTTCGTCTGGGGCGCCGGCGGTGAGGTCGTCGACGACGTTGACAATCCAACAACGCTCACGCTCAACACACCCGAGGCCCTCACGGGCATCAAGTGGTTCATCTCCCTCGGCCAGACCGGGCACAAGGTGACCCCGACCGAGGCCGAGGTCCAGTCGGAGGATGACGAGAGCCGCTTCATGAACGGGCGCGCGGCGATGCTGATGCAGAGCCGGCGTGTCGTGCCGACGCTGCGCGAGATCGAGAGCTTCACTTGGGACGTCGCGCCGCTCCCGACCGGCCCGGCTGGACCGGCGAACATTCTCCACAGCGACGCGTTCTGCATGGCGGCGAACACCAAGGACAAGGACGCGGCTTGGGCCTTCATCGAGTTCGCGGTCAGCGAGCGCGGCCAGACGATCCTGGCCGAGACCGGCCGCACCGTCCCCTCGATGATCCGCGTCGCTGAGTCCGATGCGTTCCTCAAGGGCACGACCGCCGGCAAGGTGGTCGGCTCTGGCGAGCTCGGGCTACCGCCGGCCAGCAGCCACGTCTTCCTCGACAACATTGCCTCCATGCGTCGCGTGCCCTCGGTTTCGACGTGGCCAGAGGTGGAGGACGCCTTCAACACGGCGTTCAAGCGAGCTTTCTACATTGAGCTGGATGTCGAGGACGCGATCGACGTCGTGACGTTCACAGCGCGCGAAGCGTTCGAGCGCGCTCGCCAGGAGGAGGAGGCGCGTCAGGGCTGACGCCCTCCTCCCCTAACTCACGTTCCGCAAACGGGGATCAACGACCGATTCCATGCCGAGGGCGAGCAGCATAAATGCCATCGCGGTGATGATGATCATCATTCCGGGCGGGATCACCCACCACCAGTAACCGACGTAGAGGGCTCCCGTCCGGAACCCCGCCTCTAGCATCTGCCCCCAGGTCGGAATCGAGGGATCGCCCAGGCCGAGGAAGCTCAGCGACGCCTCGGCGAGGATCGCGCCCGGTGCGAAGAAGATCATCTGGGCGACGATGAACGGCGCCACCTGCGGGAAGACGTGCCGGAACATGATCCGCGTCTTGGACGCTCCGAGCGCGCGGGCGGCTTCGACAAGCTGCCCGGACCGGATCTGCAAGACCATGGAGCGGACCAGAATCGTCAGCCCAGGCCAGCTGAACGCGACCAGCACCAGCAAGATCAGATACAGGTGCGAGCCGAGGACGAAGACGAGGAAGATCAAGAGCGGCAGCACCGGCACATTCGAGACGATATCGGCGAGTCGTTGAATGACCGTGTCGGTGACGCCGCCCGCGTAGCCGCTAAGGATACCGAGACTGGCGCCGATGATCGTCGAGGCGAGCGAGGCGAGCGTCGCGATCAGCAGTGCGACCGGGAACCCGTAGAGCAGCCCTTGCCAGATGTCGCGCCCGAGCGAGTCGGTCCCCATCCAGCCGTAGACTGTTCCCCCGTAGACCACCGTCATCGGCGCGATCTCGTCTTCCGTATCGGCGACGAGCGCCTGCACCGAGATCGTGTACTCGCCGGTGAGCGGCTCGATGCGGCCAGAGCCGTCGGCCGCGGGGCGACCGAAGAGCGCATCCACGAGCGACTGATCGAGCGTGGCCGGCGGCGTCAGGTCGGGGTACTGCTGCTGGAAGAACTGCGCGAGGGCATCGGAAGCGGTGTCCTGCTGCGTGAGATTGATCCGCAGCGGTGAGTCGTAGTACCGGCGATACGGCTCCGACTCCCCCGCCCGCGGCCCCTGGACCGCGACGTTCGCCAGGCGCACCGGGGCATCCGGCTTGTCTGGGCGAATGAGCGAGATCACCACCACCGGCGCCCGGCTGTGGAACGTGATGCCGGAGAGCGTCACCGAGACGAATTCCGGCGGCTCACTCGTTGTGTGATCGATCGTCACGCGGAAGTCGCGCACCTCGGCGGCGCCGCGCTGCGTCACGCTCTCCGGCTCGGTCAGCGTGAACCGCTGGTGGCGGACCGCCTCTTTCCCGAGCCAGGTCGTCCAGACCGGCGGCGCCGCGCTCGGGTTGTCCGCCCAATACAGCGGCGAGCTCCAGCGGCTGCGCCCGAAGTCGCGCGGATAGGTGATGAGGACGTAGGCGGAGAGCGCGACCAGGATCAAGAAGAGCGTGAGGCCGGCGCGACCAGAGCCCGTCGCGACCAGCAGGCGCAGCGCCCCGCGCAGGGAGAACGCGCTCGCCGGCTCCTGTTCCTCGGCGGGCATCGTCGCCGTCGGCGCTGGCTGCTGCGGAATGGCGGCGGAGCTCTGTGCCATCAGTGGCTCACCGCGCTAATACCTGACCCGCGGATCGAGGATCACGTAGAGGACGTCCAGGATGAAGCGCGCCACGACATAGATGAGCGTAAAGAGGAACGTCAGCGCGACGATCACCCCCTCGTCCGGCTGGCCGGAGAAGGCGTCGAAGAAGAGGCGGCCCATCCCGCGCCAGTTGAAGACCGTCTCGGTCAGGATCGCCCCGGAGAGCGACCCCGCGAGCCCGAAGATGAGACCGGTGACGATCGGCGGCGCCGCGACGCGCAGGATGTGGCGGCGCGTCACCTTCCCTTCCGGCAAGCCTTTCGCGCGCGCCAAAAGGACATGATCCTCCTGGGCGACGGTCATCGTCATCGTCCGCACCGAATAGATGCTCGGCCCGATGCTGACGAGGACGAGCGTCAAGATCGGCAGCAGAGCGTGCTTGAGCAAATCGAGCTGCCGCTCGGGGAACCCTTCCGGCGGCGGATTGGAATACATGCCGCCAGCCGGGAGGATGTCGAGCCGGAACGCGAAGATGAGGATGAAGAGGATGCCGAGCCACCACGCCGGGACTGCGAACGAGACCGCGGCGAAGTACGCGACCGCGCGATCGAGCCGGGTGCCGACCTTCGTCGCCATCCGCACGCCGACCAGCAGGCCGATAGCCGCCGTGATGACCGTCGCGGTCGTCAGCAGGATGACGGTGTTCGGCAGCCGCTCCAGAACGATATCGGAAATCTTGTTGCTCCCGTCCGCTGTCCGCAGCGAGCGCGCCCGCCCAAGATCGAGCGTCATGACGCGCCAGAGCTGCGGCAGCATGCGCCGGTACCACGGCGTGTCCAGGCCGTAGAACTCTTCGAGCTCGACGCGGCGCTGGGCGACCGCCTGCTCGAGCTGGTTCGGGTCGCGGATCGTCTGCGACTGCGCGATGCGGAACGCCCGCAGCTCCTCGTTGACGTTCGCCTCGAGCAGCTTGTCCGAAACGCCGGTCACGCCGAGCGAGACGACGAGCAGGAGCAAGACGGCGAAGAGCACGCCGAGGAGCGTGATCGCGCGGATAGCGAGCGTGCGGACGATCGCGGTCATGACGCGCAGCCAGGAACCAAGCGCCGGTCGCCCGTCGCCGCCTGCCGGTCGCCGCGCGGCCGCGCCGAGGCAATCCCGGTCACGGCCGCAAACGATCCGGCACGGGTAGTGGCAGGGACACTCCGAACCATCGCCTCATACCAGCGCGTTCGTCTCCGCATCGCGCGCCCTTGACGATCAGCGGCCGGCGATCGGCTCGCCGCGCCAAGCTCACACCCCGATCTGCAGATCGACGCGCTGCTGCGCGACTGCCGCGATATCGCTGCTCGCCGCCAGCAAGAAGAGCTGATAGAGACCGGGGAAGAGACCGCTCGAAACGTTCGGATCGACATTGACGGTGAACGCGCCGCCTTCCCCGCCCTCGGCGAATCCCGTCGCTAGCACCTGCCCGGCGGCGGGGTCCACCAGGGTGTACTGAAGCGAGAGCGTTCCCGGCCCCGAAACGGTGACTGGGACCGAGATCGGATCGCCGAGATTGATCGTCGGCGGCGTCACCGGCTCGATGCTGATCCTCGGCGGCGTGCCCAGCCGGAAATCGGCGGCCGTGAAGGGATACCCCTCCGCCCGGAAGGCATCGAGCTGCGCGAACTGCGCCGGCGGGTCATACCGGGTTAGCTGGAACGGTCCGTTGCCGATGATGAGCAGGTTCGTGTTTCGGAACCACTCTTCGCAGGCGTCGTATCGCGCGACCGCCTCGTCCTCCGTGACGAGTGTCTGGCCGCCAATCTCGAAGACGCCGGCAGGAATCGTCCCCCGCCGCTTGAACTCGCGGAGCGAGCGCAAGACGAGGCGCGCGTCGGACTCCGTGACCAGGCTCAGCCAGGGCACGTTGAATCGGGCGGCCGCCGTGTCGCTATAGGCGCCCTGCCGCTTCTCGAAGACGACATCGTCCATCGCCGCCAGGATCTCCCACGGCGTGGAGACGCCCGATGGCGACGCGTAAGCCGCGATGTACCCCGGCTCGAAGTGCCAATAATCGACGTAGACCTCGATTTGCGTGTCGCTAATTAGGCGGAAGCCCTTGATCGTTTCCAGCACCGGCCGGGCCGTGATCCCGATGGCCGTCTCGATCTGCACCTTGTTCTCGTCGTAGGCGATCTCGAACCCTTGGGCGATCGGGTAGATGACGTCGGCCATCGTGATCTTCGGGCCGTGGTGCCAGGACGCTTGCAGGTACCGTGAGTAGTCGAAGGTGACCTTGCTCTTCGCCGTCGTGCCTGGCGTTACCGGTACCCAGCTATCGTTCGCCGCGTCCCACAACACGGCGTCTTCCGGGACCGGCATCCGGTCGTTCGGACCGGCGGTCTCCACCTCGAAGTCGGCGCGGAACGGTTGCGGGAGACCGGTGAACGGGTGGTAGACGAGCGGCGGGTCATTGAGATTGCGCTGGATATCGACGCTGTAAACGTCGCCGAACCCGCCAATTGGGTTCCAAGTCGTCCGCTCGGTCCAAACCCAGAGGTGACCAACCTTGATGTCCGACCGGCCAGGGATGCTTGCGCCACGAAGCGCCCAGAGATTCTTCGGCCCGCTGACCAAGTCCTCCGTCAGGTCCTGCACTTCGGTGCGGATGGGGAAGCTCTGGAGCGCGGTGACGAGCCAGACGCGGATGGACTCGTTGAGCCCGATCTGGACCATCTGCCGGTAGAGCTCGTCCCGCTCCTCCTGGCTTTGGAACTCGCCCCGGTACAGCCGCTTGCCCAGGTCGTCGAGCTCCTGGTTCTCGTACTGCCAGAAGCCGACCTCCTGCCAACCGGGCATCTGGCCAAGCCACGGCGCGTAGAACTGGTTGACACCAGCGTCGTCGTAGCGCGCGGGCGCGCCCCGGCCCCACCCCTCGGTGTAGATGTGCCAGCCGAAGGTGCGCGGATCGCTCGCGTAGACCGTCAGCGTGGCCGGGCCGAATTGCTGATAGAGCGGCTGAACTTGGAATCCGAGCTGCTCCAGGTTGGACCGCACCAAATCGCCGATGTCCCGCCGCTCATCTTCGACGCGAACGACGATCTTGAGCGTGATCGGGTTGCCGTTGTAGGTCCAGACGTTGTTCTGCCGCTGAGCTCCGGCGCGCTCCATCGCCTCAGTGATGAGCTGCGCCGCGTACTCCGGGTCATGCCGGATGTTCAGCCCGCTGACAACCGGAAAAACCGTCAATTGGTCGTAATCGAGCGGGCTGACGCTGGTCAGCATCGGCAGCGCCCGCCCCTGATAGATGTCGTTGGCGATGAACTCCCGGTCGACCAGGTATTGCATCGCCAGGCGGACTTCCGGCAGCGAGAAGGGATTGAGCTCGCCCTCGTTGGCCGGAGCCGGATTGAGGATGAGCGACAACGTCGACGCCGGTGCTTGAATCAGCCGCACCGTGTCCACGCCTTCGAGACTCTGGGCGCCGGCTGTCTTGAGACCGAACAGGTAGAGGTCGATATCGCCGTTCTGCACGTTGAGCGGCGCCTGATCGACGTTGTACGCGCCGAACGTCACGACATCGACGGCGGGACCGGGGCGAGCCGCCTCCTGCGCGAAGACCGCCTCCGGCTGTCGAGCGATCAAAGATGCGAGCGGAGCCGAGACGCCAAGCGCCGCCGCCCGCTGAAAGAACTCTCGCCGTGTGATGGCGCCGGCCGCGAGCGCGTCGAGCAATGCGGTGAGGTCAGCCATGTCGATCATCTCCTTGGACGATCAGCCGAATACCGCGACTCAGGTTGTGAGCCTCAGGATCGACTGCTCGTCACCCGAGCCGCCGGCGGGCGAACCAACCGGCAGACACGGCGAACGCAAGGAAAAGGCCACCAGCCCCAAGCAGCATTCCAAACGCCGGGGCGTCCATCCCCGCCGCCTCCAGTGCTGGCGCGCCGGACGTGACGGGCGTGACCGTCTCCTGCGGCTCAGGCTCCGGCGTCACGGTCGTGGCGCCGCCAGGCACCGGCGACGCCTGTGGCGTTCCGCTCGGTCGTGACCCCTGCTCGGGCAGGCCGAGTTGTTGATTGATCGCGGACAAGGACTCCCGCAGCGTGTCGAATCCGAACTCCGTGTAGAAGGAGGCGGTCGCCGAGTTACCCGTCTCATCAAAGGCGCTGACGCTCGTCGGGCCCTCGCCGGTCAGCGGCATGTAGATCGAGGTCGTGAAGCCGCCGTCGGAGTTCGTGCGCGGATTGGCGACGATGACGCCGCTAACCATGAGGATGATGTTGCTATCCGGCTGGAACCCGTGGCCCTGGATGTCAACGACGCGGCCCGCAGAGCCCGACGGCGGGTTCAGGAACAGCGAGGGTGATTGGATCGCCGTTTGGCGGGCGAAGCCGATCTGCTGAGCAAAGCCGCCAAACTCGCCGAGGCGGCTATCCGCCCAGACCATGTAGACGTCCAACTCATTCGCGACGATCGCGAAGTAGTCGCCGATGAACAGCCCTCCCGGGAAGGCGCGCAGCGAGTTCGACGGAAAGTCGCTCACGCGGGTGTCCGGCGCGGTGAAGCCTTGGTCAGGCAGCGTGAAGCCGAACGTCTCGCCCTGGTCTTCCGACCGGGTGTAATAGATGTGGTAGCGCACCTCTTGCGGGTCGTCGCGCATGTCGCCCCACATCAGGTGAACGACCCCATCTGGCCCGACATCAACAGACGGGAAGAACTGTACGCGAGTTGTCCGGTCCTGGTTGACGCGCACCGGCTCTTCCCAGGTAGCGCCACCGTCGAACGAGCGCATCAGATAGATGTCGCCGTCGTCGGTCGGCTTGTCAGGCGGCAAGAACGCGGCCGTGATGTAGATCTCGTCGTTCGGCCCGACCGCCACCTGCGGGAAGGCGGCGCCCCAATAGCGGAAGGAGGCGCTGCGCGTCTGGAAATGGGGCTCGCGGAAGACGCCAGCCTGCACCGGCGGCTCGAAGGTTTGGCCGCCATCGCGGGAAATGGAGACCATGATGGTGCAGAGACCTTCCTGGATGCCGTCGTTGGTCGTGTCGAGATAGGCGACGACGACGGTCCCGTCGGACAACACCTCCGGCTGGGAACCTTGCACGGTCCGCTCGGCGGTAACGCCGCTTTCCTCTTCCTCTTGCTGGGCGCTTGGCTGGACGCTGTCGTCCTGGGTCTGGACGCGTTGCTCGAATTGCATGCCCAGCGCGCTGCCAACCGGGCCGCCCTCACCTTCGCCGGGCTCGCTGGCCCCCTCGGCGGCAAGGACCGTCGGGCTGACGGCGACCGGCTCGCTCCAGGTTACCCCACCGTCCTCGGACCGTACGACCCGGATCGTCGTCTCGGTAATGGGCGTGGTGAGGAACGGCACCTCATCCGCGTAGATCAAGCTGTAGGTCGTGGCGAACTCGGTATAGCTCAGGTAGATGACGTCGCGCTCAGGGTCGGTCGGGCTCGGGCCGACATCGATCCACGGCTTGTCGAGGAACTGCATCGTGACGGTGCCGCGCTCGCGCCCATCGGGATCGATGTTGCTGATCGTTTGAATCGTGCTCCGGGCCGCCGACACCGCGTCGGTCCAGGTCAGTCCTCCGTCGTACGACTTCGAGACGACCATGCTCGAGATTTGCGCGGCGGAAACGATGCTGCCGATCCGAAACTCCTGGAAGCCGACCGAGATGGACGTGAGGTAGACGGTGCCGTCCCGGTCGAAGGCGACGACGGGGTCGCCGGCGGCGCCGAAGTCCTCCCGGAAATACCGCACCTGGTTCGGGCCATCCCACGTCTCGCCGCCGTCGAAGCTGGTATAGGTCGCGAGACCGGCCGTGTTGTAATCAATCACGCCGACGACGAGATGCTCTGGATCAATCGGGTTGACCGCGATGTGCGGCTCGGTGCTGATCGGCGTCAGGCCGACGGCGCGGGAGATGATCAAGTTCCGGCTGAATGCCGGGGCCGGATTGCGGAACGGCACCTGCTGGAAGCTCGTCGGGCCAGTGGATCGGCCGCCGCCAGCGCCAGCCAGCGCAAGCGCCTCCTCCCCAATCGGTTTCCCTTCGGGCAACTTTCCTGTGAACCGCGGATCCAGCCCAGATGCCATCAGCCACGCCGATCCGCCGAGCTGTTCCCGAATCGGCGACAGGAACTGCGTGGCCACAAGGGGAAAGACTTCTGACTCGCCCGGCTCCTCGGCTAGTGCCGCGCCTGGCATGGTCAGCACCATCGACAGGATTACGGCCAGCACGACGATCCGGCCTCTGCGCGGAATTCGGGTTGCCGCGAATGAAAGACTTCCGCTCGATGGACGCATCGCCAACTCCCACCCGACCAAACGACGATCCGGCCCGTCACGCGACGTCCGGCGGCGCGCCAGCTATGATTGGCAACGCCAAGGCAGCACGCCTGGCAACGGACCACCTGTGCATTCGCTCACCTCGTGAGCGCTCGGCGCCGGATGTTGCGATCTGCTGAGCGAGCCGACCTCTTCTCCTGCCGCCGATCTGATCCATGCTGCCCCATGCTAGACTTTCGTAACACCGGCGTTCAAGCGTACGGTATCACGAATGACAGAGCGTTCGCCCATCATCAATCCGCCCGCGGTCAGGGTAGTCTGGACTCCCGTCATTCGGTCCGCCAATGCCGCTACACTCACCAATACGTCGAGCGCATCTGTCTGCAATGTGACGCGGACTTTGGAATGCTTACGTCGGTCCGAATCGGAGCAGTCGCCCGACGACGGTGACACGACGCACTTCGGACCATCGGCCTCAGATCGGAGCGACGCGATATGGACCAACCGACGAACGTGACGCTTGGCGTCTGGAACCTGCTGCGCCGGTTCGCGGTCGCGCTCGTCTTGCTGATGGTGCTCGGGACGATCGCCTCGCCGCAGCGCCTTTCCGCGCAGACGGATGACGATTCCCTCTCCGGCGAATTCGCCGTGACCATCGGTCGCCTCGACGTGCCGTTCGATCTGCCGAACGGGCCGTCGCTCCTCGGCCGGTGGCGCATCTCCTTCTCGCCGGATGGCACCTACGAGATCGCCCGTCAGGACGTCGGTCCAGTCGTGACCGGATTCTTCGAGTTGGACGGGGAGCGGATCACACTCACGGACGAAAGTGGCTTGCTGGCCTGCACCGTCGGGCCAGACGGCGAGACCGACGTCTCCACCGGTACCTACCGCTGGGAGCTCATCGGTACCGAGCGACTGTCGCTCCTCCCCATTGAGGAGCAGTGCCAGTCGCGGCGGATACTCCTCTCGACGCGCGAGCTGACGGCATTCGTCGCCTGCCTGACCGGCGCGCAAGTCACCGACGGCGCCACCCCTACGCCGGAAGCTGAGCTGTCACTCGCGGCGCTGCTCGGCACGCCGGCCGCTGGGCCAAGCGAGAGCGATGTGGAAATCGCGGAGGAGATTGACTGGCTGCTGGCGCAGATGACTGCCTGTTGGACGACCGGCGATCCATCACTCTTCCTCCCGCTCCTTAGCTCCAGTTTCCTGCCGCAGTTCAAGGCGTCGCTCGGTGCGGACGATCTCACGGACGCCGAGTTCAACGCGCTCTTGCAGCAGGCGATGGCGGTCCCGTTCGTCTTCGAGCGGGCTGGCGACCTCAACATCCAAGACGCCACGCACGTCTCCGCCATCGTGCGAACGCAGATCGCGGGCAGCGAGGACTTCACTCGCTTCCGCTTCGTCCTTGAAGATGGTGCCTGGCGCTGGGATGGCGTCGAATAGCAAGCAGGAGCCAACTGAGCGCAATCCAGAGCCGGCGCCGGCTGAGGCGGAGACGACACCCCAGCAAGCGGCCGGCGCCGATCCAGACTCAACCGTCGGCACCGGCTCCTTCGTCGCACTGAGCTGCACGGTTCTGACGTTGCTAGCCACCGCTATCGCCGTCGCGATCTTGCTCATCGCGCGCGCAATCTCGTAGCGACGGCGCAAGCGGGAATCACCGAACGCGACGCGAGCAAGGCTGCCGGCAACGGTCGCCTCATCCGTCCCCGGCGCTCGTAGGGTTGCCCGCGTGAACGCCACGCCGACTGAAATCGCGGACGAACGTCAGGTCGCGCCGGATACCGGCCCGCGCGAGCGCGACGCCTTCGGCGCGATCACGACTCCCCGAGCCCGCCGCTTCCGCCTCTCCTACCGCGTCCAGCTCGGCCTCATGCTCGCGCCGTTCGTGCTGGGCATGGTCGTCTGGGATTTCCTGCCAGCCATCGCCGGGCTCGCGCTGGCGTTCTTCACCTTCAACGGCATCGAGCCGCCGCTCTATCGCGGTCTCGGCAACTTTCGGGAGATGCTCGATGACCCGATCTTTCACAAGGCCATCTTCAATTCCTTCGTCTTTGTCGGCATCGCGATTCCGCTGCGGCTCGTCGGCGCGCTCTGCCTCGCGCTGCTGCTGGCCCGCCGCGCGCGCGGCGTCGGTGCGTACCGGGCAATGGCCTACCTGCCAACCGTCGTTCCCGATGTCGCCTGGGCGGTAACGTGGCTCTGGGTGCTCAATCCGATTTACGGCCCGCTCAACCAATTCCTGGCGCTCTTTGGCATCACCGGTCCAGCCTGGACGGTCGAGGAATGGCCAGCCCGGTTCGGCATCATCTTGATGCTCTCCTGGCAGCTCGGGGAAGGCTTCGTCGTCTGCCTCGCCGCCCTCAGCGACGTTCCGCGAGAGCTGCGAGATCAGGCAGCGGTTGACGGCAGCACACCCTGGCAAGCGTTCTGGCGGATCGTCCTGCCGTTGATCTCGCCGGTTCTCCTGATCCTGCTCTTCCGCGACACGATCCTCAGTCTCCAGTCGAACTTCGTCCCGGCGCTGATCGTCGGGCGCGGCGGCGGACCGAACTACGCGACCACGTTTCTCCCGCTTCATATCTACCGAGAAGCGTTCGACTACCTGCGCTTCGGCTATGCCGCGGCGATGACCTGGGCCATGTTCCTGCTGACGGCACTGATGTTGCTGCTGCAATATCGGGTCGCCGTGCGCTGGCGACTGGGGTTCCGCGATGTCGAGTGAGCGCATCAGTGGACTGACGGTGCGCGGCGTGCCACGCTGGCGAACGATGGCGCGGGCGCTCGTTTGGCGTATCGTCGCGACTGCCATTTCGGTCGGACTCGTGTTGCCGCTGGTCTGGATGGTGACGCTCTCGCTGCGCCAGACGGGCAAGCCGCTGCCGCTACACCTCGAATGGTGGCCAAGACCGACCGCGTGGGAGAACTACAGCGAGGTCTTCCGCGTCATTCAGTTCGCTCAGTTCACGCTCAACTCGGTGCTCGTCGTCGCGATCGCCGTGCCCATCACCGTCGTCGTTGCCTCGCTGGCCGGCTTCGCCCTCTCGCAGGCCTCGCGCGAGTGGCGGCTCCGCGTGACAGCACTCGCCGTCGGCGCGATGATGATGCCGATGACGGCGCTCTGGCTGCCGCGCTTCATCATGGTCAAAGAGGCGGGCTTGATCGACACCCGCGCCTCGCTCATCTTCCCGGCGCTCTTCGGGACTTCGCCGTTTTTCGTCTTGCTCTATCTCTGGACGTTCCTGCGCATCCCGCCGGGCATCTACGAGGCAGCGCGACTCGACGGCGCCAGCGCGTTCCGTCTTTGGGCGGGCATCGCGCTCCCGCTCGCTCGGCCGACCGCCGTCGCCGTCGGCGTCCTCGCCTTCATCCGCTACTGGAGCAACTTCGTCGATCCGCTAATCTACATTCAATCAACGGCGAAGATGACGCTCCCGCTCGGCCTTCAGGCGCTGCTTCAGCTCGACCGGACGAACTGGCCGCTCCTGATGGCCGGCTCGGTGATGGTCACGGCGCCGGTGATCGCCGTCTTCTTGCTCGTCCAGCGCGCCTTCCTCCACGACGTCAGGGCGCTGGCCTGGGACGGCCGATAGGTCGCGCTAGACGCTGGGGAGGATCGCCGCCAGACCGTCGAGGAGCGCGTCCAGGTCACGGGCGTCGTTATATGCCTGGAACGATGCCCGCACGAGCGTCGCGCGATCCTTCCACCGCGACACCGGCACCTCGACGCGGAACTCGTCGTACAGCCGGTCCTTCAGCGTCTGCACGTCCGTCGCCGGGACCGGGCAGGAGACCATCTGGCTGAACCACTCGGGAGAGTCTGGCGAGATCGGGGGCAAGCCGGTCAGCGCCGCGATGCGCAGGCGCGCCTCCCGCGCCAGCTCATGGCAGCGTGCGCGGACCTCGTCCCAACCATGCTCGCGCTGGAAACGGATCGCCGCCGGAACGCTGAGGAACGCTGCGATGTCGCGCGTCCCTTGCCACTCGTTCCGCTGGACGAAGGTGGACTCGGCCAGCGTCCCCTCGCGGCCCCAGCCCCAGCTAATCACGAGCGATTCGACCCAATCCTGCTCCTCGGGCCGGACATAGAGGAAACCGGCTCCCTTCGGGGCGCAGAGCCACTTGTGGAGGTTGCCGGTGTAGACGTCGGCGCCGATGTCTTGCAGGTCGAGCGGAATCTGGCCGGGAGCGTGCGCGCCGTCCACGACCGAGAGAATCCCCTCCTCGCGCGCGCGGCGGCAAATCTCCTTTACCGGGAAGATCAGCGCAGTCGCCGAGGTGATGTGGCTCAGGTAGACGACCTTGGTTCGCGGCGTCACCGCGCTCCAGAAGCGCTCGACAATCTCCTCCTGGGAGGTCACGGGTATCGGAATCTCGCAGCGGACCAAGCGCGCGCCGATCTTCCCGAGCAAGTACTCCCAGGTCATCGTGCAGGCGCCGTACTCGTGGTCCGTCGTCAGGACCTCATCGCCGGGCTCGAGGTCGATCGAGCGGGCGATTACGTTGACGCCCCACGTCGCATTGGTGACGAAGACGACGTGCTCCGGGTTGACGTTGAGGAAGGCCGCCAGCTCCTCGCGGGCATTCTGCATCAGGTTGTCGAACCGGCGTCCGAGGAACTCGACCGGCTGGCGCTCCAGCTCACGCTGCCAGCACTGGTACTCCTCGAAGACCGGCTTCGGACAAGCGCCGAATGAGCCGTGATTCAAGAAGTGAATCGAAGGGTCGAGAAGAAACAGGTCTCGCAGCGACCCGGTCACATGCACACCCCTTGCGGCCTTCGCACGCTCGCACCCTAGCCTTCTGTCCGCACTCCACTCTGCCTGATACGCCCAAGAAGGGCCGGGGACCGTTTACGCGGCCGGTCCCCGGCCCAAGCTCACTACCGCGGCGCCTCTTTGCCGACGTACAGCTCCTGCGGCACCGTGCTCATCGTCGTGTAGCCAGGCCAGTGCAGCGCCGAGATGCCGTTCTCATCCGGCTCCTTGAAGGCGCCGAGTAGCCACGGCTTGATCACCTGCGGATACGTTCCATGGAAGACGAAAACCGCGGGGACATCCTCGACGAGGATGCGCTCCGCCTCCTGGAACATCCGGATGCGCTCTTCCGGCGGCCCGAGGTACTCGGCGGCCTCCTTGACCTTGGCATCGTACTCCGGATTGGACCACGAATGGCGGCCGCCGGAAACCCAGACACTGAGCATGTTGTACGGATCGAAGAAGTCCATGCCGTAGCGGACCCAGCCGAGCTGAACCTGCGTCGGCTTCGCGGTCAGGGCAGACATGAACTCCTGCGCCGGCTTCTGCACGAGCTCGACATCGATGTTCAGATGCTCCTTGAGCATCGCCGCGCAGGCAGCCGGGACCGCCTGATCGAGCGGCGTCCGGTCGCGGATCCACATCTCGAGCTTGGGGAAGCCCTCGCCATTCGGATAGCCCGCCTCGGCGAGCAGCTGTCGCGCCAGCTCCGGATCGAAGCGCTGGATGTCCTTCAGCCCCTCGCGGTTCGATGCCGGGAAGCCAGGCGCCAGCCACGAATAGGCCGGCGTGCCGCTCGGCCCAAGGATGCTCTCCTTGATCGCCTCGCGGTCGATCGCGTGGCTCCAGGCCTGCCGGACGAGCTTGTTGTCGAACGGCGGCTGCGTGACATCGAAGAAGATGTAGTACGTCGGGAAGTCCGCGACGCCAGAGTAGACTTCGCCCGCCAGCTCCGGATCGGCCATCATCAACTCGATCGCGGCCGGCCCTGGATTCTCGACGTAGTCGAGCTCGTTGCTCTGATACAGCGTGAAATAGTTGTCCGGCGATGTGAGCTTGTAGATGACCTCGTTGACCGGCACGTTCATGGTGCCGTTGTAGGACTCGTTACGGCGCAGGACGATCTGCTGATCCGGAATCCACTCCGCCAAGATGAACGGCCCGGACGAGACCGCCGTCGCCGGGTTCGTGTTGTAAAGCGGCCCGTGCGTCTCGAGCGCTGCCTTCGAAAGCGGACACGAATAGAGCAGCATCGCCGGCAGGTACGGCGCCGGGTTCTCCGTCTCGATCACCAGCTCGTATTCATTGGCGCCGGTGCGAACACCCATTTGATCGAGCGGGATCTTCCCCTCGATCGCGTCGTTCCAGCCGGCGATGATGCCCTGGAAGTACCAGGTGAAGTCCCAGGCGTGCTCGGGGTCCGCCGCGTACCGGAGCGTCGCGACGTAGTCCTCCGCGGTGACGGGATTGCCGTCACTCCAGACCATCCCCTGCCGGATCGTGAACGTCCAGATCCGGCCGTCCTCGCTGCTCGACCAGGACTCCGCGCCGGCCGGTTGGATGGTGAAGTTTCGGTCAAGCCGGACCAGCGGCTCACTGAAGAGGTCGCCCGCGCTGCCGCGCTCGTAGACGCTCTCGTAGAAGTCAAGCGCCTTGACGTTGGCCGCGTCGGCCGGCCAGTAGATCACCTGCCGCTCCGGCGGCGCGGCATCCGCGGGAGCCTCCTGCCATCGTCCCGAGGTCCTCCGGCTTCGGATAATCATCGGAGCCGCGCGGAGCTGGCCGGCGCTCGCCAAGCCAGCTGCCACTCCGGCAGCGCCGCCAAGCACCGTCCGCCGGTTCACCCGGCGCTGCAGGAACCCCGATCCTGTCCCTCGCGCATTGCGCGCAGCGTCGTCAGTCACCGGACTGCTCCTTTCTCTAACGGTCCCGCCCGCTTGCCGGGCGTCGACCCCGGCCGATTGAGATGTGGAGGCGCCTAATTCTGGCGCGGATCGAGCGCATCGCGCAAGCCATCTCCGACGAACGCAAACCCAAGCACGGACAACGCTATCGCCACTGTCGGAAACACCGCCAAATGCCAATAGAGTTGGAACCACTGCCGGCTATCCGCGACCATCTTGCCCAGGCTCGGCGTCGGCTCGTTGATCGCCAGGCCGAGGAAGCTCAACCCGGCCTCGGCGAAGATCGCCGCCGGCATGAGCAGCGTCGCCGCCACGATCAGCGGAGGAATCGCGTTCGGCAGCAGGTGCCGGACCGCGATCTGAAACTCGGTCGCTCCGAGGCTGCGAGCAGCGGCAACGTACTCGTGCTCGCGCAGGGTAATCAGCTGAGCGCGGGTGAGCCGGCAGAGCCCGACCCAGCTCGTCACGCCGATCACAATGGCCACATTGAGCACGCTGTTGCCTAGCAGATTGCCGAGGATCCCGCTGTTGATCACCGACAGCAGGAAGATGGCAAACAGGATTGGCGGCACCGCGGTCCAGATCTCGACAAGGCGCAGGACGACGAAATCGGTGAACCCGCCCCGCAGCCCGGCGGCGAGCCCGAGCGGCACCCCGATCAAACAGGCGGTCAGCACCGCCAAGAAGCCGACCACGAACGAGGTGCGGATGCCATAGATGACGCGGCTGAGATAGTCACGGCCGATCGGGTCGGTGCCGAACGGATGGCGCCAGCTCGGGAACTCCCGCGCGGCCATGATGTCCGCCTCGTCGTAGCCCGTCGGCGCGACGACTGGCGCGAAGATCGAAACGAGCGCCAGTGCGACCACGATCACCAAGCCAGCGACCGCCAGCCGCTGACGAAGGAAGCGCCGCGTGGCCAGCTCGAGATTCGTCCGCTGGCGGCGCGGCCGGTCAAGTGCGGTCACGCGCGGTTGGTCGGCTACCGTCTCCATCGGCGCGCCTTCCACGGCTACCCACCAGCCCGTCGACCATAGAGGCGAATGCGCGGATCAAGCACGGTGTAGAGGATATCGGTGATCAGATAAGTCAGGCCCCAGAGTGTGGCAACCAGCAGCGTCAGCGCGAGAATGAGGGGATAGTCGCGCGCGAGCGAGCTGGTCGCGAAATAACTCCCAATGCCCGGGATGCGGAAGATCGACTCGATGAAGATCGAGCCGGTCAGGATGTTCGGGATCTCGGGGAGCAAGATGGTGATCCACGGAATCATCGCGTTGCGCGCCACGTGCCAGACCAGAATCCGGCGCTCGCTCAACCCCTTGGCGCGCGCCGTCCGCACGTAATCCGCGCGCAGCGTCTCCAGCATACAGACGCGGGTATAGCGCGCCACCAGGGCCATCGGCGCGAGCGAATACGCGACGACCGGCATGATGTAGTGCTTCCAGCCGTGCAGCTCCCCGGATGGCAGGAGATTGAACCTAATGCTGAAGATCAGGATCAGCCAGGTAGCGATGACCCAGTTTGGGATCGTCAGGCCGATCGTCCCGACCGTGGTGACGGCGTAATCAATCCAGCTATTCTGCTTGATGGCCGCGACGAAGCCGAGCGCCGTCCCGACGATGTAGGCGAGCAAGATCGTCGGGATGCCGATCTTGATCGTGGCCGGCCAGCGGCTCGCGATCAGGCCGAGGACAGTCTCGGTCGGGCGTTGAAAGGAGACGCCGAAGTCGCCGTGCACGGCGCGCCAAAGGTATTTGACGTACTGGACATAGATCGGCTGGTCGAGCCCGTACTTGCGAAGCTGCGCCTGGCGCGTCGCCTCCGGCAACCGCCGTTCGCTGACATCGAACGGTCCGCCAGGAATGGCGTGCATCAGCAGGAACGCGATCAGCGAGACCACGAGCAGAACGAAGACTAGGCTGATCAGCCGTCCCAGGATGTACCGAGTCATCTCGTCTCAGCAGCTCCCGGCCGACATCCGGCCCGTTGCTCGGCCCGTAGAACGAGAACCGACACTCTGTGAATCCAAGCTGCGACGAGCGCGGGGATTCTACCAAACTTTTCGAGCGTGAACCGTTCCCGCGCCTCGCGACCCGGCGCGGGGCTGAAAAATCGGTTGACCTTCTTCGATCGCACCAATCATCATGGAGCGCGTTGATGGCCCGATCGAGCACCGGGCCAAGTCTTTCCAGTGATCTCAGCATGAGGATTCGAGATAGGAGCGGGCGTGCGTGCCGCCTCTCGTATTGCTGTCGTGACCGGCGCCAGCCGGCGGCAAGGGATCGGCGCTGCCATTTGCCGGGCGCTGGCCGCCGACGGCGTGGACATCGCCTTCACCCACTGGCAAACCTACGACCGCGAGATGCCCTGGGGCGCGGATCCGAACGGCCCCACCGCGCTGGTGACAGAGCTACAGGCACAGGGCGTCCGCGCGGTGGCCATCGAGGCCGACTTGTCCCAGCCGGAGACGCCAGCTTGGCTGCTCGATGAGGTGACCACGCAACTCGGACCGCCCGCGATCCTGGTCAACTATGCGGCCTACTCGACGCGAGACGGCTACGCGCGGCTCGATGCCGCCACGCTCGACGCCCACTACGCGGTCAATCTCCGCGCCACCGCGCTGCTCTCCGTCGAGCTCGCGCGTCGCTGGCCCGGAGGGCCGGGCGGCCGGATTATCAACCTAACGTCCGGGCAATCCCTGGGACCGATGCCAGAGGAGCTCGCCTACGCCGCGACGAAAGGCGCCGTCGAAGCCCTGACCGTCTCGCTCGCCGCCGGAGTCGCCCCGCTCGGCATCACCGTCAATGCGGTCAATCCCGGCCCAGCGGATACCGGCTGGATGAGCGACGAACTCAAGGCGGCGCTCCTGCCCCGCTTCCCCTTCGGGCGGATTGGACAGCCAAGAGATGTCGCTCGCCTCGTCGCGTTCCTCGCCAGCGACGAGCCCGGCTGGATTACCGGTCAGGTCATCCACTCGGAAGGCGGCTTTCTCCGCGGCTAGGAGTCGTCGCGGCGGTCGTCCTTGGCGCCGCTCTGCATGCGCGATCGGCCAACGGCGAGCAGCGAGGCCACGGCCACGCCAGCGATCAGCCCGGCCCTGACGGGCATCGGTGTTGTTGTCGTACGCAACGTCATCGGCGCCAAGAGCGGTCGCATCCTATAGCCTAGCCGCAGCAACGAGCCGCTCCCCGGCACCGCGCGCTGCAGGTCCCGGTAGCTGTCCGGAAGCCCCCGCTCGATGCCCCGCCAGCCAACCGTTAGCGCCGGCCAGAGGTGGATGACTCGGTCGTAGCCGTCGCCGACCACGCCCCGGCAGTCCTGGCGAAAGAGCTGCTCGAGCGCGGCAGTCAGCGTCGGCGCGTGCGTCCACATGTTGTAGAACGCGATGCGGCCGTCCACGTCGATGAGATATGTCGCGTTAGGGAGCATGCCGTAGACCTGGTGCACCGTGCCGGCGAGATCGTCCGCGAGTACCGGCCAGGGGATACCCTCCTCCTGCTGGTACCGGCGGGCATCCTCCAGCTTCTGGTCGTCGCTCTGGTAGGCCGGTGCGCCGGGCCCCGGATGCGCCTGGCGAACGAGCACGTCAACGAACGCGACGCGGGCACCCCAACGGGCGTACAGCTTCTTCAACGGCTCCACCGTGCCGATGCTTGCCGGACATGTGTACGAGCCGAAGTGGAGCAAGACCGGCGTGCCGCGCAGATTGTCGAGGCGGAGCCAGCCACCGCTCGCTTGGGGCAGTGTGAAATCCCAGGTGTATTGACCGGGCGCGACTCCACGCCGCTCCATCGTCCGACGAATGTCGGCGATCAGGTGCCCCCTGCGGAAGTGGTCGTAGTTGTACTCCTCGACCGAAAGGCGATCGGGGAGCCCGGCGAACACCTCCGCCGCCTCCCCGATCTGATGGTCTCCGAGTCCGGGCGGAAGCTCCACCAGCTCCTCGGACTCATCCGCCGGATTGGTCGGCTCCTTCAGCACCGCTGCCTCCTCGCCGCTCTCCATCCGCGCTCCTCCTTTATCGAGTAGCCTTCTGTATCACGTCGAGTCGAGGGCGCAAGCAGCGTGCCGATCAGCCCGGCTCGTAACCTCACTTGGCGCTGCCAACTCAAGCGCCGGATTAGGCTTGCCGCGCGTCCAGCACCCGCTGGATGAAGGCGAAATCGTCCTGCTGCGGCATGCGCAAATCGCCCTCGAACGCGCCCTCGCGGTACTTCTCGCCGATCACCTGTAGGAGCCCAGGATCAGACTGATAGGCTCGCGTGGTGCGCTCTGTCAGCTCCTGCCACCGATCGGCCAGCGCCTGCGCCTCGCTGCTGCGCGGGTCGAGATGCTTGTTCGCCCGCACATCGGCAAGCAGCATCGTCCACTCGTTCTGAATCGCCTCGATCTCGGTTGCCGGGATGGTCTCCGCGACCTTCGCGAACCGCTCCATCTGCTCCGGCGAGTACCACTTCTCCATGATGACGTCTCCTTCCTCACCTTGTCGAACTGCCGTGGTGGCGCGGGTCACGCGCTGCCAGTCCCAGTGCCCGGTCTCCAGTCGGTACTGCAGGAGATCCGCGATCGCCTGCTGCGCTCGGGCCAACTCTTCCTGGCGCTGGCGAAGGACCTCTTGCTGGATCCGTAGCGAAGCGATCAGGTCGAAGTCCGGCCGGTCCAACAACTCGCTGATCGCTCGCAGCGACAACCCGAGGGTTCGCAGGGTCAGAATCTGCTGCAATCGGAGCAGACTCCCTTCACCGTAGAGCCGATGCCCGCCCTCGGTCTGCGCCTCTGGCCGCAGAAGGCCAAGCTCGTCGTAGTGGTGTAACGTCCGGATCGAGACACCGCACGACGCGGCTAGCTCACCGATCCGCAGCCAGCGGGCCATTCGCCACCTCCGCGCTAGACCCTACACCCTCACGTAACGTGAGGTTCAAGAGGTCTCGAGCGATTGATTTTCGTCGGGCGACGTAGCCTATATTGCACTCGCCGAACCTGGTCAAGTGCATCCGAAACGGTTCGCGCCGCGGTGCGGCCCAATAGCAACGGCGCATGAACCGCTGAGGTCCATGCGCCGTCACTCGCACGAAGTCGGCGTTGTTCGTGGTCAGCCAGACGCGGCCAACCTCACTCGCTTATTCCGACGCCGGCCACTTCAGCTTGGGTACCACGTGCTTGCCGTAGGCGGTGATGAACTCGTCCTGATTGCGACCGACGTTGTGGACGTAGATCTCGTGGAAGCCGAGGTCAATGAAGTGCTGGATGTGCGCAACGTGCTCGTCGAGATCCGGCGACATCAGCACGCGGTTCTTGAAGTGCTCAGGCCGGACCAGCTTCGCCATCGCCTCGAAATCCTCCGGGTTCCGGATGTCGCCCTTCGGGAAGGCCATGCCGCCGTTCGGCCACTCCCGCATCGCCTGCTCGACCGCCGCCTCCTCGGAGTCGGCGAAGGAAATCTTGATCTGCAGGATCTTCGCCAACTTCGAGGGGTCTTTGCCGGCCTCGCGGGCGCCCCGCTCGAACCGCTCGATCAGCATCTTCAGCTTCTCATCGCTCGCGCCGACGGTGATCAGACCGTCGGTCATCTTCCCGGTGCGGTAGGCCTGGATCGGCCCCGCGGTCGCGACGTAGATCGGCGGCGGCGACGGCGGCAGCGTGTAGAGCTTGGCGCTCTCGACGTTGAAGTGCTGCGAGCGGTACTTGACGACTTTGCCGGTGAAGAGCTGCTGGATGATCTCGATCGATTCGGCCAGGCGCTCCAGCCGGACCGGGGCCTCCGGCCAGTAGGCGCCGACGATGTGCTCATTGAGCGCCTCACCAGCGCCGAGCCCGAGGTAGAAGCGGCCGGGGAACATCGCTTCGAGCGTCGCCGCGGCCTGGGCGATGATCGCCGGATGGTAGCGATAGCCCGGTGGTGTGACGCCGGTGCCGAACCGGAGCGAGGTCTGGACACCGAGCGCGCCGAGCCAAGCCCAGACGAAGGCGGAATGCCCCTGCGACGGCACCCACGGATGGAAGTGGTCAGATGCCATCACCCCGCGGAAGCCGTTGTCCTCCGCCAGGCGCGCCCAGCGCAGCATGTCATTCGGGTGAAACTGCTCGAAGCTCGCCGCATAGCCGAGAAAACCCATCTGTGCTCCCTCTCCTGAGCCGCAATCCGCGAGCCGTTGAGGCGCTCCCTCTACCCCTCCCATGTGGCGAATGAGCGCCCACCTTATCGAAACAGATCCCGCGCGGGATCGAGCAGCAGATCCTTGCCGGTTCCAGGCGGGTCATCAGTCGGCGGGACGTAGCCCCGCACGAGGACGACCGGCCGCGCATCGAGCTTATTCATCACCAGCTCCGCCGCCGACGCCAGCTCGTCAGCGATCGCCAGCACCGAGACGTGCAGCTCGTACCCGCTCGGGTCATAGTGTCCCCGATAGTCAGCCAGCGGCGCGATGCCAGCAACGCCGAGCGCGACGTTGACGATCCCCACCCGCCACGGCCGGCCGAAGGAGTCCGAGATGATGACGCCGGGCGCGACACCGAACCGCGCGGCGAGCGCATCCCGCAGCGCTGCCGCCGAGGCGTCGGGATCGACCGGTAGCAGCGAGACCGTGTCCGGACCCACGTTCGAGGCATCGACGCCCGCGTTCGCGCAGATGAAGCCGTGCGAGGTCTCCGCGATGATGATGCCTCGGTCCATCCGGACGATGCGCTTCGCCTCGCGCAGGACGACTTCGACCTGCCGCGCATCCTTGCCGTACTGCTCGGCCAGCCGGCACGCCAGCGGCGAAGGCTCGACCTCCGCCAGGCGCACCAGGCGCCCCTCTGCCTTGCTGACGATCTTGTGTGTGACGACGAGGACATCGCCGGGCAGGAGTCCACATCTCGTCCGCTCGATCGCGTCGCCGATGACGGCGGAGAGATCGTCGCCCGGCTTGATCTCCGGGATCCCGTCCAGGCCGATCAGCCGAATCTCGGCCCCTCGCTCTTCTCCGGGGGAGGAGGCAGCGTACTCGCTCATTCGCCGGCTCCATCAGCCGTGAGATCCGCCGTCGCTCCTGCCGCCACGGCGATGCCGTCCGCCCCTTCGATGGTCAGCGCCTTGGCTGTCAGGAGACGATCGAGATCGTCGGGTGTATCGAGATCCACCGCGGTGCCGGCCGCGAACGAGACACTGACCTCCAGACCGTGCGCGTCAGCCTCCTCGAGATGCCGGGCATAGCTTTCGGGGCCGAAGTGGAAGGTGAACGGCGGTGAATCGGGGGGCAGCGCCGCGAGGCGGAGCATGAGCGCGTTCGTCCCCGTGCCGTGCCGATCCGGAGCGATGACGACCGGCGCGTCGCGGCGCACCAGGTTCCGCACGTCGTCCGCCGTCAGTAATGGAAGGTCGCTGAAGAGCGTCAGGACCGCCGCCGCTCCTTCCTCCCGCGCCAGATGCAGCCCCTGCGCAATGGCATGGTTCAAGCCTGGGGCATCCGGGTCTTGTTGCACCGGAACGACCGCCGGGTGCAGCGTCGCGGCATAGTCGAGCGCTTCCGGGTCAGGACTGATGACCAGCACCCGCGCCACGACATCAGAGCCGAGCGCGGCATCCACCACGCGCCGGAGCATTTGCCGGGTCAGCTCGGCCCTTGCGGGCGGCGGCAGCACCCCGGCGAGACGCGTCTTCCCTCCGCGCAGCGAGCGTACCGGGACGACGGCAAGCACCTCCGCGCTCATGCGACGCCCGCGCCTTTACGCGAGAGGGACCGCCCAAACGCCAGCACTTCCTCAGCGAGGCGACGGCGATCGGCCGCGTCTCCCATCAACGTCCGCGTGACGAGCACGCGCGGCCCGCGAGCTTCGATGCGCTCGGCCTGCTCCGCGTCCACCTGGTCGAGGACATAGCCGTCTAGGAGGTCGCCGTAGAGCGCCGCGACGCCGGCCGCCGAGGATTCATGCCCCAAGCTCGCGAGCATCCGATCAGCTGGACCCTTTACCGCTCTCCCGCCAATGATCGGGCTGACGGCAACGATCGGCGCCGTCGCGGCACGGAGCGCCTCGCGCATCCCGTTCAGCGCGAGGATCGGCCCGACGCTGACGAGCGGATTCGACGGGCAGATTACGATCACCTCCGCCGCCGCGATCGCTTCCAGAGCCTGCGGGTTGGGCCGCGCCTGCTCGATCCCCTGAAAGACGATCCCGCGCACCTCGTCTTGCTGGCGGCGACGCACGAAATACTCCTGGAACTCCAGCGGTCCGTCTGGCGTCTCGACCATCGTCGCGACCGGATCATTCGACATCGGCAGCAGCCGCGTCGCGACGCCGAGCGCGGCGGCAAACTCGGCCGTCACCTCGGTCAGTGTCGCCCCGGCTCGCAGGCGTTCCGTCCGCAGGATGTGCGTCGCCAAGTCCTGATCGCCGAGCACGAACCACGTGTCTCGTCCGAGCCGGGCCATGGCGCCGAGCGCGTGCTGCGTATCGCCGGCGATGCCCCAACCCGTGACGGGGTTGGCGAGGCCGGCCAGGGTGTAAAGGACGGTGTCCAGGTCGGGGCAAATGCGGAGACCGTAAAGATCGAAGTCGTCCGCGGTGTTGACGATGGCCGTCAGCTCACCAGGCGGCAACGCCATCGCCAGCCCTTGCGCGAGCTTTGCCCCGCCGACACCCCCAGCCAGTGCCACGATCATAGGCACGCCACCCGTTGCCCGTCGCGCTGGGAACGGCGCATCACTCGTCGAATCCAGACGCCACGACCCGATCGATGCTGAGCTGGATCGTGACCCGCTGCTGCTTCGAGAACTGCTCGCGCATCATCTCATCGGCGCGCTCTGGACCGTGGTAACGCACCGCCAGCGCGTGGATATCGGCCTTCGCCTGCGACTGGTCATCGATCAGCTGGACTCGGCCGCTGATCGTGACGAAACGGTAGCCATCTTCGACGCAGATCGAGGCGCGAGGATCGCGGGTCAGGTTGCGATCCTTGACGCGCCCCCGGGACGTGTTCATCATCACGCAGTCGCCGTCCAGCCGGTACCACATCACCGACTGCTGCGGCGAGCCATCCGGATTGATTGTCGCCAGGATCGCGAAGCGAGGTTCCTCTAAGAATGCCCGCACGGCGGGACTGAGCCGGGCGTTCGCCATTCCCTCCCTCTTCCGTCATGAACGACTATCGCCACGCGCAGCGGCGCCAGGTTAGCGCATAGCCGCCCCGCGGTTGGTATCATCGCCCGCACGTGCCACCGACGCCAGACCTGCGCCGGCAGGCCGCTTCGAGGCCAATACTTCCCAAATGATACCGGTGGTCCGGTGGCTCCGCCAGTCAGCGCCGCCGGACTCGCCGCGAGCCGGGGAGCGCTTGAACATGCCGACCGTGACGTGGCGTGAGGCAGAACCGCCGCTCGTGCTTGCGCTCGATGCCGGGACATCCAGCGTCCGCGCGCTGCTCTTCGACCGGCGGGGACGCGCGCTCGCCAACGCTGAAACGCAGCTTGGCTACGAATTGGTGACGACCCCCGACGGCGGCGCCGAGATGGACGCTGACCGTCTCGTCGAGCTCTTGGCAGAGTGCGTTGATGCAACCCTCGCCAACGCGGCCAGCCATGCCGACGAAATCGCCGCCGTCGCGATGTCCTGCTTCTGGCACAGTCTCCTCGGGCTCGACGCCAGCGGCAAGCCAGTCACACCTGTGCTGTATTGGGCGGATACGCGCTCCGCGAAACAGGTCGCGGCCCTCCGCGCCGAGCTCGATCGCCGCGAGGTCCACGCGCGCACCGGCTGCGTCATCCACTCCAGCTATTGGCCAGCCAAGCTCCGCTGGCTGTGCGAGACACGGCCCGAGCAGTTTCGTTCCGTCGCACGCTGGACCTCTTTCGCCGACTACATGATCACCCGCTTCCTCGGCGTGGATTGTATGTCGGTCTGCATGGCTTCCGGAACCGGCATGCTCGAGCAGCGGACCGCGGAGTGGGACGCCCAGATGGCGGCGGCGGTAGGGATCGATCCCACGACGCTGCCGCCGTTGGTCGACCGCGATCAACCCGCGCAAGGATTGCGGCCGGAGTTCGCCGCACGCTGGCCGGCGCTGGCGAACGTTCCGTGGTACCCGCCGCTCGGCGACGGCGCCTGCGCCAATCTCGGCTGTGGCGCGGTCTCGCCGGACCGGATCGCGCTGACCTTGGGCACGACCGGCGCGATGCGGATCATTGTCCCGGCGCCGATCGGCCAGCCCCTCACCATCCCGAGCGATCTCTGGGCCTACCGACTCGACCGGCAATGCGCCATTCTCGGCGCCGCGATCAGCAACGGCGGCCTGCTGTTAGCCTGGATGAGCGACCTGCTCGGCGCGCCGCTCGAAGGCGACGACATGGCCAAAGCGGCTGAACTGCCACCGGACAGCCACGGGTTGACGATTCTGCCGTTCATCGCTGGCGAGCGATCCCCGATCTGGAACGACCGTGCGACGGGCATCATCGCGGGGATGACGCTCCACACGCGGCGCGAGCACGTGCTGCGAGCGGCGATGGAAGCGGTCGCCTATCGCTTCGCGCGGCTCTACGACGCGATCCGCGCCGTCGCCGCTCCGGACCATGAGATTGCCGCCAACGGAGCGGCGATTCTCCGCTCGCCGCTGTGGCTCCAGATCACCGCGGATACGCTCGCTCATCCCCTCCTGACGCTGCCGCCGGAGGAGGAAGCCTCCGCGCGAGGCGCCGCCGTGGCGGCCCTCGATAGCCTCGGCGTCGCTGCCCTCGGCGAGACGGACGACCCGGCCGCCGGGGTGCCGGTCGTCCCGCCCGACCAGACGAAGGCGGCGGCCTACCGGGCGGGCCGGGAGCGACAGATGCTCCTGGAACGCCTCCTCTTCCCCGACGGCGGGAGTTGGGATGAGTCACTGGAAGGAGAGGTTATGTCATGACCGCGAACGATCCGGCCGGTCCGGTGCTGGCGGTCTTCGCTCACCCGGACGATGAGTCCTTTAGCTGCAGCGGGCTCTTCACTCGACTACGCGACAACGGCGTGCCCGTCACGCTCGTCTCCGCCACGCGCGGCGAAGCGGGCGAAATCCGCGGCGACATTGACGCGCCTCAAGGCGAGTTAGGCCGTGTCCGCGAAGCGGAGCTCCGCGCGGCGATGGCGCACCTGGGCGTCACCGACGTTCGTTTTCTCGGCTATCGCGACTCCGGGATGCGCGGCACGCCGGACAATCAACATCCGCAAGCGCTGATGCAGGCGCCGGTCGAGGAGGTCTCGGCGCACATTGTGGACTTGCTCAAGGAGCGGCGTCCCGCGGCCGTTGTGACGTTTGGCCAGGACGGCATCTACGGCCACCCTGACCACGTCGCGATCCACCGGGCGACACACGCGGCGGTGCTGCAAGCCGGCAACGATCCGGATGGATGGCGCGTCGCGGCGCTCTATTTCGCGACCGCTCCCCGCGAGCAAATCCTCGCCAGGGCGGCCAACGTGCCCAATAGCCCGCTCGCCTCGCTTTCTCCGGAGGAGTTGGCTCAGGTCGGCACGCCGGTGGCGGAGATCACGACGATTTTCAACCTGACGCCGGAGGAGCTACAGCGTAAGCTGGCGGCGCTGCTGGCACACCGCAGCCAGTTCGGTGACGCCGCGCCGTGGTCCGCGCTCCCGCCCGCGGAGATCGAGGCCTGGCTCGGCCACGAGCATTTCGTGCGGGCCTCCTTGCCTTGGGATGAATCCCTCTCACTGACGGACCCGATAGCCCGCCTCACCGGTTAGCGCCGCGCCTAGAACCTCCCAAATTGGGCCGGGAATCCAAGAATCTCTCGTGCCCCCTGTGCCGGCCGCACGCTGATTACCCGCACGCGCGCGGGTAAGCTCCGGGAGTGTCTCCAGGGTACGCGACCGTCTCCTCGAGACAGTCCTCCGGCTCCCGTGAGCAAGAGATCGGCGCGGCATATGGAGCAATGGGTCAAGTTCCAACCACAATCGCTGAGCGACGACGCGGCGGCCCTGTTCGCCTGGCGTGGCGGTGAGATCGCGCTCTTCGGCGAATACGCGGACGGGCGGTGGGTGCTCGCGCGGGGATGGCGCCGGCCGGACACCCTCTCCGATGTTCGGCGCTGGTCGTTCCCCACTCCCGAGCAATTCGTCGGTCAAGTACGGCGCCTGGCGCTCGAAGCAGTGGGTGATCGCGACGTGGCCGAGGAGGCCGCGGAAGCCGCTGCCGCCTGGACTGCTCGCATCGCCGCCTTGTAGCGCGCCGGGTTAGCTCCCGCGCTCCACTGAGTGCCTCCCCGTTTGTCCTTCCCAGACACAAAATGCCGGACGGCCGACGTCCGGTGTGACATCGACCGCCCGGCGAGCAAGAGGAGGCGTTAGCTCTGCAAGATCGCCTCGACCTCAGCGATGAGCTTGACCTCGTCGCCCACGAGGAAACCACCCGCCTCGAGCGCGACGTTCCAGTTCAGCCCGAAGTCACTTCGGTTAATCTTCCCCTCAGCCCTGAGACCAATGACTTCCTGTCCCCACGGCGACTTGGTGCGGCCCTGCAGCTCGATATCGAGCACCACCGGTCGCGTCACGCCGCGAATCGTCAGGTCGCCGGTGGCCTTGAAGCGGTTCTCGCCCACGGACTCGATCTTTGTCGACTTGAACGTGATCGTCGGGTAATGCTCGACATCCAGGAAATCGGCCGAGCGCAGGTGCTCGTCCCGCTTGGGATCGCGGGTGTCGATCGTGGCGGCGTCGATCGTCACCTCGGCGCTGGACTGCGTCAGATCAGCCTCATCGAGCGTGATGGTTCCCGTGACACCATGGAAGTGGCCCTTGGCGGTCGAGATCATCATGTGCCGGACGGCGAAGCCGATCTCGGTGTGGCTCGCATCGATCACCCACGTCGTCTTGGTCGACGCAGCAGCCGCGGTTGCAGTCGTCGCCTCAGTCATCAGAAGAAACCCTCCTCTTGCTCTCGCGTTGGGGCCGGGCGCGGTGCCCGGCCCCGCTTACCAATCGTAAGCGACTATACTCTTGTTATCTTACGCTTGTCAAGCCCCTTACGAAGTGTTAGCATCGTTACATGTGTGACGGATCGTCCATGCCTGCCTTTTGTCCACGTTTCCACCGGGCGATCGAGCTTATTGGTCGTCGCTGGACCGGCGTTATCCTCCGCGCGCTTCGCAGCGGCCGCTGTCGTTTTTCCGAGATCACGGAAGCCGTTCCCGGTCTGAGTGACCGGCTCCTCTCCGAGCGGCTGAAGGAACTCGAGGCAGAGGGAATCGTCGAGCGCTTGGTTCACCCAGAGTTCCCCGTCCGCGTCGAGTACCGCCTGACGGAGAAGGGCCGCGCCCTCGACCAAGTCATGGATGGGATAGCATCCTGGGCCGAGCGCTGGATCGATCCCGAGGATGCAGTTTCGACCGCAGACGCCGAGGCCGCGCCGGTCGCCACAGCGGTCAGCGGCGCCAATCCCCGGTAGCAACAACGGCCGATTGCCGCACACCCGCCACCACGCGGGTGCGTCGCTCAGCGCCTACAACTCGGTGACGACCGGCAAGATCATCGGGCGGCTCTTGGACCGCCGGTGAATCGAGCGGCCGACGATCTCCTTCATTCGCCCGACCAGATAGCCATACTGCGGCTCGCCGCGCGACCGCCGCTCCAGCGCGCGCCGTAGCTCGCGCTCGGCCTCCGAAAGCGCGGTCCCGTCCAGTTCGGGCCGCAACCCACGCGCCACCAGATCCGGCCCGGCGATGATCTCGCCCGACTCGCGATTGACGACGACCGTAACAACGACGACGCCGTCATCAGCGAGATGCTCGCGGTCGCGCAGGATGACCTGTCCGCCGCGATCACCAAGCCGGTCAACGAGGATCGTCCCAGCCGGTACGCGGCCCTTGCTCGTCGCGCTGTTGGCCGTGAATTCCAGCACGCCCCCGATCTCGGGGAGCAGCACGCGGTTCGCCGGGATGCCGGCCGAGGCGCACAGCTCGCGATAGAGGACCATGTGGCGATACTCGCCGTGGATCGGGACGACGAACTTCGGCCGCACCAGCTCGATCATCCGCCGCAGCTCGTCGCGGCCGGCGTGACCGGAGACGTGTACGCCCTTCTCGATCGCGCTGTAGACGACACGCGCGCCCCGCCGGAAGAGGTTGTCGATCGTACGCGCGACCGTCTCCTCGTTCCCCGGCACCGGCGTCGCCGAAATGATGACAGTATCCCCGCCGCCGACCCGGATCTTCGGATGGTCACCGACCGCGATCCGCGCCAATGCCGCCTCGGCCTCACCCTGGCTCCCGGTGACGACGAGGACGCGGCGCTCCTTGGGTAGCCGCATCGCCTCGTCCAGCGTGATGAGCGTCCCAGGCGAGGGATCGAGGTAGCCGAGCTGGATCGCGACGCGAGCATTCTGTTCCATGCTCCGACCGGCGACAGCCACTTTCCGGCCGTACTTCTCCGCGGCGAGCAACGCCATGTGCAAGCGGCTGATGTTCGACGCGAAGGTGGCAATTAGGACCTGTCCCCGCGCCCGCCGGATCACCGAATCAATCGTCTCCAGCACGACCCGCTCGGAAGGCGTGCTGCCCATCGTCTCGACGCGCACGGTGTCGGAGAAGAGCGCGAGGACTCCCTCATCGCCGAGGCGGCGCAAGCGGCGCTCGTCGGTCGGCTCGCCCATGACCGGCGTTGGATCGAACTTGAAGTCCGCCGTGTCGATGATCGTCCCGACCGGGCTGTGGACCGCCACCGCGTTGGTGTCCGGGATGGAGTGGGTGACGTGGATGAACTCGGCCGAGAGCTTGCCGATCGGGACTCGCTCGCGCCCGGCGACAGGCCGCAGATCGACTAGCTTCTCCAGGCGGTGCTCCCGCAGCCGGTGCTCGATGAAGCCGAGCGCGAGCGGAGAGCCATAGATCGGGATGGGCGTCCGCCCTTTCAATTGTGGAAGGATGTAGGGCAATCCGCCGATGTGATCCTCGTGGCCGTGGGTGACGAGGATGGCGCGCAGATTCGCCCGCCGCTCCCGGACGTAGGTGACGTCGGGGACGATCAAGTCAATGCCGCGCTGCTCTTCTTCCGGGAACTTGGCGCCGCAGTCGAGCAGGATGATCTCATCTTCATACTCGACGGCAGTCATGTTCTTCCCGATCTCGCCCACCCCGCCGAGTGGAATGACGCGGAGCCGACCGCGCGGCCCGCGCAGCACCGATGCGGACTCCGCCCGATCCGTCGTGCGGCGAGGTCGCCGGCCCCCACCTTGGCGTCGCTCGCCGCGCCCGCCTTGCTCCGCGCGTTTCGCCCCTGAGGCCTGCGCCGGCGCTTCTCCTCGCTGACCAGCGGGCGCGGACGACTGCCGGCCTTGGCGGCGCCCACCTTGTGATTCCTGACGCTTCTCCCCCGCGGACTCGGCGGAGTCCGGCCGCCGTCTGTGTCGGCGCCGGCCAGGCGACGCGGGGGTCCCGCCGCGCGCCCCCTCATCCGAGCGCGGGCGCTCGGACTCGCCTCTCATTGTGTCCCTATCTGACCCCAATCCCTCGTTTCGCAAGCTCTCACCCCATCGTGTCCATGGCAGCAAACCGCGGTGGTCGCTCCTATTCCCGTGTAGTGTACCCGCCATCAGCCGGTACTCGTTTCCTCATTTCATTCCGGCTCGGTACCTTTGTACTTTCGAGTTGGGATGCAAATCCTATCACTTCTCATGGTCCGGACGGTTGAATTCCGACAAATGCATCTCTATCGTATGTCCTAGGAACATGGAGCTAGCCCGTCCGGGCCATTCTCCAGTCGGAAGCAATGAACCACCGCCTGTATCTGGTCACCTGGGCGGTGGGGAGCGAGTGGTGAAACCGGCCGCGCAGCCAGGCCAGGTCTGCATTCGCGTGACCGCCTGAACGCCCGGATGGCTTGGCGACCCGGCAAGGCGTTACTGGCCGCCGGGGTCCACCGAAATCGCCAGGCGCGGAGGCACAGCAATGAGTGCGCGACAGAGTCTTCTGAAAGCACCAGTCGAAACACCGTCAACGGGTACTTACGAGTGCCGCCGACGCTTCCGCCTGCCGCTCGGGCTAACCATGCTCATGCTGATCGGCACCGGAGCGCTCGCCGCGTTGGCGCTCCTCGTGGAGGGTCACCCATCGCTCGCCGGGGCGGTCGCGGTTCTCTGCGCGATTGCCGTCGGCGGTGCCGTGGCCACGCGCACTGGGCAGGCCGGGCCAGAGAGCGCCGTCCTGGTCGGCGGCGGCTGGCTCGCCACGGTCATCGCGAGCACCTGGTCGGAGCGAGCCGCGGCTCGTGGCCACGCCGCTCCTCGCCTGCTGCGCGCCACCTCGCTCGCCGATGCGACCAACCTCATCCGGAGCACCACCTGCGACGAAGTCATCGTCGTCGAGCCGCTCCGACCGATTCTGCCGGACGTCACCGACCGCCGGGGCAAGCGGCCAACCGTCCGCAGCGGCGGCGAAAAGATCGAGGATCTGCTCGGCCGTATTCCGCTCGAGCTGGCGCAGCAAGATCCCTTCCTGGCGCGTGTTGAGCAGCAACCCGTCATTCAGGGCGGCTACGCGATCGCCAAGCGCGCGCTCGATATCCTGGTGAGCTTCGTGCTCGGGCTGATCGTGCTGCCGACGCTGCCGCTAATCGCGCTCGCCATCAAGCTCGATTCGCCCGGCCCCATCTTCTATTCCCAGGACCGCGTCGGTCTCGGCGGGCGCATCTTCCGCATCTACAAGTTCCGGACCATGCGGCAGGACGCCGAACGCGACGGCGCCGTCTGGGCGAGCGAGCACGATCCCCGCGTCACCCGCGTCGGGCGCTTCATGCGGCTCACTCGCATCGACGAGCTCCCGCAGCTGTGGAACGTGTTCCGAGGCGACATGACCCTGGTCGGACCGCGGCCGGAGCGGCCCGAATTCACGACGGAGCTGGCCGCCGCGCTCCCCGGCTACAACCTGCGCCACGTCGTCAAGCCCGGGCTCACCGGCTGGGCTCAGGTCTCCTATCGCTACACGAGCTCCATCCGCGATACCCGCACGAAGCTGGAGTACGACCTGTACTACATCAAGCACGCCTCGCTTGGCCTCGACCTCACGATTCTCTGGCGCACGGTGGGTGTCGTTCTCGGGATGCGCGGCCGCTAATCGGCCAGCACCGAGGACGTTCGTCCCGCGCCGCCTATGACTCGCGGGCGATGGCTGCGAAAACGCCTAGCCCGTACCCTCGGGCTAGGACCAACGGTCTAGCCCGACCCGCCGGCAGACAAGCGCGAGCTGGCGAGCAACCTCGCGGGTTCGGCGCTGAGCGGGCGGCATTCGGAAGCGACGTGCATCAAGCAACTGGCGATACGCAGGGGGAACGGAGGGATCAGGAGATGGTTGCGTTGATCACGGGCGGCGCCGGATTCATCGGCTCGCACCTCGCCGATCGGCTCATCGCCGCTGGCGAGCAGGTCATCGTCCTGGATGACCTGAGCACGGGGCGCCTTACCAACATCGAGCACCTGATCGGCCATCCCCTCTTTCGCTTCGTCGAGGGGAGCGTGCTGGATGCCGCCGTGGTCGCGCCGCTGGTCCGCGAGGCCGACCTGATCTACCACCTCGCCGCCGTCGGTACTCGCCGCGTTTCCAGAGCGCCGCTTCACGCGATCACGACGAACGTCGAGGGCACCGCGTACGTCCTGCGGGAAGCGGAACGCTGGGGCAAGAAGGTATTCGTCGCCTCGACGTCGCAGATTTACGGGAAGAACGATCAACCGGGCCTGGACGAGACGGCCGAGAGCGTCATCGGCCCGCTGGAGGCAACGCGCTGGCTCTACGCCGTCTCCAAGGTGACGGACGAGTGCCTGGCTCTGGCCTACTGTCAGGAGCGGGGATTGCCGGTCGTCGTCGGCCGGTTATTCAACACCTACGGGCCGCGCCAGGCCAGCGACAAGGTGGTGCCGCGGTTCATCGGGCAGGCACTGCGCGGCGAGCCGCTGACCGTCTTCGGAGATGGTACGCAGGCCCGCTGCTTCACCTACGTCGAAGACGTCACGGCCGCGATTCTGGCGCTGATGCGGACGCCGGACGCGGTCGGGCAGATCGTCAACATCGGCAGCGAGCGGGAGATACCGGTCCAGCGCCTGGCTGAAATCGTCCTCGAGGTCACCGGAAGCGACTCGCCGATCACCTACGTCGATCCACATCAGGTCTATCAGCAGGGCTTCGAGGATGTACGGCGCCGCGTACCGAGCACGCGCAAGCTGCGGGAGCTGATCGGCTGGGTCCCCAGCACTCCTATCGAGTCGGGTGTCCAGGCCATGGTCGGGCACCTGCGGCAGCCGTTAGCGGCCGTCGCCGACTGATCTCGCGACTAATCGCTCGGCGTGATTCGAGGTTGATCGAGGGGCGGTATGGCCGCCCTCACGGGGCATGCCGCTGCTCAAAGCGGCACGCAAGGAGCAGGAGCAATGTATCTCGTTACTGGTGGCGCCGGGTTCATCGGTTCCCACCTCGTCGCTCGCCTCGCCTCTCGCGGCAAGGCCGTCCGCATCTTCGACGACTTCTCGACCGGCAAGCTCGAGAACGTCGCCTCCATCACGGGAGACATTGAGATCGTGAAGGGCGATCTGCGCGACGCGGAGGCTGTCCGCGCGGCGATGGCTGGCGTCAAGGTCGTGTTCCACCAGGCGGCCGACCCGTCCGTCCCGCGCTCGGTCGCCGATCCGCGATCGTGCTACGACATCAACGTCATCGGCACGCTCAACGTGCTCACGGCGGCGAGGGACGCAGGCGTCCGCCGGGTCGTTTTCGCCTCATCCTGCGCCGTCTACGGCGACACGCCGGCGCCGACGAAGTCCGAGAGTCAACCTCCGCAACCGGCCTCGCCGTATGCATCGAGCAAGCTGGCTGGGGAAGAGCTTTGCCAGGTCTTCACCCGAGTCTGGGGCTTGGAGACGGTCGCGCTGCGCTACTTCAACGTCTACGGCCCGCGGCAAGACCCCAACTCGGCATACGCGCCAGTGATCCCTCGCTTCCTGAGCGCTCTCCTGGAGGGCAAGCGGCCAACGATCTACGGCGATGGCGGGCAAACTCGCGACTTCGTCTACGTCGGCGACGTCGTGCAGGCCAACCTGCTCGCGGCCGAAGCGCCGGACGCCGTCGGTCGCGTCTTCAACATCGCCGCGGGCCGCTCGGTGAGCCTGAACCAGCTCCTGGTCCTGATGGCCCAACTGCTTGGCGAATCACCCGTCGTGGACCGGCAGCCTGAGCGTCCCGGCGATATTCGCCACTCCGCGGCCGATATTAGCGCCGCCCAGGAGGCACTTGGCTACGAGCCGCTGACGAGCCTTGAGGAAGGACTCGAACAGACAATCGCGGCAGCGCGCACGATGTCACTCGCCAGCGTAGCGTAAACTCTGAACCCAGAGCGGCCGAGGCGCTACCACCGACCGGTGCCGCGTGTCATCAGACACGCGAGCGCGGGCAGTCCGCTTTAGAGAACGGCGCTTAGGCAAGGATCTGGGAGGCAGCATGAACCTCACGATTTTCGGCACCGGTTATGTTGGGCTCGTCACCGGTGCGTGCTTTGCGGATGTCGGGAACGACGTGGTGTGCGTCGACATCGACGCGGACCGGATCGCTCGGCTCCAGCGCGGCGAGGTGCCCATCTACGAGCCAGGACTGAGCGAGATGATCGCCCGCACACGTCGCGTCGGGCGATTGCGCTTCACGACCGATGCCGCGGAGGGCATTGCGCACGGCGACATCCAGATGATCTGTGTCGGCACGCCGCCACTGCCAGACGGCTCGTCCGACCTAAGCGCCGTCGAGGCAGTCGCGACGGAGATTGGCCGCAAGATGACGGAGCCGAAGACCGTCGTCAACAAGTCGACCGTCCCAGTCGGCACCGGCGACCGCGTCCGGGCAATCGTCGCTCGCGAGCTGAAGGCGCGCGGGCTCGACATCGAGTTCGATGTCGTCTCGAATCCTGAGTTCCTGAAAGAGGGCGCGGCGATTGATGACTTCATGAAGCCGGACCGGATCATCGTCGGCTCGGATAGCCCCCGCGCCATCGAGCAGATGCGCGAGCTCTACGCGCCGTTCAACCGCAACCACAGCCGCCTGATGATCATGGACATTCGGTCCGCCGAGTTCACGAAGTACGCGGCCAACGCCATGCTCGCCACCAAGATCAGCTTCATGAACGAGCTGGCGAACATCGCGGAGCGCGTCGGCGTTGATATTGAGAGCGTGCGCCTCGGAATCGGCTCCGATCCCCGCATCGGCTACGCCTTCATCTATCCCGGCTGCGGCTACGGCGGCTCCTGCTTCCCCAAGGACGTCCGCTCCCTGGAGCGCGTCGCCGCCGCCGTCGGCTACGACGCCCAGCTCCTGCGCGCCGTCGAGGATGTCAACGACCGGCAGAAGCGCGTCCTCTTCAACAAGGTCTCGCAGTACTTCCAGGGCGACCTCAAGGGCCGGACCTTCGCTCTTTGGGGATTGGCGTTCAAGCCGAACACGAACGACATGCGCGAGGCGCCGAGCCGGGCGCTGATGGAGCTGCTCTGGCAAGCGGGCGCGCGCGTGCAGGCGTACGACCCGGAGGCGATGGACGAGGCGCGCCGCCATTATCCGAAGCAGGTGGAAAGCGGAGAGCTCGTCCTCTGCGAGAGCGAGGACGCGGCCCTCGTCGGCGCGGAGGCGCTCATCATCTGCACCGAATGGCGAGCCTTCCGCAGCCCCGACTTCGACGTCATCCGCACGACGCTCCGGCAGCCGGTCATCTTCGACGGGCGCAACATCTACGACCCGGAGCGGATGGCGCGTGAGGGCATTACCTACTTCGGCATCGGCCTCGGCGCGCCGATCGAGCCGATCCGCCTCAACCCGCTGGATGGGTTCGTCCGCGAGTCGGTGGGACCCGCGGTCTCGACCGGAGTGAGCGACTGATGGCCCGAATCCTCGTCACGGGCGTCGCTGGCTTCATCGGCATGCACGTCGGCCAGCTCCTCCTCCAACGCGGCGACGAGGTAATCGGCCTCGACAATCTCAACGATTACTACGATCCGCGCCTGAAAGAGGCGCGCCTCGCCCAGCTCGAGGGGAAGCCGGGCTTCCGATTCCACCGGCTCGACCTCGCCGACCGTGAGGGTATGGTCCGCCTGTTCGCGGAGGAGCGACCCGAGCTCGTCGTCCACCTCGGCGCGCAGGCGGGCGTCCGTTACTCGCTGGAGAACCCGGCGGCGTACGTGGACGCCAATCTCGTCGGCTTCGGCAACATCCTCGAAGGGTGCCGGCAGACGGGCGTCCGCCACCTCGTCTTCGCGTCGTCCTCCTCCGTCTACGGCGCGAACACGAAGATCCCCTTCTCCGAGCACGACCTGGCAGACCACCCGGTCAGCTTCTACGCGGCGACCAAGCGCGCCAACGAGCTGATGGCCCACGCCTACAGCCATCTCTTCGGCCTGCCAGCGACGGGACTGCGCTTCTTCACCGTCTACGGCCCATGGGGCCGGCCGGATATGGCGTACTTCTCCTTTACCCGCGCGATCTTCGAGGGGAAGCCGATCGATCTCTACGGCGACGGCAGCGCCTGCCGTGACTTCACCTACATTGACGACTGCGCCGAGGCGGTCGTGCGCTGCCTCGACACGCTGCCGCAACCCAACCCAGCCTGGAGTGGCGAGGCCCCCGATCCGGCGAGCTCGACCGCTCCGTTCCGCATCTACAACATCGGCAATCACAGCCCGGTCGAGCTGCGGCGATTCGTCGCCATTCTCGAAGAGCTGATCGGCAAGCCCGCCATCATCCGGCACAAGCCGATGCAACCAGGCGACGTCCCGGTGACGTACGCTGACGTCAGCGACCTCGCCGCCGTGACGGGCTTCTCCCCAACTACGCCGATCGAGGAAGGTCTGAGCCGGTTCGTCGCCTGGTATCGCGACTTCTACGCCGTCGGCAGTTAGTGCCCAGCGCCAGCGATATTGAGCTGGGCGCGCGCCGCCGCGAGCCGGGCGACCGGCACCCGGAACGGCGAGCAGCTGACGTAGTCGATGCCAAGCCGGTTGAAGAAGGCGACGGCTCGCGGCTCCCCGCCGTGCTCTCCGCAGATGCCGACCTTGAGCTTCGGATTGGCGCTGCGGCCGCGAATGGTGGCGAGCTCGATCAGCTGGCCGACGCCGTCTTCATCGAGCACCTGGAACGGGTCAGCCCCCAGGACGCCACAATCCACGTAGCTGGGCAGGAAGCGGCCAGCATCGTCCCGGCTGAGCGCGAAGGTCATCTGCGTCAGGTCGTTGGTGCCGAACGAGAAGAAGTCCGCGTGAGCCGCGATGCGGTCCGCGAGAAGCGCGGCGCGTGGCGTCTCGATCATCGTCCCGATCGTGTACTGGACGCGGCGCCCTTCTTGCGCGAAGAGCTTCTCCGCCTCCGCCTCGATCACCTCCCGCTGCCGGCGCAGCTCCTCCGGATCGACCACCAGCGGGACCATAACCTCCGGGAAGACCTCGACGCCCTCGGCGGCGCACGTCAGCGCGGCGCGGAAGATGGCGCGCGCCTGCATCGCCGTGATCTCCGGATGCGTGATGCCGAGGCGACAGCCGCGATGCCCGAGCATCGGGTTGGCCTCGCGCAGCGCCTCGATGCGCGCCTCGACTTCGTCGACTTCCCGCCCAATCCGCCTCGCCAACCGAGCGCGGTCCTCGTGCGTCGGCGGCAGGAACTCGTGCAGCGGCGGGTCAAGCGTGCGGATCGTGACCGGGCAGCCGGCCATCGCGCGGAAGATGCCAACGAAGTCCGCGACCTGCAGCGGCTCCAGCGCGGCGAGCGCCTGCTGCCGCTCCTCCGCCGTCTCGGCCAGGATCATTTCCCGCACGATATCAATGCGGTCCTCACCGAAGAACATGTGCTCCGTGCGGCAGAGACCGATCCCCTCCGCGCCGAACTCACGGGCGCGGCGCGCATCCTCCGGCGTGTCGGCGTTGGCGCGTACCCGCAGGCGGCGGTAGCCATCGGCCCAGGAGAGCAGCGTCTCCGCCCCGCCGCTGAGATCGGGTTCGATCAGCTCCGCCCGCCCGAGCATCACCCGGCCCGTCGAGCCATCAATCGTGATCTCATCGCCAGCATGGACGACGACCTTGCCGGCGCGGAATGTCTCACCGACCGGCGCGATCTCGATCTCCCCGCAGCCGGTGACCGCAGGCTTGCCCATGCCGCGCGCGACGACCGCCGCGTGGGAGGTCATGCCGCCGCGCGCGGTGACGATGCCCCGCGCCCCCACCATTCCGGGGAAGTCGTCGGCGGATGTCTCCTGGCGGACAAGAATCACATCCTCACCGCGCTCGGCCAGGAGGCGCGCCTCCATCGGATCGAAGACGACGCGTCCAGCAGCGGCGCCCGGCGAGGCCGGGAGGCCGGTCGCGATGACCTGCAGTGGCTTCGACTCATCAATGCGCGGGTGCAGGAGTTGCTCGAGCTGCGACGGCTCGACGCGCCGGACCGCCGTCTCCCGGTCGATTAGCCCCTCTTCCGCCATTGCCAGGGCGATCGCGACCGCCGCCGCCGGGGTGCGCTTGCCCGTCCGCGTCTGGAGCAGCCAGAGCCGGCCCCGCTCGACGGTGAACTCGATGTCCTGCATGTCGCGGTAGTGCAGCTCCAGGTGCTCGGCAAGCTCTAACAGCTGCTCGTACGCGCTCGAGAGCGCCGGGTCATCGCGCATCGCCGCGATCGGCAGCGGAGTGCGAATCCCAGCGACCACATCCTCACCCTGCGCGTCGACCAGCACCTCACCGAAGAGGCCAGGCTCGCCGGTGTTCGGGTTGCGAGTGAAGCAGACGCCGGTGGCGCTGTCCGATCCGCTATTGCCGAAGACCATCGCCTGGACATTCACGGCCGTGCCGAGATCGTCCGGAATGTTATGGGCGCGCCGATACGCGACCGCGCGCGGCGTGTTCCACGACCGGAACACGGCCATCACTGCCCCGCGCAGCTGCTCCATCGGCGTCCTTGGAAACTGGGCGCCGTGTGCCGCGACCGCCTCGCGCAGCCGGGCGACGGCCTGCTCCAGCGCGTCTTGCTCGCCAGCGTTGACCGCCTTCTCCGCCGCGGCGACGGCCTGGTGCACCGAGCAGTCGAATTCGCGGTCCGTGATGCCCAGAACCACGCGGCCATACATCTCCGTCAGCCGGCGGGCGCAATCGAGCGCGAAATCCGGGTTGTGCCGGCGGGCGAGCCCGGCGATCGTGCGCTCGTCGATCCCGACGTTGAGGATCGTGTCCATCATTCCCGGCATCGAGATGCGCGCACCCGACCGCACCGAGAGGAGGAGCGGGCAGGCAGGATCACCAAACCGCCGTCCTACGCGCATCTCGATCGCGGCCAGGGCGTCTTCAACCTCCTCCCAGAGTCCGTCCGGCGTTTGGCCGTCTGAGTTGAGGTAGGCGCGGCAGGCCTCTGTCGTAATGACGAACCCTGGAGGGACGGGTAGGCCTAGGCGCGTCATCTCGGCGAGGTTCGCACCTTTGCCGCCAAGGAGATCACGGTCCGCGGCGGAGCCCTCATCGAACAGCCGAACCCAACGACGCCTCATTAGGTCCCTCCTCTACTTCACCAGCGATGCCCGGGCCGCCGAGCCCACCGGCCCGATGACCGCTGCTGGCGACCGTGGCGAGCGAGACATCGAGCGAAAGCAAGTGACAATCTAATAAACTAACATCTAACGGGTGTCAAGCGTACGTTGCGCTGGCATGCCGGACTCCCGCGAAGTCGCCTGTCGCAGCCAGCACGACAGAAAATGGGGATCCAAGTCAGACGACGAGCACAAAATCGCGGTTGATGATAGATTGTTCGGTACAGGCGCGAGGTGTTACTTCTCAGCCCGAGGGAGAACGCCGATGGGTCGCAGAGAGAATCCTATCCCCGAGGGAACGCTGGATTCGCTCCCGCTCGGTGCGCGGATGCGGCTCGCCCGTCATCGCGCGGGACTGGGCCTCGGTGAGCTAGCCAACCTCTTGGGCTACACGAAGGCGCATCTCTCCGCCGTGGAGAACGGCACAACGCGTCCCTCGCGACAGCTCGTCGTCGCCTACGAGCGCGCGTTGCAACTTCCGCCCGGCGAGCTGATGGCGACGTACGAAGCAGACCCAGCCGGTAGCCGGCCGGCTCGCGGCACGGCCACGGCGGCAAATGCCGATCCCGGCCTGCCCTCGGTCGACGCCGCGCTGGCGGCGATCCTGACCGATTTGGCGCTGCCGGCCACCGAGCGCATGCTCGTCCACCACATGGTCGTCGAGGAAGCGCGCGCCAAGGCGCAGGCCGTGCGAGCCGCCGCCGACTGGTGGCGCCAACCGGGACCGGTCCCCGTCTGCTGCGTCCCGATCGCCGGCTGGCAGTGGCACGAGTGGTCGCGCGACGAGATCGTGGACGCGATCGACCGCGCCGCCGCCGAAGCGATGCAAGCGCGGATTCGAGAGATCGTCGTTGTCCTACCGGCCGGAGAGTCGGCGGCGATGGCGCAGGCATTCCGCCGTCCATCGTTCGTCCAGCGGTTACAGGCGATCACGCCGGTCGAGCAAGGCGCGCCTCTTGGACTTGGTCACGCCATCCTGCAGGCCTCGCCGGTCATCCAGGATCGGCCCTTCGCCGTGATCCTGCCCGACAACCAGTTCGACTCCTCGCACCGCTCGGACGCGACGGTGCTGCAGCAGCTCGTGGAGCAGTACGCCGCTCGGCGGACGAGCGTCCTGGCCGTCGCCAAGCTGAAGCGTCGCCGCCGTCACTACGGCCTGGCACGGCTACGCGCGGCGAACTCGCGGCTCAATCCGCGCCCCATCGCACTGCTCGCGGAAAAGCCCGGTCCGGACCATCCGATCTACCAGGCGATCCCGGACACCGAGCCGGAGGGAGTGTATGCGGCTGTTGGCCGCTACGTTTGCTCCCCGGCGGTGCTTTCGTCCCTCTCGTATCTCCAGGAGCGCCGCCCGACCGGCGCCCGGCTGGAGCTGACCGACGCCCTGCAGTGGCTGATCGACCACGAGGTCGAAGCGGTCGCCGCCAACATCCTGCAGGCGCTGGTGCAGCTCGACCGGGAGGAGAC
>ERZ777003.495-NODE-495-length-75672-cov-45.113070_pt1 | contig 75672 bp, 83 predicted proteins | sample MGYA00374956_ERZ777003 | MGnify/ENA primary metagenome ERZ777003 (study PRJEB29302, sample SAMN06268252) | bioreactor metagenome | isolation source: Joint BioEnergy Institute, California, USA | place: USA:Joint BioEnergy Institute, California, USA | collected...
CCCGATCTGGCGGCTCAGCCGCCGGTGCCCGATCTGGCGGCTCAGCCGCCGGTGATCGTGCTGCGCAGCTGCTGCATGGCGGTGCCCTGCGCGCTGCGCCGGGCGGCCGGGTCGCCCTGCTGCTGGGCGGCCAGCGCGGCGGCCTGCTGGGCCGCGGCGGCGCGCAGCTGCTGCAGCATCGGCTCGGGCAGCTGCACCGGCAGCGGCGTGCGCACCGGCAGCGGGGTGTCACCACGGCGAACCACGGTGTCGCGCAACGCGGTTCGGGCCTCATCGGCGAGCGCGGGCATGGTCTGCACCGGACCGTTGACCACACAGCGGATCATCCACCGGTAGCCGTCGACGCCGATGAACCGAACCTGGGTGCCGGCCTGGTTGCCGGGCGAGTCGCCGACCACCTCGCGGCCCCACGGGCCGTCCTCGATGCGCACCGCGGAGGCCTCCTTGCGCAGCGAGTCGGCCAGCTCGGCGGCCACCTCGCGCCACAGCCCCGCCGACTTCGGTGCGGCGTAGGCGGCGATGGTGTAGCGCCCGTTGGGGGTCACCACCCAGATCGCGCTCGGCGCGCCGGCCGGGTTGAGCTCGACCTGGACCTGACCGGTGGCCGGGGTCGGGACGAGCACCGAGCCGAGGTCCAGCCGGCCCACCGCGGCCTGCGCCGGATCGTCGAAATCCTCGATGTCGAACGGGCCTTCGATCTCCCCGTCGTCGGCCTCGCCGGCCGCCGCCACGGGCTCGGGTGCCTGCGGGGCGGGCTTCTCACGCTTGCGTCTACCGAATGCCATCACAAACTCGCATGTCCGCCGGAGGAACCGTGGCCGCCTTCGCCACGGGAGGTGTTCGCGAGGCCGGCCTCGTCGAAGGACGACACCTCGACCAGCTCGGGCAGCTCCACCCGCTGCACGAGCAGCTGGGCGATGCGGTCGCCGCGCCTGATCACGATCGGGGTCCGCGGGTCCAGGTTGATCAGTGCCACCTTGATCTCGCCGCGGTAACCGGCGTCGATGGTGCCCGGTGCGTTGACGATCGAAAGCCCAAGCCGGGCAGCCAAACCCGACCGCGGGTGGACCAGGCCGACCATCCCGTACGGGATGGCCACCGCGATGCCGGTGGGCACCAGCTGCCGCTGACCCGGCGCGAGTTCGACGTCGACCGCGCTGTAGAGGTCGACGCCGGCATCGCCGTCGTGGGCCCGGCTGGGCATCGGCAGACCGGGATCCAGCCGAACGACCGCCAAAGAAGTGGACACGACGACAGAGATTACCCTTGGCCGCGTGTCCGACACGCGCGCAACCTCGGAAACCGTGCGCTACCGCGAGCGGCTGTGGGTGCCGTGGTGGTGGTGGCCCCTGATCCTGGGGGTGGCGGCCCTGATCGCCTACGAGGTGAACATGGGGGTGCCCACCCTGCCGGACTGGCTGCCGTACCTGGTGCTGCTGCCGGTGGCGGCGGTGGCGCTGGTGTGGCTGAGCCGCTACGAGGTGCGGGTGGTGGCCCGCGGCGGCCGGACCGAACTGTGGATCGGCGAGGCGCACCTGCCGGCCGAGGTGGTCTCGCGCAGCGCGGAGGTGCCGGTGTCGGCGAAGTCGGCCGCGCTGGGCCGCCAACTCGATCCGGCCGCGTTCGTGGTGCACCGGCCCTGGGTGGGCCCGATGGTGCTGCTGGTGCTCGACGACCCGGACGACCCCACCCCGTACTGGATGGTCAGCACGCGCCGACCGGACCGGGTGCTCGCGGCGCTGCGCGACGGCAGCTAGCCGGCCCCAAGATCAGGCGGCCCGGCAATCAGGCGGCACAGTCGACGCAGAGCATCACGCCGTCCTTCTCGCTGGCCAGCCTGCTGCGGTGGTGCACCAGAAAGCAGCTCGAGCAGGTGAACTCGTCGGCCTGCTTGGGGATGACCCGGACGGTCAGTTCCTCGCCGGACAGGTCGGCGCCGGGCAGCTCGAAGTTCTCGGCGGTCTCGGACTCGTCGATGTCGACGACGGCCGACTGGGCCTCCAGCCGCCGCCCCTTCAGCTCCTCGAGCGAATCCTCGGAGACATCGTCGGTGTCGGTCCGCCGCGGGGCGTCGTAATCGGTGGCCATCGTCGTCGTCTCCCCTCCGTAGACGTTGCAAGCGAGCTTTGTACCAGTGCCGAACGCATCCACCAAATGATTCGTGCCCGAATCCCTCCCCCTCGGCTGTGAGATGCGTCACATCATATTGCGGGCCGCGGTCGGGCGCTGTCCGCTCGGGCCTTAAAGTGCAGGGGTGGTCGCGCTCATCACCGAAGGCACCGCGTTCGACAAACACGGCCGGCCGTTCCGCCGGCGCCACTACACCCCCGGGATCGTGTTCTTCGCCGCCCTGGCCGCGGTCACCCTGGTGGTGTGGGTGGTGGCGCTGAACCGCCCGCCGGACGTGCATCAGGCCGTGGCCTGCAATCCGCCGCCGGCCGCCGGCCCGGACGCCCCGGCACCGTCACTGGGCGAGAAGGTGGATCCGGCCGACATGGCCGACGTCGCCCCGGCCCGGCTGTCGGACACCCGGATCCGGGTGCTCAACGCCAGCGGCCGGGCCGGGCAGGCCGCCGAGGTGGCCGGCCAGCTGCGCGACCTGGGTTTCGCCCCGCCGGAAGCCGCCAACGACCCGATCTACGTGGCCGGCTCCCGGCTGCAGTGCCTGGGCCAGATCCGGTTCGGCCCGGCCGGCCGGGCGGCCGCGGCGGCGGTGTGGCTGGTCGCGCCGTGCGCCGAGCTCTACCAGGACGAGCGGGAGGATCCCGTGGTCGACCTGGCGCTGGGCACCGAGTTCGACGAGCCGGCCGCCGGCGAGGACATCAGGGCGGTGCTGGCCGGCCTCGGCCCGGACGCCACCGCTCCCCCGGATCCGGCGCTGCTCAAGAAGATTCACTCGTCGGCGTGCTGAGGCCGGCCTCGGCCAGCGCGGCCAGCAGCGCCTCGGCCACCCCGGGGGCGGCGGCGATCACCAGACCGTCGGCGTCGGCCGGCGCACCCTCGGGCGGCAGGACCACCCGGGCGCCGGCCTCCTCGGCGATCAGCGCCGCGGCGGCCCAGTCCCAGCGCTGGACGCCCTGCTCGTAGTAACCGTCCAGCCGGCCCGCGGCCACCATGCACAGGTCCAGCGCGCAGGCGCCGATCCGGCGCACGTCACGCACCCGGGGCAGCAGCGCGGCCAGCACCCGGGCCTGCCGGGCCCGCATCGGCGCGGCGTAGGAGAACCCGGTGCCCACCAGTGCGGTGGCGAGATCGTCGGCGGCGCTGCAACGCAGCTCGGTGACCACGCCGCCGCGGCGCACGTGCGCGCCGAGCCCGCGCCCGGCCGAGTACAGCGCGCCGGCGGCCACGTCGGCGACCGCGCCCGCCACCGAGCGGCCGTCGATCTGCACCGCCACCGACACCGCGTAGGCCTCGATGCCGTAGACGAAGTTCACCGTGCCGTCGATCGGGTCGAGCACCCAGGTCGGCACGCCGGGCCGCAGCGCGTCGGCTCCGCCCTCCTCCTCGCCGAGCACCGGCTCGCCCGGCCGCAGCACGGCCAGCCGGTCGCGCAGCAGCCGCTCGGTCTCGGTGTCGACCACGGTCACCGGGTCGGTCGGGGTGCTCTTGGTGGACACCGCGTCACCGCCCGCACCGTCGGCGAACACCTCCGCGCGGCGGCGCCGCACGAAGGCGGCCGCCTCGTCGGCGAGCCGCTCGGCGACGGCGCGCAGGGTCGCGGGATCGGCCGGGCCGGCAGGGGTCTGTTCGGTCGCCATGGCTTCATCGCACCACCCGCCCTCGGTCCGCTCGGCACGGGGTCGCCCAGCCGTTAAGGTGACATCGCCACAACCGTGCCGGGTGGCCGCCGGCTCAGGCTAAGGAGTGCGCGAGATGAACTCCACGGATTCCCCCACCGAAACCCCGAACGGGGCGACCCCGAAACAGGGCTTCGGGGTCGACGTCGGCGGCAGCGGGGTCAAGGGCGGCATCGTCGACCTCGACACCGGCCGGCTCGTCGGTGAGCGGCTGAAACTGCCCACCCCGCAGCCCGCCACCCCGGAGGCGGTGAGCGCCACTATCGCCGCGGTGGTGCGCGAGTTCGGCTGGACCGGCCCGCTCGGGGTGACCTATCCGGGGGTGATCACCGACGGTGTCGCCCGCACCGCGGCCCACGTCGACAGGGCCTGGATCGGCACCGACGTGCGCCACGCGGTGGAGGCCGCGCTGGACGGACAGCGCGTCACCGTGCTCAACGACGCCGACGCCGCCGGGCTGGCCGAGCAGCGCTACGGCGCCGGCCGCAACCGCTCCGGGGTGATCGTGCTGCTGACCTTCGGCACCGGGATCGGCTCGGCCGTGATCCACAACGGGGTGCTGCTGCCCAACACCGAGTTCGGCCACCTCGAGGTCGGCGGGATGGAGGCCGAGCAGCGGGCGGCGTCGTCGGTCAAACAGCGCAACGACTGGAGCTACAAGCGGTGGGCCAAGGAGGTCACCGTCGTGCTGCAGGCCATCGAGAACGCGATCTGGCCGGACCTGTTCATCGCCGGCGGCGGCATCAGCCGCAAGGCCGAGAAGTGGATTCCGCTGTTGACCAACCGCACCCCGGTGGTACCCGCCGAGCTGCGCAACACGGCCGGGATCGTGGGCGCGGCGATGGCCTCGGCATTCGACGTACTGCACGCCCCGCCCCCGGCGCCGCGGTAGGGACCTGCGAAAACCCCGCGCACAGCGGTTCGGGCCGGTGCTGTCGTTACAATGGTCGACGGCGGCCGCCTACCGAATAGCGGCGAGTATCCGGTCCAGATGGACGCCAAACATTCGACATAGCCGACGCTTCCCGGTGACGCACGCCCGTGCGCGCGGCGAGTGGCGGCGCATCGGAACCTGTAAGACGGAAAGGGCGTACGTGGCAGCGACAAAGGCAACCCCGGCCGAGGAGTCGGAGAAGCAGACCGCTACCAAGACCCCCGCGAAGAAGGCGGCGGCCAAGGCCGCCACCGGATCGGCTCCCGCGAAGCGCGCCGCCAAGTCCGCGGGCAAGTCGGCCAAGAGCGAGTCGGGCACCCGGAGTCGCGCCACCAAGGCCGCCAAGAAGGCCCCGGCCAAAAAGGCCGCCAAGGCCACCAAGGCGACCAAGGCGACCAAGGCCACCGGCGGCCGGAAGAAGGCCACCGCCGCCGATCCGTCGGTCACCGACGTCGACCTCGTCGACGACATCGAGGCCGTCGACGACCTCGATGTCGAGGATCCCGCGGCCGACCTCGACGTCGAGGACCTCGAGCTCGACGACCTCGACCCCGAGGCGGTCGGCGAGGACGACACCGACGTCGCCGCCGAGGAGGACGACGACGCCGAGGACGAGGACGACGAGGACGACCTCGACGAGCCCTCGGAGAAGGACAAGGCCTCCGGCGACTTCGTCTGGGACGAGGAGGAGTCCGAGGCGCTGCGGCAGGCCCGCAAGGACGCCGAACTCACCGCCTCGGCCGACTCGGTGCGCGCCTACCTCAAGCAGATCGGCAAGGTCGCGCTGCTCAACGCCGAGGAGGAGGTGGAGCTGGCCAAGCGCATCGAGGCCGGCCTGTACGCCACCCACCTGCTCAACCAGGCCGCCGAGAAGGGCGAGAAGCTGCCGCCCACCCAGCGCCGCGACCTGCAGTGGATCGCCCGCGACGGCGAGCGCGCCAAGAACCACCTGCTGGAGGCCAACCTGCGCCTGGTGGTGTCGCTGGCCAAGCGCTACACCGGCCGCGGCATGGCGTTCCTGGACCTGATCCAGGAGGGCAACCTCGGTCTGATCCGCGCGGTCGAGAAGTTCGACTACACCAAGGGTTACAAGTTCTCCACGTACGCCACCTGGTGGATCCGGCAGGCCATCACCCGTGCCATGGCCGACCAGGCCCGCACCATCCGCATCCCGGTGCACATGGTCGAGGTCATCAACAAGCTCGGCCGCATCCAGCGCGAGCTGCTGCAGGACCTCGGCCGCGAGCCCACCCCGGAGGAGCTCGCCAAGGAGATGGACATCACGCCGGAGAAGGTGCTGGAGATCCAGCAGTACGCGCGTGAGCCGATCTCGCTGGACCAGACCATCGGTGACGAGGGCGACAGCCAGCTCGGCGACTTCATCGAGGACTCCGAGGCCGTGGTGGCCGTGGACGCGGTGAGCTTCACGCTGCTGCAGGACCAGCTGCAGTCGGTGCTCGAGACGCTGTCGGAGCGCGAGGCCGGCGTGGTGCGGCTGCGGTTCGGCCTGACCGACGGCCAGCCGCGCACGCTCGACGAGATCGGCCAGGTCTACGGCGTGACCCGCGAGCGCATCCGCCAGATCGAGTCCAAGACCATGTCGAAGCTGCGCCACCCGAGCCGGTCCCAGGTGCTGCGCGACTACCTCGACTAGCGGTCGGCGGCCCAGGGCGCGAACCGCCCGTCCGGCCCCGGCCGGTAGGCCGTGACGTCGACGACCGCGTCGAGGGTTAGCGGGCCGTACAGGTGGGGAAACAGCATCCCGCCGGGGTCGGTCGGAACCCCCGGCTCCCAGCGGACCGGGGAGGACAGCCGTGCGGCGTCGATGTGCAGCACCACCAGGTCGGTCCGGCCGGCGAACAACCGGTTCGCCGGCAGGTGGACCTGTTCGGGCGCGGACAGGTGGACGAACCCGGCGGTGCTCAGCGACGCGGGCCGGTACTCCCCAGCGGCGCACGCCGCGCGCCAGTCGTCCTCGGGACACAGGTGCAGCAGCACGGGACACGATCGGATCGGCACGTGAGAGATGACACACCGGAGCGACCCCGGGGAACAAGGCCGAATCCGAGAGCGTCTGAGACAGTGGAGACAGGCGTCGAACGAGAGACGGAGGAGCCCATGAACGCAACTCTGACCAGTCCGGATCTGACCAGGGCTGATCGCTGCGATCGCTGCGGGGCCGCCGCTCGCGTTCGCGCCAAGCTGCCCTCGGGGGCCGAACTGCTGTTCTGCCAGCATCACGCCAACGAGCACGAGGCCAAGCTGCTCGAGATGTCGGCCGTGCTGGAGGTCAGCCCCGCCGAGTAGGCGCCGGACCGGACTCACCGGCTCCGCCTGCCGGGCGGCGGCCGCGGGGTCGGTCATGCTGTTCTGCGATGACTGACCAGACCGGGCGGCAGGACCGGGCCGGGCGGCACGTGTGGGCGGTGCTGCGGCGTGCCGTGACCAAGAGCTGGGACGACTCGATCTTCTCCGAGTCCGCCCAGGCGGCGTTCTGGTCCGCGCTGTCCCTGCCGCCGCTGCTGCTCGGCATGCTCGGCAGCCTCGCCCACGTCGCGCCGCTGTTGAGCCCGGACATCCTGCCGGCCTTCGAGGTCTGGCTGATCGACACCGCCGAGCGGTTCTTCTCGGCCAACGTGGTCGAGGAGATCCTGAAGCCGACGATCAGCGACATCGTGCAGGGCGCCCGCGGCGAGGTGGTGTCGCTGGGGTTCGTGATCTCGCTGTGGGCCGGGTCGTCGGCGATCTCGGCGTTCGTCGACTCGATCGTGGCGGCCCACGACCAGACCCCGCTGCGCCACCCGGTGCGGCAGCGGTTCTACGCGCTGGGCCTGTACGTGGTGATGCTGGTGTTCGCCATCGCCGCCGCCCCGTTCCTGGCGCTCGGGCCGCGCAAGGTCGCCGCCTACATCCCCGACGACTGGGACCAGGTGCTGCGGATCGGCTACTACCCGGTGCTCGGGCTGGGCCTGTTCGTGGCGATCAACCTGCTCTACCGGGTGGCGCTGCCCAAACCGCTGCCGTCGCACCGGCTCGCGCCCGGGGCGGCGCTGGCCGCGGTGCTGTTCCTGGTGGCCACCTGGGGGCTGCGGGTGTATCTGGGCTGGATCACCAGCACCGGCTACACCTACGGCGCGCTGGCCACCCCGATCGCGTTCCTGCTGTTCGCGTTCTTCCTGGGGTTCGCGATCATGGCCGGCGCCGAGCTCAACGCCGCCGTCGCCGAGCAGTGGCCGGCCCCGCCGCCGCACACCCACCGGCTGTGGCGGTGGCTGCGGGACCGGCTGCGCCCGCCGGGCGCCGCTACTTCCTGAGGGTCTCGTAGATGCGCTTGCACTCCGGGCAGACCGGCGAGTTCGCCTTCGGGGTGCGGGTGACCGGGAACACCTCGCCGCACAGCGCCACCACGTGGGTGCCCATCACCGCGCTCTCGGCGATCTTGTCCTTCTTGACGTAGTGGAAGTACTTGGGAGTGTCGCTGTCGGTACCGTCGTCGACGCGTTCCTCGGAGTCGGTACGTTCCAGGGTGTCGGTCTGCATGCCCTCCATTTTGCCCCCGGGCCCAACAGTGGAACAGTGGAGGACATGGACCACGGCCGCGAGCTGGGTTTCGACGACGACGGTCGTCCGATCTTGATCACCACCGCGGAGCTCCCCTACGAGGTGCAGCACCGCCAGCGGGTGCGCAAGTACCTGACGCTGATGTCGTTCCGGATCCCGGCGCTCATCCTCGCCGCGATCGCCTACGGCACCTGGCACAACGGGCTGATCTCGCTGGCGATCATCGTGGTCTCGATCCCGCTGCCGTGGATGGCGGTGCTGATCGCCAACGACCGGCCGCCCCGCAAGGCCGAGGAACCGCGCCGCTACGCCGCCCCGCCGCGCGCCGGGCTGTTCCCCACCGCCGCCCCGCCCCGGGTGATCGAGGGCACCGTCGAGGGCACCGTCGTCGACGGTGACGTGGCCGGCGGCGGCACCGCCCGGGACGGGCAACCGGCCCCCGACCGGGACGCCGAGTAGTTCCGGCGCACCGGCATTCTCAGCACATTCTCAGGTCCGCGCGGAAAAACCGCTGCTCAGCACGTGTGAAGCCGGTCATGCCCGGGAACTCCTGACGACGTCCGGGCGTTGAACCCGATGTCAGTCCAAGCTGAGCAGGAGGCCGTCATGGCAAATGCCACAACCAGCCGCGTCGACGCCGATCTGGATGCCCAGAGCCCGGCAGCCGATCTGGTGCGGGTGTACCTGAACGGCATCGGCAAAACGGCCTTGCTGAACGCCGAGGACGAGGTGGAGCTGGCCAAGCGCATCGAGGCCGGCCTGTACGCCCAGCACCTGCTGGAGACCCGCAAGCGGATGAGCGAGTCGCGCCGGCGCGACCTGCAGGCCGTGGTGCGCGACGGCGAGGAGGCCCGCCGCCATCTGCTGGAGGCCAACCTGCGCCTGGTGGTGTCGCTGGCCAAGCGCTACACCGGCCGCGGCATGCCGCTGCTGGACCTCATCCAGGAGGGCAACCTGGGCCTGATCCGGGCGATGGAGAAGTTCGACTACACCAAGGGCTTCAAGTTCTCCACCTACGCCACCTGGTGGATCCGGCAGGCCATCACCCGCGGCATGGCCGACCAGAGCCGCACCATCCGGCTGCCGGTGCACCTCGTCGAACAGGTCAACAAGCTGGCCCGGATCAAGCGCGAGCTGCACCAGAACCTCGGCCGCGAGGCCACCGAGGAGGAGCTGGCCGCCGAGTCCGGCATCCCGGTGGAGAAGATCAACGACCTGCTCGAGCACAGCCGGGATCCGGTGAGCCTGGACATGCCGGTGGGCAGCGACGAGGAGGCGCCGCTGGGCGACTTCATCGAGGACGCCGAGGCGATGTCGGCCGAGAACGCGGTCATCGCCGAGTTGCTGCACTCCGACATCCGGCACGTGCTGGCCACGCTCGACGAGCGCGAGCAGCAGGTGATCCGGCTGCGCTACGGCCTCGACGACGGCCAGCCGCGCACCCTCGACCAGATCGGTAAGCTGTTCGGGCTGTCGCGGGAGCGGGTCCGTCAGATCGAGCGCGAGGTGATGGCGAAGTTGCGCCACGGCGAACGCGCCGATCGGCTGCGCGCCTACGCGAGCTGACGAGTCGTTCCGCAACACCCCCGCCGGGTATCCGGCGGGGGTGTTCGCTGCGACAGGCGCGCGACGTTGCGCCCCAGTTCACGACGTGAAAACGGTAGACTCGCCTGCGACGGAGGGTGCCATGAACGATCTTGTCGATACCACCGAGATGTACCTGCGGACCATCTACGACCTCGAGGAGGAGGGCGTGGTTCCGCTGCGTGCCCGCATCGCGGAACGGCTCGAGCAGAGTGGCCCCACCGTCAGCCAGACGGTGTCGCGCATGGAGCGCGACGGCCTGGTCCAGGTCGCCGGTGACCGGCACCTGGAGCTCACCCCGAAGGGGCGTGCCCTGGCGATCGCCGTCATGCGCAAGCACCGCCTCGCCGAGCGGCTGCTGGTCGACGTCATCGGCCTGCCCTGGGAGGAGGTGCACGCCGAGGCGTGCCGCTGGGAGCACGTGATGAGCGAGGACGTCGAGCGGCGCCTGGTCAAGGTGCTCAACAACCCCACCACCTCGCCGTTCGGCAACCCCATCCCGGGCCTGGACCAGCTCGGCATCGACACCGACGACACCGACCAGGTGCCGCTGGTGCGGCTGACCGAGCTGCCCGCCGGCATGCCGGTCGCGGTGGTGGTGCGTCAGCTCACCGAGCACGTGCAGGGCGACGCCGAACTCATCGCCCGGCTCAAGGACGCCGGGGTGGTGCCCAACGCCCGGGTCACCGTGCAGCTCAACGACAACGGCAGCGTGTCGATCATCATCCCCGGCCACGAGCAGGTCGACCTGCCGCACCACATGGCCCACGCCGTCAAGGTCGAGAAGGTCTGAGCCCGCCGCGCGGCGGCAGCGTCACCCCGAGCCGTTCGGCCATCCGGTAGCCGGACAGCGCCAGTTCCCGGATGCGTTCCGGATGTATCCCGCGCTGGAGTGCGCGGTCGAGCATGCCCGCCATCCGGTGTCCGGGGGCGTCGGCCAGCGCCGCGTCCAGCGCCACCCCGGCCAGCGGCCCGTCTCCCCGGGCGTAGGCCGAGAACGCCAGCAGCACAAGCGCTTCGGTGCGCCACGGTGTGGACGTGCTGCGGGCCAGCAGCAGCCACAGCGCCTCGGCGGCGGTGGCGCGCTTCCCCACCGCCAGCGCGTAGCACACCTCCCGGACACGCACGTCGCCCAGCCCGCGGGCCAGCCCGGCGAGCTCGGTGTCGGCCGGCTCCCGCCCGTCGGCGACCCGGTCGACCGCGGCCAGCACCGCGCGCGCCACGCCCTGCGCGTCGGCGTCGCTGCGCGGACCGCCCGGGCCGGAGGCCGCGTCGCCGAGGACCGCGGCCACCGCGGCGGTGCGGGCCGGGTCCGGGGCGACCGCGGCCAGCAGGTCGGCACGGCGGTCGTAGAGCCGCCGCCCGTCGAGCACCGCGGCCAGCGCCACCGGCGAGGACCGCGGATCCTCCACCACCCCGGCCGCGCCGCAGTCGTCCACGCACCGCCACCGCCCGCCGGCGGCGACCCGGTCGACGACGTGCACGGCCAGCAGCTCGATGCCGACGGTGTCCAGCGCATCGGCGAGCGCGTCGGCGAGCAGGCACTGCTCGGCCGCGCAGGCCTGGCAGTCCGGGGCGCGGTCGTCGACGATCACCGCGACGGCCGCGTCGGCCGGGCCGGCGGCGGCCACCCGGGCCAGCTCGTCGGCCGCCTCCGGCAGCTCGGGGGTCAGGTCGACCCGCATCACGCAGCCCAGCGCGCCGCGCTCGAGGGTGACCAGCACCAGGGACCGCTCGGGCACGAACCCGAGCACGGCGGGCAGCGCCGCGATGAGGGCGCCGGGCCGGTTGAGTTGGAAATCGGGGCTTGCTGCGTTCGTCATGCCCCGACGCTTTCAGCGGCCACCGTCGAGAACCGGTCCCGAACGCCCCGGCGGGGCCAAGCTGGGGAGCGATCCGCGACTGGGGACAACCCGGGCGGCTCAGGGCCGCACGGCCCGCCGCACCTGCAGCACCGCGTCGGTGAACAGCGCGTCCAGCGCCGTGCTGTCCGGGTCGGCGTCCGGGTCGTCGCCGCGCCAGGCGGCGGTGACCCGCACCTCGCCGATCTGGGCGACCAGCACCAGCAGCCGCGCCGGCGGGTCGCCGTCGACCTCGACGGCGACGGCGAACGTGTCGTCGGCGTCGACCGGGGGCCGCGGCCGCAGCTCGGTGTGCACCGTGCGGCGCTGTTCGGCCTCGCCGCCGGCCACGGTGACGGTGAACGACGGGCAGGCGGCCAACTGGTCGCGGCGCACCGCCGGGTCGGTCCCGGTGCGGGTGAGCGCGACGGTGAGCTCGGCCCCGGTGTCGGGGTCGCGGCCCTGCACCGCGACCGCGTCGGCCGGGCCCGGCCCGGGCGCGGGCGGGGTGCACTCCGGCGGATCCACCACCGCCCCGGCCGGCACCGCGTCGACGGCGCGGATCGCGGCGTCGGCCGCCGCCGGGTCGAGCACGGCGGCCGGGTAGTCCGGCGGGAACCGGTCCGGGGCGGGCAGCACGTCGGCCAGCACCACCGGCCGGTCGGGCGGCCCCGGGACGGTCACGGCCGCCTCGCCGCGGCCCGGCACCACCCGTACGCAACCGCCGGCCAGCGCGGCCACGACCGCCCACACGCACAGGTGGGCCAACGGTGCTGGGCTGCGACGCGACATCGCGCCCATCGTCTCACCGCCGCGGCCGGTCCGGTGGGGCGCACACGCCGGGCGGCCCCGGTTTGCGCTGTCGGCGCGGGCGGCGGGGGGCTGACCGGACCCCGCGGGTGCGGTTGGGCGAAACTAGTTGCAGCGGTACCCGTACAGCTTGCGCGCCGGGCCGGCAGCGGTCCCGGCCCGTGGCTAAGGAGGCGAGGCGACATGACCGATCACGCCGACGGCGCTGACCAGTACTTCCAGCCCGAGCAGACCGGCATGTACCAGCTGCAGACACCCGCGCCCGAGCTCTCCACAGCCGACGGGCGCGGTCCGGTGATGGTGCACGCGCTGGAGGGGTTCTCCGATGCCGGGCACGCCATCCGGCTGGCCGCGGCGCACCTGAAGAACACCCTGCCCACCGAACTGGTCGCGTCGTTCGCGATCGACGAGCTGCTGGACTACCGGTCCCGGCGGCCGCTGATGACGTTCAAGAACGACCACTTCACCGCCTACGACGACCCCGAGCTCAACCTGTACGCGCTGCACGACAGCGAGGGCACGCCGTTTCTGCTGCTCTGCGGCCTGGAACCGGACCTGCGCTGGGAGCGGTTCATCGCCGCGGTGCGGCTGCTGGCCGAGCGGCTCGGGGTGCGCCAGGTGATCGGCCTGGGTGCGATGCCGATGGCGGTCCCGCACACCCGGCCGATCACGCTGACCGCCCACTCCAACAACCGGGACCTGATCGCCGAGCACCCCGCGTGGTTCGCCGAGGTGCAGGTGCCGGCCAGTGTGTCGAACCTGCTGGAGTACCGGATGGGTCAGTACGGCTACGACGTGGTCGGCTACACCGTGCACGTGCCGCACTACCTGGCCCAGACCCCCTACCCGCCGGCCGCCGAGGCACTGCTGGCCGAGGTGGCCCGGACCGGGTCGCTGCAGATCCCGCTGGCCGAACTGGCCAAGGCCGGCGCCGAGGTGCACGACCGGATCAACGCCCAGGTGGAGGCCAGCCCGGAGGTCGCTCAGGTGGTGGCCGCGCTGGAGCGCCAGTACGATGCGTTCGTCGTGGCCCAGGAGAACCGGTCGCTGCTGGCCCGCGACGAGGACCTGCCCACGGGCGAGGAGTTGGCCGGCGAGTTCGAGCGGTTCCTGGCCCAGCAGAGCGGTCAGACTTTCCCGGAGGGGTTCCCCGAGGAGGGCGAGCAGTCCTGACGCCGTCCGGGGGACGCCCCTCCCCCGGCCCGAGGACGGCGAGATGACGAGACGAACGGCCGAATCCCGGACGGCCGGCGCCCCGGCCGACGACGCCGGGGCGGGCTGTACCCCGCGGCTGCGGTTCCGCACCATCCACGGCTACCGGCGCGCCTACCGGATCGCCGGCTCCGGCCCGGCGGTGCTGCTCATCCACGGCATCGGGGACAACTCCACCACCTGGACCGAGGTGCAGACCCGGCTGGCCCGGCGGTTCACCGTCGTCGCGCCCGACCTGCTCGGTCACGGGCTGTCGGACAAACCGCGCGCCGACTACTCGGTGGCCGCCTACGCCAACGGCATGCGCGACCTGCTCAGCGTGCTGGACATCGACCGGGTGACGGTGATCGGCCACTCGCTCGGCGGCGGGGTGGCGATGCAGTTCGCCTACCAGTTCCCGCAGTTCGTGGACCGGCTGATCCTGGTCGCCGCCGGCGGGGTGACCCGGGACGTCAACGTGGCACTGCGGATCGCCGCCGCGCCGCTGGGCAGCGAGGCGCTGGCCCTGTTGCGGCTGCCGCTGGTACTGCCGGCACTGCGGGTGGCGGGCAGGCTGGCCGGGACGCTCATCGGCTCCACCGGGCTGGGCCGCGACCTGCCCGAGGCGCTGCGCATCCTGGCCGACCTGCCCGAGCCGACCGCCTCGGCCGCGTTCGCCCGCACGCTGCGGGCGGTGGTGGACTGGCGCGGTCAGGTGGTCACCATGCTGGACCGCTGCTACCTGACCGAATCGGTGCCGGTGCAGCTGATCTGGGGCGACCGCGACTCGGTGATCCCGGTCAGCCACGCCCACCTCGCGCACGCCGCGATGCCCGGCTCCCGGCTGGAGATCTTCACCGGATCCGGGCATTTCCCGTTCCACGACGACCCGGACCGGTTCGTCGCGGTGGTGCAGCGGTTCATCGACACCACCGCACCGGCCGAGCACGATCAGGACAAGCTGCGGACCCTGCTGCGGCAGGGCCCGACCGAGCGCTCGCTGTCCGGTCCGGTCGACACCCGGCTGGCGGTGCTCGACGCGCTGGAGTCCGACGCGCGCAGTGCGACCTGACCCGCACCGCGGGGCACCACGTAGCATCGGTCCATGGCCATCGATGTGACCGTGTTGCGGGTGTTCACCGATCCCGAGGGCAACCACGGCAATCCGCTGGGCCTGGTCGAGGGGGCCGCCGTCGACCCCGCCGACCGGCAGCGGATCGCCACCCAACTGGGTTATGCCGAAACCGTATTCGTCGATCCGCCGGCGCCCGGGCAGAGCACCGCGCACGCGCACATCTTCACCCCGGCCGCCGAGTTGCCGTTCGCCGGCCACCCCACCGTGGGTGCGGCCTGGTGGCTGCGTGAGCGCGGTACCCCGGTGCACACGCTGCAGGTGCCGGCCGGCATCGTGCAGGTCGACTACGACGGCGAGCTGACCGCGGTGCGGGCCCGGGCCGAGTGGGCCCCGGAGTTCGCCATCCACGACCTGGCCTCGGTCGAGGAGTTGCTGGCCGCCGATCCCGACGACTACCCCGACGACACCGAGCACTACCTGTGGACCTGGACCGACCGGGAGCAGGGTGTGATCCGGGCCCGGATGTTCGCCGCCCACCTCGGCGTGCCCGAGGACGAGGCGACCGGCGCGGCGGCGGTGCGCATCACCGACTATCTGAGCCGGGACCTGACCATCGTGCAGGGCCGCGGGTCGGTGCTGTACACGAACTGGAACCCGGAGGGCTGGGTACGGGTCGCCGGCCGGGTGGTCTCCGACGGCGTCAAACAGCTGGGCTGAGCGGACCGGTCAGGACGAGGCGGCCCGGGCCTGTCCGGCCGCCGAATCCGCGGCCGGTGCCTCCGGCTCCGCCGCGGCCCGCCGGCGGTGCTCGCGCAGCGCCTGGATCTCCCGCTCGAAGTCCTCGGCCGAGGTGAACCCGCGGTAGACCGAGGCGAACCGCAGGTAGGCCACCTCGTCGAGCTCGCGCAACGGGCCGAGGATGGCCAGGCCCACCTCGTGGCTCGGCACCTCCGGCGAGCCGGTGGCGCGCACGGTGTCCTCCACCTGCTGGGCGAGCAGGTTCAGCGCGTCGTCATCGACCTGCCGGCCCTGGCAGGCCCGCCGCACCCCGCGGATCACCTTCTCCCGGCTGAACGGTTCGGTCACGCCGCTGCGCTTGACCACGGCGAGCACCGCCGTCTCCACCGTGGTAAACCGGCGGCCGCACTCCGGGCAGGACCGGCGCCGCCGGATCGCCTGCCCTTCGTCGGTCAGCCGGGAGTCCACGACCCGGGAATCGGGATGACGGCAGAACGGACAGTGCATCACCGCTCCTTCGCCGCACCGACGGACAGTTACCTCGAACGACTCCGAGCGTACCTGCCCCGGCCCGGCGGCTCCCGGCACCCGGCACCGCGTGCCCGCGCCGACGGGCATCAGCCCACCGGGGCCAGCAGCGTCTGCCCGGCGTTCACCGCCGACGAGTGCAGTCCGTTGAGTTCGCGGATGCGTTCGACGACCGCGCCCACCGGGGCCTGCGGCGCCACCCGCTGGGCGACCTGGTGCAGGGTCTCCCCGGCGTGCACCTGGACCACCGCCAGCCGGGGCGGCACCGACTCACGCGGGCCGAGCACCCCGCCCACCTGGGCGACCAGCCCCAGCCACACCGTGATGCCGGCGGCGACCAGGGCCAGCACCACGGTCTTGGCCGGGGTGATCGGCCGGCGGTGCACCGCCCGCGACAGCGCCACCCGCGGCCGCCGGTACTGCACCCGCCCGGCCGCGGGCCGCCTGCGGCCGGCCGGGCGCCGGGGCTCGACCCGGCGCACCCCGACCTGCCGGGGGCCGACCCGGCGGGGGCCGCCCGTCTCGAGGATGCTCGCCTGTGCTCCGAGGATGGTCATGTCTTACACCTTCCGCTCGCGTATTCGCTCCTGTGTTCGAATCTAGTCGATCATCTGTTCGATGAATAGAACATGTGATCGAACTGTTGCGGAACGATAGGACGCAGGTCCGACAAAACCGGCCGCTGCGGACCGCCGGACCGGCCGACACACCTCGAACAAGTGTTTGATGAACGTCGGCGCGCCGACTACGCTCGGCAGCTATGAGCGACAGCAGCGGGACCCCCACCGACCGCGGCAGGACCGGCGCACGCCGCGGGCCCGACGGCGGGCTCACCGAACGGCAGCGCACCATCCTCGAGGTCATCCGGGCCTCGGTGACCACCCGGGGGTACCCGCCGAGCATCCGGGAGATCGGCGACGCGGTGGGGCTGACGTCCACCTCGTCGGTGGCCCATCAGCTGCGCACCCTCGAACGCAAGGGCTACCTGCGCCGCGACCCGAACCGGCCGCGCGCGGTCGACGTGCGCGGGCTCGACGAGCCGGCCGGTCCGCCGGTGGTCACCGACGTGGCCGGCTCCGACGCACTGCCGGAACCCACCTTCGTGCCGGTGCTCGGCCGCATCGCCGCCGGCGGGCCGATCCTGGCCGAGGAGGCGGTCGAGGACGTCTTCCCGCTGCCCCGCGAGCTGGTCGGCGAGGGCTCGCTGTTTCTGCTCAAGGTGGTCGGCGATTCGATGGTCGACGCCGCGATCTGCGACGGCGACTGGGTGGTGGTGCGCCAGCAGAACGTCGCCGACAACGGCGACATCGTCGCGGCGATGATCGACGGCGAGGCGACGGTCAAGACCTTCAAACGCACCCGCGGCCAGGTGTGGCTGATGCCGCACAACCCGGCCTACGAGCCGATCCCCGGCAACGACGCGGTGATCCTCGGCAAGGTCGTCACCGTCATCCGCAAACTCTGACCGCCCCGGCGGGCGGTTCCGGGTTCAGCGGGCCTTGACGAACCCGTTGGTGACGGCGAGTTCCTCGCTGACGAACCACAATTCGGCCACCGCCTCGGCGTAGCCGGGGCAGTCCGGCGTCCAGTACACGCCCTCGGTCGCGCTGGCCTTGACGGTGAATCCGGCCGGCGCCTGACGCGGGTCGGCCAGCGGCAGGTGGATGCCGGTGTGTCCGGGCGCGGGCTCGTCGGGGTCGACCGCCGCGTGCCGGCCGGAGTGGGGCTCCCCCGCGGCCTCGCCGAACTCGGGTGCCCCGAACCCGGAGGTCCCGAACTCGGGTGCCCCGAACCGGGGCCGGCTGTCCGCCTCGGCCGGCTCGTCGACCGCCTCCACCTCGACCACGTCGGCCTCGATCACCGCCGACTCGGCGACCGGGGCGTCGAGCAGCCCGGGGCCGCCGGACGGCTCGGGCCCGGCCGGGGCCCGGCCACCCGGTTCGGCACCGCCGAGTTCGGCGGCGGTCGGGATGCGGGTGGGCTCGGTGTCGACCGAGTCCGGGTCCTCCTGGCCGGCGTCCTGCCCGACCGGCCCGGGTTCCTCGCCCCCGGGTTCCTCACCGAAGCCCCACATGCTCACCGGCAGCGGCTCGTCGGTGCCACCGGCCGGGGTGTACGGGGCCGGACCGGACGGCTCGCCGTAGAACCGGCCGAACCGGTCGGCCTCGTCGTCGTCGGTGGGCCGTTCGTCGGCGGCCGCCTCCGCGCTGCCGGCCTCGTGCTCCCCGTAGTCCCGGTCCCCGTAATCCCGGTAGTCGTCCGGGCGGTAGGCATCGCGGTACTCGTCGGCGGCGTCGGCGCCGGACGCTTCGCCCCCGCGCCGGCGCCGGTGCCAGGCGGTGAGCCCGACCAGGGCGCCGATCAGCACGAGCAGCGGGACCGCCACCAGCCACCACCACTTCGCCGACACCCCGGTCGCCCCGTCGCCGCCGTCGGCGGACGCGTCGGCCGGCGGGGGCACCTGCTCGGCCGGCACCTGCAGATCGGTCAGCTGCCCGGCCAGATCGGCCGGTTCGGTGCTGAACCGGCCCTTGTCCCGGTCGTAGCTGATCGACCCGTGCTCGAACTTCTGGGTGACGGTGGCACCGTCCTCGCTCTGGTCGGCCACCGGCACGCCCAGCGGGCCCTCGGCGCCGTCGAGCTTGTCCCAGGCCGCCCGGATCGAGCCGCGCACGACGACCGCGCCGTAGTCCGGGGTCCAGAAGATGACCGGCTCGTCGTCGGCGCCGAAGGTCGCCATCCGCGCCGGCCCCGCGCCCACCGACTGCTCACCGGAGGTGGGCAGCCCCAGATCGCCGTCCGGGCCACCCACGCTCCGGTACTTCTCCAACACCTGGCCGGTCAGCACGTTGGCCCCGGTGGCGGGGCTGTAGTAGATCGCGCCGCCGGCGAAATCCTGGGCCAGGCCGTCGTCGCCGACCGGATACGGCTCGCCCTGCCGCGCGCCCAGCGGGCCGAGCGCGCCGCCGGCCGCCCGGCGCGCGGCGTTGATCGCCGCGACCGGGTCCTCGGAGACCTCCAGCCCCTCCAGCCCGGCCGCGAGATCCGGCGGCACCGTGGTGAACTCACCGGTGCGGCGGTTCCAGGACAGCTCGCCGCCGGTGAACTTCTGGCTCACCACGTCGCCGCGGAACACCTCGTCCTCGGCCGGGACCCCGAGCGGGCCGGACGATCCGCCCAGCCGGTCCCAGGCGGCGTTGATCGCGCCGCGCACCACGTGGGCACCGGTGTCGGGGGTCCAGAAGATGACCGGATTGTCCCCGGCGCTGAAGATGACGTTGCGGCTGTCCGGGCCGACCCGGCCCGGGCTCTCGTCGATGGTGGGAAACCCCAGATCGCTGTCGGCGGGACCGCCCAGCGACTCGTACTTCTCCAGGATGGCGCCCTGGATGAAGTGGGCGCCGGTGTCGGGGGTGTAGAACATCCTGCCGCGGGCGTAGTCGCGGCCGAAGCCGACGCCGACCGGGTACACCCCGCCGGTGGGCGGGCCGAGCGGCCCGGCCGCGCCGCCGGTGGCCTCCCAGGCGGCGGTGATGGCGGCGTCGGCGTCGCTCTCCGGCGTCGCGCCCGCCACCGGTGCGCACACCAGCGCGGTCACCACCGCGAACAGGCAGGCGGCCCGCCCGATCGCCGCTGTCAACCGGGCTCGCTGCCCTGTCATCGATCCTCCCGACGGTCGGCAAAGTTCACCGTAAAGTATCGCGTCGGGACTCCAACCATCGGTTCACATCGCCGAGGATGCCCGGCGTGTCGCCGAAGATCCGGCCGGGCGCGGGCGCCCCGGCGGCCCCATAGACTGCTGCCGTGCCGCCGACGACCCGCACCAGCCTGACCCACTGGGGTGCGTTCCGCGCCGAGGTCGACGCCGGCGAGATCGCCGCGGTGCGGCCGGACGCGGCCGACGTCGACCCCTCCCCGCTGCTGGGCAACCTGCCCGGTTCGGTGCGCCACCGGGCCCGGATCGCCGGGCCGGCGGTCCGGCGCGGCTGGCTGCGCGACGGGCCCGGGCCGAGCGCCGACCGCGGCGCCGACGAGTTCGTCGCGGTGTCCTGGGACGAGCTCGTCGAACTGCTGGCCGGCGAGCTGCGCCGGGTGGTCGACGAGCACGGCAACGAGGCGATCTACGGCGGCTCCTACGGCTGGTCCAGCGCCGGCCGGTTCCACCACGCCCAGAGCCAGGTGCACCGCTTCCTGAACCAGCTCGGCGGCTACACCTTCTCCCGGCACTCCTACAGCCTGGGTGCGACCGGGGTGATCATGCCGCGGGTGGTGGGCACCCACGACGACCTGTTCAAGCGCGCCACCGACTGGGAGGTCGTGGTCGCCCACACCGATCTGCTGGTGTGCTTCGGCGGCCTGCCGCTGCGCAACACCGCGGTCAACCACGGCGGTACCACCCGTCACCCGGCCCGCGACGCGCTGCGCCGGTTCCGGGCCCGCGGCGGCCGGGTGGTGTCGCTGTCGCCGCTGCGCGACGACGTCGACGGCGACTGCGAGTGGCTGCCGCTGGTGCCGGGCACCGATGTGGCGGTGATGCTGGCGCTGGCCTACGTGCTGGCCACCGAGTCGCTGGCCGACCGCGCGTTCCTGGACCGCTACTGCGTCGGGTACGAGCGGTTCGAGCGCTACCTGCTCGGCCGCGACGACGGGGTGCCGAAATCGCCGCGGTGGGCCGCGCCGATCTGCGGGCTGCCCGCCGGGGACCTCGTCGCGCTGGCCCGGCGGATGGCCGCCGGACGCACCATGATCAACGTCGGCTGGTCGCTGCAGCGGGTGCGGCACGGCGAACAGGCACCCTGGATGGGGCTCACGCTGGCCGCGATGCTGGGCCAGATCGGGCTGCCCGGCGGGGGTTTCGGCCACGGCTACGGGTCGATGAACGAGCCCGGCCTGCCACCGCTGCGCTGCGGGCTGCCCCGGCTCCCGCAGGGGGTCAACCCGGTGCGCACCTTCATCCCGGTCGCGGCGATCAGCGACATGCTGCTGCACCCGGGAGAACCGTTCGACTACAACGGGTTACGGCTGACCTACCCGGACATCAGGCTGGTGTACTGGGCCGGCGGCAACCCGTTCCACCACCACCAGAACATCCCCCGGCTGCGCCGGGCGCTGGCGCGGGTGGACACCATCGTGGTGCACGACCCGTACTGGACGCCGATGGCACGGCACGCCGACATCGTGGTGCCCTCGACCACCCCCTACGAGCGCGACGACTTCTCCGGGTCGCGCAACGACCCGGTGCTGATGGCGATGCCGCGGCTGGTGCCGCCGTACGCGCAGGCCCGCGACGACTACACGACGTTTGCCGCGCTGGCCGACCGGCTCGGCTTCGGCGCGGCGTTCACCGAGGGCCGCACCGCCTTCGAGTGGCTGCGCCACCTCTACGAAACCTGGGCGGCCGGGCTGGATTTCGCAGTGCCGGATTTCGACGAGTTCTGGCGCCGCGGCCGGGTCGAGCTGCCCACCGAGCCGGGGCTGGTGCTGCTCGGCGACTTCCGCGCCGACCCGGACCGGCACCGGCTGGCCACCCCGAGCGGCCGGATCGAGATCTTCTCGGCCGACATCGACGCGTTCGGCTACCCCGACTGCGCCGGCCACCCCCGCTGGTACGAGCCCACCGAGTGGCTCGGCGGCGAACGGGCGCAACGGTTCCCGCTGCACCTGCTGGCCAACCAGCCGGCCACCCGGCTGCACAGCCAGCTGGACATGGGGGCGATCAGCCGGGCCGCCAAGGTATCCGGGCGCGAGCCGATCCGGATGCATCCGCAGGACGCGGCCGAACGGGGACTGTCCGACGGCGACGTGGTGCGGGTGTTCAACGACCGCGGCAGCTGCCTGGCCGGGGTGGTCGTCGACGACCGGCTGCGGCCCCGGGTGGTCCAGCTGGCCACCGGCGCCTGGTACGACCCGGCCGATCCGGCCGATCCGGACAGCCTGTGCGTGCACGGCAGCGTCAACGTGCTCACCGACGACACCGGCACCTCGGCGCTGGCCCGCGGCTGTACCGGCGCGCACGTGCTGGTGCAGGTGGAGATGTTTCCGGGCACGCCGCCGCCGGTGCGTGCCCACGAACCCCCGGTGGTGAGGAACCCATGACCGACACCGACGACGCCGTGATCGTGGTCGAGGACCGCGGGCAGCGGCTCGCGTTCGGCTTCGCCGACCTGATGCGCTACGCCGGACCGTACTCGCCGGCCGGGGTGGCGGTGGCGTTCCAGGCGATGCGCCGGGCGTTCGCGCTGCTCGCCCCCGGCACCCCGGTGCCGCGCCGGGCGGTGCTGGTGCGCACCGCGTTCCGCGGCCCCGGCGCCCGTGACGGCTTCGAGGCGGTCACCCGGGCGGTCACCGAGGGCCGCTACCTGGTGGACCGCGACCTGGCCCGCCCGGACCTCGGCCCGCTGCGGGAGGACTTCGTGTTCGACCTGAGCCTCGGTGACGGCGGGGTGCAGCTGGTGCTGCGCGACGGCTTCGTCACCGCGGAGTTCGTCGAACTGGCCCGCACCCCGCAGCGTTCGCCGGCGGAGGAGCGCCGGCTCGACGAACTCAAGGCCGCAGTCGCCGATTCGCTGCTGAGCGCCGATCCCGCCGACCTGTTCGACGTCACCGCCACCGAGTGACCCGGTTTGCCGGTCGGTACGGGCCGGGCTGTGCGACGATGCCTGCGTCCCGACACTCGACCGGGTTCTGGGAGGTGGGTTGGACATGCGCACGCTCCGCGACGGCGCGGTGGCCGCGCTGGCGGTGGCCGGCACGCTGGCCCTCGGCGTCACCCCGACGGTCACCACGGCGACGGTGGTGCAGACCGGTACCGCGATCATCGTGCCGGGCACCGGCGACCAGCATCCGCAGGACATCGCCGGGCTGCTGGACAACGTCCGCGACTACTACGTCGGGGCGTTCACCCCGTCCTGTCCGGCCGGTCCCGGGTCGCCGTGCGAACTGGTGCCGGTGGACTACATCGCCCAGTTCTGGCCGATCCCGCTGCCCGGCTGGGGCGGGTTGTCCGGGGCGAAGTGGAACGTGTCGGTGGCCAGCGGCGTGGTCGGCCTGAGCCTGCAGCTCGGCATGCACACCCCCACCGACGACGACCCGGTGGTGATCTTCGGCTACTCCCAGGGCGCGACGGTGGCCAGCCTGATCAAGCGCAACCTGCACGAGCTGCTGCAGCTGTCCCCGGACACCTTCCCGTTCGATCCGGCCGACCTGACCTTCGTGGTCATCGGGAACCCGAACCGGCCCAACGGCGGGCTGTTCGAGCGGTTGGCCTGGCTGGGCACCGTGCCGATCCTGGACGCCACCTTCGGCCAGCCCACCCCGACCGACACCCCGTTTCTCACCCACGACATCGCGCTGCAGTACGACGCGGTCGCCGACTCGCCGCGCTATCTGTTCAACCCGCTGGCGCTGCTCAACGCGCTGGCCGGGTTCGTCTACATCCACGGCACCTATCTGGACCCCAACGGGGACTCCCCCGCCCCGCCGTACGGCTACACCCCGGAGCAGATCGAGGCGGCGATGGCCGCCGCGGCGGCGGAGTGCTCGGCGGCCACCTACTGCCAGCACCGGCCGGGCACCGACACCTACTACATCACGCTGCCGGCCACCCGGCTGCCGATCATGCAGCCGCTGCTGGACCTCGGCGCGCTCACCGGCACCCTGGCGCTGATCGAGCCGCTGGTCGACCTGGTCTCCCCGGCACTGCAGGTGCTGATCGAAACCGCCTACGACCGTTCGGATTACAGCCGGCCCACCCCGATCGGGCTGATCCCGTTCATCAATCCGTTCACGCTGCTGGTCGACCTCGTCGACGCCATCGGCCGCGGGGTGCACAACGCGCTGGAACCCGGCCTGGCCCCGCTGGCACCGCCGATCCCGGTGCCCGACAACGACACCGACGGCGACCTCGTCCCGGACGGGGCCGCGCCCGACGCCGATCCCGGCCCGAACCGGGTCCTCGCGCACGCCGGCGCGCCCGCGGCCGAACCGGCCGGAGCCACCGGCGACAGTGCCGGGGGCCCCAACGGAGATCCCGGCGCGACCGGGGAATTCACCCGCACCGACGAACCGGACCCCGATAACCCCGACCCCGACGAGCCCGACACCGGGAAGCCGGCCGCCGTGCAACCCGGCACGGACCGCGCCGCGGCCGGGCCTCGGCACCGGTGGCGCGGGCCGGCGTGGTCGGGTGCCGCCCGGCAGGCGACCGAGGACGGCGACGGGGCAGACCACGGCGACGGGCACCGTCCGGGCCGGCACCCGGTCGGCCGGCATGCCGGCACCGGGCCGGACCGGTCGGCGGCGTGAATCAGCCCGGGTAGGTGGCGAACTCGCGCACGGTGGCGGCCAGCGGGATCGGCACCCGGGCCTTGATCCGGGTCCCGGCCTCGGTGTGCTCGGTGACGTCCACGCGGCCGTCGGCGTGCAGCCGCGCCACGAGATCGCCCCGGTGGTACGGAATGGTCACGTCGACGACGGTTTCGGTGGCCGGCACCGCCTCGGTGAGCCGGCGGCGCAGCTCGTCGAGCCCGGCGCCGGTGCGCGCGGAGACGAACACCGCGTCCGGCAGCGCATTGCGCAGCTGCACCAGCATCACCGGGTCGGCGGCGTCGATCTTGTTGACCACCAACAGTTCCGGCGCGGGCGGGGCGTGGTGTTCGGCCTGCACCTCGCGCACCACCTGGTGCACGGCGTCGATCTGGGCCATCGGGTTGGCGTCGGAGCCGTCCACCACGTGCAGCAGCAGGTCGGCGTCGACGACCTCCTCCAGCGTGGAGCGGAACGCCTCGACGAGCTGGGTGGGCAGGTGCCGGACGAACCCGACCGTGTCGGTCAGCACGAACGGCCGGCCGTCGTCGAGCCGGCCGCGCCGGCTGGTCGGCTCCAGGGTGGCGAACAGCGCGTTCTCCACCAGCACCCCGGCCCCGGTGAGGGCGTTGAGCAGGCTGGACTTGCCGGCGTTGGTGTAGCCGACGATCGCCACCGACGGGGTGTCGCTCTCCCGGCGCCGGTGCCGCTGGGTGTCGCGGACCTTGCGCATCTGGCTGATCTCGCGGCGCAGTTTGGCCATCCGTTCCCGGATACGGCGCCGGTCGGTCTCGATCTTGGTCTCGCCGGGGCCACGCAGACCCACGCCGCCGCCGCTGCCGCCGGCCCGGCCGCCGGCCTGCCGGGACATCGACTCGCCCCAGCCGCGCAGCCGGGGCAGCATGTACTCCATCTGCGCCAGCGACACCTGGGCCTTGCCCTCCTTGCTGGTGGCGTGCTGGGCGAAGATGTCCAGGATCAGCGCGGTGCGGTCGATGACCTTGACCTTGACCACCTTCTCCAGCGCGGTCAGCTGCGCCGGGGACAGCTCGCCGTCGCAGATCACCGTGTCGGCACCGGTGGCCTCCACGATCTCACGCAGCTCCTGGGCCTTGCCGGAGCCGATGTAGGTGGCCGGGTCCGGCCGGTCCCGGCGCTGGATGAGCCCCTCGAGCACCTCCGAGCCGGCGGTCTCGGCCAGCCGGGCCAGCTCGGCCAGGCTGGCCTCCGCATCGGCGGCGGTGCCCTCGGTCCACACCCCGACCAGCACGACGCGCTCGAGGCGCAGCTGGCGGTACTCGACCTCGGTGACGTCGGTCAGCTCGGTCGACAGCCCCGCCACCCGGCGCAGCGCCGAGCGTTCCTCGAGCGCGAGCTCACCCGTGCTCGGGACGTCGGCGGTCGGCTCGTCGGCCGCGCCGTCGGCGGGGAGTTCGAAATTCGTCATCGGCAGTTCGGTGTCGGGCGATTCGGTGTTGGGCGAATACGGATTCGCAAGCGTTTCATTCTTCATGTACCCCGGTCAACGAACGAGACCGGCAAACCATTCCGGCTCGATCTCGCCCCGCGCGACCAGCACCGACGGCCCGCGCAGGAAACTGTTCGCCGGGGTGATGCGCACCTGCACCGAACCGCCCGGCACATCGACCCGCAGGCTGCCGGTGTCGGCGCCGAGATGGTGCAGCGCGGCCACGGTCGCGGCCACCGTGCCGGTGCCGCAGGAGCGGGTCTCCCCCACGCCGCGCTCGTGCACCCGCATCGCCACCGCGCCGTCGGCCGGGGCGGTGAGCACCTCCACGTTCACCCCCTCCGGGAAGGCGGCCGGGTCGAAGCGCACCGGGGCGGCGACGTCGAGCGCGGCCAGCCCGTCGCGCGTCAGCCCCGGCACGACGCAGGCCAGGTGCGGGTTGCCGACGTCGACGGCCAGCCCGGAGAACCGCTGTCCGCCGACCTCCGCCGCACCGGTGCCGGTGACGGCCGCCTTGCCCATCTCGACGGTGACCTCGGCATGCACCGCGTCGGCGTGGTGCAGCACCACCGGGCGCGGTCCGGCCAGGGTGCCGACGACGAACTCGCCGCGGGTCTCCAGCCCCGACGCGTGCAGGTAGTGCGCGAACACCCGGACGCCGTTGCCGCACATCTGTGCCACCGAACCGTCGGCGTTGCGGTAGTCCATGTACCAGTCGCCGGCGGCCACCCCCTCGGGCAGCCGGTCCAGCACGCCGACGGCCAGCAGCGCCCCGGCGGTGGTGACGCGCAGCAGCCCGTCGGCGCCGAGCCCGCGGCGGCGGTCGCACAGCGCGGCGACGGCGGCCGGAGGCAGCGGGATGCGGGCGTCGGGGTCGGCCAGCAGCACGAAGTCGTTCTCGGTGCCGTGCCCCTTGGCGAAGATCACCCGCTCAGGATACGTGCCGCCAGCACCGCAGCACCGCCTCGACGGTGGCCCCGGTGCGGCCGTCGAGCCAGTGGATGCGGTGGTCGCGGCGGAACCAGGAGCGCTGCCGGCGCACGTAGCGGCGGGTGCCGATGAAGGTGCGTTCCCGCGCCTGCGCGACGGCCTCGGCGCCGCCGCCGGCGTCGAGCGCCTCGATCACCTGGGCGTAGCCCAGCGCGCGGGCGGCGGTCCGGCCCTCGCGCAGCCCGCGCTCGAGCAGCCCGCGTACCTCCTCGACCAGCCCGGCGGCGAACATCGCGTCGGTGCGCCGCGCCAGCCGTTCGTCGAGCAGCTCGGTCGGCCAGTCCAGCCCCACGATGACGGTGTCCCAGCGCGGGGTGCCGACGGCGGGTTTGGACGCCGCGAACGGCCGACCGGTGAGCTCGACGACCTCCAGCGCGCGCACGATGCGCCGGCCGTCGGTGGGACGGATGCCGGTGGCGGCCTCGGGGTCGACCCGGGCGAGTTCGGCGTGCAGCGCGGCCGGGCCGATCTCGGCCAGCCGCTGCTCCCATCTCGCCCGCACCGCGGGGTCGGTGGCCGGGAAGGCCCAGTCGTCCAGCAGCGACTGGATGTAGAGCATCGACCCGCCGACGATGATCGGCACGTCCCCGGCCGCCGCGACGGCCTCCACGTCGGCGGCCGCGGCGCGCTGGTAGCGGGCCACGGTGGCGGTCTCGGTGACGTCGAGGACGTCGAGCTGGTGGTGCGGGATGCCGCGGCGCTCCTCCGGCCGCAGTTTGGCCGTACCGATGTCCATGCCGCGGTACTGCTGCATGGCGTCGGCGTTGACGATCTGCCCGCCGAGCCGTTCGGCGACCGCCAGCGCCAGGTCGGACTTGCCGGTGCCGGTCGGGCCGACGACGGCGATCGGCCGGGTGCTCACGGCCGCCACACCCCGCAGAAGTAGCCGACCCCGTACGGGGCGCCGTGCCAGCGCTGCTCGGCCACCCGCGGGGTGCCGATCAGCCCGGCGGCCACCTGGTAGGCGACCCGGCCGACGATCGCGTCGGGCAGCTCGGCGAGCGCGGCGGTGTCGCCGGCGGCCAGCGCGGCGGCCAGCGCCCGTTGCACCGGCACCGACGCCGGGTCGTGCCCGCCGGGGGCGGCCGGGGTGAGGGTGTGGGCGCCGTCGGCGACGACGAGCACCCCCACCGGTTCGGGGTCGCGGTCCAGTTCGGCGCGCAGCGCCCGGCCGGCGGCCAGCGCGGCCGCGCAGCGGGTGCGGCGGTCGAACACCCGCACCCGCGCGACCGCGTCCGGGGCGGCCAGCCCGCGCAGCCAACCGGTGATCAGCGCGGCGAGCGGCAGCGGCGCCGGCTCGGCCCCCGCCCGCGGGCCGAGCCGCACCGGCACGTCCACCCCGTAGCCGGCGAAGGTGCCGGCCGCCTCCGCCCCGATCACCGCATCGGCGTCGGCCGCGCCGATCGCCAGCCAGCGGGCGGGCAGCTCCCGGGCGGCGGCCACCATGGCCGCCCGCAGGTCGTCCAGCTCCGCGACCGCCCCGCCGGCCAGCTCGGGGACCAGCACCGGCGCCGACGGCACGATCGCAACCGCAGTCAGCACGCGTTCACGCTAACCGGCGCGCGGTCCGGGCCGGCGTCGGCCGCCTCGCCGCGCGTCAGCGCCACCGTCGCGGTCACCAGCGCCGCCACCGCGGCCACCAGCACCGCCCACCCGGCGTCGCCGGGGTGCAGCGACTCGCCGAGCACCACGATGCCCAGCACGGCGGCCACCAGCGGTTCGGCGATCGCGGCGCCGGGCAGCGCGGCGGTCAGCGGCCCGGCCCGGAAGGAGTACTGCTGCAGCACCACCGCCGCGCCGGCGACCGCCAGCAGCGCATAGGTCTCCGGGGCGGCCAGCACCGCCGCCCAGGCCAGCCGGCCCCGGCCGACCGGACGGCCGGTCAGCCGGGCCTGCATCGGCAGCGCGAACAGCAGCGAGGTGACCAGCAGCGCCTGCACCAGCAGCACCGAGCCCAGGCTCAGGGCGGCGGCCTGCAGCGCGAAGCCGGCCAGCCCGGCCGCGGTGCCCACCCACCAGCGCCGGTCACGCAGCAGCCCGGCCAGCACCCCGGCCCGGCCGCCGGCCGGGGCGACCCGCTGCACCGAGCGCTCCTGAACCACGTTGCCGAGCGCGGTGAACAGCGCGGCGGCCAGTGCGAGCAGCACCGCGAGATCGGCCTTGACCATGCACTCCTCCGGCTGGGGTCGGGGCGTACAGCCTGACCTGCGGATGCACCGAGTTGCAAACCGGACCCCCAAGCCGTGGGCACGGGCGGGGGCGACCTGTTTGAATAGCCTGCAGCACCATTTCACTAGCCTTTGGCACTGTTGACCGCTACAGGGCGCCGCGCTGCGCGGCAGATGCGCGAGAGATCGCGCGGAGGGCGTGAGGAACGGATATGACGAACAGCGAGCCGACGGGCCCGACCCCCAAACCCACTCCCCGGCCCGGGCCGCCCCGCCCCGTCCCGCGCCCCGGCCCGGTGGCCGCGGCGGTGACGGCTCCGGCGAGCGACCCGCACCGGTTCGGCCGGGTGGACCCGGACGGCACGGTGTGGCTGATCACCCGATCCGGTGAGCGGGTGATCGGGTCGTGGCAGGCCGGGGACGCCGAGGCGGCCTACGCCCACTTCGGCCGTCGCTACGACGACCTGCACACCGAGGTGGTGCTGCTCGAGCGGCGGCTGCAGTCCGGTACCGGGGACGCCCGCAAGATCCGGGCGGCGGCCGCGTCGCTGGCCGAGACGCTGCCCACCGCGGCGGTCCTCGGCGACGTCGACGCGCTGGCCGACCGGCTCGCCGCGGTCGTCGAGCAGGCCGAGGCGGCCGCGGAGGCCGAGAAGGCCCGCCGCGAGGAGTTCCGGGCCGCGCAGCTGGCGCGCAAGGAGGCGCTGGCCGCCGAGGCCGAGGACCTGGCCGCCAACTCGATGCAGTGGAAGGCCGCCGGCGACCGGCTGCGCGAGATCCTCGACGAGTGGCGCACCATCACCGGGCTGGACCGCAAGACCGACGACGCGCTGTGGAAGCGCTACGCGGCGGCCCGCGAGCTGTTCAACCGGCGCCGCGGCTCGCACTTCGCCGAACTGGACCGCCAGCGCGCGGCGGCCCGCAAGGCCAAGGAGGCGCTGTGCGAACGCGCCGAGGCGATGGCCGACTCCACCGACTGGGCGGCCACCGCGGCGGCGTTCCGGGACCTGCTGGCCGAGTGGAAGGCGGCCGGGCGGGCCTCCAGGGAGGTCGACGACGCGCTGTGGAAGCGGTTCAAGGCCGCCCAGGACCGGTTCTTCACCGCCCGCAACGCCGTGCTGGCCGAGCGGGACGCCGAACTGCACGCCAACTACGAGGCCAAGGAGGCCCTGCTGGCCGAGGCGGAGCGGATCGACACCGCCGACCCGGAGGCCGCCCGGGCCGCGCTGCGCGGCGTGCTGGAGCGCTGGGACGAGATCGGCAAGGTGCCGCGCGACAAGGTGGCCGAGCTGGAGCGCCGGCTGCGCGCGGTGGAGAAGCGCGTCCGCGACGCCGCCACCGCCGGTCAGGTCGATCCGGAGGCCAAAGCCCGCGCCGAGCAGTTCGCCGCCCGCGCCGAGCAGTTCGAGCGGCAGGCGCAGAAGGCCGAGGCGGCCGGCCGGCTCAAGGAGGCCGAGGAGGCCCGCGCCAGCGCCGCGCAGTGGCGGCAGTGGGCCGAGGCGGCCGAGGCGGCCCTCAACAAGCGGGACTGACGGTCACGTACCGGGGTCGTCGAGCGGGCCGCCACGGTCTCGCTCGGCGGCCTCGTGGCGGCGCTGCTCCTCGGCGGCGAGCTGCGCCGCGGTGCGGGTCCAGACCAGCCGCGCCCACTGGAAGATCAGCACCAGCACCAGCAGCCAGGCCAGCACCAGGCCGATGCCCGGCCCGGCGGCGTCGCCGACGGTCTGGCGCGACCACACCGCGAACATGCCGGCCGCCCCGGCGACCGTGGTACCGGCCAGGGCCAGCCACGCCACCGCCCAGCGCCGGGTGAGCAGCGCCAGCATCGAGGTGCCGACGGCGAACACCAGGGTCAGCCACACGAAGATGCGGGACGGCAGCCCGACCCGCTCGGCCGCGGCGTCCGCGCCGCCGGCCAGCACCTCCCAGCCGTTGGCGGCACCGGTGTGCGGCAGGATGAACGTCCCGACCAGCAGGAACACCAGCACCGCGACGACCAGGGCGCGCGCCCCCGGGTCGAACTCGCCGGCGACCCGCCGCTCGGCGGCCTCGAGGTCGTCGCCGAACTCCTCCCGGAACCCGTCCGGGTCGCCCGCGCTCAACAGCCACACTCCGAGGCCGTCGGCGCCGGGGCGGGCCGGCCCACCCCCGGGATGCCGAGCCCGACGGTGCGCGGGCGCAGCCCGGCCGCGTGGGCGTCGCCGGCGCGGGTGCGCCGGTGGGTCAGCACCGGCCCGTCGGCGATGAGGTGGTGCGGCGCCGCGCCGGTGATCTCGGTGGTGATGACGTCGCCGGGGCGGATGTCGGCACCGTGCGGGGCGAAGTGCACCAACCGGCCGTCGCGGGCGCGCCCGCTCATCCGGGCGGTCACCGCGTCCTTGCGGCCCTCACCGGTGGCGACCAGCACCTCGACGGTGCGGCCCACCTGGGCGGCGTTCTCCTCCAACGAGATCCGCTCCTGCAGTGCGAGCAGCCGCTGGTAGCGCTCGGTGACGACCTCCTTGGGCACCTGGTCGGGCAGCTCGGCGGCCGGGGTGCCGGGCCGCTTGGAGTACTGGAAGGTGAACGCCCCGGCGAACCGGGCCTGCTCGACCACCTCGAGGGTGGCCCGGAAGTCCTCCTCGGTCTCGCCGGGGAACCCGACGATGAGGTCGGTGGTGATGGCCGCGTGCGGGATGGCCCGGCGCACCTTCTCCAGGATGCCCAGGAACCGCTCGGCCCGGTAGCTGCGCCGCATGGCGCGCAGGATGCGGTCCGAGCCGGACTGCAGCGGCATGTGCAGCGTCGGGCAGACGTTGGGGGTCTGCGCCATCGCCTCGATGACGTCGTCGGTGAACTCGGCCGGGTGCGGCGAGGTGAACCGCACCCGCTCCAGGCCCTCGATCTCGCCGCAAGCGCGCAGCAATTTGGCGAACGCGCCGCGGTCGCGCGGCAGGTCCGGATCGGCGAAGGACACCCCGTAGGCGTTGACGTTCTGGCCCAGCAGGGTGATCTCCAGCACGCCCTGGTCGACCAGCGAGCGCACCTCGGCCAGGATGTCGTCGGGCCGGCGGTCCACCTCCCGGCCGCGCAGCGACGGCACGATGCAGAAGGTGCAGGTGTTGTTGCACCCGACGGAGATGGAAACCCAGGCGGCGTAGGCGGATTCGCGGGCGGCCGGCAGGTTGGACGGGAACTCCCGCAGCGCCTCGGCGATCTCGACCTCGGCCCGCCGGTTGTGCCGGGCCCGCTCCAGCAGCGCCGGCAGCGACCCGATGTTGTGGGTGCCGAACACCACGTCGACGTAGGGGGCGCGGCGCAGCACCGCCTCCCGGTCCTTCTGCGCCAGGCAGCCGCCGACGGCGATCTGCATGTCCGGGTCGACGGCCTTGCGCGGCGCGAGGTGGCTGAGGTTGCCGTAGAGCTTGTTGTCGGCGTTCTCCCGCACCGCGCAGGTGTTGAACACCACCACGTCGGCGTCGGTGCCGGCCTCGGCGCGCCGGTACCCGGCGGCCTCCAGCAGTCCGGCCAGCCGCTCCGAGTCGTGCACGTTCATCTGGCACCCGTAGGTGCGGACCTCGTAGGTGCGCTGGCGGCGGCCGTCCGGGGTGGGCCGGTCGGCACGGGGGGTCACCATCGAAGTCACCCGCCCATGGTACGGGCCGCCGACCTGCGATTGATCGGCGAGTGGCCAGCACGGCGGCGCGACCCTGGGTAAGGTTCTTCGCCATGGGGAGGACCGGCCAGGAGCAGCCGGGGGCGGAGCCGTCCCGGCAGGCCGCGCCGATGATCTCGATGCGCGGGGTCAACAAGCACTTCGGCAGCCTGCACGTCCTCAAGGACATCGATCTGGAGATCCCGCGCGGTCAGGTGGTCGTGGTGCTCGGGCCGAGCGGGTCGGGCAAGTCCACGCTGTGCCGCACCATCAACCGGCTGGAGACGATCGACTCGGGCACCATCGAGGTCGACGGGCAACCGCTGCCCGCCGAGGGCCGGGCGCTGGCCCGGCTGCGCTCCGACGTGGGCATGGTGTTCCAGTCGTTCAACCTGTTCGCGCACAAGACGGTCCTGGAGAACGTCACCCTGGCGCCGATGAAGGTGCGCGGCGTGCCCAGGGAGCAGGCCCGCACCGAGGCGATGGCGCTGCTGGAGCGGGTCGGGGTGGCCGACCAGGCCGACAAGTACCCCGCGCAGCTGTCCGGCGGGCAGCAGCAGCGGGTGGCGATCGCCCGGTCGCTGGCCATGCACCCGAAGGTGATGCTGTTCGACGAACCGACCAGCGCGCTGGACCCGGAGATGATCAACGAGGTGCTCGCGGTGATGTCCGCGCTGGCCACCGAGGGCATGACGATGCTGGTGGTCACCCACGAGATGGGCTTCGCCCGGCGCGCCTCGGACCGGGTGGTGTTCATGGCCGACGGCGCGATCGTCGAGGACGCCCCGCCCGCCGAGTTCTTCGACAACCCGCGCACCGACCGCGCCAAGGACTTCCTGAGCAAGATCCTGCACCACTGAACCCCGGCGAAAGGAAGACCGATGCCGTCTGTGCACAGAACCCGCCTGTTGCGTGCCGCCGGTGTGTTCGCGCTGGCCGCCGTGCTGCCGTTCGCGGCGACCGCCTGCGGCGACGGGGGCGGTGACGACAACAAGATCGTCATCGGCACCAAGTTCGACCAGCCCGGGCTGGGCCAGAAGAACCCGGACGGCTCGATGAGCGGCTTCGACGTCGACGTGGCGACCTACGTGGCCGAGCAGCTCGGCTACGCGCCGGAGGACATCGAGTGGAAGGAGGCGCCGTCGCCGCAGCGCGAGACGCTCATCCAGAACGGCCAGGTCGACTTCATCGTGGCCACCTACTCGATCACCGACGCCCGCAAGGAGAAGGTGGACTTCGCCGGGCCGTACCTGATCACCGGCCAGAGCCTGCTGGTGCGCGCCGACGACGACGAGATCACCGGCGCGGCGTCGCTGCAGAACAACAAGAAGCTGTGCTCGGTGTCCGGCTCGACCCCGGCCCAGCGGATCAAGAATGAGTACCCGGGGGTGCAGCTGCAGCAGTACGACACCTACTCGGCGTGCATCGAGGCGCTGAAGAACGGCGCGATCGACGCGGTCACCACCGACGAGGTGATCCTGGCCGGCTACGCCGCCCAGCAGCCCGGGGTGTTCAAGATCGTCGGTGACACGTTCTCCGAGGAGCGCTACGGCATCGGCCTGCGCAAGGGCGACACCGAGCTGAAGAACCGGATCAACGACGCGCTGGCGAAGATGGTGGCCGACGGCGCCTGGGCGGAGGCGTTCGAGCGCAACCTCGGCCCGGCCGGAATCCCGACGCCGACCCCGCCGCCGCTGGACCGCGACTGACCGGGGCGCCGACCGGCTGTGGAGATCCTCACCGAGTATCGCGGCCAGATCCTCGAGGCGTTCTGGACCACGATCCAGCTGACGGTCCTCGCCGGGATCGGTGCGCTGGTGCTCGGCACGGTGCTGGCCGCGATGCGGCTGGCCCCGGTGCCGATGCTGAACTGGCTGGGCGCGACCTACGTCAACGTGGTGCGCAACTGCCCGCTGACGCTGATCATCCTGTTCTGCTCGTTCGGGCTGGCGCAGACGCTGGGCATCACCCTGGTCGACCCCGACTCCCCCACCTCGATCGCCGACAGCAACTTCCGGTTGGCCGCGCTCGGGCTGGCGGTCTACACCGCCTCGTTCGTCTGCGAGACGGTGCGCTCGGGGGTGAACACGGTGCCGCTCGGGCAGGCCGAGGCGGCCCGCTCGCTGGGGCTGACCTTCGGCCAGAACCTGCGCTACATCCTGCTGCCGCAGGCTTTCCGCGCCACCGTGATCCCGCTCGGGTCGGTGCTGATCGCGCTGACGAAGAACACCACGATCGCCTCGGCGATCGGCGTGGCCGAGGCCGCGCTGCTGATGAAGGAGATGATCGAGGACACCGCCGCGCTGCTGGCGGTCGGGACGATCTTCGCGGCCGGGTTCGTGGTGCTCACGCTGCCGACCGGGTTGTTCTTCGGCTGGCTGGGCCGGCGGCTGGCGGTGCGCCGGTGAGGGGGATCCGATGAGCGGCGCCTCGGTGTTGTTCGACACGCCCGGGCCGCGGGCGCGGCGGCGCAACCAGGCCGTCACGGTGGTCACCGCGGTGCTGGTGGCGCTGCTGGCCGCGCTGGTGGTGTCCCGGCTGGCGGCCAAGGGGCAGCTCACCGCCGCCAAGTGGGAGCCGTTCCTGACCGCGAACCTGTGGAAGACCTACGTGCTGCCCGGGGTGCAGGGCACGCTCACCGCGGCGGCGGTGTCGATCGTGCTGGCGCTGGCCCTCGGCCTGGCGCTCGGGGTGGGCCGGATGTCGGTGCACCGGCCACTGCGCTGGGTGTGCGCGGTGGTGGTGGAGTTCTTCCGGGCCGTGCCGGTGCTGATCATGATGATCTTCGCGTACTTCTGCTACGCGTTCTACGACCTGCTGCCGTCCCGGTATCTGGCGCTGGCCGGGGTGATCACCGGGTTGACGCTGTACAACGGCGCGGTGATCGCCGAGATCGTGCGGGCCGGGGTGCACTCGCTGCCGCGCGGGCAGGCCGAGGCCGCCGCGGCGCTGGGCCTGCGACCCGGCCAGATCATGCGCACCATCCTGCTGCCGCAGGCGATCACCTCGATGCTGCCGGTGCTGGTGTCCCAGCTGGTGGTGGTGCTCAAGGACACCGCGATCGGCTACCAGATCACGTTCGTGGAGATGGTGCGGCAGGGCACCGTCGTCGGCTCGGCCTACGGCAACTACGTGCCGGCGCTGATCGTCATCGCCGCGCTGATGATCGCCGCCAACTTCGGGCTCTCGGCGCTGGCCACCCGGCTGGAGCGGCGCATGCGCCGGTCGCGGCGCGGCCCGGCCCCGCTGGAGCCCGAGGCGGTCGAGCAGGAGGGCGCGCCCGGGGCCCAGGCCGTCTAGCCGCGCGGTGGTTCTAGACCCGGCGGCGCTCCCGCTCGTTGGCGAGCTCGACGGTCACCACGTCGAAGGCCATCGACTGCGGGTAGCCGCGGCGGGCCAGCATGCCGACCAGCCGCCGCATCACCCTGGTGTCGTCGGCGTCGTCGAGCCGCTCCCGGCGCAGCCGGTCGCGGACCAGCTGTTCGGCCCGCTGCCGCTCCGCCCCGGCATCCAGGTCGGCCAACGCGGTGTCGATGGTCTGTTCGTCGACGCCCTTGCGGCGCAGCTCGGCCGCCAGCGCCCGGCGGCCCCGCCCGGCGTAGCGGTGCCGGGACCGCACCCACTGCTCGGCGTAGTCGACGTCGTCGACCAGGCCGACCGCGGCCAGCCGGTCCAGCACCCGCTCAGCGACCTCCTCCGGGTAGCCGCGCTGGGCCAGCTTGCCGGCCAGTTCGGCCCGGGTGCGGGCCCGGGCGGTGAGCAGGCGCAGGCAGTAGGCGTGCGCCTGCTCGGCGCGCTCGGCGGCCGCCCCGGACTCAGAAGTCGACGGGCGCCGGGAGGGGTTCGTCATCGGTCAGCACCGGCCCGATCCCGAGCTTCTCCTTGATCTTCTTCTCGATCTCGTCGGCGATGTCGGGGTTCTCGACCAGGAAGTTGCGGGCGTTCTCCTTGCCCTGGCCGAGCTGTTCGCCCTCGTAGGTGAACCACGACCCGGACTTGCGGATCAGCCCCTGCTCCACGCCCATGTCGATGAGCGAGCCCTCGCGGCTGATGCCCTTGCCGTAGAGGATGTCGAACTCGGCCTGCTTGAACGGCGGCGACACCTTGTTCTTGACGATCTTGACCCGGGTGCGGTTGCCGACCGCCTCGTTACCGTCCTTGAGCGTCTCGATGCGGCGCACGTCCATGCGCACCGAGGCGTAGAACTTCAGCGCCTTGCCGCCGGTGGTGGTCTCCGGCGAGCCGAAGAACACGCCGACCTTCTCGCGCAGCTGGTTGATGAAGATGGCGGTGGTGCCGGAGTTGCTCAGCGCGCCGGTCATCTTGCGCATGGCCTGGCTCATCAGGCGGGCCTGCAGGCCGACGTGGCTGTCGCCCATCTCGCCCTCGATCTCGGCCCGCGGTACCAGCGCGGCCACCGAGTCGACCACCAGGATGTCGATCGCGCCGGAGCGGACCAGCATGTCGGCGATCTCGAGCGCCTGCTCACCGGTGTCGGGCTGGCTGACCAGCAACGCGTCGGTGTCCACGCCGAGCTTCTTGGCGTACTCCGGGTCCAGCGCGTGCTCGGCGTCGATGAACGCCGCGATCCCGCCGGCGGCCTGGGCGTTGGCCACCGCGTGCAGCGCGACGGTGGTCTTGCCCGAGGACTCCGGGCCGTAGATCTCGATGATCCGGCCGCGCGGCAGCCCGCCGATGCCCAGGGCCACGTCCAACGCGATCGAACCGGTGGGGATGACCGAGATCGGCTGGCGAGTCTCCTCGCCGAGGCGCATCACCGCGCCCTTGCCGTGTGCCTTCTCGATCTGTGCGAGGGCGAGCTCAAGGGCTTTCTCGCGGTCAGGGGCCTGCTGGGCCATGGTCGTCTCCGTCCTCGTGTTGTCCGGTGATCGGATGTCGATCAGTTGGTCGTGACGCTAACCGCCGCCACCGACAAGATCGCCGATCGCGGCCGTCGGCCGGCGCCGTGGCCGTCGAACACCACCACTGTAGACGAACATCTGTTCGACTCAAGCGGACACGCCGGACGGCCCGCCGGCAGCCGGCGCCCACCCGGTGGCACCGGCCCCGCCGCGTACCCGGAACCTAGGCGAGAATCCTTACGGCACCGGATGATTCGCCTCACGCGGCGACGGTGGCGGGGCCTACCAGAGCTCCTTGGGCACGTCGAAGTCCGCGCACAGCGCCCGCCACACCGTCCGGGGGTCGACCCCGTCCTCGATCGCCTGGGCCGCGGTCCGCCCGCCCAGCGCCGACAGCACGTGGTCGATGAGCAGCGATTCCCCGCGCACCGCACCGAACTGGGCCGCGACGAGTTCGTGGAATTCGGTCAACCGCACGGGCACAAACCTACGCCCGCGCCGCGAGCGCCTCATGGCACACCCGCACCGGGTCGGCCACCCCCGCCGCGCCCGCGGCCGCCCGCGCCGCCGCGGCCCGGTGGGCGGGGTCGGCCAGCACCGCGGCGGCCGCGGCGGCCAGCGCCGCCTCGGTCAGCGGCCGCACCAGCCGCGCGCTGCCCTGCCGCACCACCCGGTTCGCCAGCTCCCACTGGTCGCCGCCGCCGGGCACCACCACCATCGGCACCCCGGCCAGCAGCGTCTTGGTCAGCATCCCGTGCCCACCGCCGCACACCACCAGGTCGGCGGCCGCCAGCAGCAGATCCTGGCGGCCCAGCCCGACCACCGCCCAGTCCGGGACCGCCAGTCGCGGGCCGGACAGCCGCGACACCGCCACCCGGGTACCGGCCGGCAGCGCCGCACCGGGCCGCAGCGCGCGCAGCGCGGTCTCGGCCAGCCCGGCCGTGCCGGTGGTCGCCGTCGACGGGGCGACCACCACCAGCGGGCCGTCGCCGTCCGGCACCTCGAGCACGGCGTCGGTCGGTTCGAAGTGCAGCGGGCCCACCAGCACCGCCTCGGCCGGCCAGTCCGGCCGGGGCAGCTCCAGCGCCGGCAGGGTCGCGACCAGCCGCCGCAGCGGCCCGGGTTCGTCGGGCGGCAGGCCGATCCCGGTCCGGGCCGCGGCGCGCTGGCGCAGCCCGGCCCGCCAGGACCGGGCGCTCAGCGCCCGCAGCGCCGCGTCGCGCAGCCGGCCGTGCAGCCCCCGTCCGGGTGCCAGGCCGGAGCCGATCGGCGGCAGGTACCGCGACGGCAGGTACAGCGGGTGCGGGCTGAGCTCCACCCAGGGCAGGCCGAGCAGTTCGGCGGCCATCCCGCCGCAGGTGGTGATCACGTCGGAGACGACCAGGTCCACCCCCAGCTCGGCGAGCCGCGGCGCGTTGAGCACGGCCATCCGGGCGGCGCGGCGGTGGATCTTGTCCCCGGCGTCGGCGTCGTCGTCGGCGGCGGTGGGGTCCAGCCCGGCCAGCTCCACCGCGGCCACGCCGGCCCGCTCGGCGGTCGGCAGCCAGGCCGCGCCGGTCAGCAGCACCGGGTCGTCGCCGGCCGCGGCGAACCGCAGGCACAGTGCGAGCGCGGGAAAAGCGTGGCCGGGATCGGGTCCGGCGACAACGGCGACTCGCATCGCATCCACCCTGCCACAGTGTGATCGGCGCTACGCTGGCGCCATGACGGACCGCATCGACGAACTCACCGCCGTCGAGAACACGCGCGTGGTCGAGGTTTTCCTCGACGCGCTGCAGCACAAGGACTTCACCACCGCCGAGGCCGCGCTCGCCGACGACCTGGTCTACCAGAACGTGGGACTGCCGACCGTGCACGGCCGCCGGCGCACGATGAAGCTGATGCGCTCGATGGACCGCGGCCCGATCGGCTTCGAGGTGAAGATCCACCGCATCGCCGCCGCCGACGACCACGTGCTCACCGAGCGCACCGACGTACTGCAGTTCGGTCCGCTGCGGCTGCAGTTCTGGGTGTGCGGGGTGTTCGAACTGCGCGACGGCCGGATCACGTTGTGGCGGGACTACTTCGACTTCCTCGACATGGTGCGGGCCACGGTGCGCGGGCTGCTGGCGATCCCGTTCCCGGCGCTGCGGCCGACGCTCTAGCGGCGCAGCCGGGCCAGTTCGTCGAACGCCTGCGCCCAGGCCTGCATCCGGTCGGTGGCCCCGGCCAGTTCCGCGCGGCGCCGCCGCAACTCCGGCGGCGACGGCGCGGTCGAGACCAGCCGGGCGGCGGCGTCGACGAGGTCGTGGTACTGGCGCACGCCCTGCTGCAACTGGGCGGTCAGCGCGACCACCGTGGGCTCGAGGTGGCGGCGCGACCGCGGCGCGGCCCGCATCGCCCGTTCCATCGCGACCACCTCGGCGGCGGTGCCGGCGATGGTGGCGGCGCTGCGGTCGGCGGTCGCGGCGAGTTCGTGCAGTTCCTCGTCCGGCAGCAGCCGGGCCCGTTCGATGACGCCGAGCAGCGAGCCCAGGCCGCGCTCCCCCGCGGCCAGCACCGCCATCGGCGCGCGGGCGGCCGATCCCCGGGGCGGCAGCCGCCGGCCCCCGCGGCGCGGCGGCGGCAGCGGTTCGGCCCGCAGCCAGCGGTAGTAGACCAGCAGCAGGGTCGCCGGGAACGCCGAGACGCCGGCGCACACGCCGGTGATGAGCAGCACCCAGAACGGCACCGTCCAGGTCGCCAACAGCGCGGTGACCGCCAGCCAGAACCCGGCGGTGCCGGCGCACAGCACCCCGAGCCGCAGCGCCCAGCGGCGCCGGCGCAGCGCCCGGGCGCGCGGGTCGGACCAGGCGGCGAACCGGTCGGCGGCCGCGCCCGCCAGCGCCGCGGCGGCATTCGCGCCGCGCTGCAGCAGGGACCGCCGGGCCGGTTCGTGCGCCGCCATCACAGCCCTACCCGGACAGCGGCTGTTCCGGGTCGGCCGCCGGCGGGTTGGCGGCGGGCGCGACGGTGCCGCCGGACGGCAGCTGCTCGCCGCGCATCGAGGCGCGGATCTGCTCGAGCCGGGCGTGACCGGCCATCTGGACGCTGGCCTGTTCGATCTCCATCATCCGGCCCTGCACCGAGTTCTGCGCCAGCTCGGCCGCACCCATGGCGTTGGCGTAGCGCTGCTCGATCTTCTGCCGCACCTCCTCCAGGCTGGGGGTGGTGCCGGGGGCGGCCAGCTCGCTCATCGACCGCAGCGAGGCGCTCACCTGCTCCTGCATCTTGGCCTGCTCGAGCTGGGACAGCAGCTTGGTGCGCTCGGCCAGCTTCTGCTGCAGCAGCATGGCGTTCTGCTCGACGGCCTTCTTGGCCTGGGCGGCGGCCTGTAGCGCCTGGTCGTGCAGCGTCTTGAGATCCTCGACGCTCTGCTCGGCGGTCACCAGCTGGGCGGCGAACGCCTCGGCGGCGTTGGTGTACTCGGTGGCCTTGGCGGTGTCGCCGGCGGCGGTGGCCTGGTCGGCCAGGGTGAGCGCCTGGCGCACGTTGACCTGCAGCTTCTCCACCTCGGCGAGTTGGCGGTTGAGCCGCATCTCCAGCTGGCGCTGGTTGCCGATGACCTGCGCGGCCTGCTGGGTCAGTGCCTGGTGCTGGCGCTGGGCCTCCTCGATGGCCTGCTGGATCTGCACCTTCGGATCGGCGTACTCGTCGACCTTGGAGCTGAACAGCGCCATGAGGTACTTCCACGCCTTGACGAACGGGTTGGCCATGGGTTCATTCCGCCTTCGTGCCGGTCGGTGGTGTTGTCAGTGCCAACTTATCGGGTGCCGCGCGTGCCCCACCCCGCAACGCCCCCTAGGCAACGGCCATCGAGACGACCTGCGGAATGACGACCTTGGTGCGCTCGTCGATGCGGGTGGCCTCGCGCCGGGCGGCCGCCGCGGACTCCTCGCGGCGCAGCTCCTCGCCGGCGTCGGTGAGCACCTGGGACAGCGGGATGTCCAGGGCCGAGCAGATCGCCGAGAGCAGTTCGCTCGACGCCTCCTTGCGACCCCGTTCCACCTCGGACAGATACCCCAGGCTGACCCGCGCCGAGTCGGACACCTCGCGCAGCGTGCGGCCCTGCTCGGTCCGGGCGCGACGCAGCACGTCGCCGATCACCTCGCGCAGCAATGCCGCCATCGGGCCCCTCCTTCATCAATTGCCACTCATCTACTGCAACGTCACACCGCGACCCCGGGTTCCCCGCGGGCATTCCCGGCGGGCGCGGCGCGGGCATGATCCGCGTCACGGGCGGGCGGCGATGAAGGCGCGCAGCCGGGCCAGCGCCTCGTGCACCGCGGCGATGCGGATGTCCCAGCGCGAGCCGGCGGCGGCCAGCCGGACCACCTCGGTGTCGTCCGGGCCGGCCAGCCCGATGTAGACGGTGCCCGGCGGGTGCCCGCCGTGCGGTTCCGGCCCGGCCACGCCGGTCAGCCCCACCCCCCAGGTGGCGCCGCAGCGCTGCCGGGCGCCGACCGCCATGGCCCGCGCCGTGGGCTCGGCCACCGGGCCGACCTCCGCCAGCAGGTCCGCCGGCACCCCGGCCAGCGTGATCTTGGTCTCCACCAGGTAGGTGATCAGCCCGCCGCGCAGCACCGCCGACGCCCCGGGCACCCCGGCGATGGTGGCCGCCACCAGCCCGGCGGTCAGCGACTCGGCGGTGGCCACGGTCTGCCGCCGCGCCCCGAGCTCGGCGACCAGGGCGCGGGCGTCGTCAGTGACCAGCGGATCGTGCACGGGAATCCCGAATCGCCGAGACCACGTAGTCGATGCCGGTGAGCACGGTCAGCGCCACCGCGGCGAGCATCACCGTCCAGGCCGCCGTAAGCCAGGCGCCCGACAGCGGCAGCACGAACAGCCCGATGGCCACCGACTGCACCAGCGTCTTGAGCTTGCCGCCGCGGCTGGCCGGGATCACCCCGTGCCGCAGCACCGCGAACCGCAGCACCGTGATGCCGAGCTCGCGGGCCAGGATCACCACCGTCACCCACCACGGCAGGTCGCCGAGCACCGAGAGCCCCACCAGCGCCGCGCCGATCAGCGCCTTGTCGGCGATCGGGTCGGCCAGCGTGCCGAACTCGGTGACCATGCCGTAGCTGCGGGCCAGCGCGCCGTCGAACCGGTCGGTGACGACGGCCACCACGAACACGGTGAACGCCATTGCCCGCCAGAACGTTTCGTGCCCGTCCCCGACGAACAACAGCACCAGGAAAACCGGTACGAGGACGAGCCGGATCCCGGTGAGCACATTGGCGATGTTCGCGACGATGACGCGCGGAACCACCGGATCGGTATCAGGTTGGCCCGGCACCGCAACAGAATATCGGGTGGCCGGAACCGATACGCTCCACCTGTGAGTGCAGCCAGTGACGCACCCGGTGCCGACGCGGTCACGGTGCGCCGCGCCCGCACCTCCGACGTCCCGACCATCAAGGCGCTGGTCGACATCTACGCCGGCCGGATCCTGCTGGAGAAGAACCTCGTCACGCTCTACGAGGCGGTCCAGGAGTTCTGGGTCGCCGAGTACGAGGGCGAGGTCGTCGGCTGCGGGGCGCTGCATGTGATGTGGTCCGACCTCGCCGAGATCCGCACCGTCGCGGTGCACCCGAAGATGCGCGGCAAGGGCGTGGGCCACCGCATCGTCGAGCAGTTGATCGCCACCGCCCGGGCGCTGGAGCTGCAGCGCATCTTCGTGCTGACCTTCGAGGTCGAGTTCTTCGCCCGGCACGGCTTCGTCGAGATCGAGGGCACCCCGGTGACCGCCGAGGTCTACGAGGAGATGTGCCGCTCCTACGACGAGGGCGTGGCCGAGTTCCTCGACCTGTCCTACGTCAAGCCCAACACCCTGGGCAACACCCGAATGTTGTTGACGCTGTAGGGTCTTCGGCTCAGATCTCGCCGTCGTCGGACGGCTCGGCGCCGGTGGCGTCGGACCCGCCGCGGATGAGCGCCAGGGTGCCGGCCAGGTCCTCCGGCTTGACCAGCACCTGGCGGGCCTTGGACCCCTCGGAGGGCCCGACGATGCCGCGGGTCTCCATCAGGTCCATCAGCCGGCCGGCCTTGGCGAACCCGACCCGCAGCTTGCGCTGCAGCATCGAGGTGGAGCCGAACTGGCTGGACACCACCAGCTCCACGGCCTGCAGGAACAGGTCCATGTCGTCGCCGATGTCGGGATCGACGTCCTTGCGCTCGCCGGCCTTGACCGCGGTCACGCCCTCGACGAACTCCGGTTCGGCCTGTTCCTTGCAGGCCGAGACCACCGCGTGGATCTCCTCGTCGGAGACGAAGGCACCCTGCAGCCGGATCGGCTTGTTGGCCCCCATCGGCAGGAACAGCCCGTCGCCCATGCCGATGAGCTTCTCGGCGCCGGCCTGGTCCAGGATGACGCGGCTGTCGGTCAGCGACGAGGTGGCGAACGCCAGCCGGGACGGCACGTTGGTCTTGATCAGGCCGGTGACCACGTCCACCGACGGCCGCTGGGTGGCCAGCACCAGGTGGATACCGGCCGCGCGGGCCTTCTGGGTGATCCGCACGATGGCGTCCTCGACGTCGCGCGGCGCGGTCATCATCAGGTCGGCCAGCTCGTCGACGATCGCCACGATGTACGGGTACGGCTTGTACTCGCGCTGGCTGCCCAGCGGGGTGGTGATCTCCCCGGAGCGCACCTTGGCGTTGAACACGTCGATGTGGCGCACCCGGGAGGCCTGCATGTCCTGGTAGCGCTGCTCCATCTCCTCGACCAGCCACGCCAGGGCGGCCGCGGCCTTCTTCGGCTCGGTGATGATCGGCGTGATCAGGTGCGGGATGCCCTCGTAGGGGGTGAGCTCCACCATCTTCGGGTCGATCAGGATCATCCTGACCTCCTCCGGGGTGGCCCGGGTCAGCAGCGACACCAGCATCGAGTTGACGAAGCTGGACTTGCCCGAGCCGGTGGAGCCGGCCACCAGCAGGTGCGGCATCTTGGCCAGGTTGGCGCTGACGAAGTTGCCCTCGATGTCCTTGCCCAGGCCGATCACCAGCGGGTGGTGGTCGCGGCGGGTGACCGGGGCGGTCAGCACGTCCGACAGCCGCACCATCTCGCGGTCGACGTTGGGCACCTCGATGCCCACCGCGGACTTGCCCGGGATGGGGGCGAGCATGCGCACGCTCTCGGTGGCGACCGCGTAGGCGATGTTGCGGTGCAGCGCGGTGATCTTCTCGACCTTCACGCCGGGGCCGAGCTCGACCTCGTAGCGGGTGACGGTCGGTCCCCGGGTGCAGCCGGTGACCGCGGCGTCGACCTTGAACTGCTGCAGCACCGAGGTGATGGCCTCGATCATCTGGTCGTTGGCCGCGCTGCGCTTCTTCGGCGGGTCGCCGGGCACCAGCAGATCCAGCGGCGGCAGCGTGTAGGGCCCCTCCACGACGCGGTCCAGCGACAGCGTCTCGGCGTCCGGATCGGCCCGCGTCGGCTCGGGCGGCTGCGGGTCCGCTGCGGGGCGCGGAGTCCGTTTACGGGTCCGCGCGGTGGGCTCGGGCACCGTCGGCGGGTCGGCCTCGTCGAGCGGGTAGTTCTCCATCGGGCTGCCGGCCCAGGCGGGCGCGTCGTCGCCGTCGAGGACCGGGGCGACCACCGGCCCGGTCGGGGCGTCGGGAACGGCGTCGAACGCCCCGTCGCGCACGGCCGTGCGGCGGCGGCTGCGCCGGCCGTCCGGCTCGTCCCGGGCGTCGGCGTCCTCCCCGACCCCGGGGTGGTCGTCGTCGTAGTCGTCGTCGAACCGGTCGTGATCGTCGGCGTCGTAGTCGTCGTAGTCGTCGTCGTAGTCGTCGTGGTAGCGGGTGGAGAACAGCGCCCGCAGCGCGTCGGGCACCTCCCGGATGGTGATGCCGGCGACCAGCAGCAGCCCGAACAGCGCGGCCATCACCAGCAGCGGCACCGCCAGCCACACCGACAGCCCGTCGGCCAGCGGACCGCCGATCGCGAAGCCGACGAACCCGGCGGCGCCGCGCCGGGCGGCCGGGTCGGCGGGCGCCCCGCTGAACAGGTGCCACAGCCCCAGCACCGGCAGCGTGATCATCGCGGCGCCCAGGATGAGCCGGGGCCGGGTCTCCGGGTCCGGCTCGGTGCGCATGAGCACCACCGCGACGGTGGCCAGCACGATCGGCACCAGCACCACCGCGCCGCCGACGACCGTGCGCAGCGCGGTGTCGATCCACGCCCCGACCGGTCGGGCGGCGTCGAACCAGCACGCGGCGGCGACGATCACCGCCAGCGCCAGCAACGCCAGCGCGATGCCGTCGCGGCGGTGTCCCGGATCGATGTCACGGGCGCGGCCGACCGAGCGGGCGGTGCTGCCCACCCCCTTGGCGACCATCAGCCAGCCCGCGCGGGCGCCGCGGCCGAGGGCGGCCCCGGCGGTGGCGACGGGCGAGGGTCCCGCCTTGCGCGCGGGCCGGGCCGCGGGCTTCCGCCGGGCCGGCGCAGGACGTGCGGACCGGCCGGCCCCCCGCGACGAAGCGGCCTTCGACCTGCTCGAACGGGTGCCGGTGCGCGCAGCGGTCTTACTGGGCATGGTGCCAAGCCTAGTCGCAGATGCCCCACAAACAACATCCGCAACACAGGTAACAGCGCCGTGTCCGTCCCGTCACCGGATCGCGACCCGGGGTGGGCTGTGACCGGCGCAACAGCGACCCCAGTAAGGTTGAGCAGTCGTCCAAACCCCTGTGCACGTAAGGAGAGCGGTGCCGATGCCCGTCGTCGTTGTCGCAACCATGACCGCCAAGCCGGAGTCGGTCGAGTTGGTCCGCCAGGCCTGCCTCGAGGCGGTCGAGGCCGTGCACGCCGAGCCGGGCTGCGAGCTGTACGCGCTGCACCAGAGCGACCGCACCTTCGTGTTCGTCGAGCAGTGGGCCGACGAGGAGGCGCTGCGCGCCCACGGCACCGCCCCGGCCATCGGCAAGCTGTTCGGCGCGGTCGGCGAGCACCTCGACGGCGCGCCGGACATGAAGCTGCTGCAGCCGCTGCCCGCCGGCGACCCGGCCAAGGGCCGGCTGCGGGGCTGACGTGGCAGGGCCGGCGGGCCGGGTCGCCCTCATCACCGGCGCGGCGCGCGGCCAGGGCCGCGCGCACGCGCTGCGGCTGGCCGCCGACGGCGCGGCGATCATCGCCGTCGACGTGTGCGAACAGATCGAGTCGGTGCCCTACCCACTGGCGAGCCCGGAGGACCTGGCCACCACGGTGCGACTGGTCGAGGCGACCGGCGCCCGCATCGTCGCCGAGCGGGCCGACGTGCGCGACCTGGATGCGCTGCGCCGCGCGGTGGCGGCCGGCGTCGACGAGCTGGGCCGGCTCGACATCGTGGTGGCCAACGCCGGGATCGCCCCGCTGGCCGGCGGCCCGCAGGCCTGGCGCGACGTCATCGACGTCAACCTCACCGGCGTGCACCACACCGTGGAGGCCGCCCTGCCGCACCTGCTCGCCCACGGCGACGGCGGCTCCGTGGTGCTGATCAGCTCGGTGGCCGGACTGGTCGGCATGGGCGGGGCCGACCCGGGTGCGCTCGGCTACACCGCGGCCAAACACGGCATCGTCGGGCTGATGCGCCAGTACGCGAACCTGCTGGCCCGCCACAACATCCGGGTGAACTCGGTCCACCCCACCGGGGTGCACACCCCGATGATCGACAACGACTTCACCCGGGCGTTCCTGGAGCGGGTGTTCGCCGACACCGAGCGGCCCGCCGACTCCGGCAACCTGCTCGACGTGGACGCCATCGAGCCGGAGGACGTCGCCGAGGCGGTGGCCTGGCTGGTCTCCGACGCGGCCCGCTACATCACCGGGGTGGCGCTGCCGGTGGACGCCGGCTCGGTGGTGCGCCGCTGACCCGTCAGATCTCGATCACGGTCGGGACGATCATCGGCTGGCGCCGGTAGGTCTCCCCCACCCATTTGCCGACGGTGCGGCGCACCGCCTGGGCGATGCGGGACGGGTCGGTGACCCGGTCGGCGACCAGCTTCTCCAGCTCGGCCTGCACCTTGCGGGCGGCCGGCTCGAGCGCCTTGGGGTCCTCGGAGAAACCGCGGGAGAACAGCACCGGCGGGCCGGCCGGGCGGCCGGTGCCGCGCCGCACCACGACCGTCACGGCGACGAAGCCCGAGGTGAGGATGAGCCGCTCGCCCAGGGTGGACTCGCCGACGTCGCCGGTGATCAGCCCGTCGACGAACATCTTGCCCACCGGCACCGCGCCGGCGATGCGGGCCCGGCCGTCCACCAGGTCGACGCTCACCCCGTTCTCGGCGAGCATGATCCGGTCCGGGTCCACCCCGGTGCTCGCGGCCAGCGCGGCGTTGGCCCGCAGCATGCGCCAGGTGCCGTGCACCGGCATCACGTTGCGCGGCCGCACCCCGTTGTAGAGGAACAGCAACTCGCCGGCGTGGGCGTGCCCGGAGACGTGCACCCGGGCCTGCCGGTTGGTCACCACCCGGGCGCCGATCTTGCTCAGCGCGTCGATCACCCCGTAGACGGCCTCCTCGTTGCCCGGGATCAGCGAGGAGCTCAGGATGATCAGGTCGCCGGAGGTGAGCGTGATGCTGCGGTGCTCGCCGCGCGACATCCGCGACAGCGCCGACATCGGCTCGCCCTGCGTGCCGGTGGTGATGAGCACCACCTGCTCCGGCGGCATCATCTCCGCGGCGGCGATGTCGAGCAGGTCCTTGTCCTCGACGCGCAGGTAGCCCAGGTCGCGGGCGATGCCCATGTTGCGCACCATCGAGCGGCCGACGAACGCCACCCGCCGGCCCAGCGACACCGCGGCGTCGATGATCTGCTGCACCCGGTCGACGTTGGAGGCGAAGCAGGCCACGATGACCCGGCCCTCCGCGCCCCGGATGAGCCGGTGCAGGGTGGGGCCGACCTCGCTCTCCGACGGACCGACGCCGGGCAGCTCGGCGTTGGTGGAGTCGCACAGGAACAGGTCCACGCCGCGGTCGCCGAGCCGGGACATGCCGGGCAGGTCGGTGGGCCGGCGGTCCAGCGGCAGCTGGTCGAGCTTGATGTCGCCGGTGTGCAGCACGGTGCCGGCCTCGGTGTGCAGCGCGATGGCCAGACAGCCGGGGATGGAGTGGTTGACGGCGAAGAACTCGGCCTCGAACACCCCGTGCCGGGTGCGCTGCCCCTCGCTCACCTCCACCAGCACCGGGTTCTTGATGCGGTGCTCGCGGCACTTCTCCAGCACCAGCGCCAGGGTGAACTTCGACCCCACCACCGGAATGTCCGGACGCAGCTTGAGCAGGAACGGCACCGCCCCGATGTGGTCCTCGTGGCCGTGGGTGAGCAGCAGCGCCTCGACGTCGTCGAGCCGGTCCTCGATGAGCCGCAGGTCGGGCAGGATCAGGTCGACACCGGGCTCGTCGTGGGTGGGGAACAGCACCCCGCAGTCGATGACGAGCAGCCGGCCGCGGTGCTCGAACACCGTCATGTTGCGGCCGATCTCGTTGATGCCGCCCAGCGCGGTGACCCGCAGCCCACCGGGCTGCAGCGGGCCGGGCGGCCCGAGTTCGGTGGGAGGTTCCGGGATCGTCATCTACCGGAGCACCGCGGCGGCACGGAGGTCGTCGGCCAGCGCCCGGACCTGCTCCTCGGTCGCGGGCACCTGCGGCAGGCGCGGATCACCGGCGTCGAAGCCGAGCAGCCGCAGCGCCGCCTTGGACATCGTGACGCCGCCGAGCCGGCTCTGCGCGGCGTTCAGCGGCGCCAGCGTCGCACTGATCTTGCGGGCGGTGGCGACGTCACCGGCCTCGAACGCGGTCAGCATGTCGCGCAGCTGGCCGGCCGCCACGTGCCCCCACACGCTGATGAACCCGACGGCGCCGACCGCCAGCCAGGGCAGGTTCAGCCCGTCGTCGCCGGAGTAGTAGGCCAGGCCGGTCTCGGCGATGATCCGGCCGGCACCGGCCAGGTCGCCCTTGGCGTCCTTGACCGCGACGATGTTCGGGTGCTCCGCCAGGGCACGCAGGGTGTCCCAGGCGATCGGCACCGACGAGCGCGGCGGGATGTCGTAGAGCACGATCGGCACCGACACCGCGTCGGCGACCGCGCGGAAGTGCGCGAGCAGCCCGGACTGCGGCGGCCGCGAGTAGTACGGGGTGACCACCAGCAAACCGTGCGCCCCCTCGGCCTCACAGGCCTTGGCGAGCTCGATGCTGTGCGCGGTGTCGTAGGTGCCGGCCCCGGCGATGACCCGGGCCCGGTCCCCGACCGCCTCGAGCACCGTGCGCAGCAGGCGCAGTTTCTCCTCGTCGGAGGTGGTCGGCGACTCCCCGGTGGTGCCGGAAACCACCAGCCCGTCGCAGCCAGCGTCGACCAGGCGGGTGGCCAGCCGGGCCGCGGCGTCGGTATCCAGCGAACCGTCCTTCGCGAACGGAGTCACCATCGCCGTCAGCACGGTGCCCAACCGGGCCCTGACATCGATTCCGCTGGCGCTCACGGGGCACTAGATTACCCGCTGCCGCTCAGGCCTCCGTAGCCAGTGGACTGGTGGCCACCTCGGTGCCGTCTGCCAGCGTGGAGATCTCGAAATCGCCGAAGACCGCGGGCGCGACGGCGGTGAGCTGGCGCAGGCACTCGATGGCCAGCCGGCGGATCTCCAGGTCGGCCTGCTCGCTGCCGCGGGTGGCGATGAAGTGCCGCCAGGCCCGGTAGTTGCCGGTGACCACGATGCGGGTCTCGGTGGCGGCGGGCAGCACCGCGCGGGCGGCCTGCCGGGCCCGCTTGCGGCGCAGCCCGGCGTTGGGCTGGTCGGCGAAGCGCGCCTCCAGCCGGGCCAGCAACTCGTCGTAGGCCTTGCGGCTGGCGTCGGCGGCCGCGGTGAACAGCGCCACCAGTTCCGGGTCGTCCTCCAGCCCGGGCGGGGCCACCACCTGCGCCTGCGGTTCCGGCACGAACCGCTGCGAGAGCTGCGAGTAGGAGAAGTGCCGGTGCCGGATCAGCTCGTGGGTGCAGCCGCGGGACAGCCCGGTGATGTAGAAGCTGACCGAGGCGTGCTCGAGCACCGAGAAGTGCCCGACGTCGATGATGTGGCGCAGGTAGGCGGCGTTGGTCGCGGTGCGCGGGTTCGGCTTGTCCCAGCTCTGGTAGCAGGCGCGCCCGGCGAACTCGGTGAGCGCCTCGCCGCCGTCGGCGTCGGTGTGCCACGGCACGTCCGGCGGCGGGATGAACTCGGTCCGGGCGATCAGCTGTACGCGAAGCGGCGCGATCTCGGCCACGGGCACACCCTATCGGGCGGGCTCGGCGGCGGGCGCGCCGCCACGACAGTGCGGTTTCGTCCCCGACACGCCGTGCGGGCGTCCCGGGACGCACACTCGCGCGGCTCAGCCCAGCGCCCGCCGCGGCGGCGCGACCAGGTCGCCGCGCTCCCCCACCGTGACGTCGGCCAGGCCGAGCCAGTCCGCCATCGAGCGCAACTCGCCGGCCAGCACCGCCGCCACCCGGCGCGGGTCGCGGTCCGGTTCGGCGAACGCGCCGACGACGTGCAGGGCGCGTTCGGTGCGCTTCAGGTCGACCCGGCCGACGAGCTCGCCGTCGGCCAGCAGCGGCCAGACGTAGTAGCCCCACCGGCGCCTGGCCGCCGGGGTGTAGATCTCCAGCCGGTAGTCGAAGCCGAACAACCGCTGCACCCGCGGCCGGAAGAAGATCAGCGGGTCGAACGGGCACAGCAGCGCGGTGCCGCGGTCGCGGCGCGGGACCGGGGTGCCGGCGCGCAGATAGGCCGGAGCGGTCCAGCCGTCGACCTCGACCGGCTCGAGCTCACCGGCCGCGACCAGGTCGGCGATCGCCGGGCGCACCTGGGCCGGTGTCATCCGGAAGTAGTCGCGCAGGTCGGCCTCGGTGGCCACGCCGAGCGCGCCGGCGGCGCGCCGGACGAGTTCGCGGACCGCCTCGGCGTCGTCGACCCGCCGCTGCACCACCGCGGCCGGCAGCACCCGTTCGGTGAGGTCGTAGTGGCGGGCGAAGCCGACCCGGCCGGCCACGGTGAGCACCCCGGCGGCGAACAGCGCCTCGGTCACCCACTTGGTGTCGGTGCGGTCCCACCACGCCCCCTTGCGCCGGGCGGTGCGCACCCCGAGATACTCCTCGATCTGCCCGGCGGTGGCGGGCCCGAGCTCGGCGACGGCGGCGACGACCGCGTCGGCCAGGCCGGGGTTGGCCCGCACGATCTCCCGGCCCCACCGGCCGTGGCGGTACTCGCGCATCCGCCAGCGCAGCAGCGGCCAGTCGTCGACGGACATCAGCGCGGCCTCGTGCGCCCAGTACTCGACGAGCAGCCGCGGGGCACGCGCCGAGTGGCTCCAGGCGGCCCGGTCCAGCAGCCCGCGGTCGTAGGGGCCGAGCCGGCTGAACACCGGGGCGTAGTGGGCGCGCACGGTCACCGACACCGAGTCCAGCTGCAGCACCTGGATGCGGCCGATCAGGGTGCGCAGGTGCGCCCGGGTGACCGGGCCGCGCGGGCGGGGCCGGCCGAAGCCCTGGGCGGCCACGGCGATCCGGCGTGCCTGGGCCCGGCCGAGCCTCATGCCCGCCGGTAGCTGTGGTAGCGGTAGCGCAGCCCGGTGCGGCTGGTCCGCCACGGCCCGACCGTGCCGACCCAGGACTCGTCGAGCACCGGGGCGAGCGCGTCGCCCTCCTCGCGGCGCAGGTCGATCTCCACCTCGGTGACCTCGCAGCGGGTGGCGCGCGGCAGCGCCTGCGCGTAGACCTCGCCGCCGCCGATCACCCAGATGTCCTCCTCGGCGGCCAGCGCGGCGTCGAGGTCGGCGACCACCTCCGCACCGGGCGCGGCGTAGCCGGGCGCCCGGCTCAGCACGATGTTGCGCCGGCCGGGCAGCGGCCGGTTGCGCTCGGGCAGCGACTCCCAGGTGCGCCGGCCCATCACCACGGTGTGACCGTGGGTGATCTCCTTGAAGTGGGCCAGATCCTCGGGCAGGTGCCAGGGCAGCGTGCCGCCGCGGCCGATCACCCCGGAGCTCGACTGGGCCCAGATCAACCCGACCATGCTCAGACCGCCACCGGCGCCTTGATGGCCGGGTGCGGGTCGTAGTTGCGGATCTCGATGTCCTCGTAGGTGTAGTCGAAGATGGAGTCCCGCGGCGCGAGCACCAGCTGCGGGTAGGGCCGGGGCTCGCGGGACAGCTGCAGCCGCACCTGCTCGATGTGGTTGTCGTAGATGTGGCAGTCCCCGCCGGTCCAGATGAACTCGCCGACGTCGAGGCCGGCCTGGGCGGCCATCATGTGGGTCAGCAGCGCGTAGCTGGCGATGTTGAACGGCACGCCGAGGAACAGGTCCGCGCTGCGCTGGTAGAGCTGGCAGGACAGCCGGCCGTCGGCGACGTAGAACTGGAAGAACGCGTGACAGGGCGGCAGCGCCATCCGGTCCAGGTCGGCGACGTTCCAGGCCGACACGACGATGCGCCGCGAGTCCGGGTCGGTGCGCAGCAGGTGCAGCGCGTTGCTGATCTGGTCGATGTGCTCGCCGGTGGGGGTCGGCCAGGACCGCCACTGCACCCCGTAGACGGGCCCGAGATCGCCGTCCTCGCTTGCCCATTCGTCCCAGATGGTGACGCCGTGCTGCTGCAGCCAGCGCACGTTGGACTCGCCGCGCAGGAACCACAGCAGCTCGTAGATCACCGACTTGACGTGCACCCGCTTGGTGGTGATGAGCGGGAACCCGGCCGACAGGTCGTAGCGCATCTGGTGGCCGAACAGGCTGCGGGTACCGGTGCCGGTGCGGTCCGGCTTCGGGGTGCCCCGCTCGAGCACCAGCCGCAACAAGTCCTCATACGGGGTCGGGATCGCCACGCCGCTCAGCCTATCGACTAGAAACGAGACCATGCCCCCGATATCGACCACGGTGACCACGCCGGACGGCGACTGCCCGGTGACCCTGCACACCCCCGACGGCGACGGCCCCTGGCCCGGGGTGGTGATGTACGTCGACGCCGGCGGGGTGCGCGACACCTTCCGGGCGATGGCCGACCGGCTGGCCGGCTACGGGTACGCGGTACTGCTGCCCGACGTCTACTACCGGCACGGCGACTGGGCGCCGTTCGACATGCGCACGGTGTTCGGCCACGAGGCCGAGCGCAGGCGCATCTTCGCGATGATCGCCGGCATCACGCCCGACATGATGGCCACCGACGCGCGGGCGTTCTTCGACTTCCTGGCCGGCCGCCCGGAGGTGCGGGGGGACCGGTTCGGGGTGTGCGGCTACTGCATGGGCGGGCGGATCTCGTTCATCGTGGCCGCCCGGCTGCCGCAGCGGGTGGCCGCGGTCGGCGCGTTCCACACCGGCGGGCTGGTCACCGACGAGCCGAGCAGCCCGCACCGGCTCGCCGGCGACATCACCGCGACCGTCTACGTGGGCGGCGCGACCAACGACCGGGCCTTCACCCCGGAGCAGGCCGCCACGCTGGAGCGGGCGCTGACCGCGGCCGGGGTGCCCCACACCGTCGAGATCTACCCGGCCGAGCACGGCTACGCCGTCCCGGACAACCTGCCCTACGACGAGGCGGCCGCCGAGCGGCACTGGGCGGCGCTGCGCGGGCTGCTGGCCGACACGCTCTAGCGTCGGCCGCCGGCGCCGGGGTGGTCGCCGCGCCGCAGCACCGTGCGCACCGCCCGCACGATCCCGCGCAGCGCGTACAGCCCGGCCAGCACGGTGAGCGCGACGAGCACGACGAACACCGGCAGCCAGTTGTCGCGGTCGTGGTCGAGGTGGAACCACACCACGCAGAACAGCACCGCGCACACGAACACCACCAGGTCGCGCCAGCTGCCGCCGTAGCTCAGCGCGGCCTCGCGCAGCCGGCGGGTGCGCTCGCCGGCCTCGATGAGGTCGTCGATGCGGCGGTTGATGCTGGCCTGCAACCGTTCCCGGCGCTCGACGTCCTCCGCCGGGATGCGGTCCAGCAGGTCGAGATCGGCCTGGATCATGCCGCGGAAGTCGGGGCCCTTCAGGTTGCCGGCGATGATCCCCAACAGGGCCCCGCCGGCCACCGGCGCGGCCCCCAGCGCGAACTCGGCGATGCCGGGCATAGGCGTGTGTCCTCTCCGTCCGTTCGTCCGCCCGCTTCCCGCGAGCAGAGGCGCACTCCCCCGCTCCGGCGCGGAATCAGGGGGGTGCGCGTCTGCTCGCGCAGGGTGGGTCGGGCAGGACGTTATTCGCAGCAGCCCTCGCCGCGCCAGGCTTCCAGCCCCTCGCGCACCGCGACGGCGGCCAGCACCAGCGCCGCGACCGAGTCCGCCCAGCTCCAGCCGAACGCGTGGTTGAGCGCCAGCCCGGCCAACACCGCCGCGGACAGGTAGGTGCACAGCAGCGTCTGCTTGGCGTCGGCCACCGCCGACGCCGACCCGAGTTCACGCCCGGCGCGGCGCTGCGCGTACGACAGCACCGGCATGACGACGAGGCTCACCGCGGTGAGCACAATCCCCACCGTCGAGGGCTCCGGCTCGCCGTGGCCGCGCAGGTAGGGAAGGACGAGGTCGGAGACCGCCTCCACGGTGACGTAGGCGGCCAGGGCGAAGAACGAACCGGCGATGACCCGCAGCGCCACCCGCTCCCGGGCCTGTGGGTCGCGGCCGGCGAACTGCCAGGCCACCGCCGCGGCCGAGGACACCTCGATCACCGAGTCCAGCCCGAACCCGGTCAGCGCGGCCGACGACACCCGGGCACCCTCGATCAGCGCCACCGCGGCCTCGACGACGTTGTAGGCGATCGTCGTCGCGACGAGCAGGCGGATGCGCCGCGCCAGGATCCGGCGGCGGGCGTCGGTGCGCGCCACCGGTCTCACTCCATCAGCTGGGCGGCCACCGTGGCGCCGAGCTCCCAGCAGGCCTGCAGGTCGGCCCTGCCCGGCTTGCCGGACACCACGACGGTGGCCGCCGCGCGCACCCAGCCCAGCCCGCCGGTGATCGCGTCGATGGCGCGCTCGGCCCCCTCGGTGCCCTCGTTGCCGTGCAGGTACACCCCGAAGGGCCGGCCCCGGGTGGTGTCCAGGCACGGGTAGTAGCAGACGTCGAAGGCGTGCTTGAGCGCCCCGCTCATGTAGCCGAGGTTGGCCGGGGTGCCCAGCAGGTAGCCGTCGGCGGCGAGCATGTCGGCCGGGCCGACGGTCAGCGCCGGCCGGCGCACGACCTCCACCCCCTCGATCTCCGGGTCGGTGGCGCCGGCCAGCACCGCCTCGAACATCTCCTGGCAGTGCGGCGAGGGGGTGTGGTGCACGATGAGCAGCCGCTTCACCGCCGTTCCTCCAGCTCGACGGCCTTGCGCATGGCCTCCCGGGCGCGGGACCGGTCGCCGGCGTAGTCGTAGGCGCGGGCCAGCCGGTACCAGCGCAGCCAGTTGTCCGGGTCGGCCTCGAGTTCGGCGCGCACCCGTTCGAACAGCGCGTCGGCGGCGTCGCGGCGGATCCGGCCCGACGGCATCCGGGGCAGCTCGGAGACGTCGAGCTCCATGCCCCGCTCCCGGGCGATCCGGGCCAGCCGCTGGTGGGTCAGCCCGGCGCGCAGCGTGCTGACCATCGCCCAGGCCCCGATGATCGGCAGCGCCATGAGCGCGATGCCCATGCCGATCGCGGCCGGCTCGCCGGAGGTGACGAACAGCATGGCGATCCGGCCGAGCAGCACGAAGTAGACGACCAGCGCCACGCACATGAAGGCGATGAGCAGCTGGATGCGCAGGGCGGCGCGGCCGTCGTCGCTCATGCCAGGTCGAGCAGCGGTTCGATGCCGATGGTCAGGCCGGGCCGGGCGGCGATGTTGCGCACCGCCAGCAGCACGCCGGGCACAAAGGAGGTGCGGTCGATGCTGTCGTGCCGGATGGTCAGCGTCTCGCCCTGGGTGCCGAACAGCACCTCCTGGTGGGCGACCAGCCCGGCCAGCCGCACGCTGTGCACCGGGATGCCGTCGACGTCGGCGCCGCGCGCCCCGGGCAGCGCGGTGCTGGTGGCATCGGGGTTGGGCGGCAGGCCCTTTCGCGCCTCGGCGATGAGCCGGGCGGTGCGGGCGGCGGTGCCGGACGGGGCGTCGGCCTTCTGCGGGTGGTGCAGCTCGATGACCTCGACCGACTCGAAGAACCGGGCGGCCTGCCTGGCGAAGTGCATCGAGAGCACGGCGCCGATGGCGAAGTTCGGGGCGATGAGCACCCCGACGTTGCCGGCCGCCTCGACCCACCGCCGCACCTGTGCGATGCGCTCGTCGGTGAAGCCGGTGGTGCCGACGACGGCGTGAATGCCGTTGTCGATCACGAACTTCAGGTTGTCCATGACGACGTCGGGGTGGGTGAAGTCGATGACGACCTCGGTGCCGGAGTCGACCAGCGCACCGATCGGGTCCCCGGCGTCCACGCCGGCCGAGAAGGTCAGGTCCTCGGCGGCCTGCACCGCCGCCACCATGGTGGCGCCCACCTTGCCCTTGGCGCCCAGCACTCCGACTCGCATGGGCTCAACCCTATCGGGGGCGGCGACTCCGGTTCACAGCGGTGAGGCGCCGCGCAGATGCTCGAAGATGAGCGAGGTCTGGGTGCCGGCCACGTCGGCGTCGGAGTTGAGGTGCTCCACCACGAACGAGCGCAGGTCCTCGGTGTCGCGGCAGGCCACGTGCAGGATGAAATCGTCGGCGCCGGCCAGGAAGTAGACGTCCATCACCTGCGGGTGCCGCCGGATGTTCTGGATGAAGTGCCGGATCTTGCCGCGCGCGTTGGACTGCAGGCTGACCGAGATCATGGCCTGCAGCGGCAGTCCCACCGCGGCCGGGTCGATGTCGGCGTGGAAACCGCGGATCACCCCGAGTTCCTGCAGCCGCCGCACCCGGCCGTGGCAGGTCGACGGCGCGATGCCCACCGCCTCGGCCAGCGCGCTGTTGGGCATCCGGGCGTCGCGGTGCAGCAGCAGCAGGATCCGGCGGTCGACCTCGTCGAGCACCGGCCGAACATCCTTCGGCCCGGCGGTTCGACCGGCCGGTGTCGATGATGATCCTTCGCTCATATTTCAACACTATCGAATGATCATCATCGTTCTTGCGCGAATTTCGACGTTTCTTCACACTCGAGACACGACTTGTCCGAACGAGGAGCGAACATGCGAGTCGGTGTCCCGACCGAGATCAAGAACCACGAGTACCGCGTCGCGATCACCCCGGCCGGGGTGGCCGAGCTCGTGGCCCGCGGCCACGAGGTGCTCGTCCAGGCCGGTGCCGGTGCCGGGTCGGCCATCACCGATGCCGACTACAAGGCCGCCGGCGCCCAGCTCGTGCCGACCGCCGAGCAGGTGTGGGCCGAGGCCGACCTGCTGCTGAAGGTCAAGGAGCCGATCGAGCCCGAGTACGGGCTGATGCGCAGGGGCCAGACCCTGTTCACCTACCTGCACCTCGCGGCGTCCAAGCCCTGCACCGAGGCGCTGCTGACCTCCGGCACCACCTCGATCGCCTACGAGACGGTGCAGACCGCCGACGGCGCGCTGCCGCTGCTGGCCCCGATGAGCGAGGTGGCCGGCCGGTTGGCCGCCCAGGTGGGCGCCTACCAGCTGATGCGCACCCAGGGCGGCCGCGGCGTGCTGATGGGCGGGGTGCCCGGTGTGGCACCGGCCGAGGTCGTCGTCATCGGCGGCGGCACCGCCGGCTACAACGCCGCCCGGGTGGCCGCCGGGATGGGCGCGCAGGTCACCGTGTTCGACATCAGCATCAACAAGCTGCGCGAGCTCGACGCCGAGTTCGGCGGCCGGATCGCCACCCGGCACTCGTCGTCGCTGGCGCTGCGCGAGGCCGTCGAGCGGGCCGACCTGGTGATCGGCGCGGTGCTGGTGCCCGGCCGCAAGGCGCCCAAGCTGGTCACCAACGAGACCGTGGCGCACATGCGGTCCGGCGCGGTGCTCGTCGACATCGCCATCGACCAGGGCGGCTGCTTCGAGGACTCGCGGCCCACCACGCACGACGACCCCACCTTCACCGTGCACGACACGGTGTTCTACTGCGTGGCGAACATGCCCGGCGCGGTGCCGCGCACCTCGACCTTCGCGCTCACCAACGCCACCCTGCCGTACGTGCTCAAGCTGGCCGACCTGGGCTGGCGCGACGCCTGCACGGCCGACCCGGCGCTGGCCCGCGGCCTGTCCACCCACGACGGGGCGCTGCTGAGCCGCGAGGTCGCCGACGACCTCGAGCTCGACTACACCGACCCGGCCGGCCTGCTGGCCTGAGCCCTAGCCGGCCAGTGCGGCCAGCACCGCGCCGGTGACCTCACCGATCAGCGGGCGCAGGTTGGCCGCCTGCTCGTCGTCGGCGGCCGAGCGGGTCATGATCGACAGCAGCACCCGCTGCCCGGCCGGCCCGTAGGCGATGCCGACGTCGTTGGTGGTGCCGTAGTCGCCGGAGCCGGTCTTGTCGGCGCTGGTCCACCCGGCCGGCAGGCCGGCGCGCAGCGCCGAGGTCTCGTTGGCCAGCATCCAGTCGCGCAGCCGGTCGCGCTGTGCCGGGGCCAGCGCGTCGCCCTCCAGCAGGCGCCGGTAGCCGGCGGCGAGCGCGGCCGGGGTGCTGGTGTCGCGCGGGTCGCCCGGGACGGCGGCGTTGAGCTGCGGCTCCCACCGGTCCAGCCGGGTGCGCTCGTCGCCGATGGAGCGGGCGAACGCGGTGACCGCCGCCGGCCCGCCCAGGGCGGCCAGCAGGACGTTGGCCGCACCGTTGTCGCTGACCTGCAGCGCGGCCGCGCACAGGTCGGCCACCCGCATCCGGCCACCGGCGTGCGGTTCGGTGCGCGGTGAGTTGACGGTGATCGCCGCCGGGGTGACCGGCAACTGCTCGTCGAGCCCGAGTTCGCCGTGCTGCACCCGCTGCAGCACCGCACCGGCCAGGTAGGTCTTGAACGTCGAGCACATCGCGAACGACTCGTCGGCGCGGTGGGTGACGGTGCGGCCGGTGACCAGGTCGGTCGCCGACAGCCCGATGATCCGGTTGTCGCGCCGTTCGAGCCCGGCCAGCCGGTCCGGCAGCGGCGGGGCCGGTTGGGCGGGCGCCGGGCGGGCGGTCACGACGACGGCGAGCGCGGCCAGCGCCCCGGACAGCACGCTGCGACGGGTGAGGGTTCCGGTGGTGGTTGGGGCCATGTGCCCGACCGTACCGCCGGATCAGCCGGTCAGGTCGCGCAGTCTGCGGGGCAGCGACCGGCGGGTGCGGTGCGGCCCCACCACCGCCGCCCCGAACGGGCGGGTCAGCAGCCGCCGGGCCACCGCGTTGACCTCCTCGACCGTGACCGCGTCGATGCGGGCCAGGGTCTCGGCGATGCTGCGGTGCTCACCGTAGTTGAGTTCGTTGCGGCCGATGCGGTGCATCCGGGAGGCGGAGTCCTCCAGGCCGAGCACCAGCCCGCCGCGCAGCGAGCCCTTGGCGATGCGGCACTCCTCGGCGGAGATGCCGTCGCGGGCCACCTGGGCGAGCACGTCGGTGGCCACGGTGACCACCTCGTCGAACCGCTCCGGCTGGCAGGCGGCGTACATCGACAGCGCACCGCAGTCGGCGAACGTGTCGACCACCGAGTAGACCGAGTAGGCCAGCCCGCGCCGCTCCCGGATCTCCTGGAACAGCCGCGAGCTCAACCCGCCGCCGAGCGCGTGGTTGAGCACCGACAGCGCCCAGCGGTGCTCCCAGTACCGGCCCGGGGTGCGCACCCCCAGCGACAGGTGGGTCTGCTCGGCGTCGCGGCTGACCAGCCGCAGCCCGGGCCGGCCGGGCACCCGGGCCGCGCCGCGCCGCGGCGGCACCGGGTCCAGACCGCGGTGCAGCCGCGGCCCGAAGTAGCGGCGCACCAGCCGGACCACCTCGGCGTGGTCGACGTTGCCGGCCACCGCCACCACCATCCGCTCCGGCCGGTAGCGCCGGACGTGGAACGAGTGCAGCTGGTCGCGGGTCATCGCCGAGACGGTCTGCACGGTGCCGATCACCGGCCGGCCCAGCGGGTGGTCGCCGTACATGGCCGACAGGAACAGGTCGCCCAGGCAGTCCTCGGGATCGTCGTCGCGCATGGCGATCTCCTCGAGCACCACGTCGCGCTCGAGTTCGACGTCGTCGGCCGCGCAGCTGCCGTTGAGCACCACGTCGGCGACGATGTCGACGGCCAGCTCCAGATCGTCACCGAGCACGTGCGCGTAGTAGCAGGTGTGCTCGCGCGCGGTGAAGGCGTTCAGCTCCCCGCCGACGGCGTCGACCGCCTCGGCGATGTCGACCGCGCTGCGCGACGGGGTGCCCTTGAACAGCAGGTGCTCGAGGAAGTGCGCGGCACCGGCGACGGTCGGCCCCTCGTCCCGGGAGCCGACCCCCACCCACACCCCGACCGAGGCGGAGTGCACCGAGGGGATGTGCTCGGTGACCACCCGTACCCCGCCGGGCAGCACACTGCGGCGCAGCGTCGAGCCGTCCTCGGTCGTGACGACCCGGCCGGCCCGCAGCCGCGCGGTCGTGTTAGCTGCCCGCCTTGGCGGCATCGGCGGGCTCGGCCGAGGTGTCGTCACCCTTGGCGGGGTCGCCCTGGGCGGGTTCCTCGTCGACCAGCACCAGCGAGATCTTGCCGCGGTTGTCGATGTCGGCGATCTCCACCCGCAGCTTCTGGCCGACGCTCACCACGTCCTCGACCTTGGCGACGCGCTTGCGGCCCTTGGCCAGCTTGGAGATGTGCAGCAGCCCGTCGCGGCCCGGCAGCAGCGAGATGAACGCGCCGAAGTCGGTGCACTTGACCACGGTGCCCAGGTAGCGCTCGCCGACCTTGGGCATCTGCGGGTTGGCGATGGCGTTGATCCGGTCGATCGCGGCCTGCGCGCTCGGCCCGTCGGTGGCCCCGATGAACACGGTGCCGTCGTCCTCGATGGAGATCTCCGCGCCGGTCTCCTCGGTGATCTGGTTGATCACCTTGCCCTTCGGGCCGATCACCTCGCCGATCTTGTCGACCGGCACCTTGATGGTGGTGATCCGCGGGGCGTACGGGCTCATCTCGTCGGGCTCGCTGATCGCCTCGGCCATCACGTCGAGGATGGTCAGGCGGGCGTCCTTGGCCTGCTGCAGCGCGCCGGCGAGCACCTGCGACGGGATGCCGTCGAGCTTGGTGTCGAGCTGCAGCGCGGTGACGAACTCGCGGGTGCCGGCGACCTTGAAGTCCATGTCGCCGAACGCGTCCTCGGCGCCGAGGATGTCGGTCAGCGCGACGTAGCGGCGCTCGGTGGTCCTGGTGCCGTCCGGCTGCTCGACCTCGACCTCGTCGGAGACCAGGCCCATGGCGATGCCGGCCACCGGGGCCTTCAGCGGCACACCGGCGTTCAGCAGCGCCAGGGTCGAGGCGCACACCGAACCCATCGAGGTCGACCCGTTGGAGCCGAGCGCCTCGGACACCTGCCGGATGGCGTAGGGGAACTCCTCGACACTGGGCAGCACCGGGATGAGCGCCCGCTCGGCCAGCGCGCCGTGGCCGATCTCGCGGCGCTTGGGCGCGCCCACCCGGCCGGTCTCACCGGTCGAGTACGGCGGGAAGTTGTAGTGGTGCATGTAGCGCTTGGTGGTCTCCGGCCCCAGCGAGTCGATCTGCTGGCTCATCTTCATCATGTCCAGCGTCGTCACGCCCAGGATCTGGGTCTCACCGCGCTCGAACAGCGCGCTGCCGTGCGCCCGCGGCACCACCGCGACCTCGGCGGACAGCTCGCGGATGTCGGTGATGCCGCGGCCGTCGATGCGGTAGTGCTCGGTCAGGATGCGCTGGCGCACCAGCTTCTTGGTCAGCGCCCGGAACGCCGCGCCGATCTCCTTCTCGCGGCCGGCGAACTGCTCGCCGAGCCGCTCGAGCACCTCGAGCTTGATCTCGTCGGTGCGCTCGTTGCGCTCGGTCTTGCCGGGGATGGTCAGCGCCTCCGACAGCGCGTCGGTGGCCACCGCGGCGACGGCGTAGTACACGTCGTCGGTGTAGTCCGGGAACAGCGGGTAGTCGGCCACCGGCTTGGCGGCCCGCTCGGCCAGCTCCTGCTGGGCCGCGCAGAGCACCTTGATGAACGGCTTGGCCGCCTCCAGGCCCTCGGCCACCACGTCCTCGGTCGGCGCCTGCGCACCGTTGTTGATCAGCTCGATGGCGTTCTCGGTGGCCTCGGCCTCGACCATCATGATCGCGACGTCACCGCTGTCGAGCACCCGGCCGGCGACGACCATGTCGAAGGTGGAGCGCTCGCGCTGCTCGACGGTCGGGAACGCCACCCAGATGCCGTCCAGCAGGGCGACCCGCACCCCGCCGATCGGGCCCGAGAACGGCAGTCCGGCCAGCTGGGTCGACGCCGAGGCGGCGTTGATGGCCAGCACGTCGTAGAGCTCTTCGGGGTCGAGGCTGAGCACCGTGACGACGATCTGGATCTCGTTGCGCAGGCCGTCGGCGAAGGACGGCCGCAGCGGCCGGTCGATGAGCCGGCAGGTCAGGATCGCGTCGGTGGACGGCCGGCCCTCGCGCCGGAAGAAGGAGCCGGGGATGCGCCCGGCGGCGTACATCCGCTCCTCCACGTCCACGGTGAGCGGGAAGAAGTCGAAGTGGTCCTTGGGGGTCTTGCTGGCGGTGGTCGCGCTCAGCAGCATGGTCTCGTCGTCGAGGTAGGCCACGGCCGAGCCGGCGGCCTGCTGGGCGAGTCGCCCGGTCTCGAAACGGATGGTCCGGGTGCCGTAGCTCCCGTTGTCGATCACGGCGGTGGATTCGTAGACGCCGTCTTCGATCTCAACTACAGGCATAGGTGTCTCTCTTGGTTCGGTGTTCGCCTGTTTCGCGTCGTCACGAGGGCAACGGAGCGGCTCCCGCCAGGAGCGCTGAACCTCAGCCTGGAACGGCGACGGCCGTCGATCGAAGCGGCCGGAACACGAATGCCCCGGCAGCCACTACCGAAGACCGACCGATCATCAGGCGGGCCTGTCATGACACGCAGGAACGGTGCCCGCGGTGTTGCGGGTACCGCACCCAGATGTCCGCACCGACTGGCGGGGCAGACAAACCTCATGCTACACGGCGATCGGCACACCGAATCCCGGACCGGGTGACTGGAGTGTCCCAGTCCCCCGGCCCGGGCTCCGGTGCATGTCTCAGCGACGCAGGCCGAGCCGCTCGATGAGCGAGCGGTAGCGCTCGACGTCGATGCGCGCCAGGTACTTCAGCAGCCGACGCCGCCGGCCCACCAGCAGCAGCAGACCACGCCGCGAGTGGTGGTCGTGCTTGTGCACCTTCAGGTGCTCGGTGAGGTCGGCGATGCGCTTGGTCAGCAGGGCGACCTGGGCCTCCGGCGAGCCGGTGTCGGTCTCGTGCAGGCCGTATTGGCGCAGGATTTCCTTCTTCTGTTCGGCAGTCAGTGCCACGGAATCACTCCATCGATCGGTCCGCGAATGACAATCAGGTGGCGCGGCCGCCGCGAACCACAGCACGCGCCACAACAGCGTGCGAGTGTAACAGCTACTCGGCGGCGGCCAGAATCGCGCGGGCCTGCTCGACGTCCTCGCCCATCGCCTCGACGAGCTCGGAGACCTCGTCGAACTTGCGCATGCCGCGGATGCGGGCGACGAAGTCGACCGCGACGTGCTGGCCGTACAGGTCGGCCGAGGTGTCGAGGACGTAGGCCTCCACGGTGCGGGTGCGCCCGGAGAAGGTCGGGTTGGTGCCGATCGACACCGCGGCCATGTAGCGCCGGCCCGGCACCACCTCGCCGGTGGCGGGACCGTGGCCGAGCACGGTGAACCAGGCGGCGTAGACCCCGTCGGCGGGGATGGCCGAGTACATCGGCGGGGCGACGTTGGCGGTCGGGAAGCCCAGCCCGCGGCCGCGGCCGTCGCCGCGCACCACCACACCCTCGACCCGGTGCGGCCGGCCCAGCGCCTCGGCGGCGGCGACCACGTCACCGGCGTCCACGCAGGCCCGGATGTAGGTCGACGAGAAGGTCACCGCGTCGCCGCGGGCGGCGTCGGAGACCAGCGCCATCGCCTCGACGTGGAACCCGAACCGCTCCCCGGCCGCGCGCAGCAGCTCGACGTTGCCGGCGGCGTTGCGGCCGAAGGTGAAGTTCTCCCCCACCACCACCTCGACGACGTGCAGCCGCTCCACGAGCAGCTCGTGGATGTAGCGCTCCGGGGTGAAGTTCATGAAGTCGGCGGTGAACGGCATCACCAGGAAGACGTCGATGCCGAGCTCCTCGACGAGTTCGGCGCGCCGGGCCAGGGTGGTCAGCTGCGCGGGGTGGTTGCCCGGGAAGACGACCTCCATCGGGTGCGGGTCGAAGGTCATCAGCACCGTCGGCACGCCGCGCGCCCGGCCGGCCTTGACCGCGTGGTTGATGAGTTCGACGTGGCCCCGGTGCACCCCGTCGAACACCCCGATGGTCAGTACACACCTGCCCCAGTCCGTGGGGATGTCCTCTTGCCCACGCCAGCGCTGCACGGACCAAGCCTACGGCGCGACCCGGCACGGGATTCGCCAGTCCCCCGGCTCGGGGCGATCTTGCCTAAACTCTGGGGTTGTGAGTCCGAACGGCAGCCCGCGCGATCTGAGCTCGGTTGCCCAGGACTACCTGAAGGTGATCTGGACCGCCCAGGAGTGGTCGCTGGAGAAGGTGAGCACCAAGCTGCTCGCCGAGCGGATCGGGGTGTCGGCCAGCACCGCCTCGGAGTCCATCCGCAAGCTCGCCGACCAGGGGCTGGTCAATCACGAGAAGTACGGCGCGGTGACGCTCACCGAGGAGGGCCGGCGCGCCGCGCTGGCGATGGTGCGCCGGCACCGGCTGATGGAGACGTTCCTGGTGCAGGAGCTCGGCTACAGCTGGGACGAGGTGCACGACGAGGCCGAGATCCTCGAGCACGCCGTGTCCGACCTGATGCTCGACCGCATCGACGCCAAGCTCGGCTACCCGACCCGGGACCCGCACGGCGACCCGATCCCGGCCCCGGACGGCAAGGTGCCCACCCCGCCGGCCCGGCAGCTGTGGGCCTGCCCGGAGGGCGACGCCGGCACGGTGGCGCGGATCTCCGACGCCGACCCGGAGATGCTGCGCTGGTTCGACAGCGTGGGGATCCGGCTCGACGCCCGGGTGCGGGTGGTCGCCCGGCGCGACTTCGCCGGGATGATGTCGGTGGCGGTGCAGGACGCCGACGGCGCCCCGACGACCATCGACCTCGGCAGCCCGGCCGCGCAGGCCATCTGGGTGGTGGACTGACCGGCCGAGGTCAGGCCGGTCTGAGCACCACCACGGACCTGGTGCGCGCGCCCTCGTCGCGCAGCAGCGCGATCACCGTCCCGTCCGGGGCGACCGCGGCGTAGGTGCCGGCGATCCCGGCGGCGGCCAGCGGCCGGCCGTGCCGGGCGGCATCCGCCTCGGCGGCGGACAGGTCGCGGCGCGGGAACCCCTGCAGGCAGGCCTCGTCGAGGGGGTAGGACAGCCGTGGGTGCTCGGCGAGTTCGTCGAGGGTGTGGGCCTGCGACAGGTCGAAGCGGCCCACCCGGGTGCGGCGCAGCGCGGTCAGGTGCCCGCCCACCCTCAGGGCGGTCCCGAGGTCGCGGGCCAGCGCCCGGATGTAGGTGCCGGTGGAGCAGTCCACCGCGACGTCGACGTCGACGAAGTCCCCCACCCGGCGCACGGCCAGCACATCGAACCGGTCGATGCGCACCGGCCGGGCCGCCAGCCGCACCTCGGCGCCCTCGCGCACCAGTTGGTAGGCCCGTTTGCCGTCGATCTTGACCGCGCTGACCGCCGACGGCACCTGCTCGATGTCGCCGGTGAGGTCGGCGACGGCGGCGGCGATCGCCGCGTCGGTCAGGTGCCCGGCCGGGGTGGTCGACACCGGCTCGCCCTCGGCGTCGTCGGTGGTGGTGGACCGGCCCAGCCGGATGGTGGCGGTGTAGGACTTGTCGGCGGCGGTGAGCAGGCCGAGCAGCTTGGTGGCCCGCTCGATGCCGATGACGAGCACGCCGGTGGCCATCGGGTCCAGGGTGCCGGCGTGGCCGACCTTGCGGGTGCCGAAGATGCGCCGGCAGCGGGCGACGACGTCGTGGCTGGTCATGCCGGCCGGTTTGTCGACGACGACCAGGCCGGCCGCGGGTGGGGTGGTGGTCATAGCGTGATCGCGGTCAGGGCGAGCCCGTCGCGGACCGCCCACCGCCCGGTCAGGGTGTGCAGCGGCGGGCCGGACAGGGCCTGCGGGTCGATGAGGATGCGGGAGACGAAGCCGCCGGTGGCGCCGTCGGCCTCGACGGTGAAGGTGATGTGGGCGTCCTCGAAGCCCAGCCAGCGCCGGGTCAGCGGGAACCAGGCCTTGTAGGTGGCCTCCTTGGCGCAGAACAGGATCCGGTCCCAGTGCAGCCGGCCGGGCAGCGCGGCGAGCTCGGCGCGCTCGGCGGGCAGGCTGATCGCGTCGAGCACCCCGTTGGGCAGCACGTCGTGCGGTTCGGCGTCGATGCCGACCGAGCGCACCTCGGTGCGCCGGGCCACCGCCGCGCCGCGGTAGCCCTCGCAGTGGGTCAGGCTGCCCACGATGCCGTCCGGCCAGCACGGTTCGCCCTTCTCCCCCTTGAGGATCGGCACCGGCGGCAGGCCGAGCTCGGCCAGCGCCCGCCGCGCGCAGTAGCGGGCGCCGAGGAACTCGTTGCGGCGCTTGGCCACCGACCGGGCGATCAGCGGCTCCTCCTCCGGCAGCGGCGCGAGATCCGGTGGGTCGCTGCGTAGTTCGGCGGCGACGACGACGGGCGGCAGCAGCCCGGACAGCAGCGGTGCGGTGCTCACCGGGCGTTCCTCCGGGCGGCGATGCGCTCCTGCATGCGGCGGGCGTTGGCGCGCATCTCCTCGGTGATGACGAAGTGGCCGCCGAACTCGTTGAGGTAGCCGGGCGCGTACTGCGGGTCGGGCAGCACCTGGCGCAGCCAGCGGTAGGGCTTGCGGCGGCGCCACTCCCGCGGATAACCCACCGACACCTCCTCGAAGCGCACCCCGTCGTACCAGGTGGTGCGCGGGATGTGCAGGTGGCCGTAGACCGAGCAGACGGCGTTGTAGCGGGTGTGCCAGTCGGCGGTCGCGGTGGTGCCGCACCACAACGAGAACTCCGGGTAGAACAGCGCGTCGCAGGGTTCGCGCAGCAGCGGCCAGTGGTTGACCAGCACGGTGGGGATCATCCAGTCGAGGTCCTCCAGCCGGCGCCGGGTGTAGGCCACCCGCTCGGCACACCAGGCGTCGCGGCCGGCGTACGGCTCAGCCGACAGCAGGAACTCGTCGGTGGCCACCACGTTGGCCTCGCGCGCGACGGCCAGGCCCTCGGCCTTGGTGGTGGCCCCGGCCGGCAGGAAGCTGTAGTCGTAGAGCAGGAACATCGGCACGACCACGGCCGGGCCGCCCTGCTCGGTCCACACCGGGAAGGGGTGTTCCGGGGTGAGGATGCCCATCCGGTCGCACATCTCGACCAGGTACTCGTAGCGGGCCCGGCCGAACAGCTGGACCGGGTCCTTCGGCGTGGTCCACAGCTCGTGGTTGCCCGGCACCCAGATCACCTTGGCGAACCGCTTGCGCAGCAGGTCCAGCGTCCAGCGGATGTCGTCGGTGCGCTCGGCGACGTCGCCGGCGACGATCAGCCAGTCGTCCGGGGTGGACGGGTACAGCGCCTCGGCGATCGGCTTGTTGCCGACGTGTCCGGTGTGCAGGTCGCTGATCGCCCACAGGACGGGCCGGCGCGCACCGGGCTGTTCCTGGGTCACCACAGCCGTCCAGCCTAACCGGGCGGGCTGCGGCCACCCCGGCGGTGACTGGAACGTGTTCTCGTTTACCGTTCTGCGCGGGGGTGCCGACTTGTACACTCCCCCGAAACGACCTGCTGGGAGACCGAGGGAGCGTGATGGTCGCCAAGGTGCGCCTGCTGTCCGCACTGTGTGCCCTGCTCGCGGCGGTGGCCGTGGTGTGGTGCAGCGAACCCGGGCCGACGGTGCCCCGGATCGGCGCCGACGAGCTGCCGCTGACCAACGTGTCGACCACGATCAAGTGGCCGGTCGTCGAGACCGTCGACCCGAAGCCGTTCGAGCCGTGCCGGGAGATCCCGCTCGACGTCGTCGAGCGGCTCGGGCTGGCGTACACCCCGCCGATGCCCGAGGAGGGGTTGCGCTGCCACTACGACGCCGGCAACTACCAGCTGGCGGTGGAGCCGATCGTGTGGCGCACCTACGAGGAGTCGCTGCCGCTGGACGCGGTGCAGCTCGACATCGACGGCCACCGGGCCGCCCAGTTCTGGGTGATGAAGCCCACCGACTGGAACAACCGGTGGTGGATCACCTGCATGATCGTGTTCAAGACCAGCTACGGGGTGATCCAGCAGTCACTGTTCTACTCCCCGATCTACTCCGAGCCGGACGTGGACTGCATGCAGACCAATCTGCAGCGCGCCCACGAGCTGGCGCCCTACTACACCTTCTGACCGACCCGGCCGCCATGCTGTGCCGCTACACCGTCGAGCGCGGCCTGCGGGTGCCGATGCGCGACGGCGTCGAACTGGTGGCCGACCACTACGCGCCGGCCCGGCCGGTGGGCACCGTGCTGGTGCGCACCCCGTACGGCCGGGGGTTCCCGTTCACGCAGCTGTTCGGGACGTTTCTGGCCGCGCACGGCTACCACGTGCTGATCCAGAGCGTGCGCGGCACGTTCGGCTCCGGCGGCCGGTTCACCCCGATGGTGCACGAGGCCGCCGACGGCGCCGACACCGCCGCGTGGCTGACCCGGCAGCCCTGGTTCACCGGGGCCTTCGCCACCATCGGGATGTCGTATCTGGGCTACGTCCAGTGGGCGCTGCTGCGCGATCCCCCGCCGGCCTGCCGGGCCGCGGTGGTCATCGTCGGCCCGCACGACTTCGCCCAGTCCACCTGGGGCACCGGGGCGTTCACGCTCAACGACTTCCTGGCCTGGAGCGACATGATGGCCCACCAGGAGGATCCGGGCCGGCTGCGCCGGCTGGTGCGGCGGCTCGGGGCCGGCCGCCGGGTGGCCCGGGCCGCCGGGCAGGTGCCGGCCGGGGCGGCCGCCCGGGCGCTGCTGGGCACCGGGGCGCCCTGGTACGAGGACTGGGCCGGCCACCCCGACCCGGACGACCCGTTCTGGACGCCGATGCGCCACGGCGAGGCGCTGGACCGGGTGGAGATCCCGGTGCTGCTGTTCGGCGGCTGGCAGGACCTGTTCCTGCGCCAGACCCTGGCGCAGTACCGGCGGCTGCGGGACCGCGGGGTGCCGGTGGCGCTGACGGTGGGCAGCTGGACGCACAACGGGGTGCTCACCGCCGGGCTGGCGACCGTGCTGCGGGAGTCGCTGGCCTGGCTGGACACCCACCTGGCCGGCACCCGGCGAACGACCCGCGGCCCGGTGCGCGTGCACGTCACCCGGCACGGCTGGATCGACCTGCCGGACTGGCCGCCGGCGCTGCCGCAGCGGCAGTGGCACCCGGCCCCGGGCGGCGCGCTGGCGGACGCACCCCCGCCGGCCGGGGCGGCGCCGGTGTCGTTCACCTTCGACCCGGCCGACCCCACCCCCACCGTCGGCGGGCGGCTGCTGGAGGGCGGCGGCTACCGCGTCGACACCCGGCTGGCGGTGCGCCCGGACGTGGCCGTGTTCACCGGCGCGCCGCTGGCCGCCGACCTGTTCGTGCTGGGCACCCCGGTGCTCGAGCTGCGCCACGACTGCGACAACCCGCACCACGACCTGTTCGTGCGGGTGAGCGACGTGGACACCCGCGGCCGCTCCCGCAACGTCGCCGACGGCTATCTCGGCCGCGCCCCGGGCACGCCGACGCTGCGCATCGAGCTCGACCCGGTGGCCTACCGGTTCCGCGCCGGCCACCGGATCCGGGTGCTGGTGGCCGGTGGCTGCCACCCCCGCTACGGCCGCAACCTCGGCAGCGGCGAGCCGCTGCTGACCGGCCGCACCCTGGTGCCGGCGACCCACACCGTGCACCTGGCCGACGGGGCGTCCCGGCTGCTGCTCCCGGCCGGCACCTCGCTCCCGCGAGCAGACGCCTAACCCCCTGTTCGCCGCGCCGGCGGGGGTTTTCGCGTCGGCTCGCGCGGGGGCTCAGCCGACCGCGGCGCGCACCCGGGCGGCGACGGCGGCCAGCGCGGCGTCGTCGTGCACCGGCGCACCGCACGGCGCGTCGTCGCCGACCGGCAGGTCCACCCAGCTGGTGCAGCCGCGGTACTCGGGGCGGCGGGCCAGCCGCACCGGGGTGGCCAGCGGCCGGGCCTGTACCACGAGCACCGTCAACCGGTGCCGGGGCCGGAAGTCCAGCCGGTCGGCGCGCACCGACTCGGCGGTCCAGATGTGCAGGTCGGCCAGTTCGTCGACGGCCTCGGGCCGGTGCACCTCGACCGCGCCCACCACCCGCGCCTCGGCGCGGATCAGCACCTCGGCCTCGGTGCTGTCGGCGGCGGCGGGGGCGAGCAGGCCGCGGTGCTCGGGCCGCACCCGCTCGGCGTGGCTGTGCGCCACGGTCGGGAACAGCAGGAACCGGGCGGCGTTCACCGCGAAGCGCTTCTCGTGGATGCCGCCCTTGCGCAGCAGCACGGTCTGGCGGCCGTCGAGCAGCGCGTGCACGGCCGCACTCCACTCCTTGAGGGCGGGCCGCATCAGTCGCCGGCGAGTCGGGCCCGCACCTCGGGGCGGCGCAGCGGCGGGACGGTGCGCGGTGGCTGCCGGCGCGGCGGCAGCGCCTCGAGCAGCCGGGCGGTGGCGGCGGCCACCTCGCCGACGGCGGCCTCGAACGCCGCCTCGGTGGCGGCCGTCGGCCGGGTGATGCCGCTGACCTTGCGCACGTACTGGCGGGCGGCGGCCTCGACCTCCGCGGCGGTGGCCGGGGGCTGCAGCCCGCGCAGCTCGGTGATGTTCCGGCACATGCCGTCCACCCTAGGCGCGCCCGCCGGGTGTGAGCACCGTTACGGTGTGCCCATGACCGATGCGACCGACGACATCCTGCTCATCGACACCCGCGACCGGGTGCGCACCCTGACGCTGAACCGCCCGCAGGCCCGCAACGCGCTGTCGGCCGCGCTGCGGCAGCGGTTCTTCGAGGCGTTGCGCGCCGCGGAGGCCGACGACGAGGTGGACGTCGTGATCGTCACCGGCACCGATCCGGTGTTCTGCGCCGGACTGGACCTCAAGGAGCTCGGCGACTCGACCGAACTGCCCGACATCTCGCCGAAGTGGCCGCCGATGACCAAACCGGTGATCGGGGCGATCAACGGTGCGGCGGTGACCGGCGGGCTGGAGCTGGCGCTGTACTGCGACATCCTGATCGCCTCCGAGCACGCCAGGTTCGCCGACACCCATGCCCGGGTGGGGCTGCTGCCGACCTGGGGGATGTCGGTGCGGCTGCCGCAGAAGGTCGGGGTGGGTCTGGCCCGCCGGATGAGCCTGACCGGCGACTACCTGTCGGCCGCCGACGCGCTGCGCGCCGGGCTGGTCACCGAGGTGGTGCCGCACGAACAGCTGCTGCCGACGGCCCGCCGGGTGGCGGCCTCGATCGTGGGCAACAACCAGCGGGCGGTGCGGGCCCTGCTGGCCTCCTACCACCGCATCGACGAGGCGCAGACCGCCGGGCAGCTGTGGCTGGAGGCCGAGGCGGCCCGCAGCTGGATGGCGGGCACCACCGGCGACGACATCGCCGCCAGCCGGTCCGCGGTGATCGAGCGGGGACGCGCCCAGGTCCGCTGACCCCCGCGAGCGACCGCGAACGCCCGCCGCCGCCCGGCGTGTCGGCGTACCGACACGGTCGCTCGCGCGCAGGAGGGGAAAGTGGGGTCAGCCGGTGCCGGGGACCAGCCAGCGCCCGGAGCGGGCGCGCCAGCCGACGAAACCCAGCCGCAGCACCATGAACGTCGACAGGCCCGCCCAGATCCCCACCAGCCCCCAGCCGAAGGCCAGCGACAACCAGATCAGCGGCAGGAACCCGGCCAGCGCACTGACCAGGGTGGCGTTGCGCATGAACCGCGCGTCCCCGGCACCGAGCAGCACCCCGTCGAGCGCGAACACGATCCCGGCGACCGGTAGCTGGGCGACCATGAACCACCACGGCACCCCGATCGCGTCGAGCACCGACCGGTCGTCGGTGAACACGCCGGGCAGCACCGAGGCCCCGACCGCGAACACCGTCGCCAGCACCACCGCGGCCAGCGTGGAGAACAGCGTCACTCGCGCCGCCACCGATTTCGCGTGCGCCGGCCGGGCCGCCCCGAGCGCCGCGCCGACCAGCGACTGCGCGGCGATCGCCAGCGAGTCGAGCACCAGGGCGAGGAAGTTCCACAGCTGCAGCACCACCTGGTGGGCCGCGACGGCGGCGGCGCCGAACCGGGCGGCCACCGCGCCGGCCGAGACGAAGCAGGCCTGGAACGCCAGCGTGCGCACCACCAGGTCGCGGCCCAGCACCAGCTGAGCGCGCAGCACCCGCGGCTGCGGCCGCAGCGGCACCCGCTCGACGACCAGCGCCCGCAGGAACAGCAGCGCGGCCAGCCACTGCCCCACCAGGTTGGCCACCGCCGAGCCGGCCAGCTCCAGCCGCGGCAGGCCGGCCGGCCCGTACACCAGCAGCGGGCACAGCAGCGCCGAGACCGCGAACCCGGCCACCACGATCCGCAGCGGCCGCACCGTGTCCTGCACGCCGCGCATCCAGCCGTTGCCGGCCGCCGACACCAGGATCGCCGGGACCCCGCACACCGCGATGCGCAGCCAGGACAGCGCGGCCTCGGCGATGTCGCCCCCGGCCGCCAGCACCGAGAGCAGCGGCACCGCCGCCACCTGGACCACCCCGGCCAGCAGCAGGCCCAGGCCGAGCCCGAGCCAGGTGGCCTGCACCCCCTCCCCGACCGCGGCCGCCCGGTCGCCGGCGCCGTAGTAGCGGGCCGACCGCGCGGTGGTGCCGTAGGACAGAAACGTCATCTGGGAGCTGACCGTGGTCAGCACCAACCCGCCGATCGCCAGCCCGGCCAGTGCCAGGGCACCGAGCCGGCCGACGACGGCGATGTCGAACAGCAGGTAGAGCGGCTCGGCGGCCAGCACCCCGAGCGCGGGCAGCGCCAGTCCCGCGATCCGCCGGCCGGTGACCGGGGTCACCGCGTCCCGCGGTTCAGCCAAGAGCGGTCCGCAGGGCGGCCACCACGTCGGCGGCGGATCCGTCGGCCGAGTAGCCGGCGGCCAGCCGGTGCCCGCCGCCGCCGAACCCGCCGGCGATCACCGAGATGTCGAACGCCTTCGAACGCATCGACACCGACCAGTGCCCGGGTTCGATCTCCTTGAACACCGCCGCCACCTCGGCCTCGGCGGTGGTGCGCACGATGTCGACGATGCTCTCCACCTCCTCCGGCCGCGCGTTGCGCCACTCCTCGTGCGGGACAACCGCATACACCAGGCCCCGGCCGCCGGCGGCCTGCTGCTCCAACCGCGCCGAGCCGAGCACCCGCGACAGCATGGGCAGCCACGCGAACGGGTGGGTGTCCATCAGGGTGCGGCTGATCGCGGCGTTGTCCAGCCCGGTCGCCATCAGCCGGGCGGCCAGCCGGTGCGCCCGCGCGCTGGCCCACCGGAACGAGCCGGTGTCGGTGGTCAGCCCGGCGTAGAGGCAGTGCGCCACGGCGGTGTCGATCGGCTGGTCCCAGGCGTCGAGCAGGTCGGCGATCAGCATGGTGGTCGAGTCCGCGCCGGGGTCGACGAAGTTGTGCGTGCCGAACAGCTGGTTGGAGTCGTGGTGGTCGATGACCAGCACCCGCCGGCCGGGTCCGGCCAGCTCGCGCAGCGCGCCGAGCCGGTTGCGGCTGGGGACGTCGACGGTGACCACCAGGTCGGCGTCGCGGCGCACGTCCCGCGGGGCGACCAGCAGGTGGCCGCCGGGCAGGGAGCGCAGCGATTCGGGGAGCTGTGCCGGTTCGGCGAAGCTGACCTGCACGGGCTTGCCGAGCCGTTCCAGCACGAGCGCCAGGCCGAGTCCGGCGCCGATGGTGTCGGCGTCGGGGTGGACGTGCGCGACGATGACGACGGTGCCGGCACCGGCCAGCAGGTCGGCCGCGGCGGCCGCGTCCAGGCGCGCGCCGACCACCGGCGTGGCGGCCGTCGGTTCGATCGTCGTCATCGGCGTCCTCGGAAAGTCGGTGTGCTTCGGGCCCCCCGTTTCCCTCCGCCTCAGTGAACACGGTACGGGGCGGCGCCGCATGCCGTTGCCGCACCCTCCAGATGCGACTGCGGCCCGGTCCTTCGACCGGGCCGCAGTGCGGAGCTCGCGCCGTTACGGCTTGTCGGCGCCGTTGGTGCCGTTGACGGCCGCGCCGTCCCTCGGGTTGGCGGCGGTGCCGAACGTCTCGATGGCCTGGCCGTTGCCGCCGGTGTTTCCCGCACCGGTGGCACTGCCGCCGTTGCCGCCGCGCGCGGTGCCGTTGACCCACTGGCCGCCGTTGGAGTAGTTCACGCCCGCGACCGCGTAGCCGCCCCGGCCGCCGGTGCCGCCGTCGATGCCGGCACCGCCGTTGCCGCCGTAGACGGTGTTGCCGGTGGCCACGGCATCGTCGCCGAGCGCGATGATCTGCGAGTACGAGCTCGAGGTGCCGCCGCCGGTGCTGTTGTCGCCGATCGCGTCCCCGCCGTTGCCGCCGTGGACGGTGCCCGCGGCGACGGCGTTGGTGCCGGCGGCCTGGATGGCCGCCCCGTTGGCGTCGCCACCCCTGGCGTTCACGCCGTAGGCGTTGCCGCCGCTGCCGCCCACCGCGGTACCGGACGCGGTGCCCTGGGCCGTGCCCTCGCCCCAGTCGCGGCCCGCGGTGAGGTAGGCGATGTGGCCGGAGCCGCCGACCGCACCGGCGCCCTCGGCGTTGCCGCCGCTGCCGCCGATGGCGTGGGCGTCGGTGACGGTGCCGTGGGCGAACACCCAGTACAGGCCGCGCTGGCCGTTCCCACCCCTGCCGCCGTCGACGGCGTCGCCGCCGTCACCACCGGTGATGGTGGCGTTCTCCAGCACGCCGCCGCCCTCGATGTCGAGTTCGGCGCCGCCCGAGTTACCGCCCTGACTGCCGGCCCCGACCGCGTCGCCGCCGGCGCCGCCGATGGCGGTGACCCCGGTGACCGTGCCTTCCGCGACGGTGCCGAAGAACCGGCCGCCGTTGCCGCCGGTGC